>Ga0247727_10002960_pt1 | contig 38242 bp, 30 predicted proteins | sample WisWelCaveWW1625_FD_202498 | JGI IMG/M metagenome (GOLD analysis project Ga0247727, IMG submission 202498) | Biofilm microbial communities from Wishing Well Cave, Virginia, United States - WW16-25 | ecosystem: Environmental > Aquatic > Deep subsurface > Groundwater > Cave microbial mat | place...
GGATTTGCAATCGTCGCAGAGTCGCCGTCGCCGAAATCCCACGCATGACTCGCAATCGTGCCGTCGCTGTCGATTGAGTTCGCGCCGGTGAATTGCGTATTGAGCGGCGCAATTCCACTCATGGGATTCGCGCTCGCAATCGCATTCGGCGGTTGGTTCGGCGCGCTCGTTTGAATCGCAACAAATGCCGTGTCTTTCACGCCGATATTATCCGTCACGATCAAGCGCACAGAGTAATTGCCGAACATGTTGAACGTGTGTAAGGGGTTTGCAATCGTCGCAGAGTCGCCGTCGTCGAAATCCCACGCGTGACTCGCAATCGTGCCGTCGCTGCCGGTTGAGTTCGAGCCGGTGAATTGGACATTGAGTGGCGCAATTCCGCTCATGGGATTCGCGCTCGCAATCGCGCTCGGCGGCTGGTTCGGCGCGCTCGTGAGGCTGCCCACGGCTCCGATCTCAATGGCGGCTACAACTGGTTTGCGTTTCGTCGAAGCCGGCGTGCGGTAAAAATCAACATTGAGTTGGCCGTCGCTCACGGCCGCATTTTGCAGGAGTCGCGTATAGGCAACATTCTTCCCGCCGGCCGCAACCCACACATCCAATTCATCAATCACCAAGTTGTCTTCGATTTTAACGTCCATGACGCGCTTGAAAGGATCGTCATCTTGAATTTCGGCAAAGTGCAGCAACACGTCGTACGCGCCGTTTGGAACCGTGAACCGATAATTAAAGGGATCGCCGCCGCGCGCATCTTGATACAACGCCGGGTCGCTCGTGTTGGCAATCGGGCTGGCCGTGGTGCGAAGCTCGGTATAAGCGAGATAACCATAACTGCCCGCGCTATAAACCTGATCCGCCAAAAAAGTTTTGCCGGAGGTGGAAACGTATTGCGGCCCGCCGACATTTACGCGAATCGTCGACAACGCGCCCGGCGAAGGATCCGATACTTGAAGCGCGACGAACGCCGTGTCTTTCGCGCCGTCATCGTCGGTCACGATCAAACGCGCGGAGTAATTGCCCGCTGTGTTATAGATGCGCAAAGGATTCGCAGTGGTGGCCGTGTTGCCGTCGCCGAAATCCCACGCATAGCTTGCGATCGCGCCGTCGCTGTCAGTCGAGTTCGAGCCGGTGAATTGCGCGTTCAAAGGCGCAAAGCCGCTGGTGGGATTGGCAGAAGCAACTGCATTCGGCGGTTGATTGGCAGCGGGACTATTCACTTGAATGGCAACGAAAGCCGTGTCTTTTGCGCCGTCATCATCGGTCACGATCAAACGCGCGGAGTAATTGCCCGCTGTGTTATAGATGTGCAAAGGATTCGCAGTGGTGGCCGTGTTGCCGTCGCCGAAGCTCCATGCATAACTTGCAATCGTGCCGTCGCCGTCGGTCGAGTTCGAGCCGGTGAATTGCGCGTTCAACGGCGCAACGCCGCTCGTGGGATCGGCAGAGGCCATCGCATTCGGCGGTTCATTGGGCGGCGCGCTGCTCATGAGAATAAGATAATTGCCGCTGCGCGAAATTTGAAAATTGTTCGCATGCACCAGGCCGTTGGCGTCCGCAATGAGCGAGTCGCTGGCGATCAAAACATTATCGCTCGCGCGGCGATTTTCAAAACTATAAACCGCGTTGGGCGTGCGCGGAAAATTTTGCAAACGCCGCGGCGTGATCGTGGCCGTCGCGGTTTGCGCGCCGTTCAAGCTCGCGAACGCATCCATCAAGCCGCCGCGTAAATATAGTTTGATACGATATTGCGAAGGCGTATCGATGACGCTCGAACCTTGCCAGCCCACGAACCCGTTGATGGCGCCGCGTGACTCGCCGGTCACACTGCCGCCCGGCAACAAGTCATTCCCCAACCCCGGATCGTTGTTGATGCTCAAATCGCTGATCGCGGGATAACTCAAGTTGCGGCGATAATTCAAAAGCTGCGTGCGCTTATAAACGGAATCAAACACGGTCGTTTCGAATTTGTGCCCGGTGTTCTCCCAATACAAATACAATTGATGCCGTGAAGCGTTCATCGCGTCGATATAACGCGGCTTCTCGTGCCAGCCAACGTGCGAATCCTGTTTGCCCACGCCGGTGATGATGACCGGGAAATCGACTTGCGGGTTTTGATTCGCAATGAAGACTTGATCCAACCGATCATACACGTTATAACCTTCGCCCGTCGAGGCATAATCGGGATATGAGGCGTTGATATCCGGCGTCGGCAAGTTTTGCTCGGTCGTGCCCCACACGGTTTGATAGCGATCGGTGATCGGCGAGTCGTATTCCAAATCCCACTCCGGCTCGCCCAGATCCATGCGCGGCACATTTGCCCAAATGGCGGCGAACACGTGTGGAAACGCCATGCCCAACGAGAGCGCGCCGATGCCGCCGAACGAGCTGCCGGTGAGATACACGCGATTCTCATCGACGTGCGGCCATTTGCGCAGAACCCAATCGACAAGATAAATGATATGAAGCTGCAAATAGTTCGGCACGTTGCCGCTCGTTAAAGTTTGCCCGGCGGAAAAATTTTCGCCGTAGCCATACCAGCAAATGTTGAGCGGATTGACGGAGTCATCCTGGCTTTGCGGCTCGGGCGCGAAGAGATCGGGGCGCGGATCATCCACTTGCAGCTCGAAGCCGTTGCCGTCGATCTTGTCGACTTCGGAGGTGAAATCATTGCTGCCGCCGTACAAGCCTACGTTGAGATACTGCGCGCTGCCCGTATTGATGTTGTTGCAGATGAAATTGTGCGTGACGCCCGGGCGATTGGCCATGGCCGGCAAGAGCGGCGTGTTTTGAAAATTGACCCAGTGCACGTAATGCGAGCCGTCGCCGTTGCTTTGCAACACCGGCTCGGGCAAGCCCACACTTTCATTCGCGGCAGAGTTGAGCGAGTTGCTGCCGAGCGTGACGCCTGTGTTCGTGCCACCGCTGTTGCTCGCGAGCACGGCATAATGAAAATTCCCGTTCGCCGTTGCGGTGTTGACGAACAAGCCGGTGTCGTCGCTGAGGGGCGCGCCCAAATCATGAATGCTATAATGAGAAGATAATCCGGCTTCGTCCGCGCGCTTATTGTAACTGGAGTTTTGATCGACCTGGCCGAGATAAGAAGCCGAGGCAATATTAGTAATGGGAGAAGTGTGGCGATAAACTTTATAGAGGACGTCGGTTCCGGAAATTTCATTCCACGTCAAAAACGTTTGGCCGCTGCGCTGGAAGGCTTGCAAGCCGGTAACTTGCGAGGAGGGCTGCGCCCAAGATAAAGCGGGAAACAACAGAACCATCCTGAGAACAAAGAGGTGCGTTCGGCGATTCGACATTTCGCGCTCCAAAGAGTTCAAAGTCGTCCTAAAATATGCGCGGTAGAAAAAGCAACGCCCGCTCTGATATAATTCGGTGTGAAAAGCGTAGCGCAGACTTCCAGTCTGCAAACTAAGACAGGCAGGATGCCTGCGCTACAATTATCTTCGCGGTCGTGATAGTTTTTCGAGAGTAACACTATAAGTGGAGGTGGGTAGACGTGCCGCGCGATTCCGCTGCTGTGGGATCGCCCGTTTGTAGTTCTACATAGCGCTATACTGATAGCCGGTTAGTTTGTAACGCCCCGGATTATGTCATTCAATAGGAATCTTTTTAAGCACCGGGCACAACCTCCAGGCGAGCTGTTTCTCCAGCGAGTAAAAGGTTTCCTTCTGAATGACAGCCCCGGGAGGGTTTACGAAAACAACCCTTTTTCGTATACAACGTTACTACTTCGAGCGAAATAAAGGTTACACTTTCCCTCCTCGCCTGTCATTCAGGAGGAATCTTTTTACTCGCTGGAGATACTGTCGAGTGCTTAAAAGGATTCCTTCTGAATGACAACACTTGAGGTGCGAAGTGTAACCTATTTTGTGCTCCGAGTAATAAGTCGACAACTCGCCCTGAACTTGTCATCCCGCCGCGGCGGGATCTTCCCTCGCACCGGGCACAAACCTCAAAATAAGATTTGACTCCAGAACTAGGGAAGGTTCTTACAAATGACAGGTCTGAGTTTTAGGGCAGGTTCTAAAACCAATACTGTTCATTTAAGTCGAACTCCGTAGCCCCGGCCCTTGTGGGCCGCTGATTCTGTGCATGTTCCAGTACCCCACAAGGGGGTAGGACTACTAATTGAACGGTATTGGTTCTAAAACTTAACGTGGAAGTAGAATTCGCACAACCATGAAAGTAACGGCACAAAGAAGGTTTTGCGGAAGCCGCATTGTAGAAACGCCTTTGTTCATAAAAACTTAATCGAACTTCGCATGCAGATTGATCAGCGATTCTTCCAACATGGCGGTATAGACTAATGTTCAAACCGTGGCGGGGTGGAGGGAGAGCTTGTCTTTCAACGATGTTATCGGCTGCCGCATCACACGTACGCGCGTGAAAACGTTCAAGAGGCGGCCGAGCTTCAACTCTGTTCCGGATAGCCGGCTCGTCATCCCGAATAAAATCGCTAGCCCCGGCTCGCGAAAACTCTCTGGCGCGAAATTCAGGTCAAGCTGCATGAACCCCGCAATCGAGCAAAAATCCGATTCGATTTTAGAGGCGCTTTCGCTCATCAGCTCCATGATCAACACGCTGCAGGACCTCGACGTTCTGCTCGCAAAGATCCTGGCGATTGCGGTGGAAACCGTGGGCGCGGAGCGCGGCTTCATTCTATTGAATGACGAATCCGGCACGCCCAAAATCCGCATCGCGCGCAACATCGCGGCGGAGAAGATTCAAGACGTCACGCAAATCTCGACCAGCGTCGTGCGCAAAGTTTTGCAAACCGGCGAAACCGTGCTGGTGTATGACACGCAAACCGAGGGGGCGTTCGAGAACATGCACAGCATCGTGATGTACCACATCCGCTCCATTGCGTGTGTGCCGCTGAAAATCAAGGAACGCCCCATCGGCGCCATTTATCTCGACAGCATCAATCACCGCAGCGGTTTCACGCAAACCAGCATTCCTTTTCTCACCACGTTTGCCAATCAAGCGGCCATCGCCATCGAGAACTCGCAGCTTTATTATCAATTGCAGGAGGAGAACCGCCAGTTGCGCAAGGAAGTGCAGCGCGTGAGCGGTTTTGCCGGCATCATCGGCGAGAGCGCGAAGATGAACCAAGTGTTCGACATGATCAACAGTGTGCTCGATTCCGAGGCCACGGTGCTGATTCAGGGCGAGAGCGGCACGGGCAAAGAATTAGTGGCACGCGCCCTGCATCATCACGGGCTGCGGCGCGAGAAAGCTTTTGTGGCGCTGTTCTGCGGCTCGCTGCCAGAAACTTTGCTGGAAAGCGAATTATTCGGCCATAAGAAAGGCTCCTTTACCGGCGCGACCAGCGACAAGAAAGGTTTGTTCGAAGCCGCGGATAGCGGCACGTTTTTTCTCGACGAGATCGGCGACATCAGCCTGGCGATTCAAACGCAACTCTTGCGCGTGCTGCAGGAAGGCGAGATCAAGCGCGTGGGCGAAAATTACGTGCGCAAAGTGGACGTGCGCATCATCGCGGCGACCAATAAAAATTTGGACGAGAAAATCAAAGACGGCTCGTTCCGCGAGGATTTATATTATCGCCTCAACGTGATGAACATTTTTTTGCCTCCCTTGCGCGAGCGCGGGGAAGACATTCCACTGCTCGCCCAAAATTTTCTGATGAGCTTCGCGGCCAAATATAAAAAAACGCTCCACGGTTTTGCCGGCGACGCAATGGATCGTCTCATGCGCCATTATTGGCCGGGCAACATTCGCGAGTTGAAGAATACCGTTGAGCGCTCGGTGGTGCTGGCCAAAGGCGCGATCATCGGTAAAGAAGACTTGCGTTTGCCCGAGGCCAACGGCGCCGCGCTCGTGCCCGCCAATCAAACCTTGGAAGAAGTCGTGCGCCGGCTGGTCGAACAAACGTTGCGCGAAACCAGCGGCAACGTGACGCACGCGGCAACCCGCCTCGGCGTTTCACGGCGCTGGATTCAGTACAAACAAAAACAGTGGCAAGATGGAAAATATTGACGGCTATCAAATCTTCGCAGAGCTGAAGGACGGCCCGGTCAATACGATTTACAAAGCCCTCGACTTGCGCCAACAACAAATCGTGCTCATCAAACTATTGCACGTCAGCGCCGAGGCCGGGCATTGGCACAGCCAGTTCGTGCAAGAGAGCAAAATCAGCATGCGGCTTGCGCACACGAATCTGCGGCGCACGCTGCACGCGGGCATGCACGACGCGCGCCCATACTTGGTGCTGGAATACGTCGAAGGCCCCACGCTCTACGAGCTGATCGATCGGCATCACAAGCTGCCGATCGATTTGTGCATTTTCATTGCCAAAGAAATCGCGCAAGCGATTGCCGCGGTGCATCGCTATAAGGTTTTGCACAACGACGTCAAGCCGCAAAATATTTTCATCTCGTTCAACGGCGCGGTCAAGCTCGGCGATCTCGGGCTGGCGCGCGAGCTGGCGGAATCGAATCCCTTGGTGATGGGCACGCCGGCTTACATGTCGCCCGAATATATTCTCGGGCAAAAGATCGACGAGGCCAGCGACCTCTTTTCGTTCGGCGCGGTGTTGTATGAAATCATTACCGGCGAGGTCGCCTTCATCGATCGCACGCTGGCCGCGACGCTGTTGCAAGTGGCGAATTGGGATCCGGTGTCGATCACGCGCTTGCGGCCGGATGTGCCGGAGCCGCTGATGAACATTTGCCACAAACTGCTCGCGAAAAATCCGGTCGAGCGTTATCGCGAGGCCGCGGCTGTGCTCCGCGATTTGACGCACTTGGAGCGCCGCGCGGGCTTGAACACGAATGCGCAAAAACTCGCCACGTTTCTCGAAGCGCCGGACGCTTATCCGAAAGTAAATTTGCAATTCCTCAAGGCGGAACCCGTTGCGCCCAAGCGTGCGCGCGCTTCGTTTTCCATGCCGAATTGGGGCCTGCTTGCCATCCTCAGCGCCACCATGTTTTTCGCCGGTGTGCTCTTCATCAAAGTGCTCAAAGATTTTATGTTCGAAGGGACGCACGCGCGCTACTCGAACACGGCCGAGAGCACGTCATCGATTCCCCTAGACCGAGGTTATCTCGATTTGCGCGCCACGCCCGGCAGCGCGATTTTCATCAACGGCGATTCAGTCGGCACCACGCCGCTCGCCGGGCTGCTGGTTTTGCCCGTCGGAGTTTATGAAGTGAAGGTGAAGTCTGCGCAACTCGGCGGCAACAAGAGCGAGCGGATTCAGATCAGCAACGGCGATACACTGCGCCAATACTTCGATCTCACTAAACCGTAATTGCGCGCACTGATCCGTAATCACCTCATGGCAAAGTCAGCTTCCTGGCGAATCCGCTTCCTCTCGTTTATGATCTTTTCATTCATTTCCCGGCACGGCCGCGTCCTCGCTTTTCATAATAATTGCCTGATTATTACTTCCCTTTTGCAGTGTTGTCATGTCGTTAAAAAGAACGCGCATGCTGCAACGGCGAAGTGGCATAGGCTTTGTCTCTAAACAAAACGTTCGCCGAGTTGCATACAGGTGTTGCATTTGATGTGATTCGGTTTTGTCGCTCGGTGGATCCCGCTGCGGCGGGCGGCAAGGCTCTCATGTTCATAGGAATTGAGCAGGGTTCGCATTGAGGATGATCGCGAGCACAGAGCATTGTCATTGCGGGTATGGCGCTCATCAAGGGAAAGGCTATGGTCCTCCTTTGATGAGCGTTTTTTTCGTGTACAGATTTTTTTTGCAAAGTAAAATGTAAAGTCGGCGGCATGCACCGAAATGTTATGCAGAATATTTTTCAGTCTGAACTCATCCCCCGGCCCCTTCTCTTGGAAAGAGAAGGGGAGCAAAGCCGGTTTATGCACGGAAAGTCCCCTTCTCTTTTTAAGAGAAGGGGATTTAGGGGATGAGTTCTGATTTGCACATTTTGAGCGGGATTTTTTGTGCGCCGAGCACAAGCGGTTTCTGTAAATCGGCGCAATATCTGGCTCTCTCGTTTCGACCTCAAGCGTTCCGGCTGCGAAAAGTTTTAGCACTGCTGTGCATTGTTTTTGCGCCGAGCCGAAGCAAAAAAGCCATACGACCTCGCGACAAACGCAAGATCTATTGCAGCCAGCGTGAAAATTGTGAGGCGCTTCCGACAGAATTTTGATATTGAGCTTCGCTCTCGGCTCCGCTGTAACGTTTTGTTTGGAGCTGGAACAAAACGTTACGCGGTTTGAAAGATCGGCGCTAAAGCCTTGCGAGTATTCGCCTTCACACGGCTCGAAAGCACTGAAAACAACCTCACGAGAAGATTGGCGGTGCGAAAACGTTACTTGCGCTGTGAATGTAGGGATCGCGATAAAATCACTGGTATGGCCATTGCATGAGAAGAAAGCGCCGAGGAAATGATGAAGTTTATCAGGGAATGATGCGGAACACCTATGATGGGCGTTTTTCTCTCGCAACTTGACAAAGGATTTGTGCCGTTAAGATCGGGCGGACGGAAGTAGGAAGCTTTCGGCGCTCGATCCTATCGGCGAAGGAGTGAGACAACATGGGTCAACAGCAAATGTTGCTCGTGATTATGTCGATGATGATCGTAGGAGTCGCGATCGTGATGGGCATGACGATTTATCAGGAGAATGCGTTTGCAGCGAATCGGGACGATGTGCGTGATGCGTTGATGACCGTCGCTGCGCGAGCACAAGGTTGGTACCGGCGGCCCGCCATGTTGGGCGGGGGAGCACGCTCATTTGCCAAAATCAATTGGGCGAGAATCAATTTCGATTCGACCACTACCTCAGGGATTTTCAGTATGACGAACAAACTGCAAGGAAGCTTTCGCATAACCGGGGTGAGCAAAGACGATCCGGCTTGGAGTTATTCACTCATCGTGTATGCGGATTCGATCAAGCAGGCGCCGTGAGTGTGTCAAGACGAGATCACCATCGCCACCCTTTCAGGCGGCAGGAAGCCGACCGGAGAACGGTTGTGAATTTGAGCGCAGGTTCGAGCCAGGAAGGCAAAAGTAAAAATCCTCAGGCGCAGGAAGCGCGCGAAAGTCCCCCATGAAGGGGGATTTCGGGGGAGGTTCGGCTCTGGGTATCTTACGCAATCATCACGCTAGTGCCTGTGCCCAACACCCCCCTAACCCCCCTCAAGGGGGAATCAAGGAAATGATTTTTGCAATCAGGCAGGATTGCATGCGACCTCAAGGATTTTCATTGTCGCTGGCGCAAAACCTGGCCGGTATGCGCAGCACGATAAAACGATTTGTTCCGGTTGGCGCAAAAGACTTTGAGCTTGGCTAGGAACGGCGAAGCTCGAGGTCTGCGCAAACTCAAACTGTTGAAGGTAAAGATTTTCATCGCGCAGGAAGCGCGGCTCTTTGCAAGGATGAAAGTTTGGCGGTGAGAACGGGCGCAAGCAAGAAGTCGTATGGCAGTTACCTCTTCATTGAAATAAAACAGGATGCTTTATTTAACCCAATCAACGTTCACAGGAGAACATCATGGGTCAACAACAACTTTTACTGCTGATTCTTTCGGCAATCATCGTCGGCATCGCTATCGTTATGGGCATCAACATGTTCGGTGAAAATGCGGTGCAAGCCAATCAAGATGCGGTCACGCAAGACGTGCTCACGGTCGCTTCGCGCGCGCAAGGCTGGTATCGCCGTCCGACGCAAATGGGCGGCGGCGGCCGCAGCTTTATCGGCTTGGATCTGGCTGATCTCAACTTCGCCACTACCAATGATAACGGCGCGTATGCGTTGTCCGGCATCGCGGCCGGCCAATTCGTGGTCACCGGAACGGGCACGGAAGACGGCGACAGCGACGGCGGAATGCTGTCAGTAACGGTCACCGTGTTCCCGGATAGCGTGGGCACCATGACTTATCCCGAGCCGTAACCGAAGTTTGAATTTTCGAATGGGACAGGCTTCCTGCGGGAAGCCTGTTTCATGTTATGCGCAACCGTGAAGGTTTCGTAGCGCAGGCCTCCTGCCTGCTTGGTTTGCAGACTGGAAGTCTGCGCTACGTACAACCGTGACCAATCAACCTCCATCGCAGGCCTTGCGATGTTTTTTTTTAATCACCAGTGGATAGAGGAGAGGCGCGTCAGCGCCTGAGGTAAAAGCGTATGGCTGAGTTTCGCTATCAAGGGGTCACCCAGGCGGGCAAACCCGCGCAGGGCACTTTTATCGCGTCCAATCAATTCGATGCGCGAGATAAGATCAAGGCCCTTGCGGCGTCGCGCGGCTTGCGCGTACACACGCTGCAAAAGAAATCTGCGTTCTCCTATAAAGTCCGCAAGGCGGATAAAGGCATTCAAAAAGGCGAGGTGCTCGCCTTCTCGCGCGACGAGGTGCGCGATTCGCTGATCCGCATGGGCTACCAAATTCTGGACGTGCGGCGCCGGCTCTTTCGCCTGCAAATGCCCGTGCCCATCAAAGAAGTCGTGGTGTTCATCCGCCTGTGCGCGGATTTGTTGAAGGAGCAATTTCCCTTCGACGAAATTCTCTCGATGCTGGCGAACGACATGGAAAATCGCCGGCTCAAAGAGACCGTGCAAGAGATTCATAAAGACCTCAAAATGGGAAAAGAGGGCCATCAGGTTTTTATGAAGCACGAGGGCGTGCTCGGCAAATTCACGGTACACATGTTGAGCATCGCTTCCACGAGCGGCAACATGGCCGACATTTATCTCAATACGGCCAAGTTTCTCGAACGTAGCGAAGAGTTTAAAAAGAACATCCGCAGCACGCTGTTCATGCCCGCGATCGTGATATTGGCTTCGATCGGCGCGCTCATTTTCTACGTCGCCTACATCTTTCCCAAAGTCGCCGGCATGCTCATCAAGTATAAAGTTGACGTGCCGCCGATGACCGCCGCCACTTTGGAGGTGAGCGAGTTTTTCAAAGACACTTACCTCTGGTTCATTGCGGCCGCGGTCCTTGCCGTCTCCGGCTTCGTGGGTTTCATTCGCTCGGAAAAAGGGCGCGTCACGTGGCATCGCTTCATCATCACCATTCCCGTCATCGGCAATTTGATCTATAAAACCAGCATCGAAGTTTTTTGCCGCGTGTTTCATGCGCTCTATAGCGGCTCGGGCGAAAACATCGAAGTGATTCGCATCGCCTCGGAAGCCTGCCGCAATTCGTATGTCGAAAAGATGGTCAAGGAGCGCGTGATTCCGACGATGCTGCGCGAGGGCAAGAGCTTCAACGACTCGCTCGAACAGGCCGGCATCTTTCCCCAAAACGCCATTTACACTTTGCGCACCGGCGAAGAGTCCGGCACACTGCGCGAGTCCATGCTCCGGCTCGCGAATTTTTATGAGAAAGAGACCTCGCACAAAATGGCGCGCGTGGTCGATCTCATCAATTTGGTGACCTCAATGTTCATTTCACTCTTGATCGTCGGCATTACGCTGCTCTCGTCGGAAGTCGGCTTCGTCTCGCCGCCGACGCAGATTAATAGGTAAGCTTTCAGCTGTTAGCTTTCAGCTATCAGCCTTCAGTTGTCAGCCGGTTACTTTTCACGGCATACCTAAAGCTAACAGCTAACAGCTGAAAGCTGAAAGCTAAAAGCTGAAAGCTGAAAGCTGAAAGCTAAAAGCTGAAAGCTTCAACACTAGGAACACCATGGAACCGATGAGCGCCCGTATCGGGCAGATGTTGCTGCAAAAGCAGATCATCAATCGCCAAATTTTTGAGAGAGCGCTGCTCACCCAAAAGCAGGAGCCTGCGGGCAAGCAACGGCGTTTTCATCAAATCTTGGTGGAAGATTTTCAGGTGGATCGGCATGCGGTCTATCGCACGATCGCGCAGCTCTATGCTTTCAAAGAGATCAACACCAAGGAAGAAAAGATCGACGATACGCGCCTGGATTTCATTCGCAAAACTTTGGAAGGTTGCGCGGAAGAGAAGCGCACCATGCTGCACAACAAGCGCGCGCTGCCGTACCGGCCCAGCCCGAACAACAAAGGCGTGCTCATTGTGCTCGCCGCGGACCCGCTTGATCGCGACATTCCGCAATTGCTGAATGATTTGTCTTACACGCAGATCGAGATCGCGTATTGTCCCCTCGAGCAAGTGATCGAGCTGGCCGACAAAGTGCAATCGTTCCGCAACGACTTCCTGCAAGAAATTTCCTCCTCGCTGCAGGAAAACGAAACCGACGCCGAAGAAGAGACCGCGGTTGACGAAGCCGCGCTCGACGCGGAAATCAACCGCAGCATGCTCACCAACTTGATCGAGGGCATGCTGGTCGAGGCCGTGCGCAAAGGCGCGAGCGACGTTCATATCATCCCCAAAGAAGGCAACGTCTCGGAGTTTCATTTCCGGGTGGACGGCAAGCTGCAACTGTGGCACGCGCTCTCTTCGGTAAAGCCGGAGTCGGTCGCTGCGGTTATCAAAGACCGCTCGGTCAACATCGACCGCTTCAATCGTAACATCGCGCAGGACGGCTTCATTCAGCGCAAGATCGACAATTATAGCATTCGTTTCCGCGTGTCGGTGTTGCCCATCGTCATCGCGGAATCGAGCCGCAAGCTCGAGAGTATCGTCATTCGTATTCTCGATGATCGCAAAGTTCTCACCGACCTCAAGCTGCTCGGCTTGCAGAAGCAAGCGGCGGACGATTTCGAAGCCGCGATCCAGCGGCCGCAGGGCTTGATCATCATTACCGGGCCGACCGGCAGCGGCAAGAGCACGACGCTCGTCGCCGCGTTGCACCGCATCATGGACCCCACGCGCAACGTGTTGACCGTGGAAGAGCCGGTGGAATACATGATTCGCGGGGCGCGGCAATTGAAGCTCAACCCCAAAATGAATTTCGATCAAGCGTTGCGCGCGGTCTTGCGCCACGATCCCGACATCGTCATGGTCGGGGAAATGCGCGATCTCAAATCCGCGGAAATCGCAGTGAGCATGGCGAACACGGGCCACACCACGTTTTCGACGTTGCACACGAACGATGCGCCCAGCGCGGTCTCGCGCTTGTACATGTTGGGCGTGGAGCCGTTTCTCATTGCCAATGCCATCAATCTCATCATGGCGCAACGCCTCGTGCGCAAGCTGTGCAGCCATTGCAAGAAGCCGGCGCAAAATATCGACGTGGAAATGGCGCAATTCGTCGGCTTCACAGAAGAAGAAATCCGCACGACGAAATTTTATCAGCCTGTCGGCTGCGACAAATGTTACCTCGGCTACCGCGGCCGGTTGTGCATCACCGAAGCCCTGCTCTTTACCGGAGAGATTCGCAAAATCATTTTGAAGAATGCAGAATCTATCGACGAAGACGAGATTCGGCAGGAAGCTTTGCGGCGCGGCATGCTCACTTTGCGCGCCTCCGGTCGCGAGCGCGTGAAAGAAGGCGCGTCCACAATCGAAGAAGTCCTGGCCGCAACGGTGGAGTAATTTTCAGCTATCAGCTATCAGCTATCAGCCATCAGCTATCAGCCATCAGCTATCAGCTATCAGCTAAAAGCTGAAAGCTGAAAGCTAACAGCTAACAGCTAACAGCTAACAGCTAACAGCTAAAAGGAATCCTTATGGGCTATCGCGAATTATTGTTGGTGCTCCTCAGCAGCGTCCTGCTCACGCTGTTGATGGTGCAGATCAATGCGAACGCCGTCGACAGTCAAGACGCATTGCAACAGTTGGAGATTGCGCACACCGCGGCTTCCGTGGGGCAGCAATTCATCGAAGAAGCCAAGTCCAAAAAGTTCGACGCGGTGTCCGACATCATCGATGATGCTGACATGCCGGACGACTTTACGGCTTGGAATAGTCTCGGCCCCGGCGCGTGGGAAAGTTATCCGAATTTCAACGACGTGGACGATTATAACGGCTACACGGGCACGGTCACCGTCAATAGCGTGCCCTATAGCGTCAGCATCACGGTGGTATACGTGCGCGATTCCAACCTTAAGAATGCGTACAACCAAGAAACCTATTTCAAAAAAATGACGGTCACCGTCACTAGCAGTTATATGGAAAATTCGGTGGTCTTGCGGCAAGTCTACAGTTATTTCGGCGTGGATTGAGCGTAACGCATGCTTCTATTGCCGGGTCATCCTCGGCGAGTTTGCTCGAAAAGCTTCCACCTCAACGGGGTTCTTGCTAGCGAAGACCGTCTTATATACTGCTTCAGGGCTAATTTATAACGCTCCTTTTTGAAGTGTCATCCTGTAAGGAACTTCCCCGGCTCTTGGCACACCTCTAAAAACAAGGCGTTGGTTCCAGTGCTAGGGAAGTTTCTTACAAATGACAAGCTGAGGAGGAGTTACAAATCAACCCGTAACCAGTATAACACGTGATGCACATTGTAACGCCTTTCAAAATGCTCTTCAGTTATTCACGACACTGAGCGACGCCCGCTGGCCCCTCGAGGGAGAATCAGTCGGGCTTCGTTCAACTAAGCACGAGTTGAAAATATGGGTTCCTGGCTGGCTTTGATTTCAAGCGCCATCATCGGCGGCATGGTCTTGTTGCAACTCAGCCGTTTCAACAACGACGTGCAGCGCGACTCCTATCTCAACATGATGGAAGACGTTGCCTACAACAACCTCGAGGAAGTGTTGAGCATTGTCGAGTACGACTTTGCGCGTATCGGCCAAAACATCAACGATCCCTCGGAAACCGTGGTGCTGTTCGCCGACTCCACCGATTTTCAGTATCAACTGGATAGCAACGGTGACGGCGTGTTCGAAACCATGCGCTACTATTTGAGCGATACGACGGCTCTGGCTTACACTGACAACCCGCGCGACCGGATTCTCTATCGCGTGGTCAACGGCGGCGCGCCGGAAAAAATTTCGAGCGGGCTGACGGAGTTCGAGATGACCTATTATAATGAAGCCGGCGCTGAAACGACGAATATGTCCATTATGAAAAGTTTCGGCGTGCGCATTGTGGTGGAAAGTGAAGTAGTTTATGATGGGGATTATTCGAAAGTCGCCTGGCAGACTCGAGTTACGCCTACGGCTTTGGTGATGTATTGAGGGCGTGACGGCCTGGCAGGGATTACTACTCCGAGCACAAAATAGGTTACACTCCGCACCTCTATTACTGTCATTCAGGAGGAACCTTTTTAAGCACTGGGCAGCGTCTCCAGCACGTAAAAAGTTTCCTTCTGAATGACATGCAAAGCGGGAGAAGTGTAACCTATATTTCGCTCTGAGTAATAAGTGTAGTCCGGCCGCAGCGGGATGCTGGAAAAATTCTTTCAATGCGGCAACGCAGCTTTGCCGAGCCGCTTTCAAAAACGTATAACAAGATTTTTTGTGAGAGCCGCCTTTTCCAAATGAGGATAATATGGGAAAAATGTTGCTGGTCTTGCTCACGGGTTTCACCGTTTCGTACGGCTTGCTCGCCAACAGCAAGAGCCGTCGTTTTGTGGATTCGGTCGATCGCCTGGTCGATCAATTTACGAGCTACTCTTCCAATAACGCGGCCACGGGCGGCGCCTATATGGCGCTCAACCGGCTTTATCGCAACAATTCTTGGCGCACGGGTTACAGCAACCTCACGATCGGCAGCGACACCATTTCGGTCTCGGTCTTTGACGAAACCACGGACTCGACGCTCGCCGAGCGCCGCATTCGCGTGTATTCGACCGGACGCAATAAAGACGTCACGGATATCACGCAAGCCATTCTGTTCGACGGCAGTTTTGACGACTTCGCCATTTGGGCCAAAGACACGGTTATGAACGTGGTTGCCAAAGACGGCTCGGATAATCCGGACTCGTCTTTTCTCTCATACAAAGCGCCGTTCATGCCCCTCATCGATTACACCGATTTGGTTGCCGAGGCCACTAGTCAAACCAACGTGGAAACCGCAGCGGAGTGGACGCCGGCGAATGGCTATCCCAATAATTATTTTAACAGCGGCCTCCTCGGCCTCGGGGATCCGAACGTGACGCACGTCACCGGTGACATGAAAGTGCTGGAGAACTACACGGTGTACGGCATTTTCATCGTCGAAGGAAACGTCATCATTCAAAGCAACGGAGAAGTGCGAGGCGTTTTATATTTGCCGAATAACGGTTCAACCGTCAGCGGATCCGGCGGCAGCTCCTCGAGCGCGGCCCAGGTGCGCGGCGGCGTTCTAACTTGGGGAGACATCAACGGCACGGACAAACAAGTTTCCGTGCGCTACCAGTCGAGCTACCTCAGCGCTTTCACGAGCGAGTATGCCGAAAAGAATCCGCCGTTGCGGGTGTTGACCTGGCAATGAGCAAGTAACCTTGCGAGGGTTTGAAACCTTCACAAGGTTGAAATAAGGGCCGCATGTTAGATCAACGCCTTCAGAACGCCAAGTTCCTGCTCGCCAAATTGCTCCCGCAAATTCCGACGAATATAGAAGGAATCGAGCAGCAGCAGTTCATCGGCGCATTGCTGAATCGCCAGCCGGAGGACGTTCGCCAGCAATTGCGCACCGCGATCGATTGCCTGCTGCTCACGATGGAGAGCAAAGAAGCCTCGGACGTGGATTTCGGCGGCGTGGGCAGCAATAGTTGGGTATGGTTTCGCGTACACGGCAACAAACGGCCCGATCCGGATATCGTGAATTTCACGATGCTCGAAACCGATATCTTGCTGCTCAATTTTTTGATGCCGGTGCAGCGGGAAGAATTGTGGAAAAACCGGCACATCGATTTTTCCTATCAATTGCTGCAAGTGGCCGGGCAGCAGCGTTTTCGCGCGACGATTTATTTGGAGCTGAACCAGCTGGCGATGAATTTGCGCCGCATTTCGCCGAACGTGCGGCCGTTTGCAAGCTTGGGCCTCCATCGCAACGTGGCCACGCTACTGAGCGTGGAGTATGAAACGCGCGGCTTGATTCTCATCACGGGTATCACCGGCTCGGGCAAAAGCTCGACGTTGGACACGGTCATCGACGCGAATAACCGGCATTCGCAGGGCCACATCGTGATCATCAGCGATCCGATCGAATACATTCACGCCTCGCACAAGTGCATGGTGCGGCATCGCGAAGTGGGCCGGGACGTGCGCTCGTTCAAAGACGGCACGATCGAAGCCTTTCGCCAGGATCCCGACATCATCGTGATCGGCGAAATGCGCGATGCGGATACGATGGCGACCGTGCTCGAGGCCGCGGACAGCGGCCACAAAGTTTTCGCGACGCTGCACACCTCCTCGGCAGTGGAAAGCATCGATCGCATCCTCGGCGAGTCCTCGCCGCTGGAGCAACAGCGCATTCGCGAGCGTCTCGCGAGCGTGTTGACGTGCGTCATGTCGCAAAAGCTCGTGCCGGCGATGGACGGCAAACTGACTTTGGCAAAGGAAGTGATGGTCGCAAACTCCGCGGTGCGCGTCGCGATTCGCAACAACCACACGGACGAAATTTATCAGGTCATTCAACAAGGCGCCAACGAAGGCATGGTCACTTTGGAGCAGGATTTGGCGCGGCTGAACCGCAACCATACGGCTACGTATGAAGAATGCCTCAATCATGCCAACAACAAAAAGCGCTTCGAAGAATTGGTGCGCTATGAGCGCCGCGGCCTGTGAAGCCGCCGATATTTGTTCGGTCACGGTTAGACCGTGGCTTGCGCATACGCTTGCTGGCTATCCGGATTTTTGAGCTAGGTTTAACGCACTCTGGAAACTATGGCCAAGCCATAGTTGAGCGTTCGCTTATCGCAAGAGACCAAACCACGGCCAAGCCGTGGTTGAACGAGCACAAAAAATGAATCTAAAATTCAACAAACTCTCTTCAAAAGAAGCTCTGGGCTTGGCCGTTAGCGGGACTGAGGTGCGCTTGGCGTATTTGGTGAATCAAAAAGGCCAAATTCGCATTGAGGGGCTGGAGCGCGCGAAGCTGCGTTCTTCTTTGGAAGTGCGCAAAGCCGCCGCGGAAAAACCCCCGGACTTTGACCAACCGGAAAATGCCGATGCGTTCGGCTTGAAAGACGGCGCGGCCGCCAAAAAAACCGCGGAGCAAGAGCTGCCGCCGGACAACGCGAACATGGAAGTGCTCTACGCGTTGCTGGACAAATTCACCAAGAAAAAAGTCAAAATCGCCTTCAATGTTCCGCTCTCCATGGCGAACTATCAAGCGCAAATGCCCGTCTCCGGAACCGTCACCGGTATCGAGCGCGACCCGGGCTTGAATATGGCGCAATATCTCATGAAGCCCGGGCAGAGCGTGGAGCAAATCAATCTCTTTTATGAAAAATTTCCGTCCACGCTTGCACTCATGCTCGAAGTGCGCAACTTCACGCGCGGCAACCTCTATCTCGCGCAAATGTCGCCGACGGAAACGGCGCTCGTGAATTTGGCGCGTGCGAGCGTCGAGCTGGAAGAAGGCAAAATCACGGCGATGGTCAACATCGAAGAGAACTTCAGCCGCTTGCTCTTCCTGCGCGGGAAAGAAATTTTGCACATCAGCGCGCTCATCAACGAAAGCGCTTCTTCGCCGGATATTTTGGAAGTGGTGTATCGCCGCTTAATCTATGAGCAAGATGAGGCGCAAATTCCGGAGATCAACGCGATCTTGCTCGCCGGCAAAGGCTGCCGCATGCGCGCGAAAGAATTTTTTGCCCAGCATTGCACCGGCGTGGAGGTGAGCTATCTCGCGACCAATCGGCTCGGCAACTTTCCCGCAAACGACACGCAACGCGCCGTGTTTTCGGAGTTCGCGGTGGCGATCGGTTTGGCGTGGCAACTGCTCGAGCCGAGGAACTCCGCATTCGTGCCCCTCGATCTTTTGCCTTCCGAAGTGAAGGACCAACAAGAAGTGCTCAAGCTCGGTTATCCCGGCTATGCCCTGCTCGGGCTGACGGGCTTGGTGGCGTTTTTCTTCACGTGGCAAATTTTGGCGTTGACGAATGAAATCGATGCCATTCGGTCGCAAAACAACAAGCTCGAGGAGCAGATTAAAAACAATCAGGCCACGGTGGATCGCGTCTACAAACTGGAAGACGAGTGCAAACGCTTGAACACGAACCTGGCTTTGGCCGATACGTTGAGCAAAGGCCACGATGAGTTTTTGCACTTCACGCAAAAGCTGAATCGCAGCGTGCTGCGCACCGGCAACGTGTGGGTGGAAGAAATCTCGCGGCAGAACACCGGCTTCTCGATTCGCGGCGGGGCGTTGCAGCGCGAGCGCATCCCGATTTTGGCGGAGCAATTGGAGCAAGCGAGCTTGCGCCAGGTGACGCGCGCTGAAAACGGCAAGCAGAAATTTTTTCAGTTCGAATTGGAGCGCCAAAACCTGCAAAACAAGTTTGAATTTTCGGCTGGCGGCATTCGCATCATCGACGCCAATGATAATGGCAAGTTGATTTTGGGGAAGGAAAATGAGAAGCCGAGCGGCGCGCCTGCTCCCACCGGCACGGCCGCGAATAACACGTCCGGACCGCCGAGCGCGCGTCCGGAAAACATGAACAACTCGCGCAACAACGCCGAAGCGAAGCAAGCGAACGGCCTCATCAAAGAAGCTTCCAACACGCGCCCGCTTGCGCCCGCGAATAAAGAGCCGGAAAAGAAAAGCGCAGCAACAACGCCCGCCAAGCCGGAAACCCCGCGCACGACCCCGCCCAAAGAGCAGAATAAAACCCTGACGGCACAAAACCATGCGCAAACGGGAACTGCGAATGCGCCCTCAGCCTCGAAAGAAAAGTCCGGCGCGAGCAACGGCGCGAGCGCGAACCCGGCGTTGGTGAAAGAGCAGAGCAAAGCTGCGGCGCCGAACAGCGCGGCAGCAGAAATCACAAGCGCACAGTTGGCTTCGAAAGAAAAAGCCGGCGCAGGCAACGGCACGAACTTGAATACCGCGCCGGTGAAAGAGCAAAACGCAGCCACGAAAACGCCGGGCAACACACCGCCGGCTGCGAAAGATAAGACCGGCGCCGGCTCGAATGCTGCGCCGGCAGTTATAAAACCCGAACAGCAGCCGAGCAGTGAAAAGAAATCTGCCGTTTCACCCAACGCAGTCCAGCCTAGTTATCGCTTGTTTTCGATCGAAGCGGCCACGAGTCCGCGCCAGGATTTCATGGTCGAGCTGAAAGATGCTTACGTGCGCCAGGGATACAAAGCGGCGTTGGGCACTTACTATGATGAGAAGCAGGGTCAAAAAGCATATCGCGTTTTGATCGGCCTATACAATAGCCGCGTGGCCGCGGAGCAAGCCGCAGCCGGAATGGGAAAATTGTTGATGCAGGGTCATCGCATCGTAGGGGTGGAGTGATGGATTTGTGGATTGTTGGAGTTTGGGACATTCAGCGCTCCATTACCCCCTCAATCCAAGACTCCACCAATCTAGTGATCCAATGATCGTAAGTACCTCAATTCTGCGCCGGTGATGCCGCCAACCTCCGCCTGATGCTGAAGCATCAGGCTAAAAGGTGCAAGTCATCTAAAGATGACTGAGAACTATAGTTCGGTAGCCAACTTTAGTTGGCTTACATCTCATAGCCTGATGATTCATCATCAGGCTTGAACGGAAACTGCTTATGTACGCCAAACGCAATAGCCTCACCATTCTTGCCGTGCTCTTGCTGCTCTCCGGTTTGGGCTACATGTGGTATCGCAGCAAAGCGCAGGATTTAGCGCGTGCGAAAGCGCAAAACCAGAAGCTCACGCAACAACTGCGCGGCGAGCTGGAAGTGGCGGAAACGTTGGTTTATATTACCGCCGAACGGGATTCCTTGCAACGCCGTTGGCGGAACGCGCCGAAGAAGTTGTTGAATGCCGAGGAGCCGGCCTTCTCTTTGTCTTACATCAATTGGCTCATCAATCAGCACAATCTCGATCTCGATTTCGATTTTTATTTGAACGAGAAAACGCAGCAAACGGAATATACGGCCTTTTCTTATACGCTCAACGGCGAAGGCGATTACCGCAACATCTGCTCGTTGGTGTGGTACATGACGCGCAGCCCGCTCTTGTATCAAATCAAGAGCGTGACCTATCGCCGCAGCGAGGGCGATTCCAAGCTTTTGAACTTCGTGATTCAGTTCGAAGGCTATTCCATGAACAAGGGCTTGGAAGTGAACAGCGAGCTGGTGATGAATTCGCCGCCGCTGGATTGGTACGGCGAGTTCGATTACGATGCGTTCAACAGCATGGCCCCGGCCGTGATCGAAGCCAAAGCAATCGTCGCCAATCCGGCGCCGGCCGTGGCGAAACCCGTCAAGCCGTCGGACCAGCCGGATTTGCTGGACATCGAAGGCGCGAGCTTGCTGGCGATTACGAACGACAAGGCATATGTGCGCGCGCGCAACGGCAAAGTTGTAGCGATGCCGGTCGGCTATCAGGTCAAGAACGGACGCTTGATACGCCTAGATCCGCGCGCGAATCAAGTGGAATTCAGCATCGAGACCGGCAGCGGCAGCTCGCGCTTGCTGCAAATGAAGATCGAGTATAATTAGCCCAACCTCGCCTGATGTTGAAGCACCAGACTATGAGGTGAAAGCCATCTGATGAAATTTGACGATCAAAATCGGTAGCCGAGCGAGCCTCCCATAGCGTGTCATTCAGAAGGAACCTTTTTAAGTACTGGCGTTGGTGTCCAGCGCTGAAAAGGTTTCCTTCTGAATGACATATCTTAGAGGGCGATTGCCGAATTTGAAAGTCAAAGATTGCGCGTGAGGCGAAGAAGTTTGATGAACAGTACGTTGAGGCGGCGCGGTCAATTCAAAATTTCTGTGCGAAAGATTAACTCATACAAGACGTGCATGATTAAGAGGATCTTGACCATCATCGTGATTGGGATGTGCGCCGGGACGGCCCGGGCGCAACAGGAAGAAATTCCGCCCCGGTCGTATCGCCCCGACGAAGTCGTGTCTTTCAATCCGAATATTCCGTTCAATACCGTCATCGATATTTTGAACGGCATGTGCCAGCGTTACGAGAACCGCATCCTCATCGACTCGAAGGTGCGCACGAGGCCCATCGGCGTGTCCGTGGAAAACATGTATTGGAAGCGCGCACTCGAATACATTCTGCGCTCCAACATGCTCAAATACACGCAACACGACCGTTATTATCAAATCGAGGAAATGGTTGCCGGCGTCAAAGACCCGGAAATCGCCAAGAGCGAGTACTCGATGAACACGCCGGAAGTGGAAATCAACGCGGTATTCTTTCAAGCGGATTACGCGACGCTGCGCGAGATCGGCATCGATTGGACGACGCTGCGCAACGGCACGGTGCAGGCGCAAGCGCAGTCTCAGGGCGCCAGCCAAGTGACGAACCTTTTTTTCAACGCCACGGTGAGCGGCACGATCAATCGCACGATCAACGTGTCCGCGTTGCTGCGCGCGTTCGAAGGCTCGAGCAAAGGCGAGATCATTGCGCGCCCGCACATCCGCGTGGCCGACGGGAAGAAGGGCAAAATCAAGGTGGGCAGGAACTTTTTCCTCACCACTACGGATTTTTCCGGCAACCTGCGCTTCAGCGAATACGAGGCCGGCATCATTCTGAACGTGATACCGACGGTGATCGGCCGGCGCGATTCGACGTTCATTCACCTCAATATCGTTGCGGAGCGCAGCGACGTTCAGCTGGCGAACACGAGCACGACGAAAAACATCATCGAGGGCACCACGCAAGTGCTCCTGCTCGACGGCGAGCAAACCGTGATTGCAGGCTTGATCAGCGAGGAAGAACAGAGCGTGCGCCGCGGCATCCCGGGGTTGAAGGATTTGCCGCCCTGGTTTTTCGGCCTGCGTTATTTGTTCGGTTATCAATCCTACACCATCGCGAAAAAAGAGCTGGTGATTCTCGTGGGCGCGCGTTTGGTGACGAAGCTCATGAATCGCCGCACACTCAAGCGCGACGTGCAGGACGCGATGGACGAGCAAAAGCGCGAATTTCGGCGTGTGCAGCCGAACGGTGCCGGCTACGAAGCGCCGCGTGAAAGCTCGACGCGCAGAACGAAACCGACTTCACAAAGAGACCGTTGAGCGCCGGAAGTCAAAAATCAAAAATTGGGTATTGTACCTCCTCCTCCACTACCAAGTCGAGCCGGGGCCCTCGTTACGAGGGCTCCGCTGACCTGGCTCGGTCAGGACGATCTAGTGTTTGTCGACGCGATTAATAAAAGCGGCTCTGCAATAGCAGAACGCGCTTTCTCGACTGACAACAACTAGCCAACGAAGGACTGCACCATGGCAACATTTTATTTGGGCTCAAAACTGAGCTGGCAGCAATATCTGCAAGCCTCTTCATTTGTGAAGGACATTCAAGGCCAGATTCGCCGGAGCAGCCAAAAAGAGCAAGTGGCGATCAACACGCAAACGCGCGAGATCATCGCCAGCCGGGAAGCGCTCGTGAAAAAATTCGGCACGGGCTTCGATTCGCTGAACAACACCATCGATCGCGGCTTCGCGGACCTCACCCACGCGGTCGAAGGCACGACTGCGGCCATCGATTCCTTGCGCTCCACGTTCGAATACAACATGGCGTTGATGCTGGAGCAGATGCAGTTGCAAAGCCAGGTGATGCTGGGCATGCTGCACCAGATGGAGGCCGTGCATGCGACCTTGCAAAACCCGACGATGACGCAAGCGCGCGAATTTTATCAGATCGGCTGCGAGCGTTTGCAAAAAGGTTTGCCCGATAAAGCGCTCGAGGCTTTTCTCGAAGCGGCAAAGCGCGACGACGCGAATTTCATGACGCAGCTTTTGATCGGCAAGCTCTATCTCTATGGCGTCACGGACGAGTGCAACATCATCGATCTGGACAAAGCGGAAAAATACCTGCTCGCGGCCGCGCGTTATGCCAAAGCCGAAACCGTCAGGCTGCCGGAAGCGGGACGGTTTGCCGGCGAAGCTTTGCTGCACGCGGCCATTGCAACCTATGCACAGGCGAACGATCACGGCCTCAACGGCAATAAAAACGAAGCCAGCCGGCTGCTGCAAGCCTCGCTCGATTTGGCGCAGCAAGCGCGCGACACCTACCCGCAGCTTTCGGAGAGCCATTATCATCACGCCAAGTTTGCGGCGTTGTTGGGCGACGGCTCGACCGCGGCGCAGAGCTTGGAAAAGGCCATCGCCATCGACGAGAATTATTGCTTGAAAGTCGACGCGGACCGCGATTTTCGCATGGTGCGGCGCGAGATCAACGAGCTGTTCTTCCGCCTGCGGGAAGAGAGCGGCAATCACGTGCGCGATAAAATGCGCAACGCGCAAAAGCTGTTGAGCGATTGGATCTACGCGACGGACGAAGCCGAATCGACCGCGGCGATCATCAAACAACTGCTCGCGCAAGCGCAAAGCTGCGTGGCGCGCAACACCTATTTCGACAATCGCGAAGCCATCGACTTGATGCAGCAGGCGAATCAAATCTTTCACGGCCTGCTCGTTCACAAGTTCGCAATGCACACGCTCTCCGCCCACACCGGCCGCGTCACGACTCTGGCCTTCAGCTCGGATCACGTCACGCTCGCGAGCGGCGGCGGCGATTTCACGATTCGCATTTGGAATTTGGACACGACGCAGCTCAAGTTCACGCTGAAAGGCCACGGCGACGCCATCGGCGAGCTGGCTTTCAGCCACGACGGGCGCATGCTCGCGAGCGTCGATAAACGCGGCGGCGTGAAGCTGTGGAGCTTGCACACCGGGCGTTTGTTGAACGACATTATGAAGCCGGGCAATGCCGTGCAGTGCATTGCGTTCAGCCCGGACGATACGATTCTTGCGATCGGCAGTTATAATCGGCAAGCGACTTTGTGGGATACGCGCGACGGCTCGTTGATTCAAACGTTGACCGCGCACAAGAGCAGCGTGGACACCGTAGTCTTCAGCCACGATGGGCATTTGCTCGGAACCGGCAGCCCGGACAACACCGCGGTGTTGTGGGATCTGTTGCAAGGCAAAGCGCTGCACACGTTCAACGGCTGCTCCGGTTTGGCAAATTGTTTGGCGTTCAGCCCGGATGACCGTTTGTTGATTTCGGGCGCCAACGACGGCGGCGTGCGTTTTTATAACACCCGCACCGGCCGCTTGGAATATGCGCTGCCGGAGCGCACAGGCGTGACCAGCTGGCTGTCATTGAGCCCGGACAACAAGCTGCTCGCCACCATCAATCACGGCATTGCATTGCAGCTTTGGGACGTGGTGAATGGCAAGTTGATTCACGATCTCAAGCCGTTTTCACCGGGCATTACTTCATTGCGTTTCAGCCCGGACGGTACGTTGCTCATCGGCAATGATTATCAAGACCGCAGCGTGAAGCTCTGGAACGTCGCGGACGGAAAGCTGCTGCACGTGATCGCCGGCAATCTCACCTGCAGCGCGTTCAACAACGACGGCACGGCGCTCGTGACCGGCGACGAAACCGGCAGCCTGCGTTTTTGGGGCCGGATGGTGATGACGCGCGAGGCCTATCAAGCCTTGCAGCAGCGCATGGCCGCGGCGCAACATTCGGGGTCATCCACGCATGATCCGGCGGAAATGGCGAGCTCTCCCCGGCCTTCGAATTTCGACAAAACCGCGCCGAAATCAAATCCCCCGCGGCCAGCTTCGCCTAAGCCCGAGGCCGGGAACGATGCGCGCCACAACACGAAGGCAAGCGGCTTCGAAGCAGCCAAGCCGAGAACCGCGCCGATGAATGAAACCAAACGGCCGCCGGCAGCGACGAAAACTAGTGAGCCGATTTCGAGCCGGGAACAAACACACCGGCCCAGCAATGGCGCGACGGCAACGCCGCAGCAAGCGCGTCCGGTAAAACCGGCGGCGCGCGCGGCGGAGACCATAACCGAGCCTGTGCGACCGGCGGCGGCGCGCGCGAATCAAGCTCGCAATCCTGCCGCGACAGGAGCGTTGCGCGACGAGAGAGCCAACTTTGATATCTTGGCTCAGAATACGGACACGGAGCACAATGCCAACGTCCGGCAAAGCTGGGAAACTCAAAATCGCGTTCCGATGGATCACTTGGCGCAAGAGCTCGAGCCTGATACCCAGGAGAACCTCGCTCTCGGCGGAAATCACACCGAGGTTCGGCCCTCGAACCACGCCGCGCACGAAAGGCCCCGACCGGCTTCCGCGCGCAACACTCCACGAGAAACGATTGTGGAGCCGCTGCGTGATCCCGCTGAGGCAGGACAGCAGCAACGCCAACACAAGAAAGGCAGTTGTCAAGTCTGCGGCGAGCCGTTGAATTTCTTCGCGAGAATTTGCGGCATCAAACTGTGCAAGAAGCATTACTTTTAAGCAAGAGGCAAAACTTCGGGAAGATGTGAGGAAGCCCACACCGGCACAAAATGAACGGCGCACCAAAAGCCTCGACAAAACGAAGAAACTGCGGAAGGTCTTGCGCAAAAGGGAGAAGTTGAAAGGCATCCAAATTGAAATAAAAGACCTGCCGTGGATCACAACCCTCGTTTTCAAGCAGCGCGCGAATGAGTTGATGTATCAGAAAGGTTTTGCCCCCTATTCTTTGCTAGCTCTCACCCACAATCTGATTCTGTTGTTATAAAAATTTCTTCACCTCCTCCCGCGTTTGCCCGCCTAGTTGGTAAATTATACTAGCGTTTTGAAAGCTTCGTGCGATCTGTAAGCCGTCGATAACAATCCAGTCCGTGCGTTTTTATACGTGAGCTTGGGATTATGACAGAAACGACGACGCTCGGCACGCGTCCTTTGGCCGGAGAAAAAGAGGCTTCGCAGGCCGGCGCCGTGCCGTCTCGCGAAACCGAGCCGGGGCGTGAGCTGCAAGCGCAAATCCTGGTGCGCTATCCCCGGCTGCCGGCGCAGATCGTGCGCGTGCGCGGCCAGAAAATATGTTCTTATTGCAAACACGCGATCGACGAGGACCCCTACTTTCCCTATCGCGGCTATCTGCAGCGGGCTTTGCAGAATCGCAGCTACGCGCTGCGTTATCTCGTGCTCGAATGTGCGCAATGGACCGGCGTCATGTTTTACTTCATTCCGAAGCTGCGGGCGTACTTGCACAATTTGAAGCAGCGCGTGCTGTTGCCGGGCTGGGTGCGCTGCGCCAACCCGGATTGCAAGCAATTGTATCATGCGAGCTGCTGGTATCAGATCAAACATTCGAAGGGTTGCTTGCGGTGCCATGCGCAGGCGGCGCATCGCGTGGTTTAGGCGGAAGGCCCTATGAACTTCGAGGTCAAAAACTTTCGCAAGCACACCGAGACCGCCACTGATCGCCAAGAGCGCGTCGCGTGGTGGAGCCAGGAAAAGTTGCGCCAGGCCAAAATCATGGTGATCGGCGCCGGCGCGCTGGGCAATGAAGTCGTCAAAAACCTCGCGCTGCTCGGAGTGGGCCATATTTTAATCGTGGATTTCGATACCATCGAGCTTTCGAATTTGAGCCGCACCGCGCTCTTTCGCCATGCGGATTTGGGCAAGCGCAAAGCGCCGGTGGCCGCGTTGCGCGCGCAAGAGCTTTGCGTGGAGCCCAGCGCGAAAGTCGAGGCAATCGACGGCGACGTGGTGTGGGAAGTGGGCCTGGGCGTCTATCGTCAAATGGATCTCGTGCTCGGTTGTTTGGATAACGTCGAAGCGCGGCTCTCTGCGAATCGCGCTTGTTTGCTCACGGACAAGCCGTTCATCGACGGCGGTATTCGCGGCTTCGCCGGCAGTGTTTACGTTTTCGCGCCGCCATTTGATTGCTGCTTCAGCTGCACGACGACCAAACGCGAGCGCAACGCCGCAGGCGGACGCTATGACTCTTGTTTTCAAATCATCCGGCGCAATTATTCCGAAGGCCGCATGGCGACCGTGCAAGTGACCTCGGCGATGATCGCCGCTTTGCAAGTGGAGCAGGCACTCAAATGGTTGCACGGCCGATTGCCGCAAAGCGGCTTTCGCTTGCAATATGACGGCGGCGGCGATACGCCTTATTTCGATATGACGCCCATCCGGCGGCGGCAACATTGCGAGTGTGAAAACCGGCAACCGCTCACGGAAATCTCGAGCTTGCCAGGCGCAGAAGAAACCATTACGCTCGCGGAAAGTTTGGCGTTGTTGCGCGCGGCCGGTATGCACGAGCCGGTCCTCAAATTTCCGAGCAGCTTCGTGCCGTTTCTCTTCTGCGGCGAGTGCGGGCAGAACACGCGGCTCATGAAGCCCATCTACCGTCTCGCGAATGAAGAAGTGCAGTGCGCGCACTGCCGCGCTATCGGTGCGCGTGAAAGTTTGCAGCTCATGCGTCTCGGCGATAGCATGGACGTCTCCGACCCTTTGATGGAAGATTACGCCGAAGCGATTTGGCAAACACCGCTCCGTGCGCTGGGTTTTCCGCGGCGGCACGTCATGCTCGCGCAAGACGGATATGGAGAATCATTTTATTATGAACTTTCAGATTAACGTTCCAAATCGTGGCGGCGCTGCGGCAATGCGGCGAAGCCGAACAACCGCGGGGGCATTACCCGTATCGGCGGTTTATTCTCTCGGGTTGATACACGGAAAGTATCGGCCGGCAATTGACATGAATACCTCTAAATGGAAGGAAATACCGGAATGGCAGACATCATCAATCTGACCTTCATCAACGTCAGTGACGACTCGGAGATGGATGTCGATATGTCTCAAGACATGACGCGGGAACAGATCATCGACAATCTGGTTCTGGCCGGGTTCATTCCGCCGTTGCTCAACAATAACGAAGAGTACGGCCTTACGGTCAAGGGGCGCGGGGAATTGGGCGAGGGCCAAACGCTGGCGCAAATCAACGCGCAAGACGGCGATCGCGTGCGGGTGGCCGTGGTGCAACGCGGCGGCATGCGCCACGAATAACAACGAACAGAAAAGCACAAGCTTTACTAAACTTTCAAAGTTTAGTAAAGTTATGGTTCCGGCTTATGGAGTAGGATGTGAGAACTTCTCGAACCGTGCGCTTGGAGCACGATTATCTCGCCATGCAGGCGCTGCAAAGCGGCATGATCAAGTGGGAAGCGGATCGCCGCGTACCGCCGGAAATCTATGCCGTGGATTTTTACATGCGCGGCATGACCGGCCCGAACACTTTCAGCGACACGCACACGGTCGTCATCAAGCTTTTGCCGGAATATCCCGATCGCCCGCCGTTCGCGAAATTCACCTCGCGGCCGCTGCTCTTTCATCCGCACGTGTTCGGTAACGGCGTGGTTTGCGTGGGCGGCTATTCCCCGGACGAGGGGCTGGCCGTTTTTTGTTTGCGCCTCGCCAAATATATTCAGTTTCAGCCTTATCTCATCAACGTTAAAAGTCCGGCCAATAAAACCGCGCTGCAGTGGTTCACGGAAAATCGCGACAAGCTGCCGCTGGATAATACCGCTCTTCCCGATTTGACGGCGGAGGCTGCGTTTTAAACTCAACTATCAGAAAGCTTCTCGGTCATGGAGAGAAACCGCAATCTAGAACTGCATGAACAGGGACAATTTCGCATCCGGGAAATTCGGGTTTTTCAACCGGACACGCGCGCGGTCCCCGCGGAATGGCCGCAGCCTTCCGGCCCGAATCGCTACATCGTATATGCCGACAGCCTGGTGATCGACCGCATCATGGCGCACGCGCGCCACGACACCGACCGTGAATGTTTCGGCATTTTGTTGGGCAAAGTTTTTCTCGACGAGCGCAAAGGCGTGACCTGGATGTATCTACAAGACGTCGTGGCCGCCAGCCGGGTCGAAGCCGACATCTCCACGGTGGAAGTCTCGCGCGAAGAGTTCATGCGCATCAATGATGAAGTGGACCGCATCCGCGAGCAGAGCAACGACGATATTCGTAAAATCGGCTGGTACCATTCCCACCCGAATTACGGCATCTTCATGTCGAACACCGATCGTTTGAATCAAAAACGCTATTACTATCAAGAATGGCAGCTCGCGCTCGTGGTCGATCCGATTCGCAGCACCATGGGTTTCTTTCGCGGCGCCACGAGCAACCGTTGCCCGCATCGCGTCGTGGAAATTCGTCCTGCGCTCGAGCCCGCGGTGAAGAGGGTGCAACCCGTCACCTATGAGGAGGACGCAGACGAATTTGTTTCGACAAAAATCAGCAAGCCCGGCACGAAGAAGCGCATGTCCGCCAAAGAACCCAAACCCGGCCTGTGGCAACGTTTCGCCAATTGGCTCATCAAACGCTTGGAATCGGGCAGAAGATAGCCGAGCCCAAACGAGGGGTCTTGGATTATTGGATTATTGGATTGTTGGAGTGATGGAGCGTTGGAGCTTACATCGCTCCATTGCTCCACCACTCCATCACTCCAATATTCAAGCAACCCTACTTTTTCGCCAGCTTCACCCTTACGGCGCGGTCCCCTTTCATCTCGCGCACGATATCGAACCCCACTCTTTGCCCCGGTACCAAACGCTTGGGCTGCACCGTCGCATCCAAATCATTCACATGTACGAACAGCTCTTCGTCGTCATCGCTCACGATGAAGCCGAAATTTTTGCTCGTGTCCCACTTTTTCACTGTGCCGTATTGCATAACGTGCTCCTATCAAGTCGGTTTGTTCTTGCGAAGTTACTACTCGGAGCACAAAATAGGTTACACTTCGCACCTCTAGTGCTGGCATTCAGAAGGAATCTTTTTAAGCACTCGCCAGTATCTCCAGCGCGTAAAAAGATTCCTCTTGAATGACAGGCGAGGCGGGAAAGTGTAACCTATATTTCGCTCGAAGTAGTATTTGACGAAAGCGAAAGTTGGCGATATCACTTGTTCTCATTGACGATCAGATGCGGCACCTTTTGCAAATCCCAATCGATCACCAAGCCTTTGCCGGTAAGCACCGCATGCTCGCGTGAATAGAGCTTCTCCAACAAATACAGCGCCGGTTCATAGCTCGCGGCTCCGCCCACGGAAGTGATGTACTTGCCGTCGACCACGAAGTTCGCCGCAAAGTTCACTTTAATTTGGGGAAAGCGTTTCGCGAACTCTTCACGATCTCCCGGAAAAGTAGTGGCCGTGCGACCGTCGAGCGCGCCGGTGGCCGCGAGCGGGAATGCGCCATCGCAGAGCGTGATAACGTGCTGTGCGTTTTGTATGGCGCGCTTCAACCAATCCATGAAAATCACGTTCTCCAAATCGGCAGTCATACTCGTCTCCGTGCTCGGAATCAAAAGAATGTCGATCGGCGGAGCATCGGCAAACGAGTAATCCGGCGTGATCCGAATCCCTTCCGAAGTCAGGAAGGGCTTGCCGTCCGGCGTGACGATGAAACCGCGAATGTAATTCTTCGGATCGCGATAGATCGTGTGTTGCAATACATCGAACGGCGCCATCAACTCCGAGTTATAAACTTTTTCTACGCAGACAAAACCGGCGGAGAGCACGCGTGAGTTGCCGGCGGGCTTACGTGCCGGAGTTCCGTTTTGCGCAAACCCGGAGGGTGAGACGAAACCAATGAGCAGGCACAACACGATTGCCGGACAACTGCGCTGCTTCAAATTTTCAAAAAAGGCTCGCATGGAATTCTCCTAGCACTTGCGCTTCACGAATCATTTAGATACTTTGCGCCGCAATATCGGCAAACATAACCAAGATTTCTTTTGAGGCCAACACTTTTTTCGGAGGTCGTTTATGAACCAGAACCTTTACCACTATCGCGCCAACGTCGTCGAAGTTTACGACGGCGACACCTGCACCGTAGAGATTGATTTGGGGATGTACACCTGGCTCAAAACGCAGAAGCTGCGTTTGCACCGCATCAACGCGCCGGAAATGCGCGGCCCGGAAAAAGAGGCGGGCACGAGGTCGCGTGACTATCTCCGCGGCCTGATTCTGGGTAAATCGATCATTCTGGAAACCATCAAAGATTCGACGGAGAAGTATGGCCGCTACTTGGCGGAGATTTGGCTCGTGCAAGAGGGCGCTTGGGCCAACGTCAACGACCTGCTCGTGCAGAGCGGGCACGCGGTTTATAAAGATTACGGCGATTGATTCTACTCGTTGAGGTTTGGTTTGAGAGCGCCAGACCCATACCGCAACATTTATGTTGCGAAGAAACTGTGTGCGCAACATAAATGTTGCGGCATAACTCATTCGGCCTGGGCTGTGGCTTCTGCAAGCGAGCGCTTCTTGTGCTTTACATTCTGAGGAAGAAAGATGAAATCACGCAAAAGCGGAATTTTACTTCACATTACTTCCTTGCCTTCTAACTTGGGTATCGGGGATCTCGGCCCGGCGGCTTATCAATTCGCCGATTTTCTCACGCAGACGCGACAATCTTTGTGGCAAATCTTGCCGCTCAATCCGACATCATTTGTGTATGGCAACTCGCCGTACAGCAGCCATTCTGCGTTTGCCGGCAATCCGCTTTTGATCAGCCCGGAACTGCTCGCGCAAGAGGGCTTGCTGCAAAATTCCGATTTGACCGAGGCGCCAGATTTTCCCAAACATGAAGTGGATTACGCGCGTGTGATTCCTTTCAAGGCCGGTTTGCTTACGCGCGCGTATGAAAATTTCAAACAACGGCAAGGCGAACATTACGAGCTGCAAAACTTTTGTCGCGAAAATGCGTGGTGGCTCGAAGATTATACGTTGTTCATCGCGCAGCGCGAACATTTCAACGGCACGCTCTGGGGCGATTGGCCCTGGGAATTGCGCACGCGGCAAGAGCACGTGCTGCAAGACGCGCGGGAAAAATTGCGCGACCGTATCGCAATGGAGAAGTTCATCCAATTCCTTTTCTTTCGGCAATGGCACGCGCTCAAAAATTATTGCAATCACAAGAACATTCACATCATCGGCGACGTGCCCATCTACGTGAATTATGACAGCGCGGATGTGTGGACGCATCCGCAATTGTTCAAGCTCGATGAGAATCGCAAGCCGCGCCTGGTTTCCGGGGTGCCGCCGGATTATTTCAGCGCGACCGGGCAATTATGGGGCAGTCCGGTTTATGAGTGGGAAACGCTGCGCGCCACGCGTTACGCCTGGTGGCTGCAACGCATGGAGCAAAATTTCAAGCTCTGTGATCTCGTGCGCCTCGACCATTTTCGCGGTTTCATGGGCTATTGGGAAATTCCGGCGCATGAAACGACCGCGATCAACGGCAGATGGGTGGAAGCGCCGGGCGAGGATTTTTTCAACACGCTCGCGCGCCGTTTTCCCGGCCTTCCCATCATCGCCGAAGACTTGGGCGTGATTACGCCGGACGTGCGTGAAGTCATGCACCATTTCGGCTTTCCCGGCATGAAGCTGTTGATGTTCGCGTTTTCGAGCGACCCGAACAACAAGAACCACAATGCGCCGCACACCTATTCCTCCAACTCCATCGTTTATACCGGCACGCACGACAACAACACGGTGCGGGCATGGTACCAGAAAGAAGCGAGCGCGGAAGAGCGCCAAGCTTTGTTTGAATATCTCGGCCATGAATTGCGTGAAGAAGAGGTGTCGTGGGCGCTGATTCGTTTGGGCATGATGTCCGTTGCGAATATGTTCGTATGCCCCATGCAGGATTTGTTGGGCCTGGGCGAAGAAGCGCGCATGAACATGCCCGCGACGGTGGAGAACAACTGGAAGTGGCGGCTCCGGGCGGAACAAATGACGCCCGCACTGATGGAAAGATTGGCCGCGATCACGCGGATTTATGGCCGGGCGTGAAGAGAGTGACGCGGCCGCATTGGGGCGCAGGCTTTGTGATAGCTCCGTTTTTTAGCATCGCGATTTCACGCGTCGAGAGCTTGAGGGGGATGATACTACTCCGAGCACAAAATAGGTTACACTCCGCACCTCTATTACTGTCATTCAGGAGGAATCTTTTTAAGCACTGGGCAGCATCTCCAGCACGTAAAAAGTTTCCTTCTGAATGACAGGCAAGGAGGGAGAAGTGTAACCTATATTTCGCTCTGAGTAATATATCATCGCACAAAAATATTTTGATGCTTCTTCGCAGTAGATAAAAAATAAAAAAATTTCTTGACAAGCGGGAAACGAGAAACTATATTGGCCGCGCAATAAACGAGGGTTGTTGTTCTCGGTGGAAAGGATTTTTTATGGATGTCCCGGGTTCACTTCTCAGCACCACACTTCTCAGCACCACACTTCTCAGCACCACACTTCTCAGCACCACACTTCTCAGCACCACACTTCTCAGCATCACACTTCTCAGCATCACACTTCTCAGCACCACTGCCAGGAACGCAGCGCGAAGTTGTCTTCATAGCTGCTAAAAGGGAGACAACCGGTCAACTCCGCCGCCGTTTTTAATTGTGCGTTGTTTGTCCGTGTTTGATTTTTTTTGAGAAGGTGAAGCGATGAGCAAATATCTTTTTCCAGGCAGGTGGGCCATCGGATAGGTGTGGCCATTCCGCCCGGCGGATGAACCGCAATCAAACAAGCTCTCACCGCAAATTAACGCTAATGAACGCGAATCAAAAATTCGCGCCTATTCGCGTTTATTAGCGATAAAAATCTCTGCTGAAAAGCGGAGATTTGACTCTTTAAAAACGGAAAAGCTTCAGCAGCCCAATGAAGGACCACCGAAGCTTTCCTACCTTACTACTGGCAAGAGTAAAGTAGAAAGCACGCGGGTCTTTGTCAATTGCTTTTTTGCGGTTGCTGAAGCCTCTCTCAATCCAACCTTACGAAGGTTTAAAGCCTTCGTAGGGTTAAGGCATTTTTTCACCTCAACCCGAAAGAGAGGCTTTTATGAAACGCCGTTTCTTTTCTGGTCTTTTGCTCGCCCTGTCGCTCCTGTTTCTGGCCGCGTGTGATTCGCGCAAGCCGGCGTCGAACGAGACGAGCGCTGTGATCGCGACTTTGGAAAAGGGCAAGGCTTACACGATCGAGAGCATTAAGCCGGAACTGCGCAAGCTGCTCGAGTTTTTGAAAGCCAATCCGCACGTCATCACGCCCGAGGTTTTGGTCAAAGCCGCGGAGCGGCACGCGACGGTTATGGACCTGGGATTGAGCGAAAAATTCCCTGCGGAGTTTCCGCTGGAGAATGGAAATACGTTCGAGGTGTATGTGGAGTTGTTCAACGGATCAGTGGACAACGCAAGGTCGATGGAGGAGGCTGATGCGTACTTTGTGTTGGACCTTGATCGCTATCCCGAAGAGGCAAGTGCAGTTGATCCGGATGATGTCCATGATTTTACCGTGCATGTTGCTGCGACAGCGAGCAACACACGCAAGAACTTGTACACCGGCCCCGAAAGCTCTCGCCAACTTCGTTTGGAATCCAATACGCAACAAGTCGATTACCTGTTGTTCTTCGTCGGCGGTGAAGAGCATCCCTCACAGGCTGATCAAGATCTCAGGTACCAGCAATGGGTCAATAGCCGGCCGGGCCTGGCGAAAGCGCAAGTGGATCCGAATACGCAGTACTGGTGGATAACCAGAATCAAACTCGACAACAAAAAGGACAGCAGTAGCGAGGAGTTTGAGTTGTATTATGGGCCAAATGGTTACGACGGCACTGGCAACCCGTTTGATTATTATGCCAAGCTTCTCTTCAATGGAACTTGGCAAACCGATGCCTCGGGAATTTCAAGGCATTGCCCCGATATAAACTCAAAAAATATCTATGTTCCCAGCCATCCCATTGCCATCGAAGTGTTAACCCCGGATAGCCCTTTGGGCTTTAAAATTTGCCCCATTGAAGATGATTGCACCGCAGGCTATCACAAGAACGGTGGGCAAGGGACGTACAATTTCAACATGAACGCGTATGACATCGACGTGTTCAATTGGTTCAACCGAACGTATGCTTTTACGATCATCGATAACTGTTCGGACGATGATGACATTTACAACAACAGCGGCACCATCAGCTTTGGCGCTTCCCCTTATGTTTGCGCATACTCTTGGCCTAGCGCGCCTTATGTCAGAGTATGTTTGCGAAGGGGTACAGTGGGTGAAGCCGATTCCAACTGGGGTGGTGTAGCTTGTCCTCTCGGAACTGCTTGCGGCTTCTAAATGCTGAATTGAAAGCCTAACAGAAGTGCATGATAAAGAATATGGGCAGGCCGGTTAATATACCGGCCCGCCCGAGTTGCAGTCTTCGCGAATTTAACAAGCCGGTAGGAAAATATGCGAAACAACAAGACCGCTGAGTTTTTGTCGTATCTAACTTGTTTGCTTGCTGCCCTTGTATACAGTGCTTGCGAACCCGACTACGGCAACCTGCTCACCTCCCCGAAGGATTTGCCGCCCTCGATTTTCGCCTTCTTGAACACCGCGGCTGACAGCCAATACGTTATTCTGCACAATGCCACACCCACCTCCGGCGATTATGCAGAGTTTCTAGAAAAGGAATATCAGCTTTTTCGCCAGGCTAAAGTCACGCTCTCGAATGGCAGCGGAAATTTTTCATTTGACGACCGCTACGAGCTCGTCTCCGCTTTCCATGAAGACTTCGAGCATGATTTTATCTTTGTTAGCGCGCAACGAGTGCAGGCCGGTGAAGGCTACGCTCTACGCGTAGACATTCCACAAAAAAACGTTTACACTGCAGCGACAATAGCGCCGGGTAATTTCCAAATTCTGACACCCATAGAAAAAAGTACGCTTGCCGTCTCTGATTCACTTGAGATCACCTGGACATTAGCGCCGGGAGCGAAAGGATATCGCATTGGCGTTCAGTGGTTTTTTATCGATTCCACCGATTTCAAGCGAGGGCGTACCAACCAGGTTTACAAACGCTACGGTTCCCAGACGTGGTACACCACCATACCGGCACAACATGCCATTGCGGTGAGATTGAATTACTATGAAAGTTTTTTACACAACGCAGCAAATTACGATTGGACTTTATTGACGGAGGAAACTATTCTTTTCGTCGAAGCCCTCGATGAACCCGCGTGGTTGTCTCGCGACCTCAACCGGCGCGGCGCAACCAGCTATGGCGGCCCGGATGAAGTTCGCACAATGCCCGGAAGTTACAGCAACATCCAGAACGGCCGCGGCTTGATGAGCGCGGTCACCACCAAAACTATTCACGTCATTCTTCCAGCACAAAAGAGATGAAACCCTTCAACTATAAATTACCTCAGCGGCGAGGTGCGTACATTCTGTTCGCGCCGTTTGCCGCTCAAATTATTTTTGTCGTCGTGTTGTTTTTTGACTATGTCCCGGCTTTAGGCCAAAACACTTCGGCCACCTTCAGCGGAAAAATCGTGGATGGCGCGAATGGCGAGACCCTGCCCGGCGCAACGGTTGTTCTCTCGCCCGGCAAGCGCGGCGCGGCGGCAGATCGGCATGGCCGCCGATCTGCTTCCTTGCGTCACCACTTTCAAAGCTGAAAGGTTAAAATGAAGATACGGCCGAATAAGTTGTATCCGTCGGGCTGTTTTTTCCTGCTGGCATTGTGTGCTTGCGAGCCGAATTACGGCAACCTGCTCACCTCCCCAAAGGATTTGCCGCCCTCGATCTTCGCCTTCTTGAACACCGCGGCTGACAGCCAATACGTTATTCTGCACAATGCCACACCCACCTCCGGCGATTATGCAGAGTTTCTAGAAAAGGAATATCAGCTTTTTCGCCAGGCTAACGTCACGCTCTCGAATGGCAGCGGGAATTTTTTATTCGACGATCGCTACGAGCTCGTCTCTGCTTTCCATGAAGACTTCGAGCATGATTTTATCTTTGTTAGCGCGCAACGAGTGCAGGCCGGTGAAAGCTATGCTCTACGCGTAGAGATTCCACAAAAAGGCGTTTATGCGGCAACTACGATTTCGCCGGGAGATTTTGAAATTTTATCTCATCGTGCGCACGACACACTCAACGTTTTCGAACCGGCAATCGTGCGATGGACCGCCTCACCGGGCGCTGCCGGCTATCGAGTCGGGCTGCGTTGGATTGTGATCGATTCCTCAAACTTCAAAGCCGGATGGAGCGATAAAATTGACACGGTAAACTGGAGACAACAGGATTATGTCGAGCCTGAAGCAGAGCGCGTTGCAACCATCAAACATAATCTGGATTCGTTTTATCGCTTTCACCGCGGCATACTGATGAGCGATGCCACGATTTTCGTAGAGGCCCTTGATGCCCCCGCATGGCTGGCGCGCGATCTCAACCGGCGCGGCAGCTTTCAATATGGCGGCCCGGATGAAGTTCGCACCATGCCCGGAAGCTACAGCAACATCGAGAACGGCCGAGGGTTGATGAGCGCGGTCACCACCAAAACCATTCACGTCATTCTTCCAGCGCAAAAAAGATGAAACGCTTCAACCATAAACTACCTCGGCAGAAGGGTGCGCACATTCTGCTCGCGCCGTTTGTCGCTCAAGTTATTTTTGCCGTCCATTTGCTCTTTGATTATATCCCGGCTTTGGGTCAAAACGTTTCGGCCACCTTCAGCGGAAAAATCGTGGATGGCGCGAATGGCGAG
>Ga0247727_10002961_pt1 | contig 38234 bp, 33 predicted proteins | sample WisWelCaveWW1625_FD_202498 | JGI IMG/M metagenome (GOLD analysis project Ga0247727, IMG submission 202498) | Biofilm microbial communities from Wishing Well Cave, Virginia, United States - WW16-25 | ecosystem: Environmental > Aquatic > Deep subsurface > Groundwater > Cave microbial mat | place...
GAAAGCTTCCCCACGGTGACGCTCGAGCAGGTGTACGGCGCCATCGCCTTCTATCTCGCCAATCAGCCGATGGTAGACGCGTCTCTCCGCGAAGGGGAACGACTCTCCGGCGAGATGCAAGCCGAGTTCGCGGGCTAAAGCGCAAGCCCGAGGTCGACTCTCAAACCACGGATTTCGCAAGTCACGGTTCGTGCCCGACCAACCGCACTGGGCGACAGAGTCAGGGGAAAGATGGACCTTGTCCGCTATGATGTGATTTGTGATACGCTCGTTTCGTGATCGGGGGACGGAGGATATCTTTGACGGGTCCGCAACATCCGCCGCCCGCCGCACCTGTCCACGGACGCTGTGGACCGTCGCTCGAAGGAAGCTCGACCAGATCAATCGGGTGCGCGCCTTGCGCGACCTGGCCGTTCCTCCCGGCAACCGCCTGGAACGGTTGAAGGGCAACCGGAGCGCCCAACACAGTGTGCGGATCAACGAGCAGTACCGAGTGTGTTTTCGCTGGGAGGCTGAAGATGCTTGCGAAGTCGAGATCACGGACTACCACTGAGGCGCAAGGCGGGGCCCGCCGACGTATTGGGTCGCGGAACAGGGTTGGCCGGCGATTGCCGCAGAACAGGCCTCCAACTCATCCTGGAGAGATGGTTCTCGAGGAGTTCTTGAAGCCGCTCGGCATCAGTCAGTCGGAGTTCGCTACACGGCTCGGGGTATCGGCCGCTCGCGTCAACGACATCATCCGCGGCAAGCGAGGGGTGACACCGGATACGGCGCTGCGGTTGGCTCGCCTCCTTGGTATGCCGGCCGATTTCTGGCTCGGATTGCAGCTCGACTGGAACCTCTGGCACGCCATGAGAAGCGAGAAGGCGGCTGAGCTGGCGCGGCTCGAACCGGTGCGTCGTTTGGCGTGACGGCCGGTTCCGCTTCACGGGGACGCACCGACGGGGAGCATGACGCGAACAGAGGCGATGGTGGCGGCGCCGGGGCCGGCATTCGCCACGAACTTCAGGACACCGCTGGGGGTGAACCCGGCGCCGGGGGTTTCGGCGACGAAGGCGGCCAGCTTCTGGGGATCGACGCGGGCGTCGGGGCCGACCGCGACCGCGACGCGGCGGTCGCGACGTACTCCTCGCGGATTTTGCGCCGCGCTTCCTCGGTGTCCAGGTTGGCGATGCGCTTGTAGGTGGGCAGACGCTGACTCTCTTCGCCGATGTAGTCGGCGGGGATGCGGATATCGATGCGCCGGTGGAGCGTGACGGTTCCGGTGACGACGGGCTGCTCGCCGCGCAGCTCGCGCACGAGAGTCAGGCTCCAGGCCGCCGCTGACCTGGACGCTCGCATCGCCGGAGAGGCGCGCTTGACCTTCTCTTACGAAGTATTTACACTGTAAGCTTGGAGCTCACGTTTGACTGGGACGGGGCTAATGCCGCGCACCTCGCCCGGCACGGAGTGACGCCCCAGGAAGCGGAGCAGGTGTTCGCCAATGACCCGATGATCGTCTGGACGCGGGAATACGCGGAAGAAGAACGCTCGCTCTGCTTTGGCCGCACGAGCGCGGGAAAGTTTCTCACTGTGATCTACACGGAACGCAAGGGGAGGATCCGGGTGGTGACAGCTTATCGGATGACGCGCGCCCAGCAGCGGATGTATGTGACAGGGAGATGCTGATGCCCAGGACGAAGATCGTTATCCCGAGATTCCGAAGCGAGAAGGAAGAGGCGGAGTGGTGGGACGCTCACCGCGGGGTGGCGACTCGTCTGCTGCGGCAGGCTCTAAAGCGGGGTACGGTTCAGCGACGCGCCGGCGAAACGCGCATCCTCACGATGCGGATTGCCGTCCGCGATCTACAAGCAGCGCAGCGACTAGCCCACCGCAAGGGGTTGCCGTACCAGACCTACATGAAGATGCTTCTGCACCAAGCCCTGGAGAAGGAGCGGGTGGCGGGATAGCTCGTTGTCGCGGCTGCAATCTCACACCCGGACGGCGAGCAGCACGTCGCGGACGGCGGCGATGGTGGCGGCGTCGGAGTCGGCCTTGGCGACAAACTTCAGCACGCCTCCGGGGGTGAACTCGGCGCCAGGGGTTTGGGCGACGAAGGCGGCCAGCTTCCCGGGATCGACGCGGGCGTCGGGGGCGAACTCGACCGACACGCGGTCGCCGCGGCGCTCGATGGCGCGGGCGCGGATCTGTTCGGCGGCCAGCTTCAGGGCGGCGTACTCCAGCAGATTCGCGACCGGCTCCGGGGCGGGGCCGTAGCGGTCTTGGAGCTCCTCGCGGATTTTGCGGCGCGCTTCCTCGGTGTCCAGGTTGGCGATGCGCTTATAGGTGCGCAGCCGCTGGCTTTCTTCGGCGATGTAATCGGCCGGAATGCGGATGTCGATGCGCAGGTGCAGCGTGACGGTTCCGGTCACCACCGGCTTTTCGCCGCGCAGCTCGCGCACGGCGTCCTCCATCATGCGGCAGTACATCTCGAAGCCGACGGCGGCGATGTGACCGTGCTGCTCGCCGCCGAGCAGGTTGCCGGCGCCGCGCAACTCGAGATCGAGCGCCGCGATCTTGAATCCGGCGCCCAGCTCGCTGAACTCCTTGAGCGCCGCCAGCCGCTTGCGGGCGAGCGGCGTGAGCTCCTGGTCGGGCGGCACCAGCAGATAGGCGTAGGCGCGGCGGTTGCTGCGGCCGACGCGGCCCCGCAACTGGTAGAGCTCGGAGAGGCCGAAGCGGTCGGCGCGGTTGACGATGATGGTATTAGCCAGAGGGATATCGAGGCCGTTCTCGATGATCGTCGAGCACACCAGCACGTCGGACTCGTGCCGCATGAACTGGAGCATCACCTTCTCGAGGTCGCGCTCGCCCATCTGGCCGTGGCCGACGGCGATCCGCGCCCGCGGCGCGAGGGTCTGGATCTTGGCCGCCATCTCCCAGATGGTCTCCACGCGGTTGTGCAGGAAATAGACCTGGCCGCTGCGGTCGAGCTCCTGCGCGACGGCGCCGCGCACCAGCTCGTCGCTGAAGGGCGCGACCACGGTCTGAATCGCGAGGCGGTCCTTGGGGGGCGTTTCGATCACGCTCATGTCGCGCAGACCGACCAGGGACATGTGGAGCGTGCGCGGGATGGGCGTGGCCGAGAGCGTCAGAACATCCACGCCCATCTGCATCTGCTTGAGCCGCTCCTTGTGGCGGACGCCGAAGCGCTGCTCCTCGTCGACCACCAGCAGCCCGAGGTCGCGAAAGGCGACGTCCTTCGAGAGCAGCCGGTGGGTGCCGATCAGGATGTCGACCTTGCCGTCGGCCAGCTCGGCGAGAATCTGCTGGATCTCCTTGGCGGACCGGAAGCGGCTGATCATCTCGGTTTTGACGGGAAAGGCGGCGAAGCGCTGCTTGAAGGTCTCGAAGTGCTGGAAGGCGAGCACGGTGGTGGGCGCGAGCACGGCCACCTGCTTGCCGTCGCCCAGGGTCTTGAAGGCCGAGCGCATGGCCACCTCAGTCTTACCAAAGCCTACATCGCCGCACAAGAGCCGGTCCATGGGGCTGGCCGTCTCCATGTCGCGCTTGATCTCGCGCAGCGCGGTGACCTGGTCGGCGGTCTCGGTGAACTCGAAGCCGTCCTCGAACTCGCGCTGCCAGTTGCTGTCGGGCGAATAACCGAAGCCGGGGGCCAGCTTGCGCTCGGCGTAGAGGCGCACCAGCTCGGCGGCCATGTCGCGCATGCGGGCTTTGATCTTGGTCTTGGTGCGGCCCCAGGTGGCGCCGCCCAGGCGGTCGAGCGCGGGGTGCGTTCCATCGGGGGCGCGGAACTTCTGGACTAGGTCCAGGCGCGACAGCGGCACGTAGAGCCGGGCGTTGTCGGCGTATTCGAGGAGCATGAACTCTTCGGCCCGCCCGTCCTGCCCGATGGTGTGAACGCCGCCGTAGCGGGCGATGCCGTGCTCGACGTGGACCAGGTAGTCGCCCGGCTTGAGGTCCTGGAAATCCGAGAGGAAAGTCGAGAGGCGCGACAGCGCTTTGGGCGGGCGCGCGACCAGATCGGAGACTTCGAATAAATCCGCCGAGCCGTAAATCACGAGCTTGGATTCGGGAAACTCCGCGCCGCGCCGCACGGGGCCTTCGAGCAGGGTGACGCTGGAGACCTCGCCGGCGAGATAGGCTTTCTCTTCGAGGTAGCGGCTGGCCGCCGAGGCCGGATCGCGCAGGCCGAGCTGGAAGCCGATGCCGTAGTCGTTGAGCATGTCGGCGAGCCGCTCGACCTCGCCGGCGGAGGCACCGAAGAAAACGGTGCGGCCGCCGTCCTCGATCCGCGCCTGAATTTCGCGCATGCACTGGGGCATGTTGCCCTGATAGCGCGTGGTGGGACGCGTGGAGATATGCAGGGCCGGCGCGGCGGTCTCGAGGTCGAGCTCCTCGAGACAGATTTCCGTCAGCCGCGCGGCGCGCTCGCGCCACTCCTCTAAGGTCCAGCAATACTCATGGGGCGGGGCGGCGTCGCGGCGGCTCTCCCGCGCCCGCGCGTGGCCGGCTTCCAGGCGCTCCCACAGCGACTCGGCGGCGGCGGCGACCTTGGCTCGTTCGTCGTAAACGACCACGGCTTCGGGAAGCATGTCGAGGATGGATCCGGCTCGCGGCGGGCCCGGCCGGGGTGAAAACTCCCAGCCCGGCTCGCCGCCGTCCTGCGGGGCGGCATGCTCGGTGAGCGCCAGCAGACGCGTCTCGTCGACCGCCAGGACCGACCGCTGCGTCTCGATGTCGAACTGGCGAATGGATTCCACCTGGTCGCCGAAAAACTCGATCCGCACGGGCCTGGGGCTGTCCGGCCCGAAGGCGTCCAGGATGCCGCCGCGCACCGAGTACTGCCCGACCATCTCGACCGGCTCCTGGCGGAGGTAGCCCAGGCGATCGAGATCGCCTGCCACCAGGTCCAGCGCCATCTCCTCGCCGCGCGTCAACTGGCAGCATAGGCCGCGGTAATACTCGGGCGGGCCGGTTTTCCACAAAGCGGCCCCGACGGGCGCGATCACCAGCGGCGTGCGGCCGGCGCCCGCGGCGCTTTCCGCCGCCAGCCGCCACAACCCGATGGCGCGTTTCTCGCCGAGGTCCGGGTGCGGCGACAAGCCCTCGTAGGGATCGACGTCATAGGCCGGCACGACGACCGGCCCGCGCTGGCGCTCCGTCGAGAGCATCCGGTAGAAAGTGTCGGCGGCCTCGGCGAGGTCCTCGGCCTGCCGGTTGGTATCGGTAATTAATAGAAGGGTCTTGTCGGTGGCATGCCGGAGCAGGACGGCATAGAGGGCGCGAGCCTGGGGCAAGATCCCCGACAGCAGTAGTTTGTCGGAGCGGCCGAATCGAGCGGTGGTGGCGGCCGCCTGGAATGCGGGATGCCGCGCCAGCTCCAGCAGCAAGTCCCTGACAAACGGTAGTATCAATCGCTCTGTCGTTCAGTCGTTCAGTTCGAGAATCCTTCGCACTAGGTCGGTGGTGGAAAACTCCGGCTCCACCGGCAGCGCCAGCACCTTGCCGCCGGCGGCCTCCACCACGTCCCGCCCGGCGATCCAGTGGGCCCAGTCGGCGCCCTTCACCAGTATATCGGGCTGCAACATAGCCAGCAGCTCCGCCGGGGTTTCCTCATCGAAGATGGTCACCGCATCGACGGCGGCCAGCGAGGCCAGCAATTCCGCCCGCTCCGTTTCCGGGAGAATCGGCCGCTGCGGACCCTTCAGACGCCGCACGCCGTCGTCGCTGTTGATGCCCACGATCAAACGGTCACCGAGTTCTCTGGCAAGCTCGAGCAGGCGCAGATGTCCGGGATGCAGCAGGTCATAGCATCCGTTGGTGAACACGACCGTCAAGCCCTGTTGCTTCCACTGCGCGCGCTGAACCAGCAGGCCCTGCCGATCGAGAACCGGACCCATCGAGACCAACCTCATTCTACCAGCCTTGCCTACTACGCACTTTCGCTGGCGCCCGGTTAATACCCCAGCGGGTTCTCAGGGGAACCCCTTATCGCTGTGCGGACGAGTGGCTGTTAAGCTACTGTGCGGCGATGTCGCGCCTGACTTTCCGACCGCCCAGTACTATGACCGCGCCTACTATCGCCGAGCCGGCAACTTTCCGTCCGCGCAACCCTGCCACGATGGATGACGCCGGCCTGAATCAGAACCTTCTGATCGACCTGATGATGAAGCTGACGCTGCTCGACGGCGTCACGACTCTCAGCCGGCTGTCGTCGCAGATGAAGGTCGGCATGCCGATTCTCGATCAACTTTTTCGGTACGTGCGGCGCGAGCAGTTGTGCGAGGTCAAAGGGATGATCGGCAACGACTACGAGCTGACCCTTTCGGCCGCCGGGCGCAAGTCGGCCCAGGATCGTTACGCCATCAACCAGTACATCGGCCCGGCGCCGGTGAAGCTGAACGACTACTGCCAGGCCGTCAAGGACCAATCGGCGCACCAGACCATCAATCGGGCCACGCTCCAGGAAGTGTTCTTCGACCTGGTGCTGCCAGACGCTATGCTCGATCAGCTCGGCCCGGCGATTATTTCCGGCACAACCTTGTTCCTGTACGGGCCGACGGGCAACGGCAAGACCAGCATCGCCGAGCGGCTGGTGCGAATCTACAAGGACTTCATCTACATTCCATACGCCATCGAGATCGAGGGGCAGATCATCAACATCTTCGATTCGGTGGTGCACCAGGAAGTGGAGGCGCAGGAGGAAGACGTCGACCCGCGGTGGATCCTGTGCCGGCGGCCGTGCATCGCGGTGGGCGGCGAGCTGGTGCCGGAGATGCTCGAGCTGCGGTTCGAGGAAGTGCTGGGTTTTTACTCCGCGCCCTTGCAGATGAAGGCTAACAACGGCTTGCTGATCATCGACGACTTCGGGCGGCAGATGATCAACCCGCGCGACCTGCTGAACCGCTGGATCGTGCCGCTCGACCGCCGCGTCGACTTCCTGTCGCTGCGCACCGGCGTGAAGTTCCCGATTCCGTTCGAGATGCTGGTGGTGTTCTCGACCAACCTCGACCCGCGGCAGCTCGCCGACGAGGCCTTCCTTCGCCGCATCCAGAACAAGATCAAGGTGGACACCATCAGCCCGGAGATCTTCGACGGCATTATGGAGCGGGTGTGCTCCGACCACGACGTGCCGTTCGACGCGGAGGTCGCGGCGTTTCTGCGGCAGCGCTGCAATCCGGACGGCAAGGGAGTGCTGCGCGCCTGTTATCCCCGCGACATCGTGAAAATCCTGCTCACCATCGCCGACTACGAGAACCGCGAGCCGCGCCTGTCGAACCAGGACGTCGAGCGGGCGCTCAATCTATATTTCGCGAAGAGCTGACCAAAGGCAGGAGCCAGGAGCCAGGAGCTGCGGCGGGCGTTTCTTGCTTGTTAGCATGGGGTTTGCGCTTCGATTTTCCTAAGGCCGAGCTGCATCTGCACCTGGAGGGGACCATGGAGCCGGGGACGCTGCGGGAGCTGGCGCGGCGTCACGGTTTTCCGGCAGCGGACCTCTCGGACGGCGATCTGGCGGCACGGTATCAGTACGAGGATTTCATCGGTTTTCTCGAGGCCTTCAAGTGGGTGACGCAGCACTTGCGGACCCCGGAAGACTACGGGCTGGTGGCGTACCGGGCGCTGGAGAAGCTTCAGGCGCAGAACGTTCGCTACGCGGAAATCTATTTCAGCGCCGGGATCTGTTTGTGGAAAAAACTCGAAGTCGAGCCGATCCTCGAGGCTCTGGAGGACGCGCGCGGGCGGGCCGAAGCGGCCTGGGGGATCCGGGCGCGCTGGATCTTCGACGCCGTGCGGCAGTTCGGTCCGGAGGAGGCCGAGCGTGTGGCGCGGCTGGCGGCTGGCTGGCGCGATCGCGGGGTCGTGGGAATCGGTCTGGGCGGCGATGAACGGAGCGTCCCGGCGGGGAAGTTCCGGGGCGTTTATGAGCTGGCGCGTGCCGAAGGGCTGCACCGCTGCGTCCACGCCGGGGAGACGGCGGGGCCGCAGTCGATCTGGGAGGCGCTGCGGGAGCTTGGCGCCGAGCGCATCGGTCACGGCACGTCGGCTCTCGAGGACCCCGCTCTGGTCGAATACCTCCGGGAGAGACAGATTCCCCTTGAGGTTTGCGTCACCAGTAACTATGCCACGGGAGTAATCGCGGCAGGCGAAGCGCATCCAGTCCGGCGGATGTTCGACGCTGGGCTGCGGATGGTCATCAATTCGGACGATCCGGCCATGTTCCGCACTTCGCTCCAGGCCGAGTACGAGCGTCTGGCCGCCGAGTACGGTTTCAGCGAGGCCGAGCTGCGGGAGCTGGCGCGCAACTCGTTCCGGGCGTCGTTCCTGCCGGAGGCGGAGCTGGCTGCCTATTCATAAAACTGGGGTTGTGCCCCCGGCCCGATTGTCGTATAGTGAGATGCGCGCTATGCAGGCGCCAGCACGAGGAGAGGATCCGAATGCCACGATTGCTCGCGGTCGCCGCAATGCTTACCGTTTTCAGTTTTGTAGCCACTGCCGGGGAATGGGGCGGCTACCTCATGGACGCCATGTGCGCGGCGAAGATGAAAGACAAGGCCGCCAGCCACAAGACCAAATGCGCGCTGAGCTGCGCGAAGACCGGCTACGGCATCGTCACCGCCGATGGCAAGTACGTCAAGTTCGACGAGACCGGCAACGCCAAGGCCACCGAGGCGCTCAAGGCCACGGCGAAGGAACACGACCTGAAGGTCAAGGTCACCGGGACCCTGGAAGGCGACGTGATCCAGGTGGAGTCGGTCGTCATCAACTGACGCGGCGCGGGCGGGGTCATGAAACGACGCGACGCGCTCAAGTCGCTGGCCGCGCTGTCGGCCGCCATTCGGGCGCCCGAGCCGCTGTTCTCGCAGCAACCGGTCGCGGGCGCCGAGCGGCGTCCTCCGGAAAAAACCGAACCCACTTCCCTGCCCCTGGCTCTCGCGGAGGACGCGGCGGCGCCCGGGCTACACTTTTTCACGCCCGAGGAGATGACGGCGCTCGAGCGGCTGGCCGAAGTGCTGGTGCCGCGAACGCGCACGCCCGGCGCCCTGGATGCCGGGTCCGCGCAGTTCCTGGACTTTTACCTGAGCCAGTCCGGGCGGGAGCGGCAGGCGGTCTATCGGGAGGGATTGGCGCGGCTGAACGCCGAGGCGCGGCGGCGATTCCGGGCGCCGTTTGCCGGCCTGGGTATCAGCCAGATCGATGAGCTGCTGGCCCCGCTGCGCCAGCCCTGGACGCCGGCGCCGGCCGCCGATCCGCTGGCCGCCTTTTTGCGCGTGGCCACCGACGAGTTGCTGCGGGCGACGATGAACTCGCGCCCGTGGGCGTCCGCCGGGCGGGCCGCCCCTACTACTTACTGGTATCCAGTGGAATAGTCCGCCGTGACCCGCCACGACGTCGTGATCGTCGGCTCCGGCATGACCGGGGGCACGGTGGCGCGCGCGCTGACCGCTCGCGGCATATCCGTGCTGGTTCTCGAGGCGGGCCCGGCCCTGGATCTCGCCCGTCATCGCGGCGCCAAGCACGCTTGCGAGCTGCCTTACCGGGGCTTTGACCGCCCCGGACGATTCCCGCACGTCACGCAGGCCAACGAGTTCAACGCCAGCCTTTGGGCCGACGAGCAGCTCCACCCGTACACGTATCCGCCGGGCCAGCCCTACTACTGGGTCCGGGTGCGGCTGCTCGGCGGCAAGAGCCTGCTGTGGGGGCGCTGGTCGCTGCGTCTCAGCGATTACGAGTTCCGCGGCCGCGACCACGACGGCTACGGGGACAACTGGCCGATCCGCTACGCCGATCTGGAGCCCTACTACGACCGCGCCGACGCCTGGCTTCGCGTGAGCGCCAAGCGCGAAGGCCTGCCGCAGCTTCCCGACAGCCGCCACCTGGAGGACAGCTCCACGGATTCACTGGTGGTCTCGCGATTTCGCGAGGCCGCCGCGGCCATGGATATCACAGTGACCAAGCCGCGCCGGGCGATCGGCGCGGTGGCCAGCTCCATCAACTTGATGCTCGCTCCCGCGGCCACGACGGGCCGGCTGACGCTGGTCCCCAACGCCGTGGTTCGCGAGGTCACCGTCGACAGCAACACCGGGCTGGTTTCCGGAGTTTCCTTCGTGGACCGCGTGACGCGGCGCGAGTATCACGCGCGCGCGCGCGTCGTCGTCCTCGCCGCTTCGTGTCTGGAATCGACGCGCCTGCTGTTGAACTCTACCTCGCGGCAGTATCCGAACGGCCTCGCCAACTCCGGGGGCGTCGTGGGCCACTACCTGCACGACCAGTTCTACGTGAAGGGCGTCGCGCAGTGCGTGGTTCCGGAGCTTCGCGGGAAGCTCCTGACGGGGGGCATGACCGGCGGCGGGGGCTACGTCGTCCGCTTCCGCAACCTCAAGGATCGCGACAAGCGCTTCCTGCGAGGCTACGCCTACGACTTCGGGACGCGCTCGACGCCTGACGCGAAGCTGTTCCCGCTCTACGGAGAAGCTCTCAAGGACGCGCTCGCCGCCCACGCCGGAACCGGCTTCTCGATGACCGCCATGGGGGAAGTGCTGCCGCGGTTCGAAAACCACGTCCGCATCAGCAAGGACAAGAAGGACGCCTGGGGCATCCCCGTGCTGCATATCCAGCAGACCTACGGGGACAACGAGCGGGCCATGGCCCGCGACGCCATGGAAACAGCCGAAGAGATGTGCCGCCAAGCGGGCTTCGAGATCCTGGCGCGCCACGACCGCATGGTCCCGCCCGGGGAGAGCATCCACGAGCTGGGCACTTGTCGCATGGGCGCGGAGGCCAAGACCAGCGTGGTCAACCAGTATTGCCAGGCCCACGACGTGAAGAATCTTTTCGTAGTCGACGGCTCCGTGTTTGTCTCCGCCGGCGCCCAGAATCCGACGCTCACGATGGTGGCGCTGGCGCTGCGGGCGTCGGACTATCTGGCGGAGCAGATGCGGCAGGGAGCGTTGTAAAGGCAAGTCAAAGGCAAGAGTCAAAAGTCAAAGTGGACTAGGCGGCCGGCTTCGCCGGCGGTTTGGGGCGTGCGCTATACTGGGCGAACACGGAGGACTCATGATTCGCCTCGCTGTATTGCTGGTATTCGCAGCCTCGTTGGCCGCGAACAATTTGTTGTTGCAGAAACCCACTTTGAGCAGCGCGCAGATCGTGTTCGTCCACGCCGGCGATCTGTGGAGCGTGCCGCGCGACGGCGGCGAGGCTAAACGGCTGACCACCGGCGTCGGCACCGAAACCAACCCCATCTTCTCGCCGGACGGGTCGAACGTCGCGTTCACCGGGGAATACGACGGCAACGTCGACGTGTTCGTCGTCGCCGCGGCCGGCGGCGTGCCGAAGCGCCTGACGTGGCATCCCGCCTCCGATGCGGCGCTCGGCTGGACCCCCGACGGCAAGCGCATCCTATTCAGCTCGTCCCGAACGAGCTATTCGTCCTTCAGCAAGCTGTTCACGGTGGGGCTCGACGGCGGACTGGAACAGGAGTTGCCCGTGCCCATCGGCTTCGAAGGCGCTTACTCGCCGGACGGCTCGCAGCTCGCCTACGTACCGATGCGCCGAGCGTTCACGGTGTGGAAGCGGTACCGCGGAGGCACGACCACGCCGGTGTGGCTGGCGACGCTTTCCACCAGCCGCATCGAGAAAATCCCGCGCAGCAATTCCAACGACTACAACCCGATGTGGATCGGCGACAAGGTGTATTTCCTTTCCGATCGCAACGGACCGGTCACGCTGTTCGCCTACGACACGCGCGCGAAGAAGGTCGCCCAGGTCGTGGAAAACAGCGGCCTGGACCTGAAGTCGGCCACGGCCGGCCCCGGCGCCATTGTGTATGAGCAGTTCGGCGGGATCTACCTCTATGACCTGAAGTCAGGCAAACCCAAGCCGGTGAGCATCCGTCTGGCCGGCGACATGCCGGAGCTTCGGCCGCGGCTGGTCAACGTCAGCCGGCGGCTGCGCAGCTCGGGGATTTCGCCGACCGGCGCGCGGGCGGTGTTCGAAGCGCGCGGCGAGATTCTCACCGTCCCCGCCGAAAAGGGCGACGCGCGCAACCTGACCAACACGACCGCTGCCGCCGAGCGTTCCCCGGCGTGGTCGCCCGACGGCCGCACCATCGCCTACTTCTCGGATGAATCCGGCGAATACCAACTGCACCTGCGCTCGCAGACCGGCCTGGGGGAGGTCACGAAAATCAGCCTGGGCGAGCCGGGCTTCTACTTCACGCCGCGCTGGTCGCCCGACAGCAAGAAGATCGCCTACGTCGACAGCCACCAGACCACCTGGTTCGTCGACGTCGAGCAGAAGAAGCCGGTCAAAGTGGACAAAGACACCTACTGGACCTTCGGGGGCTCCGAGCTGGCGGCGGTCTGGTCGCCCGACAGCAAGTGGTTGGCGTACGCGCGAAGGCTCAAAAACTACATGAACGCCGTGTTTCTCTACTCGGTCGCCGACGGCAAGAGCACGCAGCTCACCGACGGCTTGAGCGACGCCCGCTACCCGGCCTTCGACAAGGACGGCAAGTATCTCTACTTCACGGCCAGCACGGACGCCGGGCCGTCCATGCAGCCGGACATTCAGAGCGGCAGCCGGCCGGTCACGCGCAGCCTATACCTAGCAGTATTATCTAAAGAGCAGGCGTCGCCGTTCGCGCCGGAGAGCGACGAGGAGAAGGGAGCCGAAGAGAAGAAGCCGGAAGTGGAGAAGTCAGAAGTCAAGAAGCTGGAGGCGGTCAAGGCCGGCAAGCCGCCGGAGGCGCCGACGGTCAAGATCGACTTCGACAACGTCAACCAGCGGATCCTGGCGCTGCCGCTTCCGGCCCGGCGTTATGTTGGATTGCAGCCGGGCAAGGCCGGGGTGTTATTCGCTCTCGAAGCGCCGGCGCCGGGGGCTTTCACGGGGCCAGAGCCGCCCGGCCTGACGGTGCATCGGCACGACCTGAAGGCTCGCAAATCGGACGTGGCCATCGGCGGGGTGCGCGCGTTCGAAATCTCGCACAACGGCGAGAAGATGCTCTACCGGCAGGGCGATCGCTGGATGATCGCCACGCCACGGCCCATGGCCACCGGGCCGGGCGCCCCGCCCTCGGCCCCTCCGGCGCCTGCCGGTACCGGCGCTGGCTCGACGGGCGCGCTGCAAACCGACACCCTCGAAGTGCGCATGGACCCGCGCGCCGAGTGGAAGCAAATCTACCGCGAAGTTTGGCGCATTCAGCGCGACTTCTTTTACGATCCCGGCCATCACGGCCTCGATCTGAAGGCGGCCGAGAAGAAGTACGAGCCGTACCTCGATAACATCGCCTCGCGCGGCGACCTCAACTACCTGTTCGCCGACATGCTTGGCGAGATAACGGTCGGCCACCTCGGCGTCGGCGGGGGCGAGCAACCGGAAGTCAAGCGCGTGCCAACCGGGCTGCTCGGCGCCGACTACAAGATCGAAAACGGCCGCTACCGTTTGGAGCGCGTCTACAACGGCGAAAACTGGAACCCGGACCTCAAGGCGCCGCTGACGCAGCCCGGCGTCAACGTCGTGGCCGGCGAATACCTGCTGGCCGTCAACGGGCGCGACCTGCGAGGTACTGATAATATCTTCAGCTTCTTCGAGGGCGCCGCCGGCAAATCCGTCGGGCTCAAGGTGGGGCCGGATCCCTCCGGGGCGAACTCGCGTGAGGTCACGGTGGTTCCCGTTCCGAGCGAGAGCCGTCTGCGGAATCTGGCGTGGATCGAAGACAACCGCCGCAAGGTCGACCAGATGACCGGCGGGCGCGTCGCCTACGTCTACATGCCGGACACCGCCTTCGGCGGCTACACCAACTTCAACCGCTACTTCTTCGCGCAGGTCGGCAAGGAAGCCGCTATCATCGACGAGCGATTCAACGGCGGCGGGGCGCTGGCGACCGACATCGTCGAGATCCTGAATCGCCGCCTGATGAGCCTGGTGGCGTCGCGGGACGGCGGCGACGAAGTCCAGCCGCAGGGCGCGATCTTCGGCCCCAAGGTGATGATCATCAATGAATTCGCCGGCTCCGGCGGCGACGCCATGCCGTGGTACTTCAAGCGAGCCGGCACGGGAAAACTCGTCGGGAAGCGCACCTGGGGCGGGCTGGTGGGCCGCGCCGCCGCGCCGCAGCTCCTGGATGACGGCGGCGTCTCGGCGCCCAGCTCGGGCGTTTGGAATCCCAACGGCCAGTGGGAGGTGGAGAACGTAGGTATCTCTCCTGACATAGAGGTGGAGCACGATCCGGAGCTGGTGCGCCAGGGGCGCGATCCCCAGCTAGAACGGGCCGTCCAGGTGGTGCTGGAGGAGCTGAAGAAAAACCCCGTGCCGAAGCCGAAGCGCCCGGCGTACCCGGACTATCACAATAAGAAGAAGGTCTCTACCGGCGGCGGACAGTAGGGGGCTTCAGGAGTCAGGAGTCAGAAGTCAGGAGTCAGAAGCGGGACGCGCTCAGCTGCCACCGGCGTCGACGCGCCGCACATCCCGGGTGGTGACGCGGGGCGAATCCGGCGGCAGGTCGAAAACCTCGAGACCGTTGACCGTGCGTGTGGGCCGCCGCAGCGCGAAACCGCGGCGGACAAGTTCCGACACCGCTTTCCCGAGCGCCATCGAGCGGCTCTGGGGCATAGGCCCACGCGAGGGCAAAGGCATCCTCATCGAGGTTCAACGTCGTGCGCATACTGCTATGATGACAGGAAGCTACGGCACGGCGCCGTTACCGCCTGTTTCTCTTCCTCTCCTCCACGTCCCGAAGCCGCTCGGCGATGGCCTTCTCGGCGCCGCGGTCGGTGGGTAGGTAGTACTGGCGGCCTTGGAGCGACTCGGGCAGGCACTCCATATCCGGCACGGCGTCCTCGAACTGGTGGGCGTGCTGGTAGCCTTTGCCGTAGCCGATGTGTTTCATCAGCGGCGTCACCGGGTTGCGCAGTTGCATCGGCACCGGCTCGGCCATGGTTTTTTCGACGTCTTCTTTGACGCGGCCGGCGGCGCGGAAGACCGCGTCGGACTTGGGCGCGGCGGCGAGATAGACGGCGAGCTGCGCCAGCGCCAGGTCGCCTTCCGGCTGGCCCAGGAAGTGAACGGCCTCGACGGCGGCGGCGGCTTGTTCGAGCGCCCGCGGATCGGCCAAGCCGATGTCCTCGACCGCCATGCGCACGAGCCGCCGGGCCACGTAGAGGCGGTCCTCGCCGGCCTCGAGCATGCGCGTCAGCCAGTAGAGCGCCGCGTCGGCGTCAGAGGAGCGGACCGATTTGTGCAGCGCCGAGATCAGGTTGAAGTGCTCCTCGCCGGCCTTGTCGTAAAGCAGGACCTTGCGCTGGATGGCGTCCTCGACGGCTTTGGCGCCGATCTCGGGGTCGCCGGCGGCGGCCGCCGCCTCCAGCGTGTTGTAGGCGACCCGCGCGTCGCCGCCCGAGAAGATGGCGATCTGCCGCATCAGGTCTTCCGACAACGTCACGCGCAGCTCGCGGGCGCCGCGCTCGAGCAGCGCGACCAGCTCCTCCACGGTCAGCGCCCGCAACACGTAGACGCGCGCGCGGGACAGCAGCGCCGCGATCACCTCGAACGACGGATTCTCGGTGGTGGCTCCGATGAGGATGACGTCGCCCCGCTCGACATAGGGCAGGAAGGCATCCTGCTGCGCCTTGTTGAAGCGGTGGATCTCGTCGACGAACAGCAGCGTTCGACGGCCGTATTGCCGGAGCTTCTCGGCGTCGGCCATCACCGCCTTGATTTCCTTGATGCCGCTGAGCACGGCGCTGAACGGCACGAACTCCGACCGCGTCATGCGCGCGACGATCCGCGCCAGGGTGGTCTTGCCCGATCCCGGAGGGCCCCACAGGATGATCGAGAAGAGCTGGTCGTTTTCGATCTGGAGGCGCAGCGGCTTGCCCGGGCCCAGGATCTGTTCCTGGCCGACAAAATCCTCGAGCGACTGCGGGCGCATCCGTTCCGCGAGCGGCGTTCCGGCCGGCGTGGGGGCGGGCGCCGCCTCGAACAGGCTCATGCGCGCACCCGCTGCCGCCACGACTCGTACAGGATGACGCCCGCCGCCACGGCCGCGTTGAGCGACTCGACGCCGCGCGTCGCGATGCGCACCGAGTGGCTGCCCTGCCGCAGCGCGTCGCTCACGCCGCGTCCTTCCGAGCCTATTACTACTGCCGAAGGGGACCGGAGATCCGCGCGGCCCAGCGCCGTCTCGCCCCGCGGGTCGGCCGCGTAGACGCGCAGCTTCCGCTGTCGAAAGGCGGCCAAGGCGACCTCGGCGTCCACACCCGCCACGAAGGGAACGCGGAACAACGATCCGGCCGACGCACGGAGCGTCTTGCCGTTATACGGGCTCACGGCGCCCTTCAGGAAAAGCAGGCCGCTCGCCCCGAACGCCTCCGCCGCGCGGGCGATGGCGCCGGCATTGCCGGGATCCTGCACGCCGTCGAGCGCCACGGCCAGCGCCGTTCCGCGAAACAACTGCTCGAGCTTCCAGTCCGGCGGGCGAACCAGCGCGACGACGCCTTGCGCGGTCTCCACCCCGCCCGCTTGCTCGAGCAGCGCGTCGCGGACCACCAGCAGCCGCACGCCGCGCAGCCCCTTGACGTGGTTCTCGATGGTGCCGCGGACGCCGGCCGCCGCCAGGATCACGCGCACGTCGAGGTCGCTCCGCAGCGCCTCCTCCAATAGATGAAAACTCTCCGCCACCATCAGGCCGTCGGAGGTGAGGCTGCCCCGCGCCACCGCGCGCCGCACTTCCTTGAGCAAGGGATTCGCGGGACTGGTGATGAACTCGGGTCTCGCCATGGAGCCTACATCGTAATAGAATTTGGTGATGGCTGTCCTGCTTCGAGTCGACCCGCAGCGGCTGTCGCGCGCCGCCATCGAGCAGGCCGCCGCGGCGATCCGCCGCGGGCAGGTCGTAGCCATTCCTACCGACACGGTCTACGGCCTGGCGGCCGATCCCTTCCAGCCGGCGGCGGTGGCGGCGCTGCGGCGCCTCAAGCGCCGGCCCGAGAAGCAGCCCGTTCTGCTGCTGGTAGAATCGCTGCGACAGGTCGAGCGCCTGGCGAGCCGCCTGCCGGAGAGCTTTCACCGGCTGGCGGCGCGCTTCTGGCCCGGACCGCTGACCATCGTGCTTCCCGCCGCAGCGCGCATCCCGGAACGCATCACCGCCGGTACGGGCACGGTGGCCGTGCGCCTTCCGGGCTCGCGCGTGACGCGGGAGCTCATCCGCGCGGCCCGCGTGCCGCTCACCGGCACCAGCGCGAATCTGTCGGGCCGTCCCGCGGCCGAGTCGGCAGCACAGGTCCGCGAACAGTTTCCCTCCGGGCTGGCGGCGATCGTCGACGCCGGACCGGCGCCCGGCCGCGCTCCATCGACCCTGGTCGATCTGACCGGTGAGCCGCGCATCCTGCGCGAAGGGGCTATCCCGGCCGCGGACGTGCTATGTCTGCTCTAGCGTCACCGGCGGCTCCGCAACCGGCGCCGTCAAAGCCGCGGTGGGTTCGCCCGGTGGCGCTGGCGGCGGGGGTCGCCGCTGGCGCGTTCGCAGCCTACTTCCTATACGTATACGTCCAGGTGTGGCGCCAGGCCGACCGGGACGAAGCCGCCGCCGCCGACGCCATTGTCGTCTTCGGCGCGGCCGAATACCGCGGCCGTCCTTCCCCGGTGCTGAAAGCGCGCCTCGACCACGGCTTGGACCTCTACCGCCGCGGCCTGGCGCCCCGCATCATCACCACCGGCGGCCACGGCGGCGACCCCCAGTTCACCGAAGGCGAGGTCGCGCGCAACTACCTGGCGCAAAACAACGTCCCCTCCGAGAGCATCCTGGTCGAGAGCGCGGCGGAGACCACCATGGAAAGCGCCGCCGCCGTCGCCGAGATGATGGACCAGCGCCGGCTGCGATCCTGCATCGTGGTGAGCGACGGCTACCACATCTACCGGGTCAAGAAAATGCTGGAGTCCCGCGGTATTGGCGCGCTGGGATCGCCGCGCTCGCCGGGCTCGGACTCCCCGGCCCGTCGCGGCTGGTATTACGCGCGCCAGGCTCTCGGCTATGTGTTGTGGAAGTTCGGAATCCGTCTGTGAGTTTTGTGAAAGGAGTTCGCTGTGCAGAAAGTGGATTACACCATCGTTTTCGTGAGCGAGATGGCTCGATCGGTTCGCTTCTATCGCGACGTTCTCGGCCTGCCGCTCCGGTTCGACTCGCCGACGTGGACGGAGTTCGCGACCGAAGGCACGACGCTGGCGCTGCACCTGGCCGAGGCGGGCGACTGGAGCCGTCCCTCGCCGCCGTTCCCGGCCGCTTCCTGCCATCCGGGCTTCCAGGTCGGGGACATCGACGAGTTCCACCGGAAGCTCGAGGCGCAAGGTGTGCCGTGCCTCGATCCGCCGAAGCTCCAAGACTTCGGTGTTAAGCTCGCGATCTACGCCGACCCGGACGGCCTGCCGATCTCGATCAGCCAGGTGGTACAGTGATCTAGATCGTAGTGCGGGACAAAAGCAGGTCCCTCGCTTCGCTCGGGATGACAGGGGCGTGCTCGGGATGACAGGGCGGCGCTAACGGTGGAAGACCAGCGTGGCGAAGAAGCTCCGCCACTGCGCATCGGGCTCGGCGCCGGGGATCATGTGGATCAGGCGGACATACCACAATCCCTTCGACGTTGCGCCGAGCCTGACCCGGCCGCTGGCAGCGGTGCGCGCCACGGATGGGAACTCGTGCCCCTTCATCCCGGCCGGTCCAGCCGATACCTGGGCGCCGGCCAGCGGCTTACCTTCGAATAGTATCTGTACCTCGACGTCCGTCCCCGCGGGCAGCCGGGCGGGATTGGCGAGGGGAACGATCTCCAGCCGATGGCCGAGCGGCTGGAGAAGGCGGCGGTCGTCGCCCGCCCCTTCGATGAGCAGCTTGGCGTAGCGCGAGTATTTCTCCCGGCCCGGGGAGTTCGTCTCGCCCGCCTTCTCCCGGGCGGCGATCACGGCCGTGAATCCCTCGCCGCGAATGTAGCGGTTGAACGCCGGCGCCTCGAGCGTAATCAGCCGCGGCTGCACTTCGAGCTCGACGAGCGACGGTCCGGGCAAGCTGGCCGGCAGCGCCGCCGCGAACTGCTTGTCCTCCGCCTGGCCTGCGAGCGCGACCGCGCCGCCGGGCCTCACTGCGCGCAGAAACACGATCCGGTCGGTAGTGATCCCGTTGGTCGCCACCGGAAAATCTTCTCCGATCCGGATCAGCACGCGACCCTTCTGTTCGATCATCCACAGATCGTGAGCCGCCGCGGTCGCGGATCCCAGCAGCCACAGCGCGAGCATCGCCGGTCGCATCAGGCGCAGTATAGCAGTCGTCTTGACAACCGCGCGGCAGCCTCGCTAAGGTAAGAAACACCCACGACCACGGCCAGATGAGTGGCTCTCCCGCGTCCGACCTGACCGCAACGTTTCGCCGCCACGAGATCCTCCTCGTCGGCGGCAGCGGGTTCCTCGGCAAGGTGGTCCTCGGGCTGTTGCTCGACCGCTTCCCGGACTTGAAGCACCTCTACCTACTGATCCGCCGCAAGGGAAGCCTGGCGGCGCGCGAGCGCTTCGACGCGGAAACGCTGGCTTCGCCGGCGCTCGAGCCGGTCGCCGCCCGGCGCGGCCACGACTTTCTTGAGGAGCGCATCACTGTGCTCGACGGCGACCTGGCGGAGGCCGGCTGCGGGCTCACGGCCGAGGCTCGCCAGCGGCTGCGGGGCCGCGTCTCGGCCATCATCAACTGCGCCGGGGTCGTCGATTTCTACCCGCCGCTCGACGAATCCTTCCGCTCGAACGTCGACGGCGTTCGCAACGTCGCGGCGCTGGCCAAGGACGTCGGCGCCAAGATCGTCCACATCTCGACGTGCTTCGTTTGCGGCGAGGCCGACGGGCTGGTCGAGGAAACGCAGCCCATCGCCGGTTTCTACCCGCGCCGCAAAGGCCCCGCCGACGCCTCTTTCCGCCACGAGGACGAGATCCGTTACAGCCACGAGAGGATCCGGCAGATCTACGATTCGGCCGGCGGCTCGGCCAACGGCCAACCGGCGCGTCCTCGCGACCTGGCCCGCCGCCTGACCGACCTCGGCCGCCAGCGCGCCGAGCATTGGGGATGGGTCAATACCTATACCTATTCGAAGGGCCTCGGCGAGCAGGTGCTGGCCGCCGAGCCGGACCTCGATTCCACGATCGTCCGTCCGGCGATCATCGAATCCGCGCTGCGCTTTCCCTTCCCGGGCTGGATCGAAGGGGGCCGCACCGCCGCTCCCCTGGTCCTGATGGCGCTGGGCGGCATGACGCACTGGCCGGTGCGCCGCGACGCTCCGCTCGACGTCGTGCCGGTAGATCTGGTGGCCGCCGCCATCCTGATGGTTACCGGGCTTCTGATCGAGGGCCGCCACGAAGCCGTCTACCAGCTCGGCACCGCCGACGTGAACCCCATCCGGCTCGAGCCGCTGGTGGCTCTGCTGGCCCGCCGCCCGCAGTTCGTTTCCCCCGAGGAGGCCCGCGCCCGCCGCCTGCGGCTGCAGAAACGCATTCAGCGCCGGCAAGCCTTGCTCGCCGGCCTTCGCCAGTTGCTCGAAACCACCGGGCTGCCCGGCAAGGGTCCCCTCGCCGAGTGGGCGCTCGGCCTGCGCAGCCGCGGACTGCAAGCGGCACTGCGCGAACAAACGCTCGACCAGTATCTTCCCTTCATCCTCCACAACCGCTACATTTTCGAATGCGAGAACATCCGCGCGGCCTTCGCGCAGCTCTCGGAGCGCGACCGAGCGCTGCTCCCCTGGGACCCGGAGCGAATCGACTGGCACGACTACTGGATTAACAAACAGATTAAGGGCATCGAGCGGTGGGTGCAGCCGGAGGCGGTCAAGGAGTGGGCGGTCCAGGTCTGAGCCGCAACCCCATGGCCGCGCCGTCGATCGAGATCGCTCCGGAGCAGGTCGAGCGGCAGACGCTCGAGATCGTGCGCCAGCTGCTGCGCGAGGTCGGCTCGCACCGCGCGGCCGCCGAAGCCACGCTGCGATCCTCGCTCGACCGCGACCTCGGCCTGGGGAGCCTGGAGCGCGTCGAGCTGATGGTCCGCTGCGAGGCCAGCTTCGGCGTGCAGCTCCCGGACGAAACGGCGCAGCAGGCGGAGACCCTCTCCGACTGGGTCGATGCAATACTGAGTGCGGGCGACCGCCCGGACTCGAGACCGCGCTACCGCATCCTTCCGCCGGAGCGCCAGGCCCCGGCCGCGCCGGACTCGGCGGCGACGCTGGTCGAAGTCCTGCGCCGCCACGCCGAGATCGAGCCGGGCCGCGTCCACATCCATCTCCCGGAAGACGAGTCCGGCCAGGACATCACCTACGGCGAGCTGCTGTCGAAGGCCTCCGCCGTCGCCGCCGGGCTGGCCGCCCGCGGTCTTGAGCGCGACCAAACCGTCGCCATCATGCTGCCCACCAGCGCGGATTTCTTCTTCGCCTTCTTTGGCGTAATGCTGGCGGGCGGCATCGCCGTCCCCATCTATCCTCCGGCGCGCCCCGACAAGATCGAGGAGTACGTCCGCCGCCAGGTCCTCATCCTGCGCAACGCCGAGGTCCGCTTCCTCATCACCTTCGATCGGGTCAAGGCCGTATCCCAGATGCTGGGCCTGAACTTGCCGAGCCTCGTCGAGGTGGCCAGCGTCGGCGCCCTCGCCGCAGCCGGGGCCGGCTCCTCCGCGCCGCCGGTCGATCCCGCCTCGACAGGGTTCATCCAGTACACCTCCGGCTCGACCGGCGACCCCAAGGGAGTGGTCCTCAGCCACGCCAACATCCTGGCCAACGTGCGCGGGATCGGCGGCGGCGTCCGCGTGCGGCCCGACGACGTGGTGGTCACCTGGTTGCCTCTCTATCACGACATGGGTCTCATCGGGTCCTGGCTGTTCAGCCTGTACTACGCGACGCCCATCACGGTGCTCTCGCCGCTCGCCTTCCTCAGCCGTCCCGAGCGGTGGCTGTGGGCCTTGCACGACTCCCGCGGCACGCTCTGCCCGGCCCCCAACTTTTCCTTCGAGCTTTGCGTCCGCAAGATTCCGGACGCGGCACTGGAGGGCCTGGACCTCAGCGCCTGGCGCGTGGCCATCAACGCCGGCGAAGCCGTGCTTCCTGAGACCATCGCCCGTTTCACCAAGCGCTTCGCTCCCTACGGCTTCCGCGCCGAGAGCATGTTTCCCTGCTACGGCCTGGCGGAGTCTTCCGTGGCGCTGGCGTTCCCGCCGATCGACCGCGTTCCGCTCATCGACACGATCCGCCGGGGGCCGTTCGAGACCGAGGGCCGCGCTGAGCCCGCCGCGCCGTCGGAGCCGGGTGTTATCCGTTTTGTTTCGGCCGGGCCGCCGCTCGCGTTTCACGAGGTCCGCATCGTCGACGAGCAGGGCGGCGCGCTGCCGGAGCGCCGGCAAGGCCGCATCTCCTTCCGCGGCCCGTCGATGACGGCCGGCTATTTCCGCAACCCCGCCGCCACCGCCGCCGTGCTCAGCCTCGACGGCTGGATGGACTCGGGCGACCTCGGCTACGTCGCCGCCGGCGAGCTGTACGTCACCGGCCGCGTCAAGGACATCATCATCAAGGCCGGCCGCAACATCGTCCCGCAGGAGGTCGAGGAGGCCGCCGCGGGCGTCGCCGGCGTAAGAAGGGGCTGTGTCGCCGCGTTCGGCGTCGAGGATCCCGCCACCGGAACCGAGCGGCTCGTGGTGGTCGCCGAAACGCGCTCTACGCGAGCCGAAGACTTGCGGCGCATCGAGGCCGGCATCCTACAGAGCGTGGACGCGGCGTTGGGCCTGCCGCCCGACAAGGTCGAGCTGGTCGCCCCCCAGAGTATTCCCAAGACCTCCAGCGGAAAAATCCGGCGCACCGAGACGAAATCTCTCTTCCTGAGCGGCAGCCTGAGTATCAGCCGGCGGCCGCCGTGGCTGCAGCTCGCGCGTTTAGCGGTTGGCAACGCCGGCGCCTGGGCCGCGCTGCGGCTGCGCCGCGCCGCGGAGGCCGCGGGCCGCTTCTACGTTCGTGCTGTATTACTAGGAGTATCGTCGGCGGCGGGAGTCGCGCTCCGGGTCCTGCCGGCGGGCGCCGCCGCGGCGCTGGCTCGGGCCGCGGCGCGCGTCTTCCTGCGGCTGACCGGCTGCGAAGTCGAAGTCCACGGCTCTCTCGCCGCTTCGACTCCGCCGGCGGTGGTGGTCGCCAATCGCGCCGGCCGCCTGGATCCCTTGCTGCTGCTCGCCTCGCTCCCCACGCCGCTGGTGTTCGCCGACGCCTCGGCGCTCGCCGCCCTGCCCGCGGCCACCGCGTTTTTCCTGCGGCCCCTGCTGGCGTCGCCGGCGTCGGCGTCTCCGAAGGACCGCATCCGCGCGGCCCTGGACGCGGGTCGTTGGATACTGGTGCTACCCGAAAGCCCCGCCGGCGAGCCGCCCTACCGGAACCGCTTCCGCCTCGACGCCTTCCACGCCGCCGTCGAAAGCGGCGCGCCGCTTTATCCGGTCGCGATCCTGGGAACCTCCCACTTGCTCGCGCCGGCCGCTCACCCCGCCTTGCGCAAGAAACCCAAGATCGTCGCCGGCGAGCGGCTCCTGCCCGAGCAGCGAGACCGGCGCGAGATGGTCCGCCTGCGCGACGCGGTCCGCGAGGAAATCGCCCGCATCTGGCAGTGACTCAGGCGCCGAGCGCCGCCTCGACGCGCACCGCCGCCCCGAGCGCCACCGCGTCGTGGCCCCATTCCGCCGTCAACTGCAAGCCCAGGGGAAGCCCTGTCGAAACGGGCAGGGGCACGGAAATCGCCGGGCCGCCCAGCACCGTCCAGGCGCGGTTCATTCTGGGATCGCCGGTCGACTCGAGGCCCCGCGGCGCTGGCCCCGTCGCCGCCGGCGTGAGGATCACACCCGCCTGGCGAAACACGTTGCTCATCTGACGCTTGATTTCGCCGAGTCTCCCTTTCGCCGCCGTGTATTCGCCGGCCGGGATCTTCAGCCCGCGCTCGACGAGTTGCGCGAGCTTGAGGCCGATCCGCGCGCCGTGCTCGCGCCAGCGCTGCTCGTGGGTTCGCGCGCCCTCGTAGTCGTTGATCACGTCAACCACGCGCTGGAGCTCGGCGAAGCCTGGCGGCAGGTCCACGTTCTCGGTGTCCAGCCGGCGGATCGCCGCCCGGAACCCACTCTCCACCTCCGGATCGAGGCCGTCCAGCGCCGCGGGCGCGCTCAGCCGCGCGACTCCGGTTCCGGAGACGGCAAATCCCATTCGCTCCCACAGCAGCCGCATGTCCGCCGCCGTCTCCGTGAACAGCCCCGCCGTATCGAGCGCTGGCGCGAACGGCAGAACGCCTTCGAGCGAAAGCAACCCGTGAGTCGGCTTGAAGCCCACTATCCCGCAGTAGGAGGCAGGGCGCAACACCGACCCCTGCGTCTGGGTCCCCAGCGCGAACGGAACCATCCCCGCCGCCACTGCCGCCGCCGACCCGCTCGAGCTGCCTCCCGGCGTGCGCCGCCCGTCGCGCGGATTCCGCGTCGGCGCCGGATCGAAATAGGCGAACGCCGTGGTCTGCGTCTTGCCGATCAGCACCGCGCCGCGGCCCCTCAGATCCTTCACCAGAGCGGCGTCCCGCGAGCCTTTTCTGCCGGCGTATAACGGCGAGCCATACTCGGTCGCCAGCCCGGCCGTTTCGAAAACGTCCTTGGCGCCGAACGGGATCCCCCGCAGCGGGCCTTTGCCCGAACCTTCCTGCGCCCGCACCTCGACCCACGCCCGCACCTCCGGCTCGCGCTCCCGAATGCGGCGCAGGCACAGCTCCAGCAGTTCTTCCTCGGTCTTTTCGCCGGACTCCAGCCACTCGATGAATTGCCGCAGCATCGGCCCGCGCTCCAGTGTACACTGTCACTCCATGACCGACTCCACCGACCGCACCACCGACCGGCTCGTCGCCGCGATGTTCGCCGCCGGCCTGCTGGGCTTGCTGCTGCTGCTGTTCAATCATTGGGCGCTGTTTGGCCTCACGGTCTGCGCCGCGCTGCTGTTGGGGCTGGCCCTCGGTTATTCCTCCGGACGCCTTACAGCTCCGATCAAGCTCACGCTGCTGGCGCTGTTCGCCGCCGACGCTGCCTTGCTGACCGGCATGGTCCTCAGCCCGACCTCGGGACCGTTGCCTCGCCTCGTGCTCGGCTTCCCGGCGCCGACGGCTCTGCTGGTCTACGGCATCTGGCCGTTGCCCTTGCTCGCCGGGTTGCTCTACGCCCTGGTCTTCCGCTCCAACGTGCTCCCGGAGGACAAACTCGAGCGCTTCCTGGCGGAGCACGGCCGCCGCCGTGGGAATCGCTGATGCCCATCGCCGAATCCCCGGCCATCGCGGCCTGCGTCATCGGCTACCTGATCTGCTGCTTCGCCATCGGCGTCTGGTCGATGCGCCGCACCCACAACCCGGCCGACTACTTCATCGCCGGGCGATCCCTCGGCCCTTTCGTGATGATCATCGCGACGATGGCCAGCATCATGAGCGGCTTCGGATTCGTGGGCGGCCCGGGCTTTGTCTACCAGGCCGGGACGAGCTCGCTGTGGATGACCTTCTCGGCGACCATCGGCTTCGCGCTGAGCTGGGTGCTGCTCGGAAAACGCCTGCGCCTCCTCGGGGAGGCCCGCGACATTCTCACTCTGCCCGACGCCATGGTGGCGCGCTACGGCAGCCGCTGGGCCGGTCTGCTGATGGCGGTGGCGATCGTGCTGGGCGTGGTCGGCTATCTCGGCACTCAGGTAATGGCAGTAGGTGTAGTGCTGGTCGCCGTCCTCGGCGTCAGTCTCCCGATAGCCCTGCTGATCGGACTGGGCGTGCTGGCCTTCTACACCGTCGCGGGCGGCATCCTGGCCGGCGTCTACAACGACCTGTTCCAGGGACTGGTGATGATGGGCGCCTCCCTCGCCGTTCTGTTTTATGCCCTGACGGCCGGCGGAGGCATGGCGCAGATCTCCACCAACCTCTGGGCCATGGATCCGAAGTTCATCGGCCCGTGGGGCACGCGGCCGCCGCTGGAGTGCCTGAGCTGGTACCTATTGTTCGGACTGGGCTGGATGGGCCAGCCGCACGGCATCACCAAGTTCCTCATGCTCCGCGACGTCCGGCAGCTCCGCTGGGGCGCTTTCTTCACGGCCGCTGTCTACATAGTAGTCAGCCTGCTTTGGATGAGCATCGGCTTCGCGATGCGCGCGCTGGTGCATACCGGCGCGCAAAAACCGCTGGAAAATCCCGACCTGGCGGCCCCCGTCTTTCTGCTGCAGTATACGCCGCCGGTGGTCGCCGGGGTGGTTTTCGCCGGCCTGCTGGCCGCCATCATGTCGACCGCCAACAGTTTCCTCAATCTCGGGGCCGCCGCCGTGGTCCGCGACATTCCGATCGCCCTCCGCGGCCGGCCGCCGCGCCGCGAGCTCGCCTGGTCGCGCGTCGCGACCATGGTCTTGCTGGCGATCTCCGCCGTATTCGCGCTCTACATGGAGAACCTGATCGCCCTGCTCGGCACCTTCGGCTGGGGGACCTTCGCCGCCGCCATCGTGCCGTCCGTCGCCATCGGCATGAACTGGAAGCGCGCCACCGCCCCGGCTTGCGTGCTGTCGATCCTGGTGAGCCTGGTGCTGAACTTCAGCCTCGAGCTGCTCGCCAGAAACGGCGTTTATTCCTTACCCCACGGCATGAACGTCGGCAGTTTTTCGCTGATCGTTTCGCTGCTCGTTTTTATTGCGGTTTCCTGGCTGAGCACGCGAAACGCGGCTCCGCTGCTGCCGCCCGACGTCAAGGCTGTGATGGAAATTTAGCGGCCGACCTTATTGAAAAGCCCCGACAACCGCTCCCTGCGGTCGCGGCTCAGAACGCGGTCGTTGATGCGACAGGGTTTGCCGAGCCGCGCGCGCAGCAAGCGGTCCGGCGGACGGCTTTTTCAACAAGCTCCTAGCGAAACCAGCGGGACCAGAACCGATCCGAGGGTTTCGTCTGGCGCCGGGCGGCGGCTTCCTGAGCCACCAGCCGCGCGACGTCGTCGGTGGAAACAGCCGCTGCCAGCATCGGCGTCACTGGCCCTACATCTTCGGGAACCGGCTTGGCAACCGGGCTCTCGGCCCGAAGTCCCGGCATCAGGAACACGCCGCTTAGCGCTGAATCGTTCGTCACTTCGAGTACCTCTAACCGGAATATACTCCGCGCTGTTCCAGGAAAACAAGCTTACTAGTTTCTCAATCCATCTGGTACCAAAGTACCAGGTGACCGCCCGCCGCGGCTTTACAGCTTCAATAGCTCGCGCAACCGCCGGGTCTGCGCCCGGCTCACCGGGATCTCGGTCCGCTTCTTGTCGTCCATGCGGAGCTGGTAACTCGACTTGAACCAGGGCACGACTTCGCGGATCTTATTGATATTCACCAGGTACGACCGGTGCGCTCGCCAGAACCTGGTGGCGTCAAGATTGGTTTGCAGCTCCTCGATGGTCCGGTAGGTCGACTGCCCCTCGATCATGTTGGCTACGATCGTGATCAGACCGTCCTCGATGGTGGCGTAAATGACCTCGTCGGCATCCACCAGGAAGAGCCGGTTGGCGGCCTTCACGAGCAGCTTGGTGCGCCCGCCGGCGCGCGCTTCGATCTGGGCCACGGCGCGCTCCATCTTCTCCCGGCCGCGCGTCGCCGAGTCGCGCAGCCGCTCGACGCGGTCGAGCGACACGCGCAGGCGAGCCTTGTCCACCGGCTTCAGCAGGTAATCCACGGCGTTGACTTCGAACGCCTGCACAGCATATTGATCATAGGCTGTGACAAAGATTACGTGCGGCAGCTTGTCGCCGCCTTCGAGCAGCTGCCGCACCACGCTCAGCCCGTCGAGCCCGGGCATCTGCACGTCGAGCAGCACCAGATCCGGCTCCTGATCGCGGATCAGATCCAGCGCCTCGAGCCCGTTCGAGGCGTTCGCGATCACCTCAATGTTGGGGCACTCCCGCAGCAGGTAACACAACTCGTCCCGCGCCAGCTGTTCGTCGTCCACCACCAGCGTCGACAGCGTCGCCGTCGCGGTCTGCTTGTCTGGCATGTGCCCCGCAGTATACCATGGGGGTCCCGCTCGGAGACCGTCATGCCCGCTCGTCCGCAGGAGATTGCCCCGGCCGCAGGAAAGCTCGGCGTACTGACGCCGGGCATGGGCGCCGTGACCACCACGTTCATCGCGGGAGTCGAGGCCGTTCGCCGCGGCCTGGCGGCCCCCATCGGCTCCCTGACGCAAATGGGGACCGTTCGCCTCGGCAAGCGCACCGAAAAACGCAGCCCCGCGGTCAAAGACTTCGTCCCGCTGGCCCATCTCGACGACCTCGTCTTCGGCGGCTGGGACATCTTCACGGACAACGCCTACGAGGCCGCCGTGCACGCCGGCGTCCTCGATCGCGGCCTCCTCGATCAACTGCGCGAGCCTCTCGAAGCGATCCGGCCCATGCCGGCCGTTTTCGAGCCCCGCTACGTGCCGCGGCTCCAGCCAGGCCAGGTCAAACAAGGTCGCAGCAAGATGGACCTCGCCGAGCAGCTCATCGCCGACATCGAGGGTTTCCGGCGCTCGGCCGGCGTCGCGCGCCTGGTGATGATCTGGTGCGGCTCGACGGAGACGTTCCAAAAACCCGCCGCCGTCCACGCCACGCTGCGCGATTTCGAGTGCGGCCTCCAGACCTCCGACCCCGAGATCGCCCCCAGCCAGATCTACGCCTACGCGGCGCTCCAGTCCGGTGTCCCGTTCGCCAATGGCGCGCCGAATCTGACCGTCGACATCCCCGCCTTGCAGCAATTGGCCCGCGAGCGGCGCGTCCCCATTGCCGGTAAGGACTACAAGACCGGCCAGACCTTTCTGAAGACTCTCATCGCCCCGGGCCTGAAGTCCCGCCTCCTCGGCGTCTCAGGCTGGTTTTCCTCGAACATCCTGGGCAACCGCGACGGTGAGGTTCTCGACGATCCGGAGGCTTTCCGCACCAAGGAAGAAAGCAAGCTCTCTGCCCTCGAGCAGATCCTCCAGCCCGAGCTATATCCGGAGCTGTACGGCAAGATGTATCATAAAGTACGTATCCACTACTATCCTCCCCGCGGAGACAACAAGGAAGGCTGGGACAACGTCGACATCTTCGGCTGGCTCGGCTATCCCATGCAGATCAAGATCGATTTCCTCTGCCGCGACTCGATTCTCGCCGCGCCGCTGGTCCTCGACCTGGCGCTGTTTCTCGACCTGGCCCAGCGCGCCGGCATGTACGGCATCCAGGAGTGGCTGTCGTTCTACTTCAAGTCGCCCATGACCGCCCCGCAGCTCTATCCGGAGCACGACATCTTCATCCAGTTGATGAAACTCAAGAACACGCTGCGCTGGCTCCGGGGCGAGGAGCTGATCACGCACCTGGGCCTGGAGTATTACGATTGAGCGCCGTCGCGCGGCGGCCTCGAACCTGTATAATATGTGCTTCCGGGCCCCTCGCTGGATCGGCTGCCCGGCCACGAGGTGCAAAGTGAGAACACTTTTTGCTAGCCTGCTCGCCATGACCACTCTCGCCGCTCCCCAAGAACCAAAGACCGCGCCGGCCGCCGAGCGCGACCCCGGCCTCTACGCCACCTTCGTCACCTCCATGGGCACGATCGTGTGCAAGCTGTTCGAGAAAGAAGCCCCGCTGACCGTCGCGAACTTCACGAGCCTGGCCCGCGGGACCAAGGAATACACCGATCCGAAGACCGGCCAGAAGGTCAAACAACCGCTCTACAACGGCACCATGTTTCACCGCGTGATTCCGCGCTTCATGATTCAGGGCGGCGACCCCCTCGGCACCGGCACCGGCGGGCCTGGCTACAGCTTCCGCGATGAGTTCCACGCATCGCTGAAATTCGACCAGCCCGGCCGCCTCGCGATGGCCAACTCCGGGCCGAATACAAACGGCAGTCAGTTCTTCATTACCGAGGTCCCCACAGGCCACCTCGACAACAAGCACACCATTTTCGGGCAGGTGGTCGAGGGCCAGGAGCTGGTCAATCAGATCGCCCGGGTGCCCTCCGACGCCGGCAACAAGCCCCGCACGCCGGTCGTGATCAAGACCATCCGGATCGAGCGCTTCCCGTCCGCTGCTCCGCCGGCCGCTACAAAAAAGTAGCGTTCCGATCCAGGGAACTCAACTTAACACTTGTTACCTAACTCGGCTTATGCTATACCAAGGCCAACCAGGATAAGAAAAAAGCCCGGCGAGAGAGGAGGGTTTCCCACCGGGCTTCGTTAAGGCAAGGAAAACATCGGCAATCTAGAAGTGCGATGAATCGCCTTCCTCACGCCGCGGTTTCCTGCGCTTCTTACACTAGCTACGAGATTAGACGCGGGAAGTTCCGAAAAGTCACACGAAAATTTTTATGGGCACTATCGCTCGCCGGTTCGCCGGGCGACTGCGAGGTTGGTTCGGTCGGAACGGGCGAGACTTGCCGTGGCGCCGCACACGAGACGCTTACCGTATCTGGATCTCGGAAGTCATGCTGCAACAAACGCGAGCCGCAGCCGTCGTCCCCTATTACGAGCGGTTCCTGAAGCGTTTTCCGACTGTTAAAGCGCTGGCCCGCTCGCGTGAAGCCTCCGTGCTGCGCTCGTGGAGCGGCCTTGGCTACTACTCGCGGGCGCGCAACCTGCGCCGCGCGGCTCGTCAGATCGTGGCGCAAGGAGCCGGCCGGCTCCCTGCCTCTTACTTGGACTGGGTAGAACTGCCCGGCGTTGGCCCCTATACCGCCGCCGCCGTCGCCTCGATTGCGAATAACGCGCCGGTCGCCGTTCTCGACGGCAACGTCGCCCGCGTGATGGCCCGGCTCGCCAACCACCGCGGCGACATCCGCTCGCCCGGTGTCCGCGAGGAGCTCCGCCGCCGGGCCGAGGCGCTTCTCGATCGCCGCCACCCCGGCGACTTCAACCAGGCGCTGATGGAGCTCGGCGCCACCATCTGCCTGCCGCGCAACCCGCGGTGTCCGCAGTGTCCGGTTTTGGGATTCTGCGAAGCTCGCCGGCTCGGCCTCGAAGACGAGCTTCCAGTCCGGCTGCGCCCGCCACGCCCGATCGCGCTCCGCGTGAGCGTCGCGCTGGCCCGCCGCGACGGACGCTTTCTCGTCCGCCGCCGCCCCCACGACGCGTCGCTGATGCCGGGCTTTTGGGAGTTCCCGCAGTTCGAGGGCACCCCACCGCCGCCGTACCTGCGCTTCGCGGAACCCCTAGGCCAGTTCCGCCACGCCATCACCAACCATCAATATACAGTGACCGTCTCCGCCGCCACGCTACACGGCCGGCCCCCCGCGGACCACCAATGGATTCCCGAGAACCGCTTGCCGGCTCTGCCGTTAACGACGATCTCCCGCAAAGCGCTGCACTCAATCACCAAATCACCAAATCACTAAATCGTCAATCTCCTCAGCCTCAAGGCGTTCCCAATCACGGATACCGAGCTAAGGCTCATCGCCGCTGCCGCGATCATCGGACTCAGCAGCAACCCGAACGCCGGGTACAGCACACCGGCTGCGATCGGCACGCCCAGGATGTTGTAGACGAACGCGAAGAACAGGTTCTGCCGGATGTTCCGCATGGTTGCCCGGCTCAGCCGGCGCGCCCGCGCGATCCCGCGCAGGTCCCCTTTCACCAGCGTGACGCCGGCCGCGTCCATCGCCACGTCCGTCCCCGATCCCATGGCGATGCCGACGTCGGCCTGCGCCAGCGCGGGAGCGTCGTTGATGCCGTCGCCGGCCATGGCTACGATTCGCCCGGCCGCCTGAAGCCGTTTGACCCGCTCGTTCTTCTCCGCGGGGAGCGCCTCTCCGTGAACTTCCTCGATGCCCAGCTCCCGCGCTACTTCCTCTGCGGCCGCCCGGTGGTCGCCGCTGGCAAGGACGATCCGCACGCCCTCGGCGCGCAGCATCCGGACCGCCTCCGGCGTGGATCCTTTCACCGCATCGGCCACGCACAGCAGGCCCGCCAGGTTGCCGTCGACGGCGACAAACATCACCTGTTCCGGCGACCTGGACGCATCAATACCCAGCTCGTCCATCAGCCGCCGGCTCCCGACGCTGACCCGGCGCCCGCCCACCTCCGCGATCACGCCTCTTCCGGGCAGCGCCTGAAAGTTCCGCGCCTCCTCCAGCCCCAGGCCCCGCTGGCGGGCCGCCGCCACGATCGCCTCCGCGACGGGATGCTCGCTCCCGCGCTCGACGCTCGCCGCCAGCCGCAGCACTTCGTTCTCGGCGAGCCCCACGCCCGTCACCGACTTGAGCTGCGGCTTTCCCTTCGTCAGCGTGCCCGTTTTGTCGACCACAACCGTATCGATCTTCTCCAGGACTTCGAGCGTCGCCGCGTCGCGAATCAGCACGCCCGCTTGCGCCCCTCGCCCGATTCCCACCATCACCGACATCGGCGTCGCCAGCCCCAGCGCGCACGGGCAGGCGATGATCAGAACGGCGACCGCGTTCACCAGCGCGTGCGCCAGCCGTGGCTCCGGCCCCGCCGCCAGCCAGACGGCGAACGTCACGACCGCCGTTGCGACCACCGCCGGCACAAAGTACCGCGCCACCCTATCAGCCATACGCTGAAGGGGAGCGCGGCTGCGCTGCGCTTCCCCGACCATTCGCACGATCTGTGCCAGCAGCGTCGCGCTGCCTACACGCTCCGCCCGCAGGATGAAGGTGCCGGTTCCGTTGACCGTCGCCCCAGTGACGCGATCGCCGGCGCCCTTGTCGACCGGAATCGGCTCGCCGGTGACCATCGACTCATCGAGCCAGCTCGCGCCCTCCTCGATCACGCCGTCGACGGGAACTTTCTCGCCGGGCCGGACACGAAGCCGGTCCCCGCGCTGGACGTGGGCGAGCGGCACGTCCTCCTCGACGCCGCCGGCGCGAATGAGGCGCGCGGTTTTCGGCGCCAGCCCGAGCAATTCCTCGATCGCCCGCCGCGTCCGCCGCCGCGCCCGCAGCTCGATGACCTGGCCCGCCAGCACCAGCGTGGTGATCACCGCCGCGGTCTCGAAGTACACGCCGTGCCCGCCGGTCGCATGCGGAATCACGCCCGGAAAAAACACCGCGACGACGCTAAACGCGAACGCCGCCCCCGTCCCGATCGCGATCAGCGTGAACATGTTGGGGCTGCGATTCACGATCGACGCCGCGGCGCGCTCGAAAAACGGCCAGCCACCCCACAACACCACCGGCGTCGCCAGCAGCATCTCGACCCACCCCGGCACGAGCTCGGCCATCGCCAGCGCCAGCAGCGGCCCCGAGAGGACCGCGCTGACCCAAAGGCGTCGCGTCATGCCGGCGAGTTCCGGATCCGGCTCGCTCTCGGCGGTGGCGACGCGCGGTTCGAGCGCCATCCCGCATTTCGGGCAGGTTCCCGGCCCCGGCCGCACCACTTCCGGGTGCATTGGACAGACATACTCGTCCGCGGCCGCCATTCCCGAATGGTGGCAGCACGGTTCCGAATCTGCGGCGGGCCCGGCGTCCGCAACCGCTGCCGCACGCGGCTCGAGCGCCATCCCGCATTTCGGACAAGTCCCCGGCCCGGGCCGCACGACTTCCGTGTGCATCGGACAGATATACTCGCCCGCGGCCACCCCCGGCGCGATCGGCGCCGCCATCGCCGGGTGGTGGCAGCGGTCCGCTCTCTCAGCCGGCTCCGTCAACTTTTCCCCTTCTGACTCCTGACTCCTGACTTCTGACTCCCCGCCTTCCTGGCTCCCTCGAGCAGCACCTCGCGCGCCACCAGCTCGCCCGTCGCGAGCGTCGTGCCGAACACCGTCACCTGCTCGCCGGCCTTGAGATCCGCCTTCGCCGCGATCTGGTCGCCGCGCTCGTACTTCGTCTTCTCGTTCAGAGTTACGGCCTTCAGCCCGGCCGCGGTACGCAGCTCGAGGCGGTCGCCCGCCACCGAGACAACTTCTCCCTTGGTGGCGCGGCCTTTGTGCTTGCTCGGATCATGCGCCAAGCCCGCAGCCGCCAGCAGCAGCGCCAGCGCCACGCCCGTCGCCATCTTGCTAATGCTCATGTCGTCCTCCCAAGCCGTTGATTTCTTCCATCAGATCCAGCTCCTTGGCCGTCAACTTCGGTAGATGCCGGATGAACACCACCAGTTTCCAGTTTTCCTCGTCGTCCCCGCCCCAGCCCGGCATCCCCGTGAACCGGATGCCGTTCTTGATGATGTAGAACAGCTCGCCGTCCGACAGGTCCTGCGTGACGGCCACTCGCATGTCCGGCGCCGGCGGGTAGAGCCCGTCGTTGATCTGGGTCTTCCCGCTCCCGTCGTTGGCGTGGCAGATGGCACAGTGGTCGGCGAAGTGATCCCGGGCCTCGGCGATATTCAATGGCGTTGCCGCGACCGGATTGCGGAGGTCCTTCGCGCCGGGCGGCGAAGCCAGCCGCCGCGCGTTTCGCGCCAGCATCGCCTCCCACGCCGCCGGCTTCTCCCGAGCGCTGAACCCATGAGACTTCACGAACCGGTACGCCCACAGCCCTGCCGCAACAACTATCGCCAACCCGAGCAGCGCGACCGCTCTTCCCCGCCTCATGCAGCGCGCCTCCATTATATCGGGCGGTGCTGGGGCTGCTTGGTGAGCAACTTTCCTGCCAGGCTGGTGTTAGCGTTATCATAGGGATAGGGGGGGAACATGCGAAGGCAAACCGGTCTGTGGATGGTGTGCGTATTGGCGGCGCCAGTGTTACTGTGGGCCAATCAGGACGGCGCTCTGCCGCGCAAGACCGGCGGCCCGTTCCCCGCCGAGTCCGTCTGCAGCGAATGCCACGGCGGGCCGTTCCTGCTCAATCGCGGGCCCGGCAGCGTCAGTTTCACCGTACAACCCTATACGCCGGGCCAAACGCAGCGAATCACGATCACGGTCGCCGACCCGACCACAACCCAGATCCGCTGGGGCTTCCAGATGAGCGCCCGTCCCGTGGGCCGTCCCGAAGAGCAAGCCGGGACGTTCCAGGCGGTCGCGCCCAACTCCCAGGTTATATGCGACAACGACCGTCCGGCGCCGTGCGGCAACCTGCTCCAATTCCCTACCCACACTCGCGCCGGCACCAGGCGAGGGACCCGCGGTTCGGTCTCCTTCGACGTCGACTGGACCGCCCCGACCGCTAACATCGGCGACATCATCTTCGCCGCTGCCGGCAACGCCGCCAACGGCGACGAGCGCGAAACCGGGGGCCCCTTGGGCGGCGACAACATCTACACCCGCCAGCTCTGCGTTACGCCGTCGGGAGCTTTCGTCAGCGTCTCTTCGGCCAGCTTCGAGCGCTGTGCATCCTCATCCGCTGCGGTCATCGCCGCTGGATTCGGCTCAGACCTGGCCACCGGTCTCGCTGAAGCCACGTCGCTTCCTCTGCCCATCGAACTGCGCGGCACGCGCGTGCGCGTCGCCGACAGCACGGGAACCACGCGGGACGCCCCCCTGTTCTTCGTCTCCCCGGGCCAGATTAACTACCTGATCCCGGCGGACACGGCGCCCGGAACTGCCCAGGTCACGGTCCTTTCCGGCGCAGGAAGCACTGTCAATGGGACCCTGCGCATCGATCGTGTCGCTCCCAGCATCTATGCCGCCAACGCGCAGGGGAACGGTGTCGCCGCCGCTTTGTTCCTTCGGGTCGCCGCCGACAATACCCGCACCCAGGACCTGATCTTCATCCCCGACGAAACCCGTGCCTCGATCCCGGTGGACCTCGGCGGGCCATCCGACCAGGTCTTTCTGCTGATGTTCGGCACGGGCATCCGCGGGTTCAGCTCCCCGGTCACCGCGCGGGTCGGCGACCAGAATGTTTCGGTCCTCGGCGCAGTGGCCCACCCCGATTTCGTCGGCCTCGACCAGGTCAACATCGGTCCCCTGCCCCGGTCGCTGGCCGGCCGCGGCGAGGTCGACATCATCCTCACCGTCGACGGCAAACGCGCCAACACGGTCAAGGTCAACATCCGATAGCGATGACTTTGGTTGAAATCAAGTGCGCGATAGAGCGATTAACCGACGAGCGGCGGACGGAATTGGCATCGTGGATCGCGAGCTCCGACCGGCAACTTTGGGATGACCAGATCGCCAAGGATTTCTCGCCTGGCGGCGCCGGAGCAGACCTGCTCAAAGAGGTCGGCGTGCAGATCGACCATGGCAACTTCACGGAGCTAGGGTAACTCCTTCGATCGTTTGCGTTGCCGTCCTTCTGGAGCTGCTACCGGGCGTTGCCAGAGAATGTACAAAGGCTGGCGGACAAGCAGTTCCGGTTGTTTCGCGAAAACCCATCCTCCGGTAGCTCCGGCTACCTCGGCTGTCCAGACCTCACCTTTGCGCGCAAAACCGGGCAATCGCGCGGCAAGCGGAACGAGGCCTTCTATTGGTAACCAGGCGACCTTGGTCTGGCGCCGACGCAGAGTCAGCGCGGCTCCGCCATTCAGATATTGCCCGTCGTCTCGCCGAGGTTGAAAACCATCCGGTCGCGGCTGACGGAGATTTCCAGGGCAAAGATGCCGGCGTTCATCAGAGATCGCCGGGCGTTGTGGGAATGGTACACATCGAGCCGCTCCCCAAGCGGGCGTTTGGAAGCCGGGTCCAGGCGCTGGGCGTAGACGCAACGATAGCCGTCCCGGTCGCAGGTGAAGTAGAGCAGGTTTCCGTCGGGCGACCAGCGCGGCTTGTCGTGGAAGCTCTCCTCGCCGGTCACGGCGATCCACTCCTGATCCCCGCCGGCCGAACCGTCGCGGAACGGGATCAGCATGATGCGGTTCTTCCCAAACGTCTCGCTTCCGGCGCTGCAAGCGATCCAACGGCCATCGGGAGAGAACCTGGCCCGGGCCAGGTTGTATTTCGGATGTGCAACCAGTTCTGTTTTCCGGCGCGTGGCAACATCCAGCAAGCCCAGAGCCATCCGCACCTTCGGGTTATGCAGGAAGAGGAGCTGATTCCCGTCGGGAGACCAATCCCACGGGCGAGCACAGTCGTCACAAACCTTTTCCGGTACGCCGCCGGCGGCGCCCACCACATAGATGCTCCAGTTCGGATCCTCCCTCACCAAGTAGGACACCTTGGATCCATCTGGGGAAAGGTCGGGTTGTTCCTCGGACCCGGGCGTCGCAGTGAGCGCAGTTTCTTTGCCGCTGGCGAGGTCCTTAAGCCAGACATCGGGATTGCCGGACCGCGTGGACGTAAAGACCAGTTTCGTGCCGTCGGCGGAAAGGCTGGTGTGGGCGTCGTTGGCGGCGTGCGTGAGTTTTTCCAACTGGCCCTTGACGCGCCCCTGGTTGCCGTCAATCGGAAGACTCCAGATGTTGTGACTCGAGGTGAGGCTGGCGAAGGCTGTCCGGCCCCCGACCGCTGCCGAAGGCTTGGCCTCGAGCGAAGTTCCGAGGGTCAGCCGCTGCGGGGACCCGCTGGCCCGGCCGGTTCCGGGCGCAACCGTAAGCCGCCAGAGATTGGTGAGGTCGCCCTGCTGAGCGGAAAAGAGGATCTGATCACCCAACCAGTCCGCCGGAGCCACGAGGTCGTTAAATCGCTGCACGAGTTTTTCCCGGCGGAGGATGGCCAAGGCGCCTGCCTGGACGGCCTGTCCACCGGCACGCGGCGTGGACCACCAGTCGAATTCGCGGGCCGCGAGGTCCTGGGTGTCGGGAGCGCCAACAAACAGCAGGCGCTCGCCATTCGGAGACCAAATCGGGGATATCGCCGAATTGAAATCCGGCTGGATCTGCGTGGGCGCGCCCCCGACGGAAGGCGCCACAAAAGCCTTGCCCAAGTACCAGTCGCCGACCCAATAGACGATCTGCTTGCCGTCCGGGGAGAATCGCGGCCGGCGGCCCGCGCGGGCAATCAGCCGCGGCTCGCCGCCGATGGTCGGAATCACGTAAATCCCGCGACCGCCTCGTTCCGAGCGGAACGCGATGCGGCTGCCGTCGGGGGAAAAACTGGGCTCGGATTCGTCGGCCGGATCGTGGGTGAGACGCACGACCTCGCCGGTGGCGATCTGCTGCAGCCAGATGTCGAGGTTGCCTTCGCCGTTGCGGTCGCTCGCGAACGCCACCAGTTTCCCGTCGGGCGAAATGGCTGGGTCAGTGGTCAGACCCGAATCGAAAGTAAGTTGTCGCAACGCAAGCGCCTGGGAGACGGGGCGCGAGCGCGCCGCCCACCAGGCGACGCCGGCCGCGGCGGCGGCCACCGCAAGCCCAGCAGCAATACCGATGACCAGCTTCCGCGAGCCCGCCGCTTTGGC
>Ga0247727_10002962_pt1 | contig 38214 bp, 32 predicted proteins | sample WisWelCaveWW1625_FD_202498 | JGI IMG/M metagenome (GOLD analysis project Ga0247727, IMG submission 202498) | Biofilm microbial communities from Wishing Well Cave, Virginia, United States - WW16-25 | ecosystem: Environmental > Aquatic > Deep subsurface > Groundwater > Cave microbial mat | place...
GGGCCTGTCTGTGAACCAATGGGTTGCACTTTTTAGCGGCTTGAATTACTCTTGGTCGGAAACTACTTAATATGAGTAGCCCTATAAAAAACGCGGGTAAAGATGTGATTCTCTGGCTTTCTTTGGGATTTTATTTCGCTTTTCTTCTTTACGGCTCACTCGTCCCTTTCAATTTTCACGAGATTAATTTCCCGAGTCTGCTCGGGGCCGCGAAAACACTCCTGACCGATTTCCTCTCCTACCGGCATATCTCAAAGAAAGACGTGCTCATTAACCTTTTCATCTACGTGCCGTTCGGTTTCCTCGTCTCCACGCTCATTTTCCGGAAGATGAAGTCGATTTCTCTTGTCTTCATCGGGACTCTGCTCGCCGGTGCGGCCGTGAGCTTCTCGGTTGAGCTCTTTCAAGTCTTTGCGCCGGGCCGGTATTCCTCGTTGATCGACATTCTCCTAAACTCGATGGGGACAGGAACGGGTGTTGTCCTGGCTGTCACGGTTCTCGGATTGGCTGCGCCGGGAGAGGCGGTTCGTGAGAGCGCGTCTTACCAAAAAGAACCGCTTCTCGTCCTTTGCTTGCTTTATGGCCTTGTGGTTGCCATCACGGGAATCATGGGTGGAAATGAGTTCCTTCTCTTTGTAACCTTTGCCGCCCTCTGCCACTTCGCGCTCTGGGGCGGGGCCGCTTCTTCTGCGGCACTCGAATTCATCACGATCTTTCTCACCGCAGCCTTGGGGACCGGGGTGGCGCTCGGAAGGTTTTTTCTCAAAGGAGAACGTGTTGAGGCAGCTCCCATTCTCATTGCTTCTCTGGCGGGAATCGTTGGGGTACTTGCCGCCTCTCTATTGGAGAGGGTGTTTCTCGCCTCTCTCAGACCTCGCCCGGCCGCTCTTCCAAAGGAAAGCCATTGGATGCTCTCTTTCCTCTTCGAGCTTGCCGTGGCGCTCTGGTACGCCGGGATCCTGACCGCCTTCCTCCTTACTCCTTTTCGGTTTAATTTTTCTCCGGAGTATCTTGTAGGAAGAGTTTCCCTCCCTGGGCTCTTAGGCCTTAACACGTTTCTGGAGGCGCGGGAAGGTTCGCTTCCTCTCCAGGACGTTTTATTTACCGTCTTGATCTATGCACCGCTCGGGGGCCTTTTTTATTACGCGCTCCGCCGTTTCCCATTGGCCCGGGCCGCCGCCATACTTTTCTGTCTGGCGCACAGCACGTTCGTCGAAGGGGTTCAAATTTTTATTCCGGTTCGCTATCCGGAGATCACCGACATTCTGGTAGCCACTGCCGGCTCCCTCCTCGGAATCTGGGCGGTTCAAAGGTATATCCAGCCGAGAGAAGCCGACAAGAGTTTGTAAAGAAAAGCGGACCAGAGAACGGTTATTTGGGGCCGGCTCCGCCCGGTCCGGCGGTCGGGACAAGCTTTGCGGAACGCTTCTTGGTTTTCGCGGTAAACTTGAACAAGATTTCTTCGAGCGGCGTTCCGTACCGGCTTACGTCGAAACGATTCAGAACGGCTCCGATCATCCTATCGTGCATCTGCTGGAAATGATCCTTAATCTTTTTCAGCATTTGCTTGTTGGATTTCTGGGCGCTCACAACCAAGACCACTCCGTCGACCAGGGAAGAAAGAATCATCCCGTCCGCCATATTCATTACCGGCGGAGAATCAACAATTACCTTTTTGAATCTTCTCCGGAGCTCCTTGATCAAATCGGTCATTTTCGTGCTGCTCAGAAGCTCCGAAGGGTTCGGCACCGGGTCCCCGACCGGAATGACCGTCAGGTTTTGGACGTTCGAGCGGTGGAGGATCGCTTCCAGCGCCACTTCGCCATTCAAGAAATTCGTAAGTCCGGGCGTCTTATGCAGGCTGAATATTTCATGAATTCGGGGCTCCCGGGTATCGCCGTCAACCAAGACCGTCTCGAGACCGTCGAGGGCAAGGGAAGAGGCCAGATTGGCCGCCATCGTGGTACGACCTTCACCCCGGAGCGCGCTCGTCAGCAGGATCGCCTGCGATTTCTCCTCCGGCATCGAAAACAGGATTGCTGTCCTCAGGTAAGCAAAGAGGTCTTTGAGTTCCGGAGACATTTGCGAAAACCGGTCTAAGGAGACGCGGCTGTCCACCTTCGGAAAGACGCCCAGGCAGGTCAAGGCTGTAGCTCTGATCAATTCCTCTTCGGTTTTTATCCTCGGATCCCACTGATAAAGAAAAATTACCACGCCGAATCCGCTTCCGATCGCCAAGAAGAAACAAGCCGCAAAAGCCTGGATTCTCTTCGGGCCAACGGGCATCTTCGGAACCTGGGCGTATTCGGCAATTCTCGCCTTGCCCACCAAATATTCGGCTCCTAATGAAGACCCCTTCCATCTTTCTATGGCGTTTTCGATTTCCTGATTAATCTCTTCGTCAAGTTCCTGTAACCTTTGTGCAATGGTCACTATCTCAGGATGTCCCTCCTTGTAATAAAGAGACAAGTTGTCTAATCTGCCTTGAAATTCCTCACGACGAAGTCTTAGGCGACCGATTACAGATTTCTGATCTGCTCCGAACATACGCTGAAGAAGTTGGTAGGGCGGGCCTGAATTAGCGTCTATCCCGTTTCCTTCTTTGAGGATCAGTTCAGCCAGCTTTCTTGTCATGGAAAGAAGTTCCGACTGATACTGCTCGATATAAACCTCTGCAACCGTATTTGTGATCTTTGCGGCCAAGACTGGATTGGCCAGCTTTAGCGTAATCTCCACAAGAGACGTCTGATAAATCCTTTGGATTTTCAAATCTTTTCCGAGCCGGCTCAGGAGTTCTGTTCGTTCCCCATTACTTGCCGTGTCATACAGTCCACCAATGGGTAAGTTGCGAGACAATGTTTTAAAGAACCTCGAGAAACTAGATTTGTTTTCCTCTTTTTCCAGATCCTCTTGGAGTCTGTCAATAACGCGCCTCGTAGTCGCACTTCCTCTCATGAGCTCAATCTGGGTGTTATAGAAGATCTGGATCTGGGGTGGGGTTGGAAGCAATACCAAATCCTTATATTCTTCTGCTCCTAAATACGCCTCTTTCGAAGGAGTCTCCAGGAGTAAAAGTGTCTTAGCAAGGTATTGGTTAGGAAGTGTGGCGACGATAACGCTTCCTAGGATAAGAACAGCTAGAGTCACTGCACCCACCAGCCAGATCTTGTCAAGGACGTAGCCGATCAATCCTTGGAGATCAATTTCCGCTCCGGCTTCGACTGAAGGTCGCTGAGAAAAAGCTGGCGTGTTTTCTTTCACACTAAATCAGGACGGGAGGATCACCAAAAGGCTTCGGGAACAACCACGATATCCCCGGCCTCCAAAATAATATCCTCCTCTTTTCCGGCTAGGATCTTTCCCGCTCTTACACGGGTCGCCGTCTCCTTACCGTCCACGACCCTTACGATCCTAACCTTGTTCGTGGCTGCGGTTCTTTTGAACCCCCCCGCCTCTGAGATTGCTCCTATAAGAGTCGTCTTAGCGTCGGTGAATTTATTGACCGGGATCGGCCCCGGTCTTACAACTTCTCCCAATACATGAATGGGGGCTCCAAACCTTGGAACCACGATCACGTCACCCCTATGAGTAATAATGTTGGGAGCTTTCCCCTGAATAATGTCACCCGCCTTCACTGGAATGATTTCCTCTCTACCTTGGATGACGCGAATGATTTTAACTTCGTTCAAATCAGCATTGCTAGTAAAGCTCCCTCTATCCCCGATCGCTTCGATCACGGTAACGTCGTCGCGGAGAGGATAGAAGGGACCGGGAGTTTTAACCTCACCCACAACGTTAACGGGTGTCGAGTAGGCATCCTTGAAGACTAAGAAGGATCGTTCCAGAAAGCTCAATTCCTTGCGCACAAACACCTGAGGATTCTGCAAGTACTTTTGTCCTAGGGTCTTGGTTAAATACTCTCCCAGTTCGTCGGTCGAACGTCCCGCGGCCTGAACCTTGCCAAGGTAGGGAAAATAAACGTAGCCCTCATTATCTACAAATCTTGTCGCGCTCAGTTCTTCTTGAGGATACACGAAGAACTGGATGTAGTCCCCCTGTTGAATAAGGTTCTCCCCTCCCAGCATTTGGGACATAAGTCCCTTACGAAATTTCTGAAAGGATGACCCTTCTTGCTCCGTCAGTTCCCCAACTTCTACCTCATCGCTTTCTTCAACCTGCTGGTTTAACATGGGATGGTCAGCTTCGATTTCTGTCTCTGGGGGAATCCGATCGGTATCCAGCTCCGCAGCGAACGGCGATTTCAGCGGGATCAGCCAACCCAAGAAGAGAAATAAAACAAACATCAAAGGAAACCGTTTCATAGCGTGTGAGCGATGTCGCCTCTCCTTCTCTCTTGGATATCAATTATACTCACTAAAGATGAAATATTGTAGCTTAGACCCAAAATGAACAGATGACGGCTAAACTCATTTTCGGGGAGATTTGAAGCTCTGGTTGTGAAGACATGGACAAAATTTAGCGTCAGGTTCCTCCTAAGATAATAGGCCAAGCCACTTCCCGCAAGATAAAATCGATCTTCTCCTCCATTTCCCGTTCCTTCTTCTAAAATCGCTCTACCAACACCATGCAAAGCAAGGCGCGGGGTCAAGAAATGGACAGCCTCGATTCTCAGTTCGGTCGTCGTAAGAACCGGATTTCCTTCGCGAACAATCTCCTCAACCCCCCGGCCTCCCGAAGGGGTGGTTTCTGTCACGTCGAGAGCTTCTCCGATTCGTCGGTGGGCGCCTACACGGAAATCTGTGCCGGGACGCACAGAGTGGTTATAGAGAGCATCGAAGATGAATCCGTTAGAATTTCCTCCTCCCCCTCTAGAATCCCTATGTAGAAACCCCCCGGAAAGCACCAGGCTTGCCTTGGCCAATTTCTTTCGAATTCCTTTTTCGATGGTATATTCTGTCGCGTCACCCTGACCATTGCGATAATTAATAAATGTAATACCTCCCCTTGTAAAAAGGGAAGTGTAAGGACTTAACTCATACGTTAATTCCGGGTGTAGACCGTGCCGAAATGAGTCAAGGCTCTGAGAATCTTTCCCAAAATGCTTGGCGTAGGCAGTCCGATACGGTATCGAAAACTTGGTTCTTCCGCTCAGAGGATAATCAAGTGTTAAGTCCAAATCATTTACTACCCGAGTCCTTTCCGTTCGATCGACATTCTCAACCGAAAATACTTCCGGCCGAAACCTTTCACGCAAGGTCACCTTAGCCCTTCTATCGTGTAGGACCGAAGTTAGGTTCAAAAGGGGGCTTACGAATTGATTGAAGTCGTTTTCTTCTGCATGCCGGGCGAAAATGTCATTTCTGAAATGGTAAGCCACCCCCAGATAAAAGTTTTCCAGAATCCTGCGGTGTCCTTTCTTTCTAATTAAATTGATCCGCACGCCTCCCCGCGTGACAAAGACGATGTCCTTACGCTCCCTGCCCTTTGGTTCGCTTAAGATATTATTGTCATACTCAACGCTTTGCCTAGACGAAAAATCAATTAACTGATTTATCTTCTTGGCACGGTGCAGCTTCCTCTGGTGGTTTAACATAAGCCGCTGTTCTACAGGGGAGGTTATTCTCTGTAGTGTTCCTGAGTTTGTTAAGCTCCTACCACTTTCAGAGAAAGTCTCTTCTATTGTTTCTCTCTTCGTCAGTGCATCGGGAGCGGTTTTCTTGGGAGAGGGCCCTATAGGCGTTCTGCATGCACCAAACATGCAAATCAGTACTGACAACCCAATGCCGGTTGTGTACTTGACTGCGGACCGGGCCAACATCCACTTTATCAATGTTTTGGCTATCCGCCCTTTACTCTCTGACCTGCGTTCGTTTTCACTCAGTCCGTCCTCTAGAGCGATGAGGTATTAGCTGAACTTTTCGCTAGAATGTCGACTATTCTTTCGCTCGCTTTTCCATCGCAATAAAGAGGAATCCTGCCCCTCTTGCAATGGCCGTCCAAAATTCGTCGAGTCTCTCCTAATATCCTCTCCGGATCAGCTCCAACACCAACTTTGTCAATCGCAAGAAAAACAAAGGCCCGTAATTTAAGACCAGGAGTCGCATCGGAAAAAGCTACTTGTTGAGGCTCAGTCCCATCGCTTGGGTAAACCCGTATCTCGGTTCCCAACCAAGATCTTTCTGGGTTTGGTCGGTTTGGTAATAAAAACTCTTTGAAATCGAGGAGAAACGATACAGACTGGAATTTTCAGATCTCCCCAAAGCCGTCATGATCAGATCTTCGATCCAAAAAGCTAATTTCCACAAAGGAAGGGGAATGTGGACAGTCGTTATCTTATCCTCGACCAACGAGTTATAAATTTCTAAGAATTGAGAAACAGTCGGTCGTTCAATGTCGACGATGTGATAAACTGAATTAGGACATTCCTTTTCTCCCAGCTTGACCAAAGCGTCAACCAAATTTTCTATGTAAACGAGATCCAAGCTCCTTTCCGAACCGCAAGTAAAGAGAAATCTTCCAACGCGAACCCCGGCATTCTTTAATACCCTATTCAAGTCTTTGCCATAGACAGAACCCGGCCTGACAACGATCACCTTCACCTTCGGATTTTCTCCAGCAAATTTTCTTACTTCCTCCTCGGCCAAGATTTTCGAGCGAGAATAAAGACCCCTCTTCTCTGGTTTGTCTTCCAAAGGGGCATTCTCAGTAACGCAACTTCCGCTTCGAAGTAGGCTGTAATTCAGCACGCTTAAGGAACTTAGGTAGATTATCCTTTTAACGTTTGAGCCTCTTGACGCCTCTAATAAATTCTTTGTCCCTAAGACAGTTGACTCATAGAAATCAGCCCAGTCTCCCGACATAGCGGCGGCGCAGTGATAGACCATGTCAATGCCGTCTAGGGCACCACGCAATGCGGAAATGTCCCTAATATCACCAAACCAAAGACCAATGTTCATTGGTAAGTCGTCAACACGGCTGCTTCTTCTGCAAAAGACTCTGACCTTGCTTCCCTCAGCTGATAAAGCTTTCGTAAGTGCCGTTCCAATAAAGCCTGTGCCTCCCGTGATCAGGATATTTGCTTTCTTATCCATCCTCTCAAAATATTTCTGTCTGAACCGATCCTCACTTTTGTTCTGCTTCATCACCTCAGACATTATCTCTTGTGTCAACGCAACTACTGCTCTACCGTTTACCAGTAAAGGATCGATCTGGGTCTTCTTAGAAATCCCTGAGTAGAATTTCCTCAAGATCGTATATAAACCTGCGTAAGGGTGAGACTTCCCTGTCAAAAATCCAAATGCGCCAGCAGCGAAACTCAAGAGAATCTGGATCCCTTCACTGACAGTGTTGGCTCCTCTTTCGAGCACATTGGGCAACCCTCTTTCTCGAAGATAAACTGAATAAAAATTTCTGAGATTGACCCGGATAGTGCCATTTTCGCAGTAAATATTCAATTCGTTTCTCACCGGCCTAATCTTTACGGAAAGTTTAATCAGAGCGCCCGTCTCGGCGGAAGATAAGTCTGCTAATATTTCCTTTATTCCTATCGGTTCTGCTGTCCGCACACGCACGTTTCGAACCTCAAGACATGCGTCAAACGTGAACAACAGAGACACAGCGTGAGGAAGGAGATCACTTAAAACGCCCGCCTTCAGTTCTCCAAGCCACTTGGGTCTTTTTTCTCTATTTTCCCAATAGGGATCTCCACAATCATATTCAAGCCTGGCTATCTTGCCGTACCTTCCTGTTTCCAGGATCTGTCTTGCCTTTAGAACCATCGGATCGTAAGCGCGAGTGTAGTCAACGCACACGATTCGGTTCCTTTCTCTTGCTTTGCTGTAAATCGTGTCGGCTTCTTCTAGGGTTGAACAGAAGGGCTTTTCGACCAGAACATGACATCCTAATTCCAGAGCTTGAAGCACAAGACTGAAGTGACTCTGAGGATCGGTAAGGATATGCACAACGTCTAACTGCTCCTCCGTAATCAATCTGTCAATTTTTGTGTAATGGGCTTTTAGACCATATTTTTCTTTGAATAATTTTGCTCGAGTCTCTGAAAGATCCGCAACCGCCGCCACCGGAATCCCTAATTTTCTAAGAAAATGCATATGGATGTGAGCAATTCTCCCACAGCCGATTAATCCCACTCTGGGAGGATTCGCTAAAACAAGCGACGATCTTCTCTTCATTAAATGGCTCAATTGCCCTTGAAGCTCTCTGGAGGCCTTTTTTGTCGATGGACTTCGTTCAGACAATTTGAGGCCTTATCAACCGTCTCTCTCCAAGATTCATTTTCCACTTTTGAAATTCCTTTTTGACGTAATATTTCAGAGTCGTTCTTGAGAACTTTCTCCAGTTTTTTCAAAAATTCCTCCCGGCCTTCATCGTCCAGGATGTACTGGTACCGTCCGAGAAACGAATCGACTTCGATCTCAAGCGCCTGCTCCAGCATTCCCTGGGCTCCTTTTCTTACCACTTCATCCAACGGAAACTCGGTAACATTTTCTACTGGATTTTGTCCGGCTTCTTCTTTATTCTTTCTCATTCGGCGTCTCCTTTTCGGTTTGTGGGTGCCCCTCCCGGACACGCCACCTTTTTAAAAATCTATCGCCGAAAGGATGCGCTCTTTTTATTTCCCCGACAACGGATTCAAATCCTCCCGTTCACAACTTTTGAATATAACTCAAATTAAGCAGAATCCTTCTTTAAAATAACTTTAAGTGATGAATGAAAGTAGTCACGCAGAATTGGGACGTTGACTAAACAGCCAAACAAACGCGCCGGCCCATATCGCCTTCCACCAAAAGGTACGTATTCAAATTTGATTACTTTATAACGTGTCTTACTAAAATCTTGTAACATCGTCCTTCTCGTACATTTATTCAAATACTCTCCAGGCCTGTTGTGCAAGGACACAATTCCTTCCCATCTTTTGTCCGGCGGATCCGTATCCCATTGATTTTTGACATACCAGGGTTGTTTCATGATTCGTCTAATCGTCTTTATAATGGTTACGTCAGAGAAAATAACCTGACACCATGGAATGGGTATAATTCCGGTAAGGTGTGTCGCCAAGGGACTTTGCCAACCACAGGTTGAAATCCAAATATTCCCGCCCTCGACCAGAAACTCTCTAAGGTTCGATAGTACAACATCCGGCTGTTCGAGATGCTCATACGTGTCCATTAACAGTACTGTATCGAACGACTTATTTCCAATTCCCTTTTTTAATTCAGTATAGTCATCGTAAAAATTGATCTTTTTTGCCAACACGGGGTCACATTGAAGGGCCAATTCCCTGGCGTTTTTTATTACTTCCTTGTCTAAATCGATCGCAAATATTTCTTTAGGTCGAAGCCTTTTTGCAACGACAACTGTTCGTCCACCTAATCCGCAACCAACATCTAGGATTTTTTTGTCGTGAACCAAAAAAGGGGGAATTTGTGCGGCATAGTCTACGGAAGTTTGTTTCTGCCACTCGTAGTAATTTTCTGCCGATTTTCCCCTTTCACAGTCTATAAGGCTGCTTTTAGTTCCTCTTTTATATAATCTTGAAGCAACAAAATAACACACCTCCTCACTAACAGACATCGTCTCCCTCCCGCGTAGCGCTTCAGGTTTTTGAGACAGTTTCGGGCTGAAAATGCTTAGCACTTTCAGGGTGTAAATAGACGCCATCGGGCGTCTGGTAATCCAGCGCCTGATGGATCCGTTTCGTGTTGTACCAGTCAATGTACTTGGCCACCTCTTGGGCGGCCTCGACCGGGTCCTGGTAGTTTTCCCGGTAGATCTTCTCGTATTTCAGGTTCTTGTGAAAGCGTTCCATGTTGGCAATGCCGTTCGGAGAGCGGTACATGATCCGGATGTGGATCAAGGGAGTGCTCGCCAGGTAACGCTGAAGCTGCCAAGCCGTGAATTGGGTACCGTTGTCTGTGATCAGATACATCTTCTCGGGCAATTCACCTCGTAATTTCATCGCCGTCTCTTGAGTTTCTTGAAGAAGCTCGATCACTTCCTCTGCTCTCATCCGCATCCGAAACATGTGGGCCAGGATCTTTCTTGAGAAGCAGTCAATCACGGAAATCACGCGGTATCTTCCAAAGGCCCAGATATCTATCTCGGTCATGTCGATCATCCAGACGTGATTGGGGTACTGCGCCTTCGGCAGCGGCTCTTTGGCGCTTCGCTTGGCGGTCCGCCTCAAGTGCCTTTCTGGAAGAATCTTTAAGCCTTCCTCCTTGAGATTCCGGTAGACGCTGGAAGGGCTCAAGAGATGCTCGTTTTGGGTGAGAGCCCAAATTTTCCGATAGCCATACACGGGATTCTCAAGGCAGGTTTGGTGAAGCAGGGGCTTGAAGGCTTCCCGAATCCAATTCCTGGGTACCCACTTCTCTTCCGAACGGTCAAGCCGGGCCCGGTAGAAACTGGCCCGCGCCACACCCAGAATCTCACAGAATCGGTTTACGCTCATCCTCTTTTCTTTCCTGAAGGCTTCCAGCTCCATTCTCTTGGTTTCTCCAAGCCCCCGGAGCCTTAGAGGCCCTCGACTTTTTTTAAAAGGTCGTTTTCCACCGCAAGCTCACCGATTTTCTTGAGGAGCTTTTCGATTTCTTGATCCTTTGCCTTATCCGTGTGATTGCGTCCTTTTTCAAGGCCTGCCTTCCCGCCTTGCAAAAAGGCATCCCGCCACTGGTAATACAGGGGTGTCGAGATTCCATGCGAGCGGCATAATTCCGTAACCCCGGCCTTGTGCTGCAAGCCTGCCAAAACAATCTGCAACTTCTCTTCCGTTGTCCACTTCTTTCTGCCCATTTTGAGCCTCCAGTTCGGTTGTCATTCTACCCTGAAAGCCTCTACAACCAAACTGTCTCACCTTAAAAGAAGCGTAAAGAATGACGTGCAATACCTTCATGAAGATCAAATTTCTACCGGAATTTCTGAAACAACCACTCGACGCTTGCCCGTGGAAGTACAGGGGATGTCGTTACAGAGGTTAAAACTTATTCGGATCTTATTTCCCACGACGGAACGAATCTGACTCTCGATCCTTGAAAGTTCGTTCGAGTACTTTTCTCGGTCAGAAACAACGAGTTTAACCACCAATTCATCGAGCTGAGGCTGCTTTACCTGGAACTGCTCCACGAAATGAAATTCCTTTAGAAGATGGGGGAAGAAAAGTCCAGAAACCAGCCGGCCGTCCGGCGTTTGGATTGTATCCGCAATGCGCCCTTGAACGGATTCAAACAAGGGCAACCCGCGCCCACAAGAACACATTTTGTCTTTCCGGCTCGCCAGATCACCGAGCCTATAACGGATAAATGGCATACCCAAATTATGGAGATCGGTGATCACAACCTCGCCGAGCGCTCCCTCTTCAGACATCTCTCCGCGATGGAGACATTCGACCAACAAATTGTCAGAATTAATGTGAAAGTTCTGTTGCTCACATTCCATTGCAATCAATTTAAACTCTCTACAGCCGTAAGAAGCGAATACGGGCGCTTCGAAAACTTCGCGTAACAATTGACGCTGGGAATCGGTCACCCCTTCTGCCGCCGTAATCACGGATTTCAGTTTGACCCGTAGCCCCCCATGTTTTTGTATGTAGCGCGCCAATAATTCCAGCATATGGCTATAGCCCACGAGTACCTTAGGGGAAAAGTTATTCAAACTCTCAAGGCAGATCGGTAAATCAGCACGACTCAGTCGGAAGCTATTGAAAAACCTATGACGAATGACTAGTTGATGAAGCGATGCCTTAAGGCGTTGAGCAAGAGGCGGGATATCTGCAGGCATGCTCCAAAGATAGAATGCCTTGGTTCCCTCGGTAGCTCCTGCCCATCCATAACCTCGCAGGGAGACGGCATTTCGCCATTCGTAACTCTCGCGGGTCATATAGAATTGCAGTGGGACGCCGGTTGATCCCCCAGTCTTGTGTTCGAATACCCGACCCTTGTAATTGCCACAAAGCATGGTGTCTCGGTTGCGGCGGATGTCCTCCCGGCTAACCAAAGGCAATTTCGCGAAGTCTTCGGTGGTACGAATATCTGAAGGAAAAATACCCCGTTCTTCAAACCGGGAACGGTACCAACGCGAATTTTTGTAAGTATGATGAAGGAGGGATTGCAATTCCGATAGCTGAAATTCTGCCAATTCCTCGGGCCGTTTCCACTGATTTTTCTCGACAAGCTTAAGGAGGCGGTGTGTTCGTCGGCCCCGTACATTTTCGTATATCGGCCACAGAATGTTCCGATAGATTTTCCCGTACAGGTTCAATTTATCCCCGTATAGTCAGGCCCGACAAAAATCGGATCTTGAAAAGAAAGCATTCTTTCTGAACCGATAACAACCAGGGGGTGCTGAGTAAATGTATCTGGTCTCTCCAAGCTTCTTGCTCTGAATAAGAGTTATCAGTTGTGAAATGGCGGGGTGATACTCTAATAAATGACCCATCATAGAGAATTCAGTTCGTAAAAATTCCGGACGAGATTACTTCCCCAGTAACCCGCGCCAATGACTGCAATGCAGGGCTTGGCCACGGCCTAATTATTAATGACCTTTATCATACAATTTTATCTAACATGTTTGCCAATTGTTCTGTCTGATGCTTTCTATTGTACTTTTGAGAAACCGATCGATTTTCCATTCGCCGGAATCTCTCCAGCTGAGGAGAAGAAGTGAGATTCATCAGATGTTTATACTGCTCCTCATCATTATCAGGATGAACAACGATACCTGCGCCGGAGACTCTCACTAGGTCCGCTGTCTCACCTTCGGGCACAATAGCCAAGATCAGTCGTCGAGCTGCCAGATATTCAAAGATTTTTGCCGTGATTATCCGCTCGGCGCCCGGCACATTATCCACCATCACTAAAAGAACGTCACTCTCACACAATACCCGAGGACAATCGCGGTGCGGCAGATAACCGTGGATATTTACAATCCCGCGCAGCATATCACGATCAAACAATTTGCGTTCCTCTTCAACAATTCGGCCATAAAAATGAACTTCCAATTTTTTGGACAGATCCGCGTCGTTTGCCGCCAGCTTGGCCAGCGTCGACAGAAAATACCGGGCAGTCGTTACTCGAGTGATAGTTCCGACAAAGGAGATGCGAAGTTTGGGTGTTCTTTCTCCATTCGCCTTAGTCAATGAATCGGGAAAATCGTCTTCGTCATACCCATGATTAATTGTCACGAATTTATTTGGGTCAATCAAGGGGTATCGGCGACAAAAATTAGTTGTAATCCCTTCAGAGACAGAAATAATTCGTGAAGAAGTCTCGATAACCCACCGTTCTATTCGTTCTGCCAGTTTGTTGCGTCCTCCGTGTGAAAACCCCCACGCCATGAAGCCGCACCATTCATCGCGAAAGTCGGAAATCCAAGGGACATCCGTAAGTCTGGAAAGCACCATCCCAAGCAAAAAACTAGAAAAGGGAGGGGCCGAAACATAAATTGCACGGATATTCCTTTTTCGGATCAACCACAACCCTCGAAGCGCCGCCGAAGGAACCCATCCAATGTATGGATCGAGCCATTGAACCCTGGCATGCAAGGGAATGCCGGACGGCGACTCGCCAGCTTCCTTCTTTTGCAATAGAGATCTAATTTTTCTTTTTACAGAATAAGGGGGCTCCAACGTGGGAGTTTTGTAAACCTCCAATCGTCTAGCAATTTCCGAATCTTCTTGAAATGATTCAGTGGGTACGGAAGGATTCGAAACAGTCAAAATAATGGGGTGCCAGTCGTACCGTGGTAAATATTTAGCAAACGCCAGCAGGCGCTGGATCCCTACTTGCCCGGTCGGTGGGAATAGATAACTACACATAAGGAGATTTTTCATAAAATTATTTCTTGCTCCTAACCGCTGTTCTTATCGAAAAACTCCTTAATTTTTTTGCAATATGTAGCGATTGCTGCCTACTTAGTTCTGGAAAGATGGGCAGGGCCAAAGCCTCGTGAGATGCCTTTTCCGATTCGGGGAAATCGCCGCTTTTATAACCCAGATAATTGAAACATTTCTGCAGCGGTGACGGAACGGGGTAATATATTTCTGCTTCGATTCCCGCTGATTTTAAATGCGGCCTTAAGCTGTCTCGTTTCATTGTCCGCATCACATACTGATTCAAGACATGATAATGTGAATCGTGCCCGCCTTTCCCAACAGCGACCGAAGGTTCTTGGTTGGTAAAAAAAGGCAGCCTGCGAGTCCGATCGAACCCGCCCGGTGCCCCCCATACTCAGCACCAATCGCTTGGGCAGCATCTTCGATGATGGCGAGATCGTGCCTTCTGCTAACCTCGATAATAGGATCCATATCCGCACATTGACCAAACAAATGGACAGGAATAATAGCCCTAGTTGGGGGGTAACGGCCCTTTCAAGCTGAGATACGACCTCCGAGTTGCTGTTCTACTCCTCGCACTGGTTCATCATAAAGTCTAGACTGATTTCTCGTATCCCAATGTCGGGTCCTCGGAGACTCGGTCTCCACTTTTAACGCAGTCTTTGTACAATTGCTCGTATCTTGCAACTGTCAAGGCACAATTGAAGCTTGATTCAATTTTTTGTCGTCCGTTCTTCGCTAAAAAGTCCCGTTTTTGACTGTCATCGTGCAGTTCTCTGAGAATCTCCGCCATTTGTTTGGAAAACCGAGACCCCTCCGTCGAAATTAGAATCCCGCTGTGTCCATTCTGGATAACCTCCGAATTTCCTCCTACGTTCATCGCCACTACCGCCTTTCCCGAGCCCATCGCTTCTAACAAGGCTATGGACAACCCTTCAGACGTTGAGGGCAGAACAAAAATATCGAAGTAATCCAAGTAGCCGGGGATATTTCTCTTCCTTCCCAAGAGAAAGACGAGTTTCTCGAGGTGATTATCCAGAATGAATTTTTCCAGATTTTCTCTCTCCCTTCCTTCCCCAATGATGACGAGCCTCGCTTCATCCACGTCGAGACCGTCCGAGAAAATCTTAAATGCTTTCAGAAGTTCAAGGTGATTTTTGACCGCAGTAAGATTTCCAACCGTACCAATAATAAACTTTTTGTTTGTGTCGAACGGGAATTTGATTTCCTCTCCTCGCTTAGTTTCTTCCTCATTTATCTCAACCCCATTATAAATCGTCATTAGCTTATTCGCCGGAACTCCAGAGCGGATCAACATTTCTTCACCCTGTTTCCAAACAGTAACTATCTTCTTGGGAAACCGGAAGTAATAGCGGTTAAGCAGTCTTGTCCTCCCTTTTTTCCATCCGATCCGTCCGTGAATGGTGACCACAGCCGGAATGTGAAGCAGATAAGAAGTCAGAAAGCCGTAAATTAACGGCCCAATGTTATGAAAATGGATTAGATCATAACCCCGCTTTTTCACTTTCCAAAAAAAGTTCCAAAAAATTTTCCAGTCAACCCCTTCTTTCTTTTCAAGTGAAAAGATCCTCAAGTTTTCTTTCTCTAAACGTTCTCCCAGCTCTCCCTTGTGGGATAAACAACAGACATCGTTCTCAATTCCTCTTTGGTTCAGCCATCTTACCAAACTCTCTACCACCCGCTCGGCGCCCGCTAATTCCATCGAGTCAATCACGTGTAATACTCTCATGCTAGATTCCACAATATTCGTGTCAAAAGGTACAAAAAGAATGCCGTACCCAGCACGCACTCGCTCAACAGGAGCCAGTCTTTTTGATGCAGGCTAAACTTGAAGTCCGGGTTAAAGTTTCTTACGATTAAAATCATAGCGGGCGACAGCCCCAAAAGCAGGAAGAGAGGAAATTGATAAGAGCGGGATAGGAAATAGGCCGCTATCAAATAACCAAACACTCCTGCTTCAACGATGTTAAAAAGAAGGAGAACATTGCGTTCCTCCTCAGTTTCGGGGAGGAGCTTCTTCCGGATGGTGTGGATAGTAAAAAAGAATAAAAAGATAAGGCCAAGCCAAAAATAATATCCTACTAATCCCATCTCGGATAGGACCAAGAGATAAGATTGGTGGGCTGTCTTTCCAATGTCCGCGGCATCAGAGAACCGCCCCACACCAACACCAATTATCGGATGTTCCTTAAAAAGATTGATTGCGGTCGACCAAAGTTCAAGCCTATCCTTAGACGAAGCAGTCGTCATGAATTCCGTACGCGACGGTCCCAGTGTTAATACGAGAAAAAGGAGAGAAGCTCCCACAAGCTTAGGAAGCAATCTCCTTCCGCTCCTTACAACATAGTAGCCAAGTCCCGCGATGAGGGCGAGAATCGTTCCTCTGGAGTTAGTGTGGTAGATGGCCAATGCAAACACAGAGATTGCCAAAACCTGATAAATCCTGCTTAAGACTGACCGAGACGTTAATAAGACTCCCAGCGAGAGCATTCCACCCAGAACCAATATTTGACCCAGATCATTTGGATCTTCGAAGATTCCGATGCCTCTGATTCGCAGGGTTTTTATCGGGGGGACAATATCCTTGGGATCGCGCAACACCTGTATCAAAGGCTTGACCCCTCCGAAATAGCTTATTCTGTGATCCACCTGCCATAATGCATTGAGACCCACGACAAGCAGCAGACCACTGAGAAAGATAAAATATTGTGTAAGCCTTTGCGGGCTATTGATGACGTTTGCAACCAGCAAATAGACTACCGCGAGTTTCAAAAAGATGAAGAAGGTGCTAATGATCCCCTCCACGTTCACGTCATATGCAACGTGTGAAAGAATCCCTGCTAAGAGAAACCCGAAAAGAAAAATGTTGTGCGGTCCATGATATAACCGGTCAAATCTTAAGAGGAGTACAAAAAGGCAGAGGCCTGCCACAATATCCAAAATATTTGACCCCATAAGCCAGGGGATATAGTCTGTGGGTCTCATAAATACCAGGAGTGTAAAGAGACAAAGAAGAAAGAAATCCATTATTTTCCCTTTTCGAGCACCTCGCCGAAGACCCTCAGAAGGTTCGTCGTTCTATCATTCCAAGTCATACCTTTTTTCCTCAAGGAATTAAGACCTCGGCGGCCAATTTCTTTTCGTTTTTTCGCATCGTCGATTAGGTCCTCCAAGATCTCGGTTAATCTTTGTCCCCCCTTGGGAGGAAACAGGAAACCATTTTCGCCGTGCTCGATAATTTCCGGTAGCCCACCCACTCGAGATGCAACCACGGGTAGACTCATTTTCATCGCTTCAAGTACTACGTTTGGAAGCCCCTCAGACAGACTCGGATGGACCAGAATATCAGCTGCAGAATACCAGCGAACCATTTCGTCCGGCAAACAAGGGCCCAGCACTTTGACTCGCCCATCCAGGCCCAGCTCTTTGACACGCTCCCAGTATCTCTCTCTTAACTTCCCGTCTCCGACGATCACAAGCTGGCATGGAGACTTGAGACTACCTACGATGTCGATTAGGAAAATATGCTCCTTGAGCGGAATAAAATGTCCAATGGACAAGAGAACGGGAGATCTTGGTGAAAGGCCGTGCTGCTTAAGAAAAGCCTCTCGATCAAAATGACTCGATTCTACAATATGATCAGCTCCCCGATAATTTACGACCACATCTTTGCTTCGCAAATTCGCAATCTCCAAAATTCTTTGCTTCAAGGCCTCAGATACGCTTACGACTTTGTTTGCCCTCTTCAAGGCCCACCGCGTAAGCCACTTTCTTGATTTTACCCTCGTTACCATGTTGATGTCTGACCCAACTGCTTCGAGAACCACTGGCTTCTTAAAATATCTGCCTAGCAAAACGCTCGCAAATCCGTCCGGGTAAACAAAAGCAGCATAAATAAGGTCGAAGTCAAAGGTTTTTCTTAATTTTCTTAAAGGGTTCAAAGCGAATGCGAAGTAGGAAACCCCATTCAGCCACCTTGAAAGAAATGGCAGAGTGAAGAACCAGGGGTGACATACATCAATCCCATCAACCCTCTCATATCCTGGAACACGGGTCCTCCTCGGGGGAAAAGGGCCTGAGATTGGGGCGATTACCTTGACCTCGGTCCTTTTCGCCAGTTCCTTGATCTCTCTTAAAATCGGGTATCCCTCACGGGGCCTCAAAGGGTTCGGGAAAAGTTGTGTGATCACGAGGATCTTCATCGCCTTTAAAAATCCTGCTTGAGTTCTTGTCTAGACTTTCTTCGCGTCGTCAAGAAATTGCCGGACGGTTTCTTTGCTGTAGGGATGAACGATCATCCCCTTCAAAAGATCGGGCGACGCAGTCACGATATGTGCTCCTGCTTCGAGCCACTCGACAATGTTCAAGACCTCGCGCGTAGAACCCACAATGATTTTGGCCTTTAGAGAGAAGTCGTCCAAAAGTTTACGCAACTTTCGGATTTCACTGCAGACATTGTAACCCATATTATTCACACGGCCGCCAAAGATTGACACGTAGGTAGCTCCGGCCATCGCCGCGAGGAAACATTGTTGAGCGCTCATCATTGCGGTGACATTGACGTGAATTTTGTGCTGCGTCTCAAGCTCGTGGATTACTTCCAGGTGCTCCAGTTCTCCATCGGGTCCGTGAATCGTGACTTTCACAACAATATTATCTGCCCATTGAACAAACTCCTTCGCCTGTCTGATCAGCTCATCTTTCGTGTTGGTTGTCGTCTCCACGGACAAGGGGTAAGGGTGGATTAGTTTGGCAATCTCAACCGATTTTTCCTTCAGTCCACTCATTCCCCCTTTGACTCCCTGTTTCCAGACAATTGTTGGGTTGTTCGTCACACCCCTCAAGATCCCCATCTTCATGAATCTCTTAATTTCCGTGACGTCAGCAGAATCAAGAAATATCGCCATTAGACGTTTTCCCCCTCTAATTGTAACGCCGCATTATAAAAACTAACCGACGAACCCTGAATTGTAAAATCGAGCGTGTTCATTACTTTGTACCCTCCCACTTCATCTCACACATTTTTAAAGCCGAGTGAGAAACAATCAGGTGCCAAAGCACCGCTTGAAAAGACTCTGTATGGACTGTGACCCTTTCGGGGCTGGGGGTAGGTATGATCACGCAGGCGTTGGCAACTTTTGCGGTATAACCCCCATCTCGCCCTACGATTCCCAACACCCTTGCGTTAACCCTTTTCGCATATTCGACTGCACGGACAATATTGGGGCTGATATTCTTTTCAATGCTACCGCCTCCCACAGAAAAGACAAAAACCGCGTCCTTTTCATTGAGACGGCTCCCTAGGAGCCAGCTGGCAAATACACCTTCCCACCCCTCATCATTGATCCTGGCGCTCAACTCAGAAACGTTATCTGTTGGAGCATAGGATTCTATCCCCGCAATTTTTCTGAAGTCGTTGACCGCGTGACCCGCATTTCCAGCGCCCCCGCCCACGCCGAGGAAAAATAATCGTCCCCCTCTTGCCTTCAAATCCTTCAGCTCCCGAATTAATTTTTCTACGGAAGCAACGTCAATCTTGCGGGCAATCTCACCCACTTCATCCAGATATCTTTTAATTTCGTTCATCTCTCTCCGTAGTAATCCTTTCTCTGGGAAGGTCAAGGCACCGCTTAACCACTCCCACAGCCTCTTCAATGTTTTTCACACGATAATCATTTTTCACGCCCTGGTTGTAAGGCTTATCAATCAGGATGGTCCGGCATCCCGCAGCTGTCCCTGCTTCCATATCCTTCCAGCTATCCCCGATGATGAAGGACCCCTGAAGGTCTATTCCGAACCTCGACGCGGCCCGGTACAACATTCCAGGCTTTGGCTTCCGGCATTCGCATCCATCTCGATCATCGTGAGGACACACAATAATTTCGTCAACCGGTAGCTTTTCTCTGAGGATCAAATGCATCTTTTCTAGTTCATTTGCTTTTAATAACCCGCGCCTAACTTCTGGCTGATTCGTTATGACAATAACCATTAGACCTTTGTCCTTAAAAAACTGAAGCCATTTTTTGAGATCCGGCAGAAGGTGAAACTGTTCGATTTTTGTCGGGGAGGCGGGTTTTCCGTCCTCTAGATTCACCTTATTGAGAACTCCGTCGCGGTCCAAAAAGACCGCTCGGCGGGTGGTATCGGCCGATTTCTTTGAAGGAGCCAACTATTTTCTCCAGTGACTCGCAGGATTCTTACCTTCGACGATCCTCACAACGAAACCGAGAAAGTATCCCAGGTGGATCACGGGAAACGCTGCCATTAAGAATGGAAGCACGCTAATGTTCGTCGCACGCTTCAAAGCAATCCCTAGGGACACAAAAAGATCGGCCGCCAAGTAACTTCCAAACAGACACAAAAACATCAAAAATGACCACCGGCTTAGAACGGTGCCCGCGAGGGAGAGAAAAAGAGTGAGAAAAAAGAGAAGCAGCAGTGGTTGTCTCCATGCCGTAAATTTTCCGTACTTGAGAACAATATGAGCCTTGGCCCCCCCATAAATGAAATATTGCTTGAAAAGGGCCCCCAACGATTCTTTCGCAGGATATTTCACAATTATGTCCTTGTTCAGGTAAACCTTCCCCCCCGAATCGATGATCCTCCGATTCAGGGCAGAGTCTTCACTGATCACAGGCCCATCTTCGTCAAAGACGCCGATCCTGTCGAACAAATCCCGCTGAAAACACCCGAGATACACGGTATCCGTATAGCCGCTTCTTTTTCCCATCCGAAATTGCGCATCGCCCACGCCAAAGGGATGCCCCGTTGCAAGGGCAATGGCTTTCTGTGCGGGGGTCGAACCGATCTGGCGTTGAACCCCTCCAACGTTATCGGCTCTTGTCCTATCTAATGTTTCCACACACATTGAAATATAATTTTCCGGAATGATGCTTCTGGCATCCACCCGCATAATAATCTCGCCTTGAGCGGCCCCTAAACCGATATTAAGTCCCGAATAAGGGGTCCGTTTTGGATTCGAAAGGAGCCTGATGTTTGGATTTTTTTCTGCGAACTTCTTGACCACTTCCCTCGTGTTGTCGTTGCTTTCTCCGTCCACGATCAATATTTCGACCAAATTGCCGGGGTAATCATTGCTCACAATATTTGTGATGCAGGTCCCGATATTTTTCTCCTCATTGCGAACCGGGACAATAATGCTTACGGTCTTCCGGATTTCTCCCATCTAGAAGTTCACCAAGACTTTTGTCCCCTCAAAGTCGAACCGATACCTCATTTCCCGCAGGCCCAGTTTCTTCATCTCCTCTCTAAATCTCGCCTGTCGTTCTTCTACGTAAAAGATAAAAAAACCGCCCCCTCCCGCTCCCACGATTTTCCCTCCCAGAGCCCCTTTTTCCTTCGCAATGTTGTAAATCACATCGAAATCCGAATTCGATACTTCTGGGGACAGGGTCTTTTTACATTGCCAGTGCTGGTCGAAAAGGAGACCAATATCCGTTAGATTCCCCCCTTCAGCCGCCTCACGGATCTTGTAGCCTATTTCTTTAATCCGGTGCAACAGCTCCACTACCCTCTGGTCACCTTGCTCGGCACTTCGGTTCTGCTTATCCAAAATCACATTCGCATTTCTCGAGGTGCTTGTGTAAAACATGAGGAGATTCCGGCTGAGATCATCAATTGCTGTCTCGGGAATGTTCGCTTTCGTCGCGGTCACTCTTCCTCCTTTTCCGATCTCTAGAATCGTCAATCCGCCAAATGCTGCCATATACTGATCTTGTTTCCCGATCGGCTTCTTTAACCGGTTGATTTCGAGGTCACACGCCTCCTCCGCAAGCTGTTGAAGGGGTACGTATTCCCTTTTTAAGGCGTGAAGAGCATTCAGCAGGCCAACGCCATAACAGCCTGAAGAACCTAACCCTGTGCCCGCAGGCGCGTCTGCCATCGAAACGATTTCAAGAGCATTCTCTATTTCCATCATTCTCATAGCTTCTCTTGCAATATCGTGCTGCAGTTCGTCCCGATGAGAAACGGTTTCGGATTTTGAATACTTCACCCTTACAAGATCATCCACGACGGGGCGATTGATGCTGATAAACATATATTTATTGATCCCGGCCGCGAAAACAAAGCCGCCATATTTGGAATAGTAGGAAGGCAGATCGGTCCCGCCTCCGCCCAGGGTAAATCGAAATGGGGTTCTAGTAATGATCACGAGATTTTAGTGTAAGAGTTACTCAAGCGCTCTGTTTAGAAGCTCCGGGGAATCAATGGGAACGATTCGCCCGCTGATCACGCAAGCAAACACGCTTTCCCCGGCTTGGAGCATTTGAGGAAAAACGTCTTTGCCGAAATCGGCTGCCTTTGCGGGAGGAATGTAACGTAAGACCTGGGGTGTCAGGAGATAAATGCCCGCATTGACGAGGCGGCTTATCATTTGGTGGGGTTGGGGTTTTTCTATGAATTTTAATACCTTGGAATCGTTGTCAATCAGAACGATGCCGCTTTCTTTTAAATCGTCCCTCTTCTCGTACACCCCAATAGTGGCAATCCCCCCTTTTTTTTTATGAAATGTGATGATCTCATCCAGATTCACCTCAATTAGATTGTCACCGTAAACGACGAGAAAAAATTCTTTCTCCTTTGCCCAATCGGGCCAAAATTCATCGGCTATTTTCCTCACGGCACCCGCGGTTCCCCGAAGCCGGTCTTCATAGGAGTAGGAAATGTTAACGCCAAATTCAGATCCGTTTTTCAAATGGTCGACGATTCTTTGAGGCCAGTGGTGGAGGTTGATGAAAATATCTTGGATCCCGTAACTCTGAAGCCACCGAAGGTTCTGTTCGAGAATAGGTTTGCTCTTGACCACGATCATGGGTTTGGGGAGCGCCTTTGTAATTTCCCCCAGCCTTTTCCCTGCCCCGGCAGCCAATACTATCGCCTTCATACCGATACTCTTCCTTGGCTCATTTCGTGCTCAATATAATCAATCATTTTCTTCAATCCTGTTCTCATATTTACCTTTGGAGCCCACCGCAGCTTTTTTGCCTCTGTGATATCGGCGAGCGTCTTTTGGGCTTCCCCGGGCAGATCTGGTTTAAAGATCGCCTCCTTTTTCCTACCCAACAGTTCTGAGATGAGTTCATAAGTCTCAAGGATTGAATGGGTTACGCCGCTCCCAACATTGAATATTTTGCCGTCGGTTCTGTGATCTTTCAGACACAAAAGATGAAAGTCATTTACATCGCCGACATACACAAAATCTCGCTGTTTATGTCCCGTTCCGTAAATCACGGGCTGTTCATTTCTCAACAATTTAATAATGAAGGCGCTCATGACCGGCGGAATGCTCCTTCGGTAATCCTGTCTCGGGCCGTACACATTAAAGTAGCGAAGCGCAGTATACTTCACCTGAAAGAAGCGTCTGTATGCCTCCGCGAATTGACCCGTTGCCCACTTGCTGATCGCATAAAATGATTCGGGTTTTGTTTCACTCTCGGGGGTTGGAAAAATTGCTGAACCCTCATATATTGCAGAAGACTCGGCATAGATAATTTTCCTCACCTTCGCGCGCTTGGCTGCTTCAAAGACATTTACTGTACCCGCAATATTGATTTCTGCAGTTTCCACCGGATCGAGCTGACAGTCGCTAAGGCAGTTCTTTGCCGCCAAGTGATAGACGTAATCGACCTGCTGAAAGAAAGGGTAGATCTCTTTTGACCGGACATCCAATTCGTGGAACTCAACTTCTTCCGGAACCTGTTCCCTTATCCCGGCCATTAAGTTGTCAATCCCGATTACCTCGTAGTCTGCCATCTCGATTAGTCGTTGGGCCAAATTGCTTCCGATGAAACCTGCAACTCCTGTGATGAGAATCCGCGTCTTAACGGAACGGCCCTCTATTGACAGGGGGAGCAACGACATAATCTACATATTCCATCGGATCCGACCCTTTCTCACCGTGCTCCGCTGCCTTCGCGATATTAAATGCTTCCCTTGCCGTTACGAAGTGAAGGACAAACAAACCCCTCCTCGATTTCGAGATAACAAACTCATAGAAGCGGTCCGTTTCGGGAGAAAAAAATGCCTCCCGCGATTTTTCTCTGGCACTATGAGAAAATAGTTTAATAAAAACCCATTCGGGCTTCCCCTTGACATGGACGTTGGCTCTCAGCCAATTCCTCAGTCTCCGGTGGGACAACTTATACTCCTGGTCGACTCTCCCGTCATCAAACCTTAGCGCCACAGGATCGAAATAGAGGGGGCCCTCAAATAAGATCATTCCAGTTCCGGGCCGATTCACTTCAAGTTCGATTCCATGATCATAAGACTTCGGAAGATTCCCATTCTTAGCGGGATAATAGAGAGTATTGATAATGCGAGGTTGAGATGGGGTCCCGTAGGCAGGGAAGGTGAAATCGGCATAACACCCAAACGATTCCAAAATGCTGATTTCGTTGTTTACTCCGCAATATCTCGGGTCCGAATTCGCTAAAGCATACATTCCGTGAATAAAACCGAACCGCACATCCCCCCTTTTCGAGATCAATGCGCCAAAGCGGTTAAACCATTCCAAGCCTTTTTTTATCTTTTCCTCGAAAGTTTTTCCGGAGTCTCCCGAATGATGAAGATGAAACTCGATTTCTCCAAGACCCCTTTCTGTTAATTCCCTCAATTTCGAAAGACAGTAATCATTTTTTTCATCAAACGGGTAAAACCAAGTATGCTGGGGCAGTCTTCCGCTGGAATCCTTGAATTGTTCTGAAAAGCTGTTGTATTTTTCACACCAGACTTTGACCCGATGCATTTCCTTTTCCGACGAGACTTGTCCAAAGCGAGGTTCAAAGTGGTCTGTAATAAAAAGCATAACGTGTTTTTTTTTGCCTCCCTCCTTGATCAGAAACCAGCTTTTCGTTTGCCAGGCAAGGTACTCCCAGAGCCAAAGATGGATCCTTCTACGATATATTTTAGACCCAACAAGGGCCGTGACCAGTGTTAGAAGAGCGAAGATTAAAAAAATCACTATGAGAAGTATCGAGTTCACGCGAGCAACGCTTAAAAGACGGGGCCCTACAAAGGAAGCTCTACCCTTTCCCCCTTTAACCTCACAATCTTTGCCGGGATTCCCACGACGGTGCAGTCAGAGGGAACGTCCTTGGTCACCACTGCATTGGCGCCGACCTTCACATTATCACCGATTGTTACTCCACCGATGATTTTCGCACCGGCTCCAATATATATGTTGTCTCCGAGTTTGGGGCTTTGGTTCTCTCTAGCCCCGATCGTGACCCCATTTTCGATAACAATGTTTTTCCCTCCTTTGACCGCGCTGTTAATCACCACCCCGCAACTATGAAGTATCACAAAACCGGGACCAAAGTCGGCGTGCCTTCCAATCACAATCTTGTTGAGAGCCCCATTGAACCAAGCAAAAAAAAGCACTAGGGGAACAAGACGCTGCTTGTCAAAAAGCCACATCAACCGATAGATAAACATTTCACAGGTGCCGTCTGAAAAGAAGGCTCTTAGCAAACTCCGCGGATCGGATTTCCCGAAATGCCATTCCGCTTTTCTGGCCAAGTCCCTCAAGAAAATATTCATCCTTGGAGCTGTTTAATCATCCTCGTAAAGTTCCCTGCAGCAACGCAATTGGGTGGAATAGCTGTGGCCACATCGGACATCGCGTTAAGGTTTGAGCGTCATTTAGTCGGAAATCGCTCAAAGGCCCGAGACTGTTCTTCAAGTTTTTCTTTTGCCCACACATCATCTGAATCCAAAAAAGCAATCAAGTCTCCACTCAACGCCTTGATACCTGTATTACGTACTGCCGCGACGCCACGTTGCTCGGGTCTATGATCTTCAGCCGTCGGCTGCTTAAACCCACGTTTTAAGGTATTCCTTTTAAATCTTATACTCTCCGAGACAATAACGAATTAGACGCTTCGTTCTGTCCAGAGGGTTTCGATTACCGTTTTTATCGCGCAACGAAAGCGGCCAATACCAAATGGACGTTAAGAGATTCCGCATCGCTCCCCGGCGATCTCTATCGGCATAGTGCATCCATGCAACGGATACGTACATTCTCGCCCTAGCAATCCTCAGCCAGTTTGGGTGAGCCTTCAATTCCGGTATTTCGGAGAAAAGTTTTCTCAAAACACTCTTATTGCTTTCAAGCATGATCTGGCTTTTTCTGCTCACACTTGCTCCATGGATTCGCTGTCCCGTAAGAGCTTCTGTTAATTTGAAAACAGGAAACTTGGAAGCGATCCGGACCCAGCAATGCATATCCTCGACAGCTCTTAGCGTTTCATCAAACAATCCAACAACGTCAAAACAGGCTCTTTTCATAAGAACTGAGGAGGTTGGAAATCCTCCGAATTCAAGGAGGTCAAGAGAGTTCAGTTTGGAAAAATTGTCTCCCTCTCTTCTTACTATCCCTGAATTTTTTCTGCGTCTTCCTCTCACGTCGATGGAAAAGCTCTCTGTGCCGACAAGTCCCGTCTCGGGAAACTGCTCACAAAATCCAAGCTGGAATTCCAGCTTCCGTGGCGCCCAAATATCATCCGAATCCAGAAAAGCAATAAAATCTCCCTTGGAAGCCCTTATCCCAGTATTCCGGGCTGCCGAGACTCCAAGATGTTCTTGATAAAGATAGCGGATCTGTCGGCTATAAGGCCGTAGCCTTTCTCGCGTATCGTCTGTTGAACCATCATCTACCACGATCACCTCCAACGGTTGAAAGGACTGGCGGAACACGCTCTCGATCGTCTGAGTAATAAAACGACCGTAATTGTAGGTTGGGATGATAACGGTCACCTTTGGGCTTGTTTTCAGGCAAACTGACTGCCGTGTCGATTGAAAGGATTTCTTGGCATCCGAAATTATTCTTATTTTCCTCGAAGCCTCCTCACCTAAGCTAGATACCAATATTTCTTTAAATTCCTTCACTTTCTCTCGAAAGCCAAAGATCAATACCGTCAGGTAGCCTAAAATCCCCGCATTTCCAACCAAGAGGACCTTGATAATTTTTGATTCTAAATCGGAGAAGATAGCTTCCGTTATCAACGCAACAATCAGCATACCGATCGTCGATACGGCCGCGGGCTTGAGTCTCTTGAGAAGCTCCTGCCAGGAACAGCCCGTCAATCGATGTACAAGCGTAAAGAAGCCGACCCCCAAAGGCACGTGGACCATCACCCAGGCAAGACATACCCCCTCAAGGCCGTAACGAGTGGCATACAACGCTACTGGGGGCATTACCATAGAAAAAACTGCCATAAATTTTGCATTTAAGTCAGGTCGCCCCTTCCCCGTCAAAAGCGGATATAGGAGATGAATCATCGAGGCAAAAATCGTCCACAGGCATATGATTTGAAACGGAATGATGATCCCCACCCAACTTGAAGTCAAAACGAGGGGGATCCATTCTCTTGCGAGCAGGAACAAGGTTAGCTGGATCGGAAACAGGATGATGGATACCAGCTCTATGTTTCGAAGAAAAAACTGCTTCGCGCGGCTCGGGCGCCGTTGGAAATAGCTGTAAATGGGAAACGCCACTTGGTTGGCTACTTCCGTCAATCGATCGGGGACCAAAGAGCTCAGTCGCTCGATGACAAAATAGTGTCCGAGCACCGTTTGTCCCAAGACTTTTCCTATGATGAGTGAAGTTGCGGAATAGCAAATCTGCCAAAGGGATTTATATGCAGTCAGTGAGATGCTGAACCTTAAAAGCTGTCGAAAGCTGCGATTCGAAAACTTAAATTGAGGCCTCCAAGGATAGAAATAGTACGCTGCGGCCGTCATGACAAGTTCCCTTGTCAAAGACGCGATCACGAGTGTCCATGCTCCCATGCCCAAGTAAGCGCAGAGGAGGGCTGTAAATGCCGGAAACAGCCGAGATCCCGCATCAGCCACAGCAAGCTTTTTGAAACTCAAGCTCCTATGCAATAAACTCCAAGGTACAATCCGAAGAGCGCTTAGGATTAATATCAAACTAATGGCTCTCAGGATAGAGACAAGCTCAGATGTCTTGAAAAAATCCGCGGCCAGCGGAGAGACAAGCCATAGTAAACCGGTCAAGACGACGTTGACTGCAAGGGCTGCCCAAAATGCACTTTGTTGATCTTCGCTCGTGCATTCCTCTTTTTGAACGATCGCGGGGCCAAAGGAAAATTCACTGATCAGATTGCATAGACCCATGAAAATCATCGCGTATCCAAACAGCCCATAATCATCCGGACGGAGTAAACGAATGACAAAAATCGTGGTCACTGACGCGATGAACTGACTTGTATATCGTCCCACGCTCAGCCACACGAGTCCCAAAACAGCCTGAGTCTTTACTGTTTTATCACTGAGGTTCTTTATCATTTTTTCTCATCATTCTGTATGACACAAGCATCTAATATTTTCCTTAAGCATTTGTTAGAGGATACTAACTACTGCTTGCTGTTTAGAACACCTCCGTAAAACTTCTCGATCGCTTCTGCCATTCTCGCCGAAGAATAACGTTCCAAAACGACCTGTCGACCTTTGCGTCCCAATAGGGAACGAAGGTGCCTATCTTTTAATGGGCGGACAATGGCGTGCGCAAAGGCTTGAGGATTTTTTGGAGGAACTAATATGCCGGTTTCTCCATCTTGAACCACTTCAGGAATCGCGCTGGTGGCGATTCCTACCACTGGTCTGCCGTGTGCCATTGCTTCCAAAAACGTGAAACCAAACGACTCGTAACTTGAGGCGGAGGCAAAGACTGCACACTTATCATATAAATCATCACGTTCCGTATCAGAGACGAAGCCCGGGAAGCGCACCTTCTCCGCCGGGACCTTCGGATGTGTCCTTCGAAAAAGCCTCTCATACTGATGATCGGGATCGTTCCCGACGATGACGAATTCGGCATTTGGCACCTCCGAAAGCACTAACGGAATCGCATCAAACAAATTTTCAATGCCCTTTCGAGGGCTCAAATTGCCAACGTATAACACCAAATTAGAGCTGCCCAATGGCACTTCTTTAGGAATTTCGATGCCGTGGGTAATCAAGTGAATATCGCGAAGGCCGTAAGTAACCATTGATTTTTTACGATGTGCCTCGCTATGGGTCACTGTGGCTTTGGCCAATCGAGCCGATTGTCTTTCTGCCCATGCCATAAATTTTTCACCAGCTTTCGGCTGACGGTTTCGTGACACTATTTCCTCAGGCGTCGCCGAATGGCAATGAACCACAACGGGAACGAAAGACAAAAATGCTGAAACGAGCCCTTTCCCTTCCCAATTCGGAAACTCTACGATATCGAACTTGTATCTCCTGTGTAACAGAAACAAGGCCCATGCGAGGCATAGGCTCTCACCCAACCCCTCCAACCATCTTCCAAAAAAAGGAAGCCACCTTACCGGACGTACGTGGATTTGGATAGAGTTATCCTTCGTATCAAAGGATTTGCCGATAGTCCCTACAAGAATATGAACCTCGTGACCCCTTTCAGCCAGAGCTCGAGCCGCAGTACGCGTATAGACTCCTATTCCGCCGAAACGGGATAAGGTGGGGTAAGCATCGGCAATCAAAAAAATTTTCATTTGATTAACCTATCCTTCTCGTGAAAGCTTTCCCCAAAGATTCTTAATCTGAGGGTTAATCGGTGTGGACCTGCCAGTCGGCGTCGACGAGGACCAGGGCTTGGGAACGGTGAGGCAGACGGCCCGTATCGTATGTGTCGGCGCCGATTACTTCCAATCGGGAGGCATGAGGAATGTGATCCAAAAGATGAGACCGCGAGCGGACGCTCGCGTCGATACGGTAGCTCCCGGGAAGCAGCGGTATCCGAGGAATGCGGCAGGAAATGACTCCTTTTGGGGGAAGATCGTGCAGTTCCCCTTTCTGGACACGAGTCTCGACAGAGAAGACTTTGATCCCATTTCCCGTTTCAAAGGTAAGCTCGAAGGACGGCTCGTGAATCACCTTGGAATGTTCATAATGGATTCTTATTTTGAGTGGGTCGCCCGTTTTGATTGCGTGAACCTCCTGGGCTTGCGCATTCTCTAATTCAAGCTTTCGAATCACTGGATGAAGGGAGGGCGGTCTCTTTCGCTCCGATAGGTCTTGCGTCTTCATCGTGCTTTCCAGATCGGCCAGATATTCCTTGACGGCTTTCTCGGGCTCCGCATCCACGACGAGGCTTCCTTCTTTCAGAACAAGGACTCGATCGCAAAGTTTTTGAACCTGTTCTATCATGTGACTTACAAAGAGGACTGTTTTTCCCTCTTCGGCAACCGTTTCCATCTTGTCGAAGCATTTTTCTCGAAAGCCGAGGTCTCCTACCGCAAGTACTTCGTCGATGATCAAAATCTCCGGATCGAGGTGGGCTGCCACTGCGAATGCAAGCCTCACATACATCCCGCTTGAGTAGTATTTCACCGGCGTATCAATAAATTTCTCAATTTCCGAAAAGGCTACAATTTCATCAAATTTTCTTTGCGTCTCTCGTTTCCTCATCCCAAGAATCGCCGCATTGAGGTAAATATTCTCCCGGCCAGTGAGCTCACCATGGAAGCCCGATCCGATCTCGAGCAAAGAACCAACCCGTCCCCGAATCCGTACGCAACCTTCCGTGGGTTCTGTGATCCGAGAAAGGATCTTGAGAAGCGTGCTTTTCCCGGCGCCGTTGCGACCAATAATCCCTAGCACCTTCCCCCTTCTGACTTCAAACGAAACGTCTTTGATAGCCCAAATCGTGTCGTCTGTCTCTCGGTCGTTAAATGGGGGACGAAAATATAAACGTTTGAATGATTTTCGGAATGCGCTGGTCAAAGTATCTCTGAGCGTTTTATAACCCGCAGGTCTTGCCCCAAGCCAGTATTGCTTACTTAAATTCTCCGCTCTGATTACCACGTCGGTCATCTGCTAACTTTCATTAGGAATCTCATTTCACTCTTTGAGAGAGGTGAGCAATCTTTCCATGCCCTTTCCCCACTGGTCCCAGTTAAGCCTCGTCTCAAAAGCGTCTCGGCTCGACCGACACAAATCGGCATACTTGCTGTCACTCTTATAGATGTCCAAAATCACCTTTGCATAATCATCCCCGCAAGCGCTCTGTGGCAACGCGAAGCCGTTCTCGCCATTCCTGACAACCTCCTTCACCCCGCCTACGTCGCTTGTGATCGCTGGCACACCGTAAGCATTGGCCTCGGCAACTGCAGCGAGATAACAATCAGCCCTTGTGGGAAGGAACAAGAAGTCGGCCTCGAGAAAGAGCTTCTCCAAAGTACGGAACTCCTCACTCTTATCTTTGTATTGCCAAGGAACAAGAGCCACTCCCTTCTTGGAGGAGAACTCTGGAGACAAATAATTGGGCGGCGCACAACCACAGATAACCAATTCCACAGGCAATCTTTCACGTTGAAGGGAGTCTAGCGTTTCAAGAGCAATATCTCCCCCCTTTCTGTCCCAAGTCCTTCCAAGAAAGAGAAGCCGACATTTCTCCGATTTTCTTAGATTTAAAACAGTGTTGCGCTCCGGAATATATTCGAGATTTGCTCCCAGTGGAACAACGTGAATTTTTTCTCTTCTCTGCCCATAGTGGTCGAGCGCGGATTCCGCCGCCCATCGCGAGGCAAAAACGGCTAGTGTGGCCCTTTTAATTGCCATGTGCTCAACGTGATTTCCTTCGCTGATCGATAGGGAGAGAAGATTAGAGAAATAGCCTGGGTAGTAGTCGACCATTAAATGGAATGTCGTATCCGAAAAATACAGGATTGGAATTTCTGTATCTAAATAAGCAATTTCGGTGGACGCGGCTGGAGCAAATATGACATCAAACTTTCCTCGCAAGAGTTTTTTCTTAAATATCCGTGCATAACTTTTGGAGAGCATGATGCTATGTTGGTAGGCGTATCCCCTCTTGAACCATTGTCGAGAAAATTTGTCGAAACCGAAGCCTATTTTTTCCGCAGGAGAGTTTACGGGACCGAGGCAAGTCACTTCATGAGAAAGTTTTTCCAGCGTCTGAAGCATAAAATAATAGGTACCGGACCAAGATTCCTTGCGTCTAGGATCAAGGGATGTTAGAAAACCGATCTTCACGTTACGTAATGCGCCGGAATGGATAACTCTTTATGTGCAGAACTTACAGATTTTGGGTCGTAACAAAGAAAAGCCTCTTGAATTAAGGCAAGGACTCTTTTGAGTATAATTTCCTCCCTAAAAACCCTTTCGGCTTTCGCCCTAGCGTTTTTCCCGAGCAACCTCCTCATTCCGGGATCCTTGAGCAAGCGAAGTATCGCTTGTGACATCGCCAAAGGGTCGCCGGAAGGCACTAGGATTGCTTCTTTATTTTCCTGAGAAACCATTTCTGAAATCCCAAACACATTTGTTGTGACAATCCCTAGACCAAACGCCATGGCCTCCAAAAGTACTATCGGAAATGATTCCTCAAAACTCGCACAGACGAAAATATCGCTTAGTCCGAAGAAATCATAGGCATTGGGAGTCTCATCAAGGACATGAATATTCTCAACACTCATCCGCTTGATCTCGTCTAGCAAAAATTCCCGATATCTTCCTTCAGTATGGTTCCCTTTCCTTGCACCGACGATCAAATAAGACACGTTGGGTAATGGATATTTATTTTGGAGTTCGGATATAGCCTTTAGGAAAATATGTTGGCCTTTACGGAGGCAGACGGTGCCAAGAATCGTTACAACACAATGATCCAGGGGGATTTTGTATTTTGCACGGAGAGCTTCTTTTTTATTGAGTTTTAGAAACTCATCGACCCGGTCAACTGCAAAACCGTTAGGAATAGTCGTAAAGTTTTTATTTAGGCCTAAATCTTGATACAAAGACTGAGTGGCCTTTGCTCTAAACACCACGCGAGTTGCCTGAAGAAAACTCTCGTAGAACATTTCCCGAACGGATCCCGGCAACGTGGAGGCTTCGATCTGCGGGTGGGTGCTCTCATGAATGAACCACACGCTGGGTAGATTAAATAGCTTCGCCAACTGGATTCCCCAGAAATTCTTTATTGTGTCAGCTATAAGCAAATCATAGAAACCTATCCCCATTTTCTCTCCGATAGCTTTCAGTGACTCTTCGAGCTCACCCCTCCTCATTCCCTCCATTTGCTGATGCATGGTCTCGACCGGGATTCCCGATTTATGATATGCCTCCTCAAGAGGACCACCCTTCGCTGACAAGATGTGAACTTCCCAACCATATTTTTGAATAAAGCGGGCGGTTTGAAGCGCCACCATTGGAGCTCCCTCAAAACCAAGGCTGTTGACAATCCACAATAGCTTCAACTGTCCCGACCAACCGGCGTAAGAATAGTGAACAGGATTGACCGCCATATGCATCGAATCGGGCAAAAGATTCGGATTAGAATATGGGTCAGTGTATCCTCTATGTTTGTTAACAAACCTTAAGCATTCTTCTGTGTCGTAATTCGTTCCCCGACTGGCTTGTTCCTGATGAATTAAGATAGCTTGCGGGGTATAAACAATCCGTTTGCCGTTCTTTCGTAGCCGCAGACAGTAATCAATGTCGTTGAATTGCACCGGAAGATTCACCTCGTCCAATCCTCCAAGGGCGCGATAAACTGAGGTTGGGGTCAAGAGGCAAGCTCCTGTTACCGCAGAAACATCGCGTGCCGCGTGAGGTAAAACGAGATAGCCTATCTCATCCCGATCGAGATACCTGAATTGGTGGTCCGCGAGCCCCCATCCGGGGCCGACAAGGACGCCTGCATGCTGGATTTTGAGGTTAGGGTAAAGCAATCGAGCTCCCACTGCCCCAACGCCATCGACGGACATCCAACCGACCATATCCTCCAACCATCCCGGGTGAATGGCCTCCACGTCGTTATTCAGTAAAAGCAGCAAGGGAGTATCTACATATTCGATCGCCTCATTCATCAAACGAGCGTAACTAAAAGAACCGTCGTTCCTTTTGGGCTGAATGACCCGACACTGAAAAATCCCCTCTCGTTCCAGTTTACTCAGATACTCACGGGTCCGCGATTCGGTGGAGCAATCGTCTACAATCAAAAGTTTAACGAATCGCTTATCCACTGTTCTTGCCAAGCTTGAAACACACCGTTTTAAGAGATCGCTTCGGTCTTTCGTGGGAATGACGATGGTCACTGGATGCTCTGCAAGCAAGCCTTTGTCCCACCTAAGTTGGTGTAGACACAAGCCGTTTTTTTTTGCAATCTCTGGGAGGAACGGTTCGGCTCTGAGCCCTCTGCGCCTAATTGCTTCTTTGATGACGCAGTAGGCATTATCGAAAACATACTGTTTTTGGGTTCCGTGGGAAGCGGTGCTTTTTGGGTGGGAGCGCCAATGATAACAGATTTGTGGGATGTGCCGGATCCGGTCCGGAGAGGTATTTTCGGCCACGCGAAGAAATAAATCCAAATCTTGGGCCCCCTCGAATCCTCTGCGCATCCAGCCGACTTTGTCGACCAAGCCTCTTCGAATGACCGCCAAATGGTGTGTGAAATTATGGGTGATGGCCATCTCAGGATTCCAATCCCCTTTAAACTGTGGGTCATACCGATTCATCATTCCATCGATCTTATCCTCGTCGGTATAGATCCAATCCGTGTCTGGATTTCTATAAACGCACTCGGTAACGTGTAAAAGTGCATCTGGAGACAAAGTGTCGTCATGATCTAGAAAAGCCACGTATTCTCCCGTCGCAATCTCGAGTGCAGAATTCGTTGCCTCTGCGATATGTCCATTTTCCTTTCGAAAGATCACACGAATACGCGGGTCTTCTGACATCGCTTTTTTCAACACATTGCGCACTTCACTGTTAGTCGAGGCGTCATCCGCAATGCACAACTCCCAGTTTCCATAAATCTGTCCACTAACGGAATCGATCATCTCTTCGAGAAATTTCCGCGGCGTATTGAAGACTGGAACGACTACACTAATTTTGGGGCCCTGTCCCTCAAGTCGTTCCACTTCTTTTTTCATCCGATCTAATAGTCGGGGTGTTAGACGGTTCGACTCCAGCCAGCTTTGGTAAGGATCTTTCTTTTCCAATCCGGATCTCTTATCCTGATTTCCTTGATACGACAGAAGCGTCCAGTAGTATCTCCGCAGGGACCGAAACATCTTTGAAAAAGAGGGTGAAATTTTTTGCCGCAGGACGTCCACAAGCATCATTTTTAACGCGATTAAAAGTAGAACTGAGTTTACGGCCCGGCGCCTACGCCTGCGCGTAATTTCCATTTCTATCCGCCCAGAAAAACAACACTCATGACTTCCGTCTTCCATGACAGCCCAAATCCTAATATCCAGATTTCTAGCGTTCCCGTTTTTGAGCAGAACCATCCAGTTGAATCCAGAAAATGAGGCCTTGGGAATTTCTGGAAAGGCCTTGGCGACATCCGGTCTTGAGATTCCATATACAATCGGTTCTTTCGGAGACTCATTCACGGACAGAAGAAGACCTTTAATCGCCGATCTTTTCCCAAAGACCCATCCTGAGATAATTAGCGAGTGGCGGCTATTAAGTTCCTCCGGAACGGGCCTTTCCAAGTTGCCAATAAAATCTTTCAAAGCGCGGACCTCTCGAAGCTGAGAATCGGTCATCGCCTACGTCCTAAGGCTCGTACCCTAGCTCCTCCAAAGCAGGTTCAAGAAATTCGATATGCTCATATGCGGCGTCGGTCTTCCATCTTGCAATTCGGCTCGGGTCCGACTCGATTTTTTTCAAAGGGAAACCCAGATATTTTTCCAACCGTGGAAGAGTTTTCTCCTGTTCTAGAACGAAGTCTTCGAATTTAATCGTGATGAAGTTCTTCGGCCTTCGCGCTTGCTTCACGATATCATATTGGTATTTCCACGATTGGGCTCTCATTCTCAACACGTTATCGAGCCTTTCACAAGGCACGCTCCAATTGGAAAGATTGTCTGTCACATGCGGTCCCAAGATGACATCCCGCGGGTCGCGAACCCAATAAATGTATTTCACGTTAGGAAGCAGTTGAACAAGCCAGGGAAATATCAGATTATTTTCTGGCAACTTCCATCCTCGTAACGGAGCGCTACTGGTTAGGAGCGAGCAAAGGTAGAGTCGAACAAACTCCTTAAAAACGGCCGAGGCAGACAGTTCTTCCAGTTGCGAAAAATCCAACTCAAAATTCTGCTTGTACCTAATTTGTCTTCCCATGACCTTGCAGGCTTCGTACAGGTAGTCTGGAGGAATCAAGTCTTCAGACTCATTCAGCGGGTCACCCATAAACACACCACTCTCCCTGAGCGCCCGAGTGATTAACCTTGTTCCTGAGCGACCCCGTCCTATAACGCAGATCACTTTATCGTTATTCAGTTTGTCTAATTCTTGAAAGGTCAATTCATCTGCAACCTTTGGAAGCAGCGCATTGAAAATCGGGACCTCCCGACTCGCTGCCATTTCTAAAACAGAGATTTTGGTTTGTTTGATTTTTTCGTCTGCCTGTCTCCCGATTTCCGTAACTTCATGCCTGATTTTAGGTAGGTCCGCGAAGATTTGATGCATCCATTGTCGAATCTGAATCATCTCCTGTCTCTGCTGACCTTTTGCCTGCTCAAGCTGAGCAATCTCCTGTTCAGACCTCCCCACCCTCTCATTGATCTGATTGATCTGGCGCCGAATTCTTCGCACCCGTAAGAGGTAAGAAGCGACGAGCAATGCTAGGAATGCATTAAACGACAGTAATGCGATTTCGCCTACTTTCAGCCAAGCAAAGCCAAGGAGAGTGAGGCTCCCAGCAAGCGAAAAAACCAAAATCCACCCGTCTTTGGATTTCAATAGTTTTCCTATCTTTTGTCCCATCTCATATTTCATTTGCTAACCTGAAAGGAGGGGATGAGCCGGCGCTTCATTCTTTCTGCCCAGCTATCTCTTTCGAAAAGACATCTTTGACGAACCGGATCCCAACAGCGCTGTGCTTCGGTCTCGTTTATCCTGGACCGGAGTGCTTCATAATCTTTGTGTCTCCCGTGAACAATTTTTACTCTCCCAAAGAGGTTGATGTAGAAAATGGTTCTGGCATTCCAGATGTTTTGTAAAACGTAAACCCGCGACTTCGATTTCAAAAGCGCTTCCATAAAAGCGGGCTGATCATGTTCTGCGACTTCATGCGCGATCTTCTCCTCATAAAGCTTGAACCAATTGAGAAAAAGGGCCTCGTTTTCCAGACATTTCTTGAAAAAAATGACTCCTGAGTTGTAAGGCGTGTACCCTCTTAGGATCTCCCCGCAATACAGCTCGTTCATATCTCCGGGCGCATGGGCCATGCAGATATCGTAAAAATCCAGCAAGCGGAATGCGGGCTGGCAATTTTCATAAAAATAAGTATCGGTATCGATGAAGAGCGTTTTCTCGTAAGGGGAGTCCTCGTAAAGGTGCTCTATTTTGTAGAGATATCCGGAAAAACTTCCCGAAAAACGGTTTGGCTTCAGCGCGACATAATCGAACAAATCATTGCTAATCGCTTTATCCGTAATCAAAGTGACGTGACTCGATCGATCGACCTTTTTGAGGCTCTTCGCCGAAGTGATTGCCTCCTGAACATACTGTTCCCCTGTTGCGACATAAACGTAACCGTATTTCATCGTCTGCTCAACGGCTCCTCCGGGGCGTGCCTCCCAGCGCCAACCTTAATTTTTCAAAAACAACCACGTATCTCAGAAATAGATAAAGGGAGATAAGTCTGAATTTAAGTCCCTTTCTGTTGCTGACGGCGCCTAGACGGTCGTTCGATAACATGTGTTGAACATGTTTCAACGTAGGTTTCATCTCGGGTTTCAAATCCCTGGCTATGTCCTGGATCACTTCTTTAAATCCAAAGCGATCCCTTTTATTTCGTAACTGGTAATATCCTCCGGTTCTTACAACAATCAGCCGATAGAGTTCGCCCAAGGAACTTCTAGCGGGATGTGCAACACAAACATCCTCCGCATAAACTTGTCTATACCCCTTTGCATAGATTCGTTCGCCCCAATCTTGGTCCCCGTGGGAGTATAACGTGCTGTCGAAGGCGCCCACGTCATCGAATACATGCTTAAACGTAAAAAGATTACCGCCTGCCGCAAATCTCTTGTTTTCAATAAAATATTTTTGATTGAACCCGAGAAAGATCACATCGTATATTTCTTCGGTCGTTAGCCGATCGCTGTTCTTGAACAGCAGCTTTATTTTTCCGCCAACGAGTCCGAGATGAGGGACGCTCTGAAGGACCGCTACCCCCTTTTCAATCCAATCCGAAATCGGAACGCAGTCTGCATCGGTGAAAGCAAACACCTCGCCTTTGGCAAGCCGAATCCCCTTATTCCGGGCAGCATAGCCACCTGGACGGCTTTCGTATGCATAAACGGAATGGGGAAACAGCCCAACGATTTCCCGAACCCTTGGATCTTCAGGCCGGTCATTATCTA
>Ga0247727_10002963_pt1 | contig 38203 bp, 36 predicted proteins | sample WisWelCaveWW1625_FD_202498 | JGI IMG/M metagenome (GOLD analysis project Ga0247727, IMG submission 202498) | Biofilm microbial communities from Wishing Well Cave, Virginia, United States - WW16-25 | ecosystem: Environmental > Aquatic > Deep subsurface > Groundwater > Cave microbial mat | place...
CCCTGGAGCGCGTGCTGTGCCAGCCGTGCCCGTACTGCACCGGCAGCGGGATGGTGAAATCACTGCCCACGCTGTGCTACGAAATCCAGGCCGAGGCCCGCAAAATGGCCAAAGATTTGGACACCGGTAGCCTGACGCTGCGCGTCAACCCGGAAATCGCCAAGGCGCTGAAGACGCGCGAGTCGGGACTGATCGAAGAACTCGAGCAGTGGACGCGCAAGCACGTCATCATCCAAGGCGACCCTACGCTGCATTGGGAGCAATACGATATTTATTAGAGGATGGAGGCTCGAGTAAGGAAAAGTCTCAGTTGGAATTATTGGGAAGCCAGCCGGAGAATGCCCCGGTCAGAAAATCTGCCCGGGGCATTTTTCATTTTTTGGTGGCTGAGAACCACGCACAAGGCTCCACAGTGCGTGTGCTATGATGGCGCGAGGAATTCAAAAAAACGGTCCGGGAGCTGAAATTGGCGGCACGAATCCTGAACGGGGCGCCCATCCGCGACGCCATTTACGCCGAGTTGCAGGCGGAACTCAAGGCCCTGCGCGACGCAGGAGTGCGTCCCGGACTTGCGGCGGTGCTCATCGGAGAGAATCCGGCGTCGCACATCTACGTCAAAAACAAAATCGCTGCCTGCGAGCAGCTGGGCCTGTACAGCGAGCGCATTTCCCCTCCCCCGACGGTAACCACAGAAGAGCTCCTGCGGCAGGTGGAAACCCTGAACCGGCGCGAGGACATTGACGGCATCCTAGTGCAGCTCCCGCTGCCTCCGCAGGTTGACGCCAAAAAAATTCTCGAAGCTGTGGACCCAGCCAAGGACGTGGATGGCTTCCATCCGCAGAGCCTGGGCCGGCTAGTGTCCAACCGGGCAGGAATGGTGGCGTGCACGCCGGCCGGGTGCATGGAAATCCTGCGCCGCAGCGGCATCGAAGTAGCCGGTGCCAATGCGGTGGTGGTGGGGCGCAGCGACATTGTGGGCAAACCGATGGCCCTGCTGCTGATGCACGCCAACGCGACGGTGACCATCTGCCACTCGAAAACGAAAAACCTGCCGGACGTGGTGCGCCGCGCGGACATCGTCGTCGCCGCCATCGGCCGCGCGGGGATGCTGACCCAAGACTTCATCCAACCAGGCGCCACGGTGATTGACGTGGGGATGAACCAGGTGACCGATGCCGCTCAGGCCGAAAGCCTCTTCGCCCGGCATCCTGACCGCCTGGCGAAATTCCGCGAAAAGGGATCGGCGCTGGTGGGCGACGTGCATCCGGACGTGGCGGAAGTGGCCGGAGCGCTCACGCCGGTTCCGGGGGGCGTCGGGTTGCTGACGATTGCCATGCTGATGAGCAACACGGTGAAGGCCGCGCGCCTGAGGCGGGGGGCGCAGGCGGAAAAAACTCCGGCCACCGCCGGAGCCGCTGTGCGCTGATGCTGCGCGCGGGCCTGACGGGGGGAATCGCCTGCGGCAAGACGACAGTCGCAGCGATGATGCGCGTACAGGGCTGCGTGGTGATCGAGGCCGACGCGCTGGCACATCGTCTGACCGAACCCGACCAGCCCGCCTATGAAGAAATCCTGCACAATTTCGGGCGCCAGGTGCTGGCCCTGGATGGCCACATCGACCGCGAAAAACTGGGGGCCATCGTCTTTGCCGATCGCGCCAGGCTCTACATCCTGAACGAAATTGTGCACCCGCGGGTCATCGAAGAATTCGAAAAGCAGCTCACGGGCCTCGAACGCGTGGGCTTGTGCCAGGTCGCTGTCGTGGAGGCAGCACTGCTGGTGGAAACGGGTTACAACCAGCGCCTGGACCGGCTGGTCGTGGCGTGGTGCCTGCCGGAGCAGCAGGTGCAGCGGCTGATGGCTCGCGGAATCACACGCGAGCAGGCCCAGCAGCGAATGGCGATGCAGTTGTCCCAGGCAGAGAAGCGCGCCGCGGCGCACCACTTGGTTGATTGTTCGCGCTCCCTCGAGGAGACACGTCAGCAGGTGGCCGAGCTGGCGGGAAAGCTCAAGCAACTCGCTGCGCAGCCGAAGCTTCCATAGTTTGATATCGAGGCGCAACGTATGTTCGGGGGATGGCGGGCACGAAGGGTGAGTTCCGAAGCGAGGCAAGCATCATGACGCAGGAATACTGGATTCGAAACCGCGTGCGGATATTCGCCGCAGGCCTGCTGATCGGCCTGGCCGCCTACTGGGCCGGGGCGCGCTGGGGTCCAAGGGATCCGCAGACCGTGCAGGCACTCCCGGAAGCACAGCAGCGCGCTGCTGGGGCGCCGGCGCTCAGCTCGGATGAATCGCAGGTGGTGCAGGTCTACCGGCAGGCGGCGCCCGCCGTGGCCAACATCGTGACACAGAACCTCGAGTACAACTTCTTTATGGAAGCGGTGCCCGTGCAGGGCGCCGGATCCGGATTCCTGATGGATACGCAAGGACACATCCTGACCAACTTCCACGTGGTGGATGGGGCGGAAGCGATTGAGGTCACGCTGGGGCCTGCGCCCGGTGAGAGCGGGAAAGCGGCACGGCGGTTCACAGCCAAGTTGATCGGCGCCGACCCGCGGAACGACATCGCGCTCATCAAAATTGACGCCAAGGGAATGAAATTGACGGCGCTGCCGCTGGGCGACTCCAGCACCTTGCAGGTGGGCCAGCGCGTGATGGCCATCGGCAACCCCTTCGGTTTCCAGAGCACACTGACCACTGGCGTGGTCAGCGCGCTGGGACGCACGGTGCAGACCAGTGAACGCACATTCATTGATGCCGCCATCCAGACTGACGCGGCCATCAACCGCGGGAACTCCGGCGGGCCGCTGCTGGACTCGCGCGGCCAGGTGATCGGCATCAACTCCGCCATCTACACGCCCACCGGGACCACGGCGGGCATCGGGTTTGCCATCCCCATCAATACGGCCAAACAGATTGCGCACGATCTGATTACCGAAGGGCGCGTCCGCCGCGCGTATCTCGGCATTGAAGAGACCCCCATGTGGCCGCAGCTTGCCGAGGCCCTGGAAATCCCCGTCGAAACCGGGTTGCTGATCGAACGCGTGGTCCCGGGAAGCCCCGCGGAGAAGGCCGGCCTGCGCGGCGGGACGCGGCGCGTGCGGGCCGGGATGCGAACACTCTTAATCGGGGGCGACGTGCTGGTGCAGGTGGACGGCCAGCCCCTGGCCAATCATCTCGACCTCAACCTGGTGCTGAACCGCAAACGCCCGGGCGATGTGGTCTCCGCAACCGTGTATCGTGAGAAACGCAAGATGGAGCTGAAGATCACGCTGGGCGAGCGGTAGCGCGGAAGGCTTAGCGATTCCACTCCGCGCGGGCGAGGTCGCGGTCTGGCGGAGAGAGGGAAAACCACGATTCGCAGAAGTGGCGGCAGCGTTCCAGCGCCGCCTGCATTTCCGCGTGTTTCCGATTCAGGCATTCCTCGCTGGCGTCCTTGTCCACTTCAATCGGGGGATGGATGGCGACAATTGCGCGCGAGAAGGGCTGCGGGATTTGCAACTGGTCCCAGGTGTTCCGGAGCGTCCAGGCGCGGTCATAGCAGGAATGAAAGACAACCACAGGGACCGCGGTGCGGCGCGCCAGCATCACCGGCCCGGGTTTGGCAACGAAGCGCGGTCCGCGCGGGCCGTCAATGGTGAACGCGGAGTCGCGGCCCTCGGCAAGGCGGCGGGACATCTCCACCAGCCCGCGCAGTCCGCCGCGTGTCGAGCTGCCCTGCGCTGTGCCGTAGCCGTAGCGTTCCACCAGAATTCGCGTCCACTGGCCGTCGAAATTGGTGCTGTTCATTACCACCACGCCGCGATGCCGCCACCACCACAGCGCGGCTATCAGCGAGTTGTGCCAGAAGGCGTAAATCACCGGGCGCCCGGAGTCATAAACGCGCTGCGCGTGCTGCCACCCCAGCACGTCAAACTGCATCGTGGGACAGATGGTGCGGATCAGCCAGTAGGCCGCCGCGCCGATAACGGGGATTTGCGCGCGGCGCCACGCGGAAAGCTCCGGCAGGCGGGTGTCGTAGTGCAGCCCCGGGGCGGACTCCTCCCTGCTTACGGCTTCCAGCGAATCTCCGGCGCGTTCAGGCATGCGGGTATAGTATAGGCGAGAGGGATTGTGTCGTTGCAGCGCAAAACCACTTTGTGTCGGGCACATCTGGTCGCGGGCACCGGCTTCGCAGCGGCGCTTTGTCTCCTCCTGCTGCTCCCTCTTGCGCCCGCGCGGGCTCAGGAGGCGCCGCGCCAGAAAGCGGCAACCATCGAAGGCGAAAACCTGCTGGTGAAAATTCCTGGCGGTGTTTCCGAGCAGTCCGGCCGCGGGCCCTTCGAGCTGACCAGCGGCAGCGAAATCACGCTGCGCAGCGGAGTGGCGCGGATGGTGCTGAACGACGGCAGCGAAATTGACATTTGCGGCCCGGCACAGCTCACGCTGCTGGAGTCAGGCGGCGCGGTGACACTGGCGCTTAACTACGGCCGCGTTCACGCGCGAACGCCGGCCTCCCTGCCCCTGGAAATTCTCACACCGATGGTCAAGGCCACGCCGATCTCGGTGGGCGGCCGCGCGCGGGATACCGTGGTCGGCATGGACTCCGCGGGCGCCGTGTGCACGCTGGCCGTGCATGGCGCGGCGCGACTCGAAAACGTGCTGGCGGGAAATTCCCTCGTTGTCCCCCAGGGCGGCGAACTTGTAGCACCTGACGGCGACCTCGACAGGCCTGCGTTCGCTCCCGGAAATTGCCGGTGCGACGTCCTGCTGGCCCGCGACACTCCGCCACTTCCAGCAGCCTCTCCCCCGCCGTCACGACACGTAGAGCCCAGGGCTGCGTCCGCCGAAACGCGGCCGGCCAGTGGCGTCGAAAAGCCGGCTGAAAAAACGCCCGCGGCAAATCAGCCCACACTGACCGCCGTGATGCCCCCGCTCACATTCGACGCGCGCTCCCCGGAGCCTCCGGCGCCGCGGCCGGAAGTGGTCATCCTGCTGGCGGAATTGCGCGCGCCTCCGGCAACGGTGTTTACGGGCCGCGTGGAAAAGAAAGCGCGGGTGCAGACGGTGGCTGCGCTCGCTCCAGCGAGCACGGTCTCAGAAAGCGGAACGGCAACGCAGTCCAAAGCAGGATTTGGATCCAAGTTTCGAAACTTCTTCCGCCGCCTCTTCGGCGGCCGCTCCCGCGGCTAAGGTGGGAGATATGCGCTAGGAAGTTTGAGCACAATCCAAAATGTTGAGGATTTCTGAAAGCCTGTGCGGTTTAGTTTGTGGTGGTGGCGGTATGCCGGACGCTCGATAGCAGGCGGACCACATTATCCACGGTGCGGATCATTCTTTGGAGGCTGCGCCGCTGCGTTGAATCGTCGCCGGCCTGCGCCGAATCCGCCGCGGTGGCGCGGGCGAGGCGGGACTCGATCTCGATGGAAGCCTGCGTGGCCAGTTCGGTGAGACGGCGGGCTTCCGCAGCCACGGTCGCAAAGTAGGGCGTCTGATCCCCATTGCGCGCGGCTCCCACGGCCGCACCAAGCGCCAGCAGATTCGCATGGCCTGCCAGCGGCTCTATTAGTTCCATAATCTCGCCGAGCGGAGCAGCGGCGAGCGCCTGCGCCTGCACGCGTCGCGCGGTGTGGCTGACCGTGCCGGCCACGGTTTCAACCTCTGTCAGAGCACGATGTAGAAGCAGCGAACCTTGCGGAGCAGGATCAGTGATCTGTACGGCGGGTGGCCTTGCCATTCAATCTCTCCCTAGGACCAGGCGCGAGGGCGCGCGCCGATGAGTGATTCATCGGCCGGCGGCGAAAAAACCTTAGCCCACCGAGTGGCAGCGAGCTTCCTGCTTACATCCCTTCGTAGTTGGGGCCGCCCCCGCCTTCCGGAACCACCCAGTTGATAATCTGATAGGGGTCCATAATGTCGCAGGTCTTGCAGTGGACGCAGTTGGAGGCGTTGATCTTCAGGCGCCGCTGGCCTTTTTCCTCGACCATCTCATAGACCGCCGCGGGACAGAAGAACTGGCAGGGGTTGCCATACTCGCGCGTGCACCGGTCCGCGCAGATACTGGTGTCCGCGACGACCAGATGGCAGGGCTGGTCTTCCTCGTGGCGCGTTCCGGAATGATAGACGTCGGTGAGGCGGTCGAACGTGAGCGTGCCATCGCCCTTGAAGCGCTCGGTGACGCGCGGCGCGCCGTCGAGTTTCTGATAGCGCTCGTGGCCGGCGCTCACGCGCCAGGGGTCAATCAGCCCGCGGCCGCCTGAAATCATCTGCAACCCCGTGTGCATCATCCCCAGCCAGAAACCGTGCTCGAACGACTGGTGGAAATTGCGGCAGGCCCACAGCTCCTTTTTGATCCAGCTCTTCTCGACGCGCTGCGGGAAAGTGGAGAGCTGCCTGGCCGATGTGTCGCCCGCGCACAGCGCTTCGTAGATGGTCTCTGCGGCAAGCAATCCGCTCTTGATGCCCATCCCTACGCCCTTGAGGCGCTGCGCGTTCAGAAAACCACCGGCGTCGCCGATGATGAGCGCGCCGTCCACGTAGTTGCGCGGCATCGAATACCATCCGCCCGCCGGGAAGGACTTCGCGCCATAGCGCACCAGCTTGCCGCCTTCGATGAACCGGCGCACGAAGGGGTGCGTCTTATAGCGCTGCATCACCTCGTGGGGGTCGAACTGCGGGTTGTGATACTCGAGGCCGACGACAAAGCCCAGCGACACGCGGTTTTCGCGCATCGTGTAAATCCACCCGCCGCCGTAGATGTCCGACGGGACGGGCCAGCCCATGGTGTGGGCCACAAACCCCGGCTCGTGGCGCCCGGCCGGCACTTCCCACAGCTCCTTGATGCCCAGGGAATACACCAGCGGGTTCAGGCCGCCAAGATTGTGCTTTTCAATGAGCTGCTTGGCGAGCGAGCCGCGCGGGCCTTCGGCGAGCACCGTCACCTTCGCGCGCAGCTCGTAGCCGAGCGTGAAGTTGTCTTTGGGCTTGCCGTGCTTGTCCACGCCTTTGTCTTCGGTGAGGACTCCGGCCACGGCATTGCCTTCGTAAATCAGCCCCGCGCCGGCAAATTGCGTGAACAGGTTGACGCCGGCCTTCTCCACGCGGCTGCCCAGCCACTTCACCAGCTTGCTGAGCGAGATGACGTAGTTGCCGTGGTTGCGCAGCGGCGGAGGAGTGATGGGGAACTGCCACGCGCTCTTCGCGGTGAAGAAGTAGGCCGCATGGTCTGTGACCGGCGTGTCCAGAGTGCCCGGCGGGGCGGATGTCTCGAAGTCAGGGATGAGCTCGCTCAGGCCGCGGGGGTCCATCACCGCGCCGGAAAGTTGATGGGCGCCGATTTCGCGCGCCTTTTCCAGGACGTAGATGTTTTCCGTAGAAAGCGCCGGCTGGCGGCCTGCCGCGGTGTGCTGCTCGATGAGCTTGGCCAGGTGCAGCGCGCAGCCCAGCCCCGCTGGCCCCGCGCCCACAATCAGCACATCCGCTTCGAGACGTTCGCGCTCCATGGTCACGCGCCGTATTCTAGCAGATGCGTTCCGCAGCCTCCCGTCCCGAAGTCCCGAAGGTTCGGGACGGGATTCGGGACCTGGCTGCGAAAGGATTGACGAAACCTGAGGCGGGCACAGCCAGGAGTGGCTGTGCTACTCAATCCTTGGATTTCTCGAGTGCTTCGGTGAGCGCAGGGATGATTTCGAAAATATCGCCGACGATGCCGTAGTCAGCAACTTCGAAGATGGGGGCGTTGGAGTCTTTGTTGATGGCCACGATGGTGCGCGAGCCTTTCATCCCCACCACGTGCTGGATGGCTCCGCTGATGCCCAGCGCCAGATACAGCTTGGGCGCGACGGTCTGCCCGGAGCTGCCAATCTGGCGGTCCATCGGCAGCCAGCCTTCGTCGCAGATGGGACGCGACGCCGCCAATTCCCCGCCCATCAGCTTGGCCAGTTTTTCGGCCAGCGGGATGTTGGCGGGTTCCTTGATGCCGCGGCCGATGGCCACAATCACCGCAGCTTGTGTCAGGTCCACCGCCTGCTTGGCTTCGCGGAAGAGCTCCAGCGGCCTGGTGCGAATCTGTTCGGGCTTCAATTCCACGGCGAGGGACTTCACCGGCGCCTTGCCCGCGCCTTCGGCCACCAAGTCGGCGCGGAACGCCCCGGCCTGGAACGTGGCAAACCACGGCGCGGCGCCCGCGAAGGTCACGTCTGCGGCGGTGCGTCCCTGGAACATCTGCCGAACGAAAACGAGATTGCCGCCTTCGTGGCGCACGCCGGTGCAGTCGCCGATCATCCCTTTGCCGAGCGAGGCAGCCAGCTTGGGAGCGAAGTCGCGCACCTGGTAGGTGTGCGGCAGCAGGACAAGGTCCGGCTTGGTCTGCTCGATGACCTGTTTTAGCGCGAGGGAGAATCCGTCGGGGGTGTAGTCGGCGAGCAGGTCGTGCTCGACCAGAAGCACTTCGTCGAGCTTTTTCGCCGCCAGCTCGTCGGCCAGTGTGGCCACGCCTTTGCCGACAACCGCGGCGGCGAGCCGCCCGTCCGCTTGCGCAGCAATCTGCTGCGCGGCAGCCAGGGTCTCGAAGCTGACTTTGTTCCACTGGCCGGAGCGTTGCTCGGCGATCACGAGAATTTTCATCTTGTCCGTCCGTAGGGGCCATCCGGAAGCTTCGGGATCGCCCCTACTCGATTCAATTCAATTGCGCACAGGCTGCAAGCCTGTGCTACAACACCCGCGCCTCGAAGCGCAGTTTCTCGATCAGCTTGCCCGCGGCTTCCTTGGCTGTCCCGCCGATGATTTCTGTCTTTTTCGATTTCTGCGGCACATAAATGCGCTCAACCTTTTGCGTGGGATCGGATGCGACGCCGAGGCCGGCACGGGCGATGGTGGCAATTTCTTTTTTCTTCGCGGCCATGATGCCCTTCAGCGTGGCGTAGCGCGGCTTGTTGATGCCAGACTGAATGCTCAGCAGCGCGGGCAGGGGGAGTTCGACCCACTGAAACCATCCAGCTTCGAGCTCGCGCTTGAGCTTCATGCGGCCGTCCACGGCCTCGATGCTCATAATAATCGTGGCGTGGGGCAGGCCCAGCAGTTCGGCGAGCAGGACGCCCGACTGGCCGAAGCCGTGGTCGTCGCTCTGCAAGCCGGTCAGGACAAGATCCGGCGATTCCTTGCGAATGGCCACGGCCATCGAGCGCGCCGACGCCAGCGGGTCGAGAGCGAAAAAGTTATCGTCGAGGACGTGAATGCCGCGCTCGGCGCCCTTGGCCAGCGCCTCTTTGATGGTGGCTTTCACGCGCTCCGGCCCCATCGAGAGGGCGACCACCTCCCCGCCGTGCTTTTCCTTCAGGCGCAGAGCTTCTTCCAGTGCGAAGCCGTCCGGCTCGTTCATCTCGAAGCTGATGTCCGCTTCCTTGATCCATCCGCCGGATTCGGCAATGCGCAGCGGGGCGTCGCGCGCGGGGACTTGCTTGATGCAGACAATGATTTTCATCGAAGGGCTTCAGGACTCCCAGCGTTTGAACAGCAGGGCGGCGTTAGTGCCGCCGAATCCGAAAGAATTCGAGAGCGCATAGCGCACACTGGCCTTGCGCGCCTGATTGGGCACGTAGTCGAGGTCGCAGGCCGGGTCCGGGTTCTCGTAATTGATAGTGGGCGGGAGCATCTGGTCGCGCAGGGCCAGGACGCTGATGCCGGCCTCGAGGCCCCCGGCGCCGCCAAGCAGGTGGCCGGTCATAGACTTGGTCGAGCTGACGGCGACTTTTTTGGCGCGGTCGCCGAACAGGCGCTTCATCGCCGTGGTCTCGATGGCGTCGCCGATGGGCGTGGACGTGCCGTGGGCATTGATGTAGTCCACCACATCGGGCGAAAGTCCCGCGTCTTTCAGCGTGGCGGTCATTACGCGGAACGCCCCGGCGCCTTCTTCGGCGGGCTGGGTGATGTGGAAGGCGTCGCCGGACATTCCGTAGCCCACCAGCTCGGCGAGGATTTTTGCGCCGCGCTTCTGCGCGCGCTCCAGCGTTTCCAGGATGAGGATGCCCGCGCCCTCGCCGATGACGAAGCCATCGCGCTGGGCGTCAAAGGGCCGGCTGGCGCGCTGCGGTTCGTCGTTGCGGGTGGACAGCGCGCGCATGGAGGCAAACCCGCCGACCGATAGCGGCGTGATGGCTGCTTCCGCGCCGCCGCAGATCATCACCTCGGCGGCGCCGCGCTCGATGATTTTGCCCGCGTCGCCGATGGCGTGAGCCGAAGCGGAACATGCCGTAGCCGTGGCGGAATTGGGTCCGCGCGCGCCGAAGCGGATGGAGACGTGGCCGGAAGCGAGGTTGACAATGGTGGCGGGGATGAAGAAGGGCGAGATCTTGCCCGGCCCGCCCTGCAACAGCTTGGTGTGCTCGCGCTCGATGACGTCGAACCCGCCGATGCCGCTGGCCACATAGACGCCAGTGGCGTCGGAGATCTCGGGGGTGATTTCCAAGCCGGCCATTTTCACGGCGAAGTCTGACGCCGCTAGGGCCAGTTGGATGAACCGGCCCATTTTTTTCAATTCTTTTTTCTCGATCCAGTTCAGCGGGTCGAAGTTCTTCACTTCTCCCGCAATGCGGCAGTCGTGGCCTGCGGTATCGAAGTGGGTGATGGGACCGATGCCGCTGTGGCCGGCCAGAAGGTTTTTCCAGGTCTCCTCGGTGCCGATGCCGCAGCCGCTGACCAGACCAACGCCCGTAACCACAACCCTGCGCTTCAAGATGGAGAGTCTCCCTCGCTGGCGAGTGCGCTTACGCCACAAAAGGGGGGCATGCGGCACCCCTACTTTTTGGCGGATGCGTGTTTTTCAATGTAATCAATGGCGGCTTTGACGGTGGAAATTTTTTCGGCGTCCTCGTCGGGGATTTCGATTCCAAAGGCTTCCTCGAAGGCCATCACCAGCTCGACCGTGTCCAGCGAGTCGGCCCCCAGGTCGTCCACAAAAGAGGCCGTGGGCGTGACTTCGCCCTCATCCACGCCGAGCTGCTCCACGATAATCTGCTTGACGCGCTCTTCAACACCAGGCATTCCGCCTCCTCCGCGAGGCCGCCCTCGCGATTCGTCTGTCGGGGTAATCCAAAACAAGGGTTGTGCTATGTTCGACTGAACTATTTTATGCGTTTTAGGCCGCAAAATCAACCGAAACGCCGGAGCAGTCCGTAGCGCGGGCTCGCCTCGCCCCTAAGCCATGTACATCCCGCCGTTGACGTCGAGTACGTGGCCGGTGATGTAGCAGGCTTCGTCGCTGGCCAGAAAGACGATGGCGGCGGCGACGTCGCGTTCTGTCCCCAGCCGCCCCAGGGGAATCCTTGCCGCCAGCTCTTCTTTCACTTTCTCAGTGAGCGCGTCGGTCATCGGCGAAACAATGAAACCCGGGGCCACGGCGTTCACGGTAATGTTCCGCGAAGCCATTTCCGCAGCGATGGCTTTGGTCAGGCCGATCAGCCCTCCCTTCGAGGCAATGTAGTTGGCCTGGCCGGCGTTGCCCATCCGCGCCACCACCGAGGCCACATTGATAATCCGCCCGCCGCGCTGCTTCATCATCGTGGCCAGCGCTTGCTGGATGCACAGGTGCGCGCCGGTCAGGTTGGTGCGCAGGACGGCATCCCAGTCGTCCTGTTTCATTCGCAGGGCCAGGCCGTCCCTGGTCACACCGGCGTTGTTCACCAGGATGTCCAGGCGCCCGAAGCGTTCCAGGGATTTCTGGAAACCAGCCTTGATCGAGGCGGCGTCGGCCACGTCCATTTGCAGGGCCAGTGCCTCTCCTCCGGATTTCATGATTTCCTCAACCATGCTGGCTAGCTTGTCGGCGCTGCGCGCGGCCGCGGCCACCCTGGCGCCGGCTTCGGCCAGCGCCAGGGCGGTGACGCGCCCGATGCCCTGCGACGCGCCAGTGACCAGCGCAACTTTGTCTTTCAGGCTGAACATTCAATTGTCCGGGGTCTCGCCTCTGGCCCGGGCGATCTTGTCGAGCGCTGTCTGCAAAGTGTTGGCGTCCTCGACGTTGACGCAGTGCACAGAGCGGTCAATCTGCCGCAGCAGGCCGCTGAGCACGCGACCCGGGCCGACCTCGACAAACATATTGGCGCCCGCCTCGATCATGGCGCGGACGGATTCCTCCCAGCGCACCGGCAGGCACACCTGGCGGACCAGGGAGTCGCGGGCCTCGTCGCCGCAGGAAATGGCGTCGGCGTCCACGTTGTTGTAGAGCGGGCAGCGCAGCTGAGAAAAAGCCGTGGCGCGAAGGTCCTGCTCCAGGCGCTGCTGCGCGGGCACCATCAGCTCGCAGTGGAAGGGCGCGGACACGGGCAGGATGACCGTGCGCTTGGCGCCGCTCGCCGAGGCCAGCTCCACGGCGCGCTTTACGGCCGGGGCATTCCCCGAAATCACGGTCTGCTCGGGCGAATTCAGATTTGCCGCGCTGACCACGCCGCCCTCCGCGGCAGCTTTTTTGCAAACCTCTTCCACCTGCGCAGCGGCCAGGCCGAGGATGGCAGCCATGGCTCCTTCCCCGGCGGGGACGGCTTCCTGCATGTAGCGTCCGCGGCTGCGCACCAGGCGAACCGCATCCTCGAAGCGCAGGGCGCCGGCGGCCACCAGCGCGGTGTATTCCCCCAGGCTGTGCCCGGCGACAAAGTCCGGCGCCATCCCTTTTTCCTCGAGGACGCGGGCGGCGGCCGTGGAAACGGTGAGAATGGCGGGCTGGGTATTTTCGGTCTGCTTCAGGACCTCTTCCGGCCCTTCAAAACAGATTTTGGAAATGGCGAAGCCCAGAGCAGCGTCGGCCTCTGCGAAGACGGCGCGGGCGGCCGGGTATTGCTCGGCAAGGTCTTTGCCCATGCCGGGGTATTGCGAGCCTTGTCCGGGGAACAGGAATGCGGTCTTGCCCATAGTGTGGCCGGTCTCCGCAGCTCAGGAACGCGCCGCAGCAGTCACGGCGTCGAGTTCCTGCTCGATTTTCTCGTTGATTTTGCAGCGCGCCAGCTCCGCGGCCACGCGCACGGCGTTTTTGATGGCGTTGGCGTTGGAACGCCCGTGTCCGATTACGGTAACGCCGCGCACGCCCAGCAGCGGCGCGCCGCCGTATTCGGAATAGTCCATCTTTTTCTTGAAATCCTGGAACGCCTGGCGCGCCAGGACGGCGCCCACCTGCGCGCGGAGCGTGCTGCTGAGGCCTTCCTTGAGCGTGGTGACAATGTGCTCGACCAGGCCTTCGCTGATTTTCAGGGCCACGTTGCCGATAAAGCCGTCGCAGACGATCACGTCTGCGGTGCCGGCGAAAACGTCGCGGCCTTCCACATTGCCGTGGAAGTTCAGCTCCATTTTCTTCAGGCGGTTAAAGGCCTCGCGGGTCAGCTCATTGCCCTTCACTTCCTCCTCGCCGATGCTGAGCAGGGCCACGCGCGGGCGGCGCGTGCCGAAAATCGCGCGGTAATAAATTTCCCCCATCACCGCGAACTGTTCGAGATGGGCGGGTTTGGAGTCCACATTGGCGCCGACATCGAGCATGACCGAGACGCTGCCGCGCGAGGTGGGAAACGGCGCGGCCAGCGCCGGACGGTCCACCGACGGCAGCGTGCCCAGGATGAAGTAGGCCGTAGCCATCACCGCGCCGGTGTTACCCGCGCTGATGAAACCATCGGCGTCCCCCGCGCGCACCAGTTTGGCGGCCACGTGCACGGAGCTGTCGCGCTTCTTGCGCACCGCCTGGGTGGGCGAATCGGTCATGGCGATGACTTCGCTGGCGGGGACGATTTCGATGGGCAATCCGCGATGGGGATGGCGGGCCAGTTCGTGGCGGACGCTCTCCGGCTTTCCGACCAGGAGGATGCGGACGTCCAGCTCGCGCGCCGCGGCAACCGCCCCTTCCACCTCGGTGTGCGGGGCGTCGTCTCCACCCATGGCGTCTACAGCGATTCGAATCATCAGGGCTCCGGGCTTCGCGGCTGGGAAAAGCTCCGGGAACAGGGATTCCGGGCTAGGATTTCACGGCCACGACGGCGCGGCCGCGGTAGAAGCCGCATTTCGGGCAGGCCTGGTGCGGCATCTTGGGCTCGCGGCACTTCGGACACTGGGAAAGCGAATGCGCCGAAAGATGGTCGTGGGCGCGGCGCAGGCTGGTGCGGCGCTTGGAATGACGGCGTTTGGGATTCGGCATCGGCAGACTCCTTGGAACCGGCCCGGCACACGGCGGGGCCGAAAAATGGATTCGTAACGTAAAACTATTGTTTCTTGAACCAGTCCTGCTTGAAGCGCGCGAGCTGTGCCATTCGGGGGTCGCCGGTCTGGGCTTCGCAGCGGCACTCTTCGTTGTTCAGGTTTGCGCCGCAACTGGGGCACAGGCCCCGGCAGTCGCTGCGGCAAATCACCTTCATCGGGAGAGACAGGTTGACCTGTTCGGCCAGCACGTCGGCCAGGAAGATCCCATTCCCTTGAAAGAACCCTATCTCCACGTCGTCCTGCTTCAGCTTCTCGGACTCCGCCCCAACCTGTCCGGCCGGGCGGTAGTAGAGGTCGAAATTGCGGCTGATTTCCTCGACCACGCCTTCCAGGCAGCGCGAGCAGGTCAGTTCCAGCCGGGTATGCAGGTCTCCGCTGACGCGGATCTGGTCGTCCACCAGCTCCGCGGTGGCGCGCACCTCGAGCGGCTCAATCTGCCGGAACTCCCCGCCGTGGAAGTCGAGCGAACCCGGGGCATAGCTTTTCCGGATGCGGATTTTCTTGACGGCCAGTTCTTTGAGGTCGAGAAACATCGCAATTTCCGCGATTTTCGCGGAAATGCAATTATACGGGGCGTGCGTGGGAAGTCAAGAAACGCGTGCTCTTCCGTGCTCCGGGGGTCATCCGGACACGTACAAATCACGGAGGCCAGCCCCGAACCTTCGGGGGCTGTGCAATATCGGCCATTGAGCGCGGCTAGGGTCTGGACTAGAATGCCAACTCTCTGCCAGGGGGTGACCGATGGACCGATCCCGACGAACGTTTCTGAAGCAGACCGGCGTGGCCGTGAGCGTGGCGGCGCTCCCGCCGTGGGCGCTGGAGCTGGAAGCCGCGGAGGCCGCGGCCATCGACCGCGCCAAACTTGCAGCCCTGGCATTGGCTGCAGCCAAGAAACTTGGGGCGGGCTACGCGGACATCCGCATCAATCGCTACCGCACGGAATCGGTGTCCACGCGGGAAAAGCAGGTGCAAAGCGTGGCTCGGAACCAGAGTTTCGGGTTCGGTGTGCGGGTGTTGTGCGACGGGGCGTGGGGATTTGCGGCCAGCCGCGATGTGACCGAGGCCAGCATCCGGCGCATGACCGCAGAGGCCGTGGCCATCGCCAAAGGCAATGCGGCCTTCCAGCGCAAGAAAATCTCGCTGGTGCCAGCCGCGAGGGTGAGCACGAAATGGAAAAATGCGTTTGTCACCGATCCTTTCGACCGCCCGCTGGACGACAAAATCCAGTTCCTGCTGAAGCTGAACGAGAGCGCGCTGGGGGTGAAGGGCGTCAACTTTGTGAATTCCTCGCTCTCGTTCGTCAACGAGCAAAAATTCTTTGCCTCGAGCGACGGCTCGCAGATCGAGCAGTACATCATCCGCAGCAACCCGAGCTTCGGCGTCACCGCAGTGAACATGCTGGCCGGGGACTTCCAGAGCCGCAATTCCCTCGGCGGGCCGCAGGGGATGGGCTACGAATACCTGGAGAATCACGACTGGCTGGCCGAAGCCGAGCAGGCCGGGAACGAGGCCGTCCAAAAATTGAAGGCCAAGCAGCCGCAGCCCGGCAAGCGCGACTTGGTGCTGGACCCCACGCACCTGTGGCTCACCATCCACGAAAGCGTCGGACATCCGACGGAACTGGACCGCGCGCTGGGCTGGGAAGCCAACTACGCGGGCACCAGCTTCCTGACACCCGACAAGACCGGGAAGCTCCAGTACGGCTCGAAGCTGGTGAATTTTTTTGCCGACCGCACGCAGGCCGCGGGACTGGCTACCGTCGGCTACGACGACGACGGCGTGCCCGGGCAGAAATGGTACCTGGTGAAGGACGGCATGTTCGTGGACTGGCAGACGACGCGCGACCTGGCCGCCCAGGTGGGCCGGAAAAATTCGTACGGATGCACGCATGCCGATAGCTGGGGCAGCGTGCCGTTCCCGCGGATGCCCAACGTTTCGCTGGAAGCGGCAAAATCCGACGCCGGCCTGGACGAGCTCCTCGCCGATGTGAAGGACGGCATCCTGATTTTCGGCGACGGGAGTTTTTCTATCGACCAGCAGCGCTACAACTTCCAGTTCGGCGGGCAAGTGTTCTGGGAGATCAAGGACGGCAAGAAGGGCGAGATGCTGCGGGACGTCGCCTACCAGTCGCGCACGCCGGACTTCTGGGGCGCGCTGGATGCTCTGGGCGGCGAGGCCAGCTACCGCATGGGCGGCAGCTTCAGCGATGGGAAGGGCGAGCCGGGCCAATCCAATGCCGTCAGCCACGGCTGCCCCGTAGCGCGGTTCCGGCAAATCAATGTGCTGAACACTGCCGCCCGCCAGGGCGCGCGGAGTTAGCGGAGGGGGCCGGGATGATCAGCGAAACGGATGCACGCGCGGTGTGCCACAAATTGCTCAGCCACGTGAAGGCGGAAGACGCCAGCGTCGGCGTGAGCAGCGAGGACTACGCCCACCAGCGATTCGCCGCCAACAACTTCACCACCTGCGGCCTGCGGGAAAACCTAAGCGTCAGCGTGACCGTGTGGAGCGGGAAGAAACGCGGCGCCGCCGCAACCAATGCCGTGGACGACGCTGCGCTGCGGCGCGCGGTGGAGGAAGCGGAGCAAATCGCCGCGGTCTCCCCCGTGGACCGCGAATACCTGCCGACGCTCGCGGCGCAGACCTACAAACCTTCGGCCGGGTACGCCGAGACCACGGTGAAATTCCCGGCGGCATCCCGCTCCCGCCTGGTCCACGACGTCATCGGGATGTGCGAGAAGGAATCAGTCACCGGAGCAGGCTTTTTCCAGGCGCGGGGCACTGCTGGCGCCTTCGCCACCAAGAATGGAAACTTCGGTTACGAGCGCTCCAGCCTGACCAGCCTTTCGCTGACCGCGCGCACGCCGGACGGCACCGGCTCCGGATATTTTCTGCGCAACCACTACGACATCGGCCGGCTGGACACGGCCCGCGTGGCCCGCGAGTCTATCCGCAAAGCGCAGACCTCCCGCGAGCCGCACACGCTGGACGCGGGCGCGTACACGGTGGTCCTGGAAGCGCAGGCCGTAGCCGACCTGCTGGGCTTCTTGCGCTTCGTCTTTGACGCCCGCAGCGCAGACGAGGGCCGCAGCCCGTTCTCAGCGCCCGGAGGGAAAACCAAAGTCGGAGAGAAAATCTTCGACGAACGAATCAGTATCTACAGCGACCCGTGGCACGCGGAGCTGCCGGGCTCGGCGTTCGCCCAGGGCGGCCTGCCCGCGCAGAAGATGTACCTGGTGCGCAGCGGCGTGCTCGAAAACCTTGTCTATTCGCGGTTCTGGGCGCAGCAGAAGGGCAAGGAGCCTACTCCCGGGCCGGTGAACGGGATTCTGGAGAGCTCCGCACCGACGGCGAGCGTCGAGGAGATGATCCGCGACACAAAAAAGGGACTCCTGGTGGGCCGCTTCTGGTACATCCGTCCGGTGGATATCCGCACGCTGCTGATTACCGGTCTGAGCCGCGACGGCGTCTGGTCTATCGAGGACGGAAAAATCCAGTACCCCGTGCGCAACTTCCGCTTCAACCAGAGTCTCCTGCAATTGCTGGCCCCGGGCAACGTGGATCTGATTTCCTCCCCGGAACGCGTGGGCAGTTCAGAAGCGCAGGGCGGCGACTCGAATCTGCTGCCTGCTCTGAAGGTCAAACAGTTCAACTTCACATCACAGTCTGAAGCCGTGTGACCTGCCGGGCGCGCGCTGCCGCGGGAGGGCTACCCGTTCGGCCGCACAAATTCGCGGTGCTGGCGCAGGAGGAACTGGTCAGTCATTCCGGCGATATAGTCGCAGACCACGCGCTGCGGCCCGCCGGCCGCCGTGCGCGCCTGCTCGGCATAGTAGGAGGGCATTTTGCCGGGAGAGCCGAGGTAGAACGAGAATAGCTCGCCCAGGGCCTCGACGCTGCGATTGCGCTCTTCGACAAGCGCCGGAGCGTCGTAGAGTTCCGCATAAAGAAACTTTTTCAGCTCGGCGTTGCCCCGCGCCATAGACGGGCTGAACGCCGCCAGGCGCTGCGGATGCCGGCGGATGTCTTCTGCGGATGCGGCGCCGCTGGCGGTCACGTTGCTTCGCGTGGTTTCGATCAGGTCCGTGACCAGACGGTTCAGCACCTGTTTCAGCGCCTCGTTGAATTTCAGCTTGCGCCGCCCCGCTTGCCTCCGGCGGTCCACTTCCGCATAGGATTCGGCCAAGAGCGGTGCGCCTGCAAGCATCTGTTCCAAGTTTAGCAGCCGGGCCTCGAAGCCGTCGTCGAGGTCCGCGGTGTTGTAGGCGATTTCGTCCACCAGGTCGATCAACTGGGCTTCGAGCGGCGGGCGGAGGTCGAGACGGTATTCAGACAGCTCTGGGAATTCGCGGGGGGAATAATCGCGCGAGTGTTTGATGATCCCTTCGCGGACTTCGAAGGTGAGGTTCAGACCGGGAAAGTCCAGGTAGCGCTGCTCGAACTGTTCGACGATGCGCAGGGCATGCAGGTTGTGGTCGAAGCGGTCTCCATGCCCGCGCATCAGGGTGTCCATGCGGCGCTCGCCCGCGTGCCCGAACGGCGGATGGCCGATGTCGTGGACCAGCGCGAGTGCTTCGGTGAGGTCAGCGTTGAGACTCAGCGCGCCGGCCACAGTTCGCGCCAGTTGCGCGACCTCCAGTGTGTGGGTGAGCCGGTTGCGGAAATGGTCGGAGTACCGCGTGGTGAAGACCTGGGTCTTGGCTTCCAGGCGGCGAAAGGCGCGGGAATGGATCACGCGGTCGCGGTCGCGCGCATACGCGCCGCGATAGGGATGCGGAGGTTCGGGGTGGCGGCGGCCGAGCGAATCCGCCTCGCGCATCGCGTAGGGAGCCAGCGTCATCGCCGGGATTGTATCGCGAGGGCGGCGCGGCGCGTCAGCAACCGTGGCGCTGGTGCGCGGAGGCGACCATTCGCCGGGTGCAGAGTCAGGACTTCGGCTTCAGGGCGGCCAGGCGCTCTTCGGCGCGCTCAGCCAGGGTGGTGTCGGGGTAGTCCTTCTTGATTTCCTCGTAGAGCTTGGCAGCTTCGGCGGCATTGCTGCGGCGGTAGTATTCCGCGAGGCGCAGCATGGCAATCGAGCGGGGCACCATTGTCGAAGGGTGCTCGATGAGCAGGCGATACGCCTTCACAGCGTCCTCGCCCTTGCCCGTGCGCTCGAACGACTGCGCCAGGGCCAGGCGCGCCAGAGCCGTCAGCTCGGCGTCGCCGCTGCTTTCCACCGCGCGCAACTCGCGCTGGGCATCGTCATGCTTGTCCAGGCGGTCGTAAGAGAGGCCTGCGTAATATCGCGCCGTGCGGCCCTGGCGCGTGCGGGGATAATTCGCCGCAACCTCGGAGAATTTCTTGGCCGCGTCTTCGAATTTGTTCTTCTCGGCAAGGTAGGTGACCTCGAGGGGGTCCTCCGGCTCGCCCGCAGCGCGGATGCGGGCCTGGAAAATCTTCATGGCTTCGTCCAGCCCCGCGCTGGCCATCACGCCCTGGCGCTCGGAATAGAACCGCCAGCCGAACACGAGCAGGAGCACCGCCAGCGCCGTGCCGCCGATGATCCAGATCATTCGCTGGTGCGAGAGCGCGGCCTCGGCGCCGTGAACCAGGGTCTCGCGGAATTCGTCCTTCTTCAGTTCCTTGCGGCTGATGTGCTGGGACACAGAACGACTCCTAGACGCGATTGGAAAAAAGTCATTCTAGCACACCGGGCTGCGGGGCGTTCAGCCGCTCAGGTCCTGCTGAATCGCTTCCCAGACGCGGGGCAGACGCGCGAAGCCGGTGGGGTAATACAGCCGGCGCGCCGGCACATGGTTGGTCAGCCAGCCGAATACGCGCAACTGCCGCTCCATCCGAACCGGTGTGCGCAACACGGCATTGAGGGTGTGACCGGCCAGGGCCAGGAAGACCTTTCGCGGCGGAAGTGGCTCGACCTTGGGCGGCGAAGTGGGAGCGATTTCTCCCCGCTCGAGGAAGTAGATTCTTCCAAGCGGAAAACTCGAACGGCTCAGCCACGGCCGAACCGGCAGGGTGATTTTGTCCCCGGCAGAGCGGGATTTTGTGCGACGCAAGCCAAGCTTGCGGAGGGAGCCGGGAACTAGACGCAGCTGAGGAAGCCCCGGGAAGGCCCGTGCGCCCCCGCGAACCAGCCTGACGGGAAGCACATCGTCTGACAAGAATTTGCAAGCAGCGCGGGATAACCACGCCACTAGCGAGGACTTCCCGGCCCCCGGCGCGCCAACAAATGCGAGGACACTGCCACGATAGACCACGGCCCCGGCGTGAAGCGGTTCAAACCCCCGGTCGAGCAAAAAGAAGGAACAGACCGGCCCGCGCAGCGCCTCCACCACGGCGCTCTCCTTGGCGCGGGGTCGCAGGCAACACAGAACGGTGTCGCGGCGGGCGGAAAGGTCAAAGGTTCCGGAGTCAGAACTGAACACGCGATAGGACCCGGCCCCCGGCATTTGCCAGGTTGAAATCTCAACCGCTCCAGGGGTGAAAATTCTCTTGCTGAGGCGGCGGGCCGCGGGCGCCAGCGGCGGCGGCAACCCCCTCAGCCTGGCACGCAACTCGAGCCCGGCAAGCCGCAGGGTAGGAAGCGCGGAAGCGGTCAAGAGGCGCGAGGGCACCCGGCCTGCTTATCCTTTGAAAGAAGACTCGTGGGGAATCTGAGAAAGCAGAAGAGCAATCATCGGGGGAGAAATCCTCAAGGAAACCTGGTCATACCGGAACCACCATCCATGCTGGCGCCGTTCATCCCCGTTGTCAGTTCGGCGAGCGTCCCGAGTCGCGTCAAAACCGGAGGTTCGAGGGTAATCGGTTCGACACAGGCTTCCAGATTCTTCTTGACAGACTCCTCTGCCATACCCCCCCTTGAGTGAAAGTTATAGCCGAAATTCAAGCACCGCGCCACCAATATTTTTCCTGGAATCTGGAGGCGCCCTCCGGAGTGTGCGAGAATCGCCGGGCTCGGAGCCGCTCTCTGCCAGCCCCTGTGCTGCGTTGCGAGGGCTCTCGTTGGGGCGGCCCAGGAGGATGACACATCGCCTTGCTCTCTCTGCCGCCCGAAGCACAACTCTTGCTGTTGTGCGCGCGGCGTGAACTGGACGATTCCCGGCGCCAGCGGCTCGCCGAGCTGCTTGCGACACCCTTGCAGTGGGCTTACGTTCTCCGCCTGGCCGTTGTGTATGGCCTGCGGCCCTGCCTCTGGCGGCACCTGAACAGCCAGCCAGAGGCGCCGGTCCCCGCCCAGGCCCGGGATTTGCTTCGCTCCATCACCAGCCACAACCAGACGCGCCAGGAATTCCTGTGCGCGGAGGTGGTGCGCCTCACCAATATCCTCGAAAAAGGCGGCGTTCAGGCCGCGGCCTATCGGCAGTCCTCGTTGGCGCTCACGGTGTGGGCCCCGAACCATTTGCGGGAGTTTGAGTACATGGACCTGCTGGTTGCTCCGGACGATGCCGAGCGCGTCGCCAGGGTGCTGGCCAGTGAAGGTTATCTGCCGTCGCCAGGGGTTTCGGTTCCTGTGCCGACACCGAAACCCGCAGCGGACGGGGTCGCCTTCCTGGTGAACCGCGAAACCATTGCCCTGCTGGAAGTGCACTGGGGAGACCCGCCCGGCGCTCAGCTGCCGGAGTTTTCGCTGGAGCAAATCCGCAGCCAGGCCCGGGTGCAATCCTTCGCAGGCGGCGCGGCGCGCGTGCCCCGGCCCGAGCATCTGGTTAATCTCTGCTGCCGCGAAGGCGCCCGGTATGCGTGGCGCCACCTGGGCATAGTGTGCGACCTGGCGGAGTTGTTCGCCTCGGCCCAGGTGCAGGACCTCGGCAGCGTACTCGATAGCCGCTGCGCTCCTCACTGCCAGAATGCAGTTCGCTTCGGCCTGGAGCTGGCGCGCGAATTCTTCGAGCAGCCGTCCGCGGAACAGTGCGCGCTGGCCGCGCTTCCAGAGCCTCCCGGCTGGATGCGGCGATTGCAGGCTTCGGTAGCCGGCAGGGTGTTTGCGGAGCAGCCCGTGCCCGCCACCAGCACGGAGATGCTGCGGTTTCAGTGGCAGATGCGTGACACTCCCGCCGAGCGCCTCGGCTATCTCCTGGGATATCTGCTGACGCCGAACCAGGCGGACTGGAATTTGCTGCGCCTGCCGGATCCGCTGCGTTTCCTTTACCCCCCTCTGCGTGTCGCCCGCCTGGCAGGCCGCACCGCGGCGCTTCCCTTCTCCCGGCTGTTCCGGCACGGGCCTCCAAAGCGCAAAGCGCTGGGCAGTTTTACGCCCACGCCACTCGACGTAGTGCATCGAATGCTAAAGCTGGCGGAGGTGGGCCCGGCCGACGTGGTGTACGACCTCGGCTGCGGCGACGGCCGCGTGGTGATCGAGGCGGCCAAGCGGTACGGCGCGCGCGGCGTAGGCGTGGACGAAGATCCCGCGCGTATCCGCGAAGCCCGGGCGAATGCAGAGGCCGCCGGGGTGCAGGGCCAAGTGGAGTTTTTGGAAATAAACGCGCTGGGCGTCTCACTAGCCCAGGCCACGGTGGTCATGCTGTACATTTCCGCGGGCGCCGCTGATGTCCTCCGGCGGAAGTGCCAGGAGGAGCTCCCTGATGGCGCGCGCGTGGTGGCCCACGGCGCAGACCTGGGGGAATGGGACCGCAGCGAAGTAGTGGTTTCCTCGGGTTACCCGACGACGATTTATCTCTGGAAATTTCAGAAGGGGAAGATAATGCAGGGATAACCGTTTCGCGACACAAGCCGAAAAAGTGCTTGGGGCCAAGCGAAAAAAACAGGCTGATTACTTCAGGACCATCGTGGAGCCGGCCACCCCGCCGTCGTTGCCCGCACCGGCCATCGCCTGCGTGAGTTCGCTCAACGTCCCAAGTCTTTTCAATTCAGGGACTTCCAAGACTTCCTGATTCTTAGTATTCCGGGCGCCGTTTGAGACTTCGGCCATCGCGTCCCACCCCCCAGGTTATCAACTTAAAGTTTAACCTGGGATTGGGAGCGCAGCCACAACAGGAATCCGCCGAGGTGCAGAAATAGGTTTTGTTGAGACCAATCCGCGCGATCGAGAAAGGCTCGAGATACCTCGCGCGCGGCGCGAAGGTCAAGGAAATTCGCCGCGGTTTCCGGCGGATTGTCAAAAAGCGGACGCCAGGAATTCCAGTGCTGCTTGCGCGGCAGTGCGGAGTAATAAGGATCGTAGTTAGCCTTGCGCCGCAGGTTGCGCAACGGCTCCGGAAGCAGGCCGGGGATTTCCCGCAGCAGCGACTTGAATCGCCCGTCCACCACCTTTTCCTCCCACGGCACGGCCATCATGTATTCAACCAGGCGGCGGTCGTAGAAAGGCTTCCAGTAGTCCAGTCCCTGGCGCGAAGCGACAAGGTCGCGCCATTCGTCCATCAACACCCGGCGCCCGCGGGTGAGGCTGTGGAAGTCTTCCTCGGTGCTGAGGGCTTCAAAGGGCAGACGCGGGCGCACGCTGCGCATGCGCTCTGCGAGATGCGTGCGGCGGGCCAAGTCCGGATGAATCCACGCCGGAGCGCGCCGCCACTTCAGGCCACGCCAGAGCCGCAGGGCTGGCCGCGGCGCCAGATAGGGCATAGCTTCGCGGAAGGCCAGGGACAGCGTGCCATCGAAATATTTCGCGTAGGTGGGGAGATCGCGGACCATTTTCCTGATCCGGGCGTGGCGGATCAAGTCGGCTACAAACGCGCCGGGATGCCCGCTTAATTCGTCGCTGGCGTCGCCGGTGAGAATTACGGCGCATCCCTGCTCGCGGGCCATCTCCACTAGCAGGCGGTCGTTGCCCAGGTCCAGTTTGGTGAACGGCAACCCGGTCGTGCGTATGATTTCTTCGACCTCCGGGAGCACGTCGCCTGCGGGCAGAGGCTGATGATGAAAAGGGATCCCGCCCTGGCGGGCCACCAGGCGCGCCAGCTCGATCTCGTCATTCTCGTCCGTGAGCTGAAGATGGATGGAGTGCAGTCCGGGACAGGGCCCGGGGTGGCGGGCGGCAACGAGGGCAACAGCGCTCGAATCCAGCCCGCCGCTCAGAAAAATCCCCGCGGGCTTCGCCGAGCGCAGTCGGCAGGAGACAGCTTCCGTGAGCAATGCGCCCAGGTGATCGGCGTAGTCCTGGTGACGCGGATAGCGGAGTACGCGGCGAGGCTCAATCTGCCAGTAACGCCGGAGTGCCAGCCCAAGCGCATCCCAGGTGAGCGCGTGGGCGGGCGGCAGTCTTCGGATCGCCGAATGGAATGTGCGTTCCACATCCGGAAAACCCGTCCACCACAGCAGCGCCTCGCTCACACTGACTTCGTCGAACTCCCGGGGGATTTGGGTCAGGCGCAACAGGGCCTGAATCTCCGAGGCCAGAAAAATCCGGCCATCGCAACAGGAGTAAAACAGCGGCCGCACGCCCAGAAAGTCGCGCGCGGCGAAGAGGCGCTGCGCGCGGGGGTCCCACAGCGCAAACGCAAAATCCCCCAGCAACCGCCCGGCGCAGTCCTCGCCGGACTGCAAATAAGAATGCAGGACAATCTGCGCGTCACTGGCAGAAGGCGCCAGGCGCGGCGCGCCGTTTCCGTGCGCAGACATCTGCGCCAGCAACTCCGCGCGGTTGTCCAGGCGGCCGTCCCATACCAGAACGCAGCCGCTTGCTGGATCCGTGATGGGCTGGACTTCGCCGGCTGATTCCGGCGTGAGGGACTGCAGCGCTGCCCCGAGAACCGCGCCCCGCCCGGCCGGCTGCGCCGTCGCATTTCCGGTTCGCGAAAGCACCGGCGAACGTGCTGGGGTACCGCGGTGGGCCAGCGCTGCGAGCAGGAGGTCGAGATCCGAACTCGCCGCGCAAGCCGCCTCCTGTGAGTCCTGCCAGGCAATGGCTGCGATACCGCTCATTGCGCGCGTCCCGCGGTTGCGGTTTGCGACCTGGGAAGGGGATCCTCAGGAACGCGATACAACAGCCGGAACCCTTCGCCGGGGTCGGCCTGGGAATCACCGAGCCAGGCGTGAGCTTCAAAGTTCCCCTGACACTGACGCACACCGATGGAAAGCGGCGCGCAAACTCCGCGGCCGCGCAGCAGGACGGCGGCCGCCAGGGAATCCAGCAGGCAGTTGGGTTCGAGCGGCACAAGCCGGTGCGCCCAGCGCACCCAGCGGCGCGTCTCCTCGATGTCCGCAGCAGCGGCCTCGTGCGAGGATTCCGTGAGACCCATTTGGTCGAGCACGCGGAGGAAATCATCTTCGCGCAGCGCCCGCGAAACACGGCAGAGAGTGGCCGCGGCGCGCACGACACCTCCGACATCTCGCCAGGTCACGCCGCGAAGCCGGCCGATCATCGCTGCCTCCCCTTCGGACCCGGCGCGCCATCGGCGATGAGCAGTCCGGAGTGGAGGAGCTGCTCGAGCAGTTGGGTGAGCGCGCTTTTTAGTTCAGATTCGTCCGCCGCGTACCGGGTCCGCAGGGAGGCCAGCGTCTGCCGCGGGCTGTGAAGTCGCGAGAGTTCTTCCCAGATGAACGCGCCCGAGCGGTTTAAGCCCCAGTACACGCCGGTCTTCAGGTTCAACAGGATGAGGTCTTCGCCGACGGTCTGCGTCACCACATCCTGGTGCGCGCGCACGGATTCGGGCCAGCGATTCATTCTCCTCCCCCCGGGGCCGGGTGCGGAGACGCCTCCGCCGGCAGAATCACCGCGTCTGAATTCGCCGCTGCCGGACGAACCCACGGTATGGGTCCGATCATTCCCAGCAACCGCGTCAGCCGCACGAGATAAGCTGACCAGCCCGGCCGGAGGGCATACTGAACCTGGCCCTCACTGCGAATCTGTTTCACCCATTCCGTGTGCGTGGGCCGCAGGAGCCACAGGAGATAGCGCATCCGGCGCAGAGCGGAATCCTGGAGCCGGATTCGCTCCCAATGGACTGCCGCAGGCTGCGCCGGCGCGACCGGGGCAAGCGGGCGGCGGAAATAGCGCCGTGCGTCGCGGCGCACGCGCGAGCTGGACAGTTTCTCAGCCGCCGCCCAACGAATTCCAAAGTAGGCTTCCAGCAACGCAAACGTGGTGCCTGCGCGACGGCGCAATCCGGCCAGGTCGCACAGCTTCAAAAACCGCGAAGGCTCGATCCTGCCCTCGAATCGCACAAGAAAATCGGCCACGTCGCATAGCCACCGGAGGCCTGCCCAGCCGTGACCCGATACGTGGCCACAAAGCAGGAGCAGATACATGGCAGGGTCGAGAGTGCGGATGGGCGCTGAACCTGACTCCACTTCGTAAGACTCCATTGAATTCCACAACAGCAGCCCGGGCAGGTGCAGTGGCCGCCAGTGGAGTTCCACAAGCACCGATGCCCCCGCGAATCGCCGGAGGTACACCACTTCCGAGGTATGCTCGTCGGCATCGCGCAGAAAAGGAGGATGCGTCAAGAGTCGGGGCCAGAGGCGCGACTCGTAGCCGGCGGCATGGAGAACCTCGCCCGCTTTGAACACATCGGCTTCGCGCACCACCAGGTCCACATCCCCGCAAAACCGGGAGGTCGCGTCGCGGGAGAGAAGCCGCGCCAGCGAAGTTCCCTTCACCGCAATGGCTTCGATCCCCGCCTGGCGCAGAGCCACCAGCAACCGGGCTTCTTCCGTCTTCAGGAGCAGGCTGTTGGCTGCCGCGGCCCTGGCCATTTCTCCCCAGCGAGAAATCCACCGTCCGGGGATTCCCGCTCCGCGAAGCAAATCTTGTCTGGCCGCCAAACGGGAGCACAATCCCGTGGAGACAACCAGGGAATCAAGTTCTTCCCATTCTGCGCTGGATAGCGGCGCTGGCAGACGGAAGGCGGGGAGTTCCGGCACTTGCGGCGGGCGGACCAGCGTCACCAGAATTCGTTCTGCGGGAGCCAGCCTCTCCGCCAGGCGGGAAAAGAGTTTTGTCTGTACGCCAAACTGGAGCGCGCAATTTGCCCGTGAATTGGCCGGTGAGGCGCTTGTCACCGGAGTTTCCCCGGCATCGTAGATCGCGCCGGAAGTGGGTAATGTTCCCAAGCCGTTTTCCCCGCCCCTGATCACGCCCCCCGGGCGCGGCAGTTACCCCTGTGTGGCCCCGAAAGCAGCCACCAGGGCTCGCGCGTTGCATCTATGTATAGCAAAGGAAAAGCAGCGTGGCAAATCGAAGTACAACTTTCAGCCAAGCGATACCCCATATCTCGTGGTCACGTGCCCCCAGGGTACTAAGAGCAGGGGGAGGGTTGCCGAAATGCTTGACACCAGCCTCACCCGATGCCTAAACTGACTTCCGGGCATCCTGCTTTTCTCGGGTACTTGGGACAACCTATGAGGATGTGGTGCTGTGCGGTCCGCGCGCGCGGTCGGGGACTGCCCGCGGGTGCGCTGTGGCCTGTTTGCATTTCCTTTCTCATTGCCGCCCTTCTCTGCGGGGGGTCTGCGAGGGCGCAGCAGTTCCCGCCCACGGCGGCTGCTCCAGCTATCCAGTCGGTTGAGGCCCAGCGCGACTACGTCATCGGCGCGCAGGACCTGCTGCATATTTCCATTCTGGAATCTCCCGAACTGACGCGCGAGGTGCGCGTCAGCGCCGACGGCACCATTGGCCTGCCTTTGCTCCCCGCGCGCGTCCACGTCCAGGGACTGATGCTCAGTGAAGCCGAGGTCCTGCTCCAGAAGAATTATCAGGAGGCCGGGATCCTGAACCGCCCGAACATCACCATCACGGTTAAAGAGCTTCAGAGCAAGCCGGTCACGGTAATGGGCGCGGTGCGCAGCCCGGGCGTCTTCCAGGTGAGCGGGCAGACGCGGCTGCTGCGCGTGCTGACGCAGGCTGGCGGCATCAGCGAGGAAGCCGGCGCCATTGTGCAGGTCATTCGCGCGGGAGCCGTCTCCGCAGCGCAGGTGGAAAGAATCCGCATCCAGGACCTCCGCGAGGGAGTGCTGGAGGCCAACATCGCCATCTACGGCGGGGACACGGTGAACGTGATTCCGGGGGGTGCCGTGTACGTAGTCGGCGCAGTGAACTCCCCCGGACGTCACGTGCTGGGCGGGGACGCCGAGCAGTTGACCGTGCTGCGCGTCATTGCGCTGGCCCACGACCTGAAGTCCACAGCCAAGCCGGACCGCTCGGTAATCCTGCGGAAGGAACCCGGCACCTCGGAGATCCGCCAGATTCCTGTGGATGTCCGGCAAATCCTGGCGCGCCGGGCGCCGGATGTCGCCGTACAGCCCAACGACGTTTTGTTTGTGCCCGATAGCGCCGCCAAGCGCGCGTTCCGGCGGGGCCTGGAAGCCGCCCTCCAGGTGGCCACGGGCATTGCCCTGGTGGGAATCCGGTAGGCAGTTCAGCGGCCGCGGCCCTCCGGGCCGGGAAGGATTACAGCGGGAATGGATGACCGGGAACCCAAAGACGCCATCGAAATCCGAAGAGAGCCGCTGAGCATCACCGCCGAGCCGGCCAGCTTCCGCAGCCTTCCCTACGGCGGCCCGGTGCCCGACCCGCTGGCCAGCGGGCTGCCGCTGCGCGACTACTTGCGCGTGCTGCGCAAGCATCGCTGGATGATTATCACCGTTGTGGTGGTGATGGTCACCGTGGTCACCATCTTCACCATGCGCCTGCCCGCCATCTACCAGTCCACGCTGCGACTGGAAATCAACGGCGAGACTCCGGACCTCTCCAACCTGCGCGAGCTGTTCATGACCATGCCCACGGATGAGGAGTTCTTGCAGACGCAGGTGCGCATCCTGCAAAGCGACGACCTGGCCATGCAGACGGTGCGCGCGCTGCGCCTGCATGAGCGCCCGGAATTTTTCAGCCGCGCCGGAGGCGCGCAGAACCAGGGCCCGTTCACGCCGCGCGAGGAGGCGCAGCTGATTGGCGGGCTGCGCTCGCGCCTCAACGTGCAGTTGCTGCGCGGTACGCGCTTGGTGGAAATCCGCTACGAGTCCACGGACCCCAAACAGGCCGCCGACATCTGCAACACCCTGGCGGAGACCTATATTGAAACCAACTTCCGCAAAAAATACGAGTCCACGCTGGGCGCAACCGAGTGGATGGCCGGCCAGCTCCAGGAGCTGAAGGGCAAAATGGAAAAAGCCCACGGCGCCCTGGTCTCTTACGAGCGCGCGAACCAGATTTTCTCGTTGAACGAGGGGCAGAACGTCACCATGCAGAAGCTCGGGGAGCTGAACCACGAACTCACCCTGGCCGAATCAGAGCGCATCGCACGCGAATCGCAGTGGCAGCAGGTCAAGAGCCGCGCGGCGCAAGATTTGCCGGCCCTTTCCCAGGGCAGCTTCTACCAGGATTTGCAGAAACGCCTGTCGCAACTCAACGACGAACACATCGAGACCCGCGCAACCTTTGGCCCCAACTACCCCCGGGTGCAGCGCATCGAGCGCCAGATGGAGGAAGTCCGCAAACAAATGGAGGGCGAGCGGCAGATGGTGGCCGGCCGCCTGGAGTCAGAGTACCAGGCAGCGCTGCGGCGCGAGCGGTTGCTGCGCCGGGCCGTCGAGCAGCAGAAGTCCGAAGCCAACGTGATGAACGCCAAGCTGGTGGAGTACAGCCTGCTGAAACGCGAATACCAGACCAATCAGCAGCTCTACGACGGGCTGCTGAACCGGTTAAAGGAGGCCGGGGTTTCCGCGGGGCTGCGCTCCAACAACGTGCATATCGTGGACCGCGCGCGGCCCCCGCTGGCTCCCATCCGCCCGCAGCGCGCGCTGAATATCCTGATGAGCCTGATTGTGGGACTCTTCGTGGGCGGCATCCTCGCGCTCATCAACGATTATTTCGATAACTCAGTGAAAATGCCGGACGAGGTGGAGCAACTGGTAAGCCTTCCGGCGCTGGGGATTATTCCCTCGGTCATCAGCGTGGGCAGCCAGTCGCGCCGCGCGCTCCCCGCCGCCGGGTTGCAGGCCAGACAGAATTCCTCAGACCTGGCCACGGTAAACCAGCCGCAGTCCATCGTGTCGGAGGCCTATCGCGCGCTGCGCACCTCCATCCTGTTATCCACGTCGAAGCATCCTCCGCAGACCATCTTAATCACTAGCGGGCAACCGCGCGAAGGAAAGACAACCACGGCGCTCAACCTGGCCATCACCCTGGCGCAGCGCGGCGACCGGGTGGTGCTGATCGACAGCGACCTGCGGCGGCCCCGCGTGCACCGAGCGTTCCAATTGAACAACGATCAGGGTCTGAGCACGTATCTGACCGGCGCCGTCGGCCTGGACAACCTGCCCAGAGCGGTGCGCCACATCCCGAACCTGTTTGCCATCCCCTCCGGCCCGCCCCCGCCGAACCCCGCCGAGCTGCTCTCCAGCGAGCCCATGCTTTCCTTGTTCATGGAGCTGCGCCGGCAATTCGATTTCATCGTCCTGGACTCGCCCCCGGCCATCACCGTGGCGGACAGCATGATCCTGGCCTCGCATGCCGACGGAGTGATCCTGGTGGTGCATGGCGGCGTGACTACGCGCGAATGCCTGCGCCACGCCCGCAAGCTGATGGGCAGCGTGAGCGCCAAGATGATCGGCGTGGTGCTGAACAACGTGGATATCCGCTCCGCCGACTATCAGCACTACTACACCTATTACTACGGCGACTATTACCGCAACATGCTGGACGGCTACGGGTACGGTCACGAGCCTAAGGACCGCCAGATGCAAGGGCGCAAGAAGGCCGGGGCATAAAGCAGCCGGCGATCGTCCGGCAAGTACGGCCGGCGTGAGGGACCCGGGGATTCCAGACGACTGGGGCAGAATGGTTTTCGCACTCGACACCACGCTTCGAAAATTCGCAGTCCTCTCCCTCGCCATCGGGGCCACGGCGGCGCTGGCTATTCCACTGTGGGCTCATTATCGTGCCGACTCCTTCTCCCGCCAGGGCACCCGGGAAGCCCTGCTGGCAGCGTTGAAGTACGAGCCTTCCAATGCCGAGCTGCACAACCGGCTGGGGCGCGTGGTGCTCTATTCGCCGCTCGGCGATCCAGAAGAAGCATTGCGGGAGCTGGCGCGCGCCACCGAACTCGATCCGCACACCGCTTCCCACTGGCTGGACCTGGCCCTGGCTCGCGAACTGGAAGGGGACCTGACGGGCGCGGGTCGCGCCCTGGAAGCAGCGCGCACAGCCGAGCCGCGGACTCCGGCGGTGCTGTGGCAGATGGCCAACTTCGAACTGCGACGTAACGCCCCGGAGGCGACCCTCGCCGTCTTAAGGGAACTGCTCTCCCAGTCGCCGGAGTACACGGCGCGGGCGCTGCCCGTGTTTGCAAGGGTGTTCGACTTGCAGACACTTCTGGATCGCGCGGTGCCGGCCAGCACCGAATCGCTCGGGGCGGCACTCGAATACGTCCGGGCAGAGAGCGACTTTCAGGGAGCGCCTCTGGTGTGGGAGCGGATGATGACCCTGGGCCAGCCGCTGGACCCGGGCCGCGTGCGTTTCTTCTTGACCTGGCTACTGGTCACCGGCCACGCCGAGTTGGGGGAAAAAGTTTGGAGAGATGCAGCCACGCGGGGAGCCATTCCCGTCTCTCGCGCCGATGCGGAGCAAATTTTCTACAACGGAGACTTCACGCAGCCCCTGCTCAACTACGGCCTGGACTGGCGCGTCCTGCCGCATCCGGAAGCCTCCGTGTGGATTGAGCCCGGAGGGCCGCGGCCCGGCCAACAGTCGCTCTGCGTGCGCTTCCGCGAAGATGCCCGCCAGCCCTTCGAGCACATGAGCCACTGGATCATCGTTCAGCCCGGCCATCACTACGTGATGAATGCCTGGCTGCGCAGCGAGCGCCTGAATTCGAGTCCCGGAGCTTTCCTCCAGATCCGCGGATCGCAGAGCGACGTGCCGCAGAATGCGGCCACGGAATCCGTGCTCGGCAACAGCAAGTGGACTGAGGTGATGCTGCGGTATGAAACCGGCCCGCAGAGCCGGATGGTGAACCTCGCCCTGATTCGACCCGGCGCGGGCCCGCAGCAGCAGCCGGCTCCAGGAACTGTCTGCGTGGCAGCCGTTTCCTGGAAAGACCTGGGGCCGGCAGGGGAGGTCAATTGAGCGTCCTGGTCAGCCATCCGACGCTGGTGGGCGAACGCACGGCGGTGGTGGTGCGTTCCGGCGTGGCGCGGTTGCTGAGTTTTGCCGCGCCGGGCGTGCTGATTTTTGCAGCGCTGTCCTTCGGCGCAGTGACCATCCCTGCGGGGCTGGCACTGGCGGGCGTGTCCTGGGCGCTGCTGATGTTTTATGTTGTAGACGGAGTGCGGCGCGGGGAACTGAGGATTGCGGCGAATCCGCTGGCTCTCCCGGTTTTTCTCCTGATGGCTTTCACGGCCATGCACTGGGCCGGGGGACTGTCCGTGGCGCCGGTGGCCACGCGGCTGGAATGGCTGCGCTGGCTCGGCTACTGCGCGCTTGCCGCCGTGGCCGTGCAGGTGTTCGACACGCGCCGCCGGCTGCTGCGCCTGGCCGCAGTGCTGGCAACGGCGGGCTTCCTGATTGCCGTGCTGGGCATAGCGCAGTACCTGACTGCGGGGGGGAAAATCTACTGGCTCATCGAGCCCAGCCAGGGCGGCTGGATCTTCGGGCCGTACGTGAACCGCAACCATTTTGCGGGTCTCATGGAACTGTGGATCCCGCTGGCGCTGGGGATGGCCCTGGTCCCCGAAAACAGCGTTCCGCAACGCTGGATGTGGAGCGCAATGGCGCTGGTGATGGCGGCAGCCGTGGTGCTTTCCGGCTCGCGCGGAGGAATGGTTGCGCTGGGGGCGGAACTGGCCGTGTTTATGGTTGTGGCCGCCGGGTTGCGGGGCGGGCGGCGGGCGGTGGTGGGGCTCACGGTGGCTTTGGTTCTGATTGCCGGCACGGTTTATTCGCTGGACCGCGGCGAAATTCTGGAGCGCTTCCAGCAGACCCTGCGACCCAACACCTTGCAGCAGGAAGAGGCCGCGGGCCTGCGGCTCCAGGCCTGGGCCGGAACGATCGAGCTGTTCCGGCGGAACTGGATGATGGGCAGCGGACTGGACACCTTTGCGACGCTGTTCCCTGCGGTGCGCAGTTTCCCGAGTGACAAAATCTGGACACATGCCCACAACGACTTCCTGCAATTTCTGGCCGAAACCGGCGTCGTGGGCGCGGCGCTGGCCCTGTGGATGTTTGTGGCCGGCGGAGCAGAGGCCTTCCGCAACCTGGCGCAAACCTCCGGCACGGCCACCGGCGCGGTGCTGGCCGGCATCTTCACTGGTTGCGTGGGATTTCTGGTGCACGGCTGGCTGGATTTCAATTTTCATGTACCTGCGAATGCCGCCAATTTTGCCGTGCTGGCCGCGACGCTCACTCGTTGCGGCTGGGACGAGATTTAAGTTCCAGCAAGTGAATCACTTGCAGCCGTTTTCCACTGTAAGTGAAAGAGCGGAGCTTTGGGCCAAAACGCAAAACTTTCCGCCCCGTCCGGCGCGTCCTGGTACGCCGTGCACACGCGCTCGCGTCACGAAAAACTGGTAGCCCTGCAACTGGCACAGAGAGACGTCGAAAATTTTCTGCCCGTGCGCCTCGAGGTGCATCGCTGGAAAGACCGTTACAAAAAAGTCGAGATGCCGATGTTTTCGGGATATCTGTTCGTGCATCTGGACCCGGAAGCGGAGCGCGGCCCCGCGCTGCGGCTCGGCGTGCTGCGGACACCCGGCGTCGTGCGCATCGTCGGCTTCGGAAACGCCGACGCGCGCGTGCCCGGCGAGCAGATTGATTCCCTGCGCCGCATCGTCGAGCAGCGCGTCTCCAGCGAGCGCCACCGATTCCTGCGCGCGGGGCAGAAAATCAAGATCCTCAGCGGCGCGCTGGCCGGGGTCACTGGAATACTGTCGCAGGTGAAAGGGAGCCAGCGTCTTGTGGTGAGTCTGAAATCCATCCGCCAGGGAGTTTCGATTGAGCTGGCAGGCTACGAGGTCGCACCCATTGACTGAACTCGCTGTGCTCCAGGCGCGCGCCGTGCCGCTCACGGTCATCACCCCTCCGCGCAGTTGGGTGGAGCTGCATCTCGACGAGGTCTGGACCTACCGCGAGCTGCTCTATTTCTTCGTGTGGCGCGACCTCAAGGTGCGCTACAAGCAAACGGTCATCGGAGCGGGCTGGGCAGTGATCCAGCCGGCGTTCACGATGATTGTCTTCAGTCTGTTTTTCGGCGTGCTGGCCAAAATTCCCTCGGGCGGCGTGCCCTATCCGGTCTTCTACTACAGTGCGCTGCTGCCCTGGATGTATTTCGCCAATGCGCTCACGCAGGCCACCGGCAGCGTCGTTGAAAACCAGCGGATGATTACCAAGGTTTATTTCCCCAAGATCCTGCTGCCGGTTTCTTCCGTGCTCTCCGGACTGGTGGACCTCGGCATCGCCTTCCTGCTCCTGGTGGGAATGATGTTCTGGTACGGGATGCCGCCTACGGCGGCGATGTTGTGGTTACCGGTGTTTCTGCTGCTGGCCGTGGCCACGGCCCTGGCTGCGGGTCTGTGGCTGGCCGCGCTCAACGCGCTCTATCGCGATGTTCGCTACGCGATTCCTTTCTTCGTTCAATTCTGGATGTTCGCTTCGCCGGTGGCATATCCGAGCTCGCTGGTTCCGGAAAACTGGCGCTGGTTGTATGGCTTGAACCCCATGGCCGGCGTCATTGAAGGATTCCGCTGGGCGCTGACGGGCCAGGGCCAGCCGCCGGGAGTGCTCATGGCAGCTTCCGCGCTGGGTGTGGCCGCTCTGATGCTGGGAGGGCTGCTCTATTTCCAGCGCATGGAAGGCACAGTGGCCGACGTGGTCTAGGAATGAGCGAAACCGTAATCCGAGTGGAAGGACTTAGCAAGCAGTACCGCATCGGCACGCCTGAGCGTTACCGCGCCCTGCGCGACTCTCTGGCCAGCGGACTCGCAGCGCCTTTGCGGATGATCCGCACCCTGGCACGATACGCGGCAGGCTCCTCGAACGGCTCCGGCAGAAACTCTACCCCCGCCGATGCGGCCTCCAGGAATGGCACCATTTGGGCGCTCAAGGACGTCAGTTTTGAAGTCCACCGCGGCGAGGCGGTCGGCCTGGTGGGACGCAACGGCGCCGGAAAAACCACGCTGTTGAAAGTCCTGGCGCAAATCACACGTCCCACGCAGGGTCGCGCCGAAGTCCGCGGGCGCGTCGGCAGTTTGCTGGAAGTGGGCACCGGTTTTCATCCCGAGCTGACCGGCCGCGAAAACACATATCTGAGCGGCGCTATCCTCGGGATGACCAAGTCGGAGATTGACCGCAAGTTCGACGAGATTGTGGCCTTCTCGGGCGTCGAGCGCTTCCTGGACACTCCCCTGAAGCACTACAGCAGCGGGATGCAGATGCGCCTGGCCTTCGCCGTGGCCGCGCACCTCGAGCCCGAAATCCTGCTGGTGGACGAAGTGCTCGCCGTCGGTGATATCGAATTCCAGAAGAAATGTCTGGGGAAGATGGAAGCGGTGACACGCGGCGGGCGGACCGTGCTGTTCGTCAGCCACAATATGGGCGCCATCCGGCGGCTGTGCACGGGAGGCGTCTGGCTGGATAATGGCGCAGTCCGCCGCGTGGGGTCTGCCGCGGATTGTATTGATGCCTATTCCTCCAGCGTCGCGGCCACCGGAGACGAAGAGACGGGAGTCTTCGACCTCGTTGAACGGCCCGACCGCGAAGGCACCGGCAAGGTGCAGTTCACCGAAATCCGGCTTCTGGGCGACGGGGACACCCCGCGGGCACGCCTCGACTACGGGGAATCCATTCGCATCCAGATGCGACTCCACGCCCGGGAATCCGTGCGGCCGTATTTCATCGGAGTAGCCATCTATGCGGCAGATGGCACGGATCTGTTGAGCACGGTGCAAACGGATTCGCTCGCCGGACGAATCATCGAGGCCGGCGAGTCGCATTGCCTGGTATGCCGCTGCGAACACCTGGTGCTTCGGCCGGGCTCCTACTTCCTCCAGGCCTCCGTCCTGGACTCCGCCACCTGGGAATTTCACGACTGGTTCTATTCGATCGGACAGTTCAGCGTCGAGGAGGGCACGGGGAGATTCGGACGCATTCCGGACTCCCGGCCGGGATACCTCCAGCCCGTGTTTGAGTGGAACTGGAAATAAATTTCGATGGCAGCGGCGCGGCTGGTCCGCCCATGGGTTTCGATTGATGACCAGGATGGTGCTGCAAGTCCCAGTCTACTTGCCGGAATGGCTTGTGCGCCCCGCGCGCGGCCTGGTGAATCGCCTGCGCGGCCGGCGGCAAGATGGATTCAACTTGTGGGGGGACCGCGATGTGGAGATTTCCTTCATCGCCGGGCACCTGCCCTCCGGCCCGGGCCGTGCGTTGGATTTCGGATGCGGCCCGGGAATCCTGAGCCTCATTGCCGCACAGCGCGGGTTCCAGGTTACCGCGCTGGACCTGCTCGTGCACCAGGTCCCCTGGAAATCGCCGGACGTCGGCTTCCTCCAGGGAGACCTGCTGGCGCAGGAGCTCCCTGAAAACAGCTTTGACATAATCCTCAACTGCTCGGCTATCGAGCACGTGGGGCTGGCCGGTCGCTATGGAATCGTCCAGCAGAACGACGAGGGCGACCTCCAGGTCATGGCCAGGCTGCGGGCGCTGATGAAACCCGGCGCGATGATGCTCCTGACCACGCCTTGCGGGCCCGACGCCACGTTCGCACCTGAATTCCGCGTCTATGGCCCGCAGCGCCTTCCCAGACTCCTCGATGGCTTCCGGGTGGATAAGGAATGCTTCTGGGTGAAAAACGGAGAGAACCGCTGGCAGCCCGCGGAACGAAACGTTGCGTTGCAATTCCCGGCTCACGCAGATCGCAAGAGCCCCTATCACAGTATTTTTGCGCTCGGTTGCTTCGTGCTGAAGACATAGGGATGGGCGCTCCGAGAATGGGCAAACCCGGCCTCGCGGCAGAGTTCCACTGTTGGTACGCGCAGAACCGCGGCGAAGCACTGCGCAAAGGGGAGTTCCTCCACGCTCTGTATGGGAAGTACCTGCGCACGGGTTCCGTTGTGGACCTGGGATGCGGCGAAGGCGCATTGCTCCTCTGGCTCCAGCAGCAGGGGCGCAACCATCTGCTGGGCATCGAATCCAACCCCGAACTATCCCGCCTGGCCCGTTCGTTTGGTGTGCCGATCAAGGAAGCCGATTTTTTGGAGTACCTGCAAACCGCGCATCCGCAGCCGGCGGATTATTTCTATCTCGACGTGGTCGAACACGTCCCTTTCGAGTCCAACATGCGGCTGTTCGGACTTCTTCCTGTGGGAAGCCGTCTGATTATCCAGACACCCTACACCTGCTCAGTACAGGGCCACGAATACTACTTGAAAGTTCCTTCGCACGTGGCTCCCTATTCGCCGTGGGTGCTGGAGAAGATGCTGACACGGTTCGGCTACACAACAGTTGAACAGGGCAGTATCGGCGGGAACCTCCGGAGCACCTGGAAGAACCGTCTGCGGGCCTACCTGATCCGTAAGGTGCTCGGGGTAGACCCGGAACTCCTGATGGGTGGAGGGAATTTCTTCATTGTGGCAGACCGCGTCCGTGAAAATGGCTGAGCATTCCAGCGCAAGGGGTAGCCGAAGCGCGGAGGGCGTCGGATGATTACCCTTTTTGCCACGCCGAAGCCTTTTCGCGGGCACATCCGCGTCATCCAGCGCAACGCCATTGCCAGTTGGAAGCGTCTGCATCCCGAGGCGGAAATCCTGCTGTTCGGAGACGAGGAGGGCGCCGCGGAAACCGCCGCCGAATTCGGCCTGCGCCACGAACCGCAGGTGAGCCGGAACGCGTACGGCCAGAAATATGTCCGCGATATCTTCGAGCGAGCGCAACGCTTCGCGCGGCACCCCGTCCTCTGCTATGTGAATTGCGACATGGTGATGCCGTCCGCCCTACTCAGTGCCGTGGCCACAGTGGCGAGTTCGCAGCGACCCTTCCTCATGGCCGGCCGTCGCTGGGACCTGGACGTCACCGAGGCCCTGGAGTTCGACGACCCCGGCTGGG
>Ga0247727_10002964_pt1 | contig 38199 bp, 32 predicted proteins | sample WisWelCaveWW1625_FD_202498 | JGI IMG/M metagenome (GOLD analysis project Ga0247727, IMG submission 202498) | Biofilm microbial communities from Wishing Well Cave, Virginia, United States - WW16-25 | ecosystem: Environmental > Aquatic > Deep subsurface > Groundwater > Cave microbial mat | place...
TCCGCCACTTCGTCACGACCGACGTAGGCCGCGCAAACGTCGAGCAAATGCGCGCCTTCTCGCACTTGTTCTTTCGCCATCGACACCATCGCGTCCCAATCCTGCTTCAGCAACAATTCGCGAAATTGCCTGGAGCCGTTGGCATTCAACCGCTCGCCGACGAGCAACGGCGGCGGATCGAGATGCAGCGGCGTGCTGCTATAAAGGCTTGCCGCCGAGGGCACAAAATCAACCTGACGCGATTTCGGCGCAAGCTGCCCGACGGACTCAGCAAGCAATTTGAGGTGCTCCGGCCGCGTGCCGCAACAACCACCGACGATTTGCACGCCGAGATCTTTGACAAAATGTGAAAGAAATTGATTCAGTTCTTCGGGGGTCAATTTGTAATGCGCGTGGCCGCCAACGTTCTCCGGAAGGCCCGCGTTGGGCATGCAAAAAACTGGAAATGGGCTGTTGGCGGCGAGATAGCGAATGTTCTCCGACATCTCTTTTGGGCCGGTGGCGCAGTTCATGCCGATGGCCGTAAGCGGAAATGGCTCCAGCGCCGCCAATGCTGCAGCGATATCGCTGCCGAGCAACATCGTGCCCATCGTCTCAACGGTTACGCTCGCAATGACCGGCACGCGTACTTTTTTCTTGGCGAAATATTCAAAGATGGCCGCGAGCCCGGCTTTGGTTTGCAGCAAATCCTGGCAGGTTTCGACGACCAATAAATCTGCGCCGCCTTCAACGAGGCCGGCGGCTTGCACGGCATAAGCCGCTTTCATGTTTTCATACGAAATATGGCCGAGACTCGGTAGCTTGGTGGTTGGCCCCATGGAGCCGGCGACGAAACGCGGAAAGTTTGGCGTGGAAAATTGCTGCGCCACGTTTTTGGCAATCTCCGCGGCGCGGCGATTGTGCTCATACGCTTGATCGGCAAGATCATATTCGCCCAACACAATTGGCGTCGAGCCAAACGTATCGGTTTCCACTACATCACAGCCGGCTGCAAAGAAGCTGGCGTGCAACCTTTCGACCGCGTCAGGGCGGGTGAAAACGAGATGCTCGTTGCAGCCATTCAGCGCCTCGCCGCCGAAGTCGTCTGCGGTCAAATTCATCAATTGGAAATTGGTGCCCGTCGCGCCGTCGAAGACGATGATTTTCTCGCGCAGGCGTTGCTCGAAAGGAGTCATATTGCGGAAGCCATGTTTGTTACGGACGTCATTTTGGCTAAACAAGAATATACGAAAAGAAGAGAAAAGAGGAAAGAGATTTGTTTCATAGATGAAAATCTTGATGCCATCGATCTCTAAAAGACGAAGGCCTTCTTTTTGAACAAGAAGGCCTTTTGTTTTTCAGAGCGTATCTTTGTGAATAGTGCGGCTCGAAGCAGAATCTCTTACGGCGTAATAATGCTCAACAGCTTGCCAAGCAGCTCCAAAACTTTGGGGTTGGTCAGCACGATCAAAACGCCGAGAAGAATGATATAGAGCCTAAGTTTCCAAATTTCGTCCTTAAACTCGATGCGCAAATCAGAGCGCAGATTGGTTAATTCTTCTTTAAACTCAGCGCGGGTAACCATGTCGCGGTCGAGGCGGGCTTCAATTGCATCCAAGCGGCCTTCAATTCGAATAATCGACGCTGCCGGCGATTGGCGCACCTTTTCCATGTCTTGAAACGTCAGGTCAAGGTGCTTTTGCACGGCGCGCTCGACGAGGTCTTCGAGCTTCTTTTCGTCAACAATCGCTGTTGCCATTTAAGGTATCATTTTGGTATTTAAAACTGTCCTTGTTTGCTCATTTTGAAAATAATCTATAACGGAGAGAAAATCAAGAAGATTTTATTCTTTCTGCAAAAACGCCGCCAACTGCTCGCGAGTAGCGTTTTGCAGATTGAGCTTCTCGTTTCTGGCATTGACGATAGTAACCCCTTCCGATTTCAATTTCTTGTCTTTGAAACGATCAATCCAACCGATAATAATATCGACGGCCTGAATCACGCTGGCGGCGGTGGCGAGAATTTCCAAAAGCAGGCTTAAATTAAACTCGAGTGTCTCGGCTTGGGCGTGGCGAATTTCGACATGTGCTTGCAAAGCGCTTTTGAGCTCATTGGCTTCAGCGGCCGGAACGGCAGTCGACATTTCAATGCGAAAGCGGATTGTCGGATCTGGCATTTCAATCTCCTGAATATTTTTTTGTATCGCTTCCGGCAACTCGGCTTTGCGTTTTTCACGATAGTTGTACGCGACCACGGTGCCTTTGCCTTCTGCCGCAATTTTTTGCAAGCGCTGGCTGACCAAACGGTACTCCATTGTGAAACGGTCCCGCGACGGCGAAATTTCAACTATACGCGCGCAATCGAAACCGTGTCGGGATACGCCAACGCTTTGCGAAAGTCACATTGGGTGGAGGCGAGGATCGCGGCGATGCCGTCGTTCGTTTCCGGGTCGATAAAATTGATCTTCGTCAGGTAGGCCACCCGCGCGCTTTCAAAATAGCGAAAATAGGTGATGTTATTGACGTGGCCCAAAGCGTCCATTTCTCCCCAAGCCACGGGGAATTGCACGACAATGGGGAAGTCACGGATGAGCTCGTCTATGCATGTAGCCGGATTTCCATTCATTCCAAAGTTTCAATTTTGATTTCGTTACAACGGTCAAGACGGTGATCGTTGATGAAAAAGACATTGCACACGTTTGTGATAGCGGCGGCAAGATGGAAAGAAAGGCTCTTTCTCTTCAACGAGATATATGCTAATCGCCGTGTCAAGATATTTTCGCATTACTCACCCCATGCCTCCCGTTCTTCGCGAACTTGTTGATCGATCTCTTCTTTTGTCCGGAAATGAAAGCCCTTGCTTTTTAAATCAGCACGAGCCGTTCTAAGCCAATCAATGAGCGTTTTGCCGTTGCGTTGCTCTGGCAATAGTGGTTCTAAAGTGATACGAACACGGCGCGCCGGCAATGAAACTGGGTGATCCAAACGCACTAAATGGTCGGTTTCCAGCGTTCCAGTACTTGTGAATGAATCATACATGGGCGACCTCATGGATTTTCATTGAATTAACACAGCAAAAAATTCGTAGCAGCTCACAATTACAAGATTTCAAAAACCGCACGATTTAAAAATGCCGGGTGCGCCGGCTCACGAAGCCGCCTTCAAATGCACCAACGGCAATATCGTGGTTTCTTTCGGACTGGAGAGCACGATGCTGGTACGAGTGTTTTTGACGCCGGGCCACGATTGAATTTGCGACAGCAGCTTTTCCAAAGTCGCCGTGCTGCGCGTGCGCGCTTTTAGAATGTGCGAGCCTTCGCCGGTGATGGCGTGGCATTCAAGAATTTCTTCCTGCGCCGTCGCCCGCTTGATAATCTCGGGATAAAATGTTGACGATTCCGCCATTACAAAAACAAACGCCGTGACCTCCAACCCCACCTTGCGCGCCTCGATCACAGCATTGAAGCTGCGAATAATGCCGCGATCCTCCAGCTTGCGCAGGCGCTCGCTCACTGCCGGAATCGAGAGCTTCACCGTGTCAGCCAGCTCATTGCGCTTGGTGCGGCCTTGAGCCTGCAAGACTTCCAAAATCTGGAGATCGATGGCATCCAGCTTTTCTACTTGCATGGGTCACCTATGAATAATTTTTGGTTTTACACGACGAATGCCTGGGCAAAGTAGAAAGGCTAGGCGAGAGGTGCGCCATTTTCCAACAATTCCCCGGCATTTATGATCTTGATTGCGGCCAGTTCATGATGTGCGCCTTCCCTTAAAACATAAGGTTTGTTCTCTCGAATATATAAGTTTTATGGTCTTAGTCAAGAAAAAATATTAAAATTTTTTGCTAAAGATCTTTCCACAATCCCAGCACGTTTCCGTCTTGATCGCCGAACAGCGCGAACCAACCCGAGTCAGCCACCGGTGTTTTGGGCACGATCATCGTGCCGCCGTGTTCCTGAATGGCCTCCAACGTCTTTTCGATGTCTTCCACCTCGATGTAATTGACCACGCCTTGCCGGCCGGTGTGTTCCGGTGATTTATAAAAACCGCCATCCAGGCCACTGCCGGTTTCGAAGAGCATGTAATCCATCTCCGGTACGTAATTGGTTTTCCAGCCGAAAACGCCTTCGTAAAATTTTTGCGCTTTGTCAAAATCGGAACACGGGATTTCGATATGGATGAAATGGTTCGGCATAGCTTTGCCTTAGTTTTTCCTGCAACGAGACGATGTTGGGGGATTAGATCAAGCGCAAGATGGGGGTGAAAAACGAGAAAGTCAAGAAAAATTTTTGGGCGCCGAGGTTTCAATCCGGCCAATTTTGCAAAAACTCGATCAAGTCCTCAATGCGCGGGCTTTGGGCCGTACGGACATAGAATCCGGAAGCCGTCACGCCGGCGAGCAGCGACATTTCTAAATTCAAGCCCAGCAAACGGCCAAGGCAAAAACCGGCGTTGAAATGGTCGCCGGCCCCGGTTGAGATGAGCGGCTTCGGATCCCATGGGCCGTCGACGAGTTTGACCTCGCTCGCCGAGGCCGCCACCGCATATTGCACCGGATGAATCACGACATGGCGTATTCCAAGCTTGGCGCGAATCTCTTCCGCCATGCGCATCACGGACGCTTTCTGATTGTCCGGCTGCCTGATGCCCAGCACGTCGGCGATTTCAAAACTTTCTTTTTCATTCGTCCCCAGGATGACTTGAAAGTAACTTTGGAATTTGGCGATCAATGCCAATGCGGCGCGAATATCCTCAGCCAAACGCTTGGCCGGATCGGCGAGATCGAAAAAGACGAAATGGCTTTTGCTCGCCGCGGGCAATTGTGGACAGAGGCGCTGCAGGATATTTTCCCAAATTTCCGCCATATATGGAATCATCGTCCAATTCAGCAAACCGACGAGGTGGGATTCTGCGAGCAATTGGGCGAGTTTTTCTTCGCCGACGTGCCGCATGAGATTTTCCCACGTGATTTCATTGAGCGGCGCGATTTTGCCGAGCATCAGCTTGCCGTCGTCAAACTCCAGCGCATCGGTGTGGCAGGGAGGGGCAAAGGAAATGACCGTGGTGCGTTTGGCCAACTCTGCGAAAATCGGATGTACCGCGGGATAGCCGAGATTGCCGATGTAAGTCACCGGCGCGCCCAAAACCGCGAGCGCGTTGGCCATAATCGGCCCGTTGCCGCCGAGCTTCATTTTTTGCACCACCAGCTCGATGTTCGTGCTTTTGCCCGCGGCTTGCGATAAACGCTCGGCGAAATGGGCGATGGTTGAAATTTCCGAATGCTCGGCGAGCGAATGGCGTTTATCCACGACGCGGACGATCTCATCCACAAAGCCGTCGAAGCCGAGGAGGGCGTGCTTGGTTTTTAATTCGTTTTGGGCCGTCGCGAGCGCGCCGGCAGTTTGGATGAGGAAGTCTGGATTTTTCATGTGAATTTTATTTAATTTAAAGATCAATAGGGATAGACAACTTTACAACTTGTTTAGAATAGAAATAACTTTATCAGCCAAAGCTAAATCTGTATTGGTCAATTTGTCTATCAGCACGACACGATCATCATAATCAGCTTTGTTTCTGTCGCTTCGTAAACGCTCAAGATTGTATCCGATTCGCTTTCGCAGTTTATTCGGGCTCCTCTTGAATTGGTCACGTACATATTGATGAGCCCTACTTCCGGATGGCACATGATGCACTTCTTTATCGCGTAAATGATTCCGGCACTTACAGAAAGCTGCGTAGTATGCACGACTAATGGCTACACGCAATCGAGCCTCCTGACCCGCGCGGCTCACCGCATGCCCCGCGAGTTCCTTGGCCAAGTTGAGATACTCTGACCAATCAAAGTTCATGCGAATTCCACGTGTAGACAGAGTTTGCCTTCACTTCGGTCTGCTGCATCAAGCCACCAATCATCGTCGAGTCGTTCCAGTTTATCTAAAGCCTGTTCCGGCGAAAGGCCCGTTTGAATGAAAGCGAACAATTCGCGGTCATCATCGACTTCAGGATCGGTGACGATTTCGAGCACGACCTCGGGTTGCGGCCCGAAGTATTCTCCAATTTTGTCATGAGCTTCCACCAACAGTGGAACAAGAAAAGGATGCGCCTCGAGAAATTCCATCACTTCAGGCGACCTGCGAAAGATGTAGAGCTTTTCGAGCGCCTCGGGTTTTGGTTCCTTTATTGGAACCCTCGCGGTATCGACTATTTGAATGGCCATAAACTCTGCCTTTGCAACGTTGAATAGCGGTGGACTTTATTTTTAAATTACAGGGTTGAAATTCGTTCAATTACAAGTTGCGCATCGGCAAGCGATCTTTCTGAGAGCGAGGATACTTTGGGGATTTCGTCGTCATAATCAGCTTTTCTTCGACGATCGCGCAGCCGATCCAAGATCGCGCCGATTTCCCTTTGATTCTCGTCATCTTCGTTCAAGAACCATCTGGGAACGAACAAGTGAATCTCTGCCGTCTCAGGCACCTCGATTCCCCATTGGTCTCGAAGCAGATTTCGCGTGGTGATGAGCGCCGCATAATAAGCACGACTGATTGCAGCGCGCAGGCAGGCTTCCGAATAGCCACTTGCATCACTATGCTCTTTGAGATGTCTTGCGACATTGAGATAATCTGCCCAGTTGAAACTCACATGAACTCCACATCAAAGTTAAGTAGTCCTCTGGCGCGCGAAATTTGTTTTAAGAACCAGTGTCGGTCAAATTGCTGTAAACATCGTCCGGCCTCTTCGGGTGTTCGTGTGGTAACAATGTAACCAAATATCTCGACAAGTCCGCGAACTTCCGGATCGACAACGACTTCGAGCACGACCTCGGGTTGCGGTCCGAAGTATTCTCCAATCTTGTCATGAGCTTCCGTCAGCAACGGTACAAGAAAGGGATGCACTGCAAGAAACTCCGACACTTCCAAAGGCCTGCGGAAGGCATAGAGCTTTTCAAGCGCCTCGGGCCTTGGTTCCTTTATAGGAACCCTCGCGGTATCGACAATTTGAATGGCCATAATCTCTGCCTTGATGATTTTCCAAATCTTCGCGTCTCACATTCCACTTTCCTAATGGCAATGTAGTTGACTGGGCCTAAAATATCAAGATAATTTTTAGACGACCGGGCGATCATGCTCTCACTTGCCCCTCGCCCCGAATCACGTATTTGATCGAAGTCAGCTCGCGCAACCCCATCGGCCCCCGCGCGTGCAGCTTTTGCGTCGAGATGCCGATTTCCGCGCCGAAGCCAAATTCAAATCCATCCGTGAATCGCGTCGAGGCGTTCACGTAAACTGCGGCGGCATCGATCTCGCGCGTGAAACGCTCGGCGGCAACCGGGTCGCGCGTAACGATGGCCTCGCTGTGCTGCGAGGAATAGCGGTGAATATGCGCCAGCGCGTCGTCCAAACTGTTGACGACGCGAACGGCGAGCACCAAACGCAGAAACTCTTCTTCCCAATCCGATTCGGTGGCCGGCTTGGCCTTGGGAAATGCCTTGACGGTTCGCTCGCAGCCACGAATTTCAACGCCACAATGATCAAGCTCGGTGAGCAGCTCGACGAGATAATTTTCTCCCAAAGCTTCGTGTACGAGCAGAGTTTCAATGGCGTTGCAGACCGAAGGCCGTTGCACTTTGGCATTGAGGCAAATCGCAGTTGCCATTTTCCCGTCAGCGGTTGCATCCAAATACAAATGGCAATTGCCGACGCCGGTTTCGATGACCGGCACCGTGGCGTTTTGAATCACCGATTGAATGAGGCCGGCGCCGCCGCGCGGAATGAGCACGTCGATCAAGCCGTTGGCGCGCATCATACCCGCCGCCACTTCGCGTGAGGGATTTTCAATGAGTTGAATGGCGCCGCCTGGAATGCCGGTTTTCTCGGCTGCGGCTGCCATGACGGCGACGATGGCGCGATTGGAATTTAGCGCTTCTTTGCCGCCGCGCAAAATTACCGCATTGCCGCTCTTCAAACACAATCCGGCGGCATCGGCAGTGACGTTCGGCCGCGCTTCGTAAATGATTCCCACCACGCCCAGCGGCACGCGCACTTTTTGGATGCGCAGCCCGTTCGGCCGCGTCCAGCCTTCAATGATTTCGCCGATGGGATCGGGCAACGCCGCAACTTCACGCAAGCCTTTCGCCATATCGGCAATGCGCTGTTCATTGAGCGACAAGCGGTCAACCAGCGGTTCCGGCATGCCGTTCGCGCGGCCGGTCTCGATATCCTTCTTATTGGCCGTGATAATTGCATTCGTGTTGGCGACCAGCGCCTCCGCCATCAGTACAAGAGCAGCGTTCTTTATATGGGCGGTGCAATTCGCCAATGCCACGGCGGCAGTGCGCGCTTGCCGCCCTTTTTCCAAAACCTCGGACGGCAAATCAGCATATTTTTTTACAGCCATGTTCGTCCTCAATAAATCAATAAATTGTCGCGATGAATCACTTCCGGGTCGCCGCGATAACCGAGAATTTGCTCGAGCAGGCGCGAGTGTACGCCTTTGATGCGATTCACTTCGGCGGCGGAATAACTGGTCAGGCCGCGGCCGATCTCTTCACCGCTTTCGTTCATCACCCGCACCACGTCGCCGGGTTTGAATTCACCCTCGACGGCGGTGATGCCGGCCGGCAGCAGGCTCGTGCGGTTTTGGCGCAGAGCTTCGACGGCCCCATCGTCAATCGTCAAACCTCCGGCCACTTTTCCACTGAAGCCGATCCACGCTTTTCGGCTATCTTCGCGCAGCGGGCGCGGCAAAAAATGCGTTCCGATGGCTTCGCCCGCGAGAATATCCGTAATGACGTTCTCGCGCCGGCCGCCGGCGATAAAAACGTGGCAGCCACAGTGCGTGGCCACTTTGGCGCCGGCGATTTTAGTCGTCATCCCGCCTTTGCTTTTCCCTGAAACCGGGCCACGCGCCGCGGCCTCGAGCTCCGGCGTGAGGTGTTCCACTACCGGAAGAATTTGCTTGGTGGCGTGATCACTGTAAAAACCGTCCACATCCGAAAGGAAAACCAGCAAATCGGCGCCGACCATGGCCGCCACTTGCGCTGCTAGGTTGTCGTTATCGCCAAATTTGATTTCGTCCGTGGCTACCGTGTCATTTTCGTTGATGATCGGAATGACGCGCTGCTCGAACAAGGTCAAAAGCGTATTGCGCGCGTTCAAATAGCGATTGCGATGATGCATGACATCGTGAGTGAGCAATACTTGCGCGACGATCCGGCCATGCGCTTGAAACTGCCGCTGATAATGGTGCATGAGCAAGCCTTGCCCCACTGCTGCTGCGGCCTGGCTTTCGCGCAAGCTGCGGGTGGCAATCAAGCCGAGCGCGCTCAAGCCGACGCGAATCGCGCCGGAGGTGACGAGAGCCACCTCGGCTTTTTCCGCCGCTCGACTGAGTTGTGCTACCAGACCCGACAAATAGCTTTCGTCCAGTTTATTTTCCGGCCCCGTCAGCGTGTTCGTGCCGACTTTGATGATGATGCGAGAGAAGTGGTTCATGATGTCGATCACAATAAATTGCAGTCCCGTTTCGCCTCAAATTATTAATCTAATTCTTGCGCGCGAAAAGCGCAAGAAAATTTTTGGCACTTGCGATGGGATGTATTTACGATGGGAGGCTAAGGCGTAATGCCAAGTTACGGGTGGAGACAATTTCAAATAAACGTTGTGTAAGTCGCGCCGATGTCTTATATTTTATTTTAGCTTATTTGAGACATGATTGAACGGACAACGAGACTCGAAAATTTAAGGAGATCACCATGCCTGAACCGAAAAAGCGCGATCCGCAAGCTCCGGCTAACCTGATCGTGGAAATCAAAGACAGCAACGGCCGCGTGTGGGGCGCGATCACCGCCACCGCCAAGCAATTCTCGTCCGGCTCCGTCGGATTTTATGCCAACGGCAAGGTCGAAAATCCCGACTCGCACGAGCGCTACCAGCTCGGCGCGAACATCATTCTGATCGGCAGCAAACCGGCAGCGGAGTAACGGCAGGCCGGCGCAATGGAACATTTTATTCCTTCGGCCTGTTTTAATGTTATAACCTTTTCGCTGGAGACAGTTTGATCAATTTTTCTCGCCGGGCGATTCTTTACTCTCTTTTTATTGGCGTCGCTTTATTCGGCATTATTTACGAAATGCTCAAAAGCGAAGTCGTGCGTTGGCCGTTGCTACTTGGATACACACTCGTCATCGGCGCGTGCATTTATGTGCTGACGACGCGGTCGCATGATTCTGCGGAGGAAGAGCAAGCCGGCGAGTGAGAAAGTTGGTTTGGCGCGCCGAATTTACTAACTCAGCTGAAATTTCCCGATACAATTGAGGGAGAGAAAGTGCAAGAAAAATGTGCAAAGTGCAGCAAGCCGAAATATCCAAAGGATGGGCAGAAGCCGGCGCTGGTTAAAAGAGTATATGAAAACGGTAAACCCCAATATCAACTTCGGCATGGTGAAGAGGGATTGTCAATTTTTGATGCCCAAATATCCGATGTCAGCATCCTTGTCAAATTCAGAGCCGGTGCTAAAATTGACCTGAAAAGCGTCAATGAAATTGAAAGCAAAGGCTTGAAGGTTGTTCAAACTCATGGCGATTGTGAACATCTTCAAGATGATGAACTTGAGGACAATCATTGGGAAATTCGGCCACAGCCGGGGATGACCAGAAGTCAGTTTAAAGCGGTCTTAAAAACCTTGTGAAAAATCACGGAGACAAAAATATGTTGAATAATGTTTGGCTTCGTCGAAAGCTTCCCCCCCCACCTATTAATTTTGACGATGAATTTTTTCGTTGGTTGTGGGAAGTTGGAGTGCTGTTGGATTTGACTTTTTTTGATAACACACCCATGCTCTCGACCGATTTCGAGGCCTTAAAGCATATATTAGGCAACCCACACCCGGAACTGGAATACTTTTATTCAAAATGTACGCCTTGGGGAGCACTGCGAGCCGGGGTCGAAATCTGGGATCGCCATCTTCAGCGCCTCCATCAACACACAAGACAGACGCTTTCATCCCGTGATGATCTTTCAAGCGGGGACATTGAAAGCGCACTGGCGGTTTCTCCCTCGCTTTGGCCGGTTAATCTATCTGCGGATGCAACCGCCGTTGCTTTTTCAGATAGTCAAGGCAGGTTGGCAATTTTAAATGGAAATAGTGGCGAAGATTTGGGACGCCCTCTGGCGCTGGGACTGCGAAATTTCATCATGATGACGGTGATCGGTGAGATAATCTGGGAAGAGAAAAACTATCAAACTTATGCCGCGGTTTTAGATGACGAGACAGTGCGCGCCGCCGGCCTTTGGCCTGACGACGATCCGCCTTGCCATCCGGTGATTGACGCTTTTGAATCTCTAAATTTATCCACCTTTGAGAAAAAACTTAGTTAGTTCAATGCGACTTTATTTTTCCTTTTCAAGGCACTCGCCAATTTACGCTTTCGCCGCCGGTTTCCTTTGCTCCATCAGTCTTCCCGCCGCGGCGCAAGACGCCCAGATCGCGCCGACCGGCGAGCGGCAGGTGACCATTTCGTATCGCCTCGCTGATCTTAAATTTCAAAAGCTCGCCATCAATGGCGAGGCCGCAGAAAAGCCGGATTTTGAAAACGCGGTTCCGCTCAACGCCGCCGGCGCGCCGGAATTGCCCACGCGCGTGTTCGTCGTCGGCATCCCGCCCGGAGCGCGCGCCGAGGTTTCAATCGTTCCCGGTGCGGCCGAAGAGCGCAGCGAAATTTATGTGCCGCCGGTGCCGGTGAAAGAGCGCGCCGATGATTTGACCAGATTGCGTTATTCGCCCGAGGCGCAGATTTATAGCCGCGACGCGTTTTATCCCTCCGATCTCGTGCGCGTTGATCCGCCGGCGCAATTTCGCCAACAAACCATCGTGCGCGTGCAAGTGATGCCGGTGCAATACAATCCGGTCCGGAAGCAGTTGCGCGTTTATCGCGATTTGCAGATCGTTGTACGCTTCGCCGGCGGCGCGCCGCCGGCGCTCACCCGCTCGTCCTTTGCGCCATCCTCTAAAATCGAAGAAGAGCTTTATCGCGACGTGCTGGTGAATTACGACCAAGCCCGGGCGTTTCGTTCATCCCGATCTTCCTTGAACAATACTGTGGGAGTATCCGGGCTTGCTCGCAGCGCCAGCCCGCAAATCGACGGGCCGCTGTACAGGTTTGCGATCCGGCAGGAGGGGATTTATAGAATCGACGGGCAGGCTTTGGCCAACGCCGGGATCAGTTTGGCGACGGTGCAGCCGGGCACGATTCATCTGTATAACAACGGCGGCCGCGAGCTGCCGCGCGACTTCCGCCAGGCGCGGCCACAAGGCTTGGTGGAAAATGCCATTTACGTTTCCGACGGCGGCGACGGCCGGTTCGACAGCAACGATTTTATTTTGTTCTATGGCCGCGGCGTGGAAGGCTTCGCCTACGATTCGACGAGCGGCCAGGCGAGCCATTACACCAATCATTTCGGCTTTGACAATTATTACTGGCTGAGCTTCGGCGGCAACGCCGGAACGCGAATGGCCGAGCGCACGCCGCAACCGGTCGCCGGGCTTACTCCGCTGACGAGCTTGAAGGATCGCCTGTTCGTCGACGAAGAGCTGCACCCGTTGTATGAATCCGATCAAACGTGGTACGGCTTTCTTTTTACGAACGACGATGTCTCGCGCTCGCGGCGCTACCGGATCAAGCTGACCGATCCGGTGAGCGAGGGCACCGCGGATCTGCGCTTTGCCTTCTATGCGCCGTACACCGGCAGCTTCGGTTTTGATTCGCTCTACGTGCGATACGGCAGCCAGCAACTGGTGAGTTGGACCATTTTTGGCCTCAACCGCAATCAAGTTTTTAACGTGCCCAAACGCGGCGGTCTGGCCAACGGCGACAATGATATTTCGCTGACCTATCGCGGCAGCGGCGACGCCTCGCAATTACATATCGATTATTTGGAGTTGGTCTACGACCGGCAATTGCGGCTGAGCGACGGCATGCTGATTTTCGACGGCCGCGTTGCTGCCGGAAATACGGCTTACACCTTGAGCAATGCGGACGCCAGCTCGCTTTGGCTTTTCGACGTTACCAACTTCAGCCGCGTGACGCGCCTGTCGGCGCAAAACCGGCTGGTGAACGGTACGCAAGTGACTTTTGCCGACGCTGGAGTTACTGGCAACGTGCCGCGACGCTATATCGCCGCCATACCGGCGGGATTCAAGAGCATCGGGGCGATTGCGCGTGACGAGGTTTCGAATTGGCGCACGCCGAATCACGCCGCGGACATGATCATCATCACCCACGAAGATTTTTTGAGCCTCAATTCCACCACCGGCAGAGATCAGGGGCCGCTGGCGAAATTCGTCAGCTTGCGCGAAAATTACAACCCGAGCGACACGTTGAAAACCGTCGTCGTCAAAATTCAGGATGTGTTCGACGAGTTCTCCTGCGGCATGTACGATCCGGTGGCGATTCGCGACTTTCTCAAATATGCGTTTGAGAATTGGCAGCGCCCGCCCGCTTTCGTGATGCTGGTCGGCGACGGCGATTACGACCCCAAAAACATTATCAACAAAACCGACAAAAACTGGATTCCCACTTTTCATACCGCCGAGCTGGATGACATTGACAGCCGGGTCACGGATAGCTGGTTTACCTACGTTTCCGGCACCGACGCCACAATGGACATGGGCATCGGACGGATTCCGGCGCGCAGCCTGGCCGAGGTGGAATATTATGTGAACAAGGTTTTCAAATATGAAACCAACCCCACTTTCGGCGCATGGCGCAACACCGCCGTGCTGGTCGCGGATGACGAATATGGGCAAGGCGTTGTTCCTTCGAGCATCGAAACCGTCCACATTCAAGACACGGAGACTTTGGTTGACCGTTATACGCCGCCATATTTCGATCTCAAAAAAATTTATTTGACCGAATATGCGGCCGTGCAGAGCGCCTCCATTTCCGGCGTTCGCAAGCCGACCGCGACGGAGGCCTTCCTGCGGCTCGTCAATAACGGCGCCCTGTTGGTCAATTACGCCGGCCACGGCAACACCGAAGTTTGGGCGCACGAGCGCGTGCTGAATCTTTCGACGGATTTGAATCGCATTCAAAACGGCGACCGGCAGGCGCTGTGGATCGCCGCCACCTGCACGTTCGGCAAGTACGATATTCCGGAGCGGCAGAGTTTTTCCGAAGACTTGGTGCTGGCGCCCGGCCGCGGGGCGATTGCCGTGTTGGCCACGTCGCGCGATGTTTACGCCAGCTCGAACGCCGCATTGAACCAGCAATATTACCGCTATTTTTTCGGCAACAACCGGCAAATTTCCGCCCGCCTCGGCACGGCCATGATGCTGGCGCGCATGGAAACCGGCTCGACCATCAATGATGAGAAGTTTCACGTGTTGGGCGACCCGTCGTTGCGTCTCGCCATTCCGCGTTACAACGCCAACATCACTTCGATCACGCCGGATACGATCAAAGCGCTGGCGGTGATGACGGTCAAGGGCAAGGTGCAGCGTGACGGCGCGGATTGGCCGGATTTCAACGGCACGGTGCGGCTGGAAGCGCTCGATACGCGCCGCGAAGTGGCGTATCGCTCGCCGGCCGGCTTCAATATTTTTTACGATCTGCCCGGCAACTCGCTCTTTCGCGGCGAAGCGCCGGTCAAGAATGGCGCGTTCACCGTGCAGTTCTTCGTGCCCAAGGACATCACTTACGGCGGCGCCGCGGGACGCCTCAGCCTTTATTTTACGGACAACAAATTTGACGGCAACGGCTTCCGCGACAATCTGCCCGTCGGCGGCACCGCCGGCAGCATCGTCGATCGCGCCGGACCGAACATCAATCTCGGTTTTGTCGGTGTCGATAATTTTCAGCCCGGCGGCGTGGTGGGGGCGAATCCAACCCTGCGCGTGGTGTTGAGCGACAGCCTTTCCGGCATCAACATCACCGGCGAGATCGGCCACAAGATCACGCTGGCGCTCGATGGGCAGACGGATAGCAAAACCGACGTCACGGATTTGTTCAACTATGATTCCGGCAGCTTTACGCGCGGCAGAGTCGTTTATCCGCTCGGCGATCTCGCCGACGGCCGGCACACGGTCGAGATCAAAGCGTGGGATAATCTGAATAATTCCAGCACGACAACGACTGAGTTCGTCGTTCGAGCCGGGAGCCAGTTCGCGATCGATGAAAAAACGGTGATGAATTATCCCAACCCATTCCGCAATCGCACTACATTTACATTTGTGATGGGCCCGGGCGACGCCGAAGTGCGCATAAAAATCTTTACGCTGTCCGGACGGTTGATTCGTACAATAGATGAAATGGGAAGGAGCGGCTTCAACCAAATCGAATGGAACGGCCGCGATGAAGACGGCGACGAGCTGGCGAACGGGGTTTATCTTTACAAAATTATTGCCACCCAGCGGCAAGGCGAAAAAATTGTGCGCGCGGAAACGGATGAGCCTGGCAAGCTGGTGGTGGCGCGGTGAGCGTAAGTTTGTAGTAATGCCTTTAGGCCTCTTGGCGTATTGAGAACTCGACGCCTGAAGGTGCTACGACGAACTCTTAGTTTGTAGTGTCGCCTTTAGGCGTGGGAAGTGTGGATTAGCACAAAACTCTGCCGCCTGATCGAAGCATCTCCTCAAGCCAAACACTGACGCCTGAAGGTGCTACGACGAACTCTTAGTTTGTAGTGTCGCCTTTAGGCGTGGGAAGTGTGGATTTGCACAAAACTCTGCCGCCTGATCGAAGCATCTCTTCAAGCCAAACACCGACGCCTGAAGGTGCTACGACGAACTCTTAGTTTGTAGTGTCGCCTTTAGGCGTGGGAAGTGTGGATTTGCATAAAACTCTGCCGCCTGATCGAAGCATCTCTTCAAGCCAAACACCGACGCCTGAAGGTGCTACGACGAACTCTTAGTTTGTAGTGTCGCCTTTAGGCGTGGGAAGTGTGGATTAGCACAAAACTCTGCCGCCTGATCGAAGCATCTCTTCAAGCCAAACACTGACGCCTGAAGGTGCTACGACGAACTCTTAGTTTGTAGTGTCGCCTTTAGGCGTGGGAAGTGTGGATTAGCACAAAACTCTGCCGCCTGATCGAAGCATCTCTTCAAGCCAAACACTGACGCCTGAAGGTGCTACGACGAACTCTTAGTTTGTAGTGTCGCCTTTAGGCGTGGGAAGTGTGGATTAGCACAAAACTCTGCCGCCTGATCGAAGCATCTCCTCAAGCCAAACACCGACGCCTGAAGGTGCTACGACGAATCTTATTTATTAAAACGACAAACCGAGGCGTTTATGAAACGACAGTTTATTTTGATCGGCGTCATACTGCTTTTGGCCGCGCTGGTTGCAGGCTCGACACTACTGTGGGCAGGCGACGACAAGGGCAAAAAGGCAGCGGTATCGTGGCTGACTTTCGAGCAGGGCTTGGCGGCTTCCAAAAAAGAAAAGAAAATGATGGTGGTGGATTTTTATACAACGTGGTGCGGCTGGTGCAAAGTCATGGACAAGGAGACGTATGGCAATGAGGAAGTCATCAAATTTGCCAAAGAAAAGTTGGTGCTCGTCAAAGTGAATGCGGAATCGAGCGAGAAGACGCGCTTTCGTGAGAAAGATTACACCCATCGCGAGCTGGCTGCGGCTTTCGGTGTGAACGGTTATCCGGCCACGGCGTTTATCGACGCCAACGGCGAAGTGCTCACGGTCGTCTCCGGCTATGTCCCCGCCGACAAATTTCTGCCGGTTCTTGAATTTCTCTCCGGCGGCCACCACAAAACGATGAAGTTCGAGGAGTTTTTGGAGAAGAAGAAGAAATCATGAGACGCATGGAATTGTTCGAATAATGGGATGTCATTCTGAAAGAATCTTTTTTCGATCCAGCAATATATCTTGAATTGTAAAAAGATTCCTGCGGAATGACATTTCTTTAGTTAGTCTTTTATATTGAGAGCCTAAAAGCGTGAATTGGCCTCGCCTACTTCTCAACCTCACCCGTTTTTTCCTGCCCGCAAAAACAAACCTCGCCGGCGTCGTGGTGGAAATTTACAGCAAGCCGGATTGCCACTTGTGTGACGATGCCAAGGCCGCACTGGCGAAAATGCAGCGGCGCTATGGCTTCCAACTACGCGAGGTCAACATCGCCGCCGATCCGGACCTGCTGGCCGAGTACGGCACGCGCCTCCCGCTGGTTTGGGTTGACGGCCATTTGGCGTGCAAATACTTTGTGGATGAGGCGACCATCGTAAAACGGCTGTTGCCCGTTACGGAAGAAAAATGAACTGAGACAAGGTTTGCCAATTTTTAAATTTCGCAGCAGAGAAGGCTTTAGACACAAAAGCCGCGTTTAGAAAACGGGGCTTTTTGCTTATCAAAACATGTGTTTCTTTCAGGTTCCGGCTATAAGGGTTTCCACAGCCATTGGCTCTTCAAGATGGGCATAATATTTCTCCCAAACCCATTGCACAATTTCCGCGAACGTGACGTTTTTCACGCGGGGATCACAGATCGAAGTGACTTTGTCACCTTCGTCAACGGTTTCTACAGAAAATCTACCCGGGATTGGTTTTTTTTTGAGGCCTTTGAGAATGCGCTTGTAGAGATGGGGAAAACTGTAGCACATATAGGCGACGATTCTCCCATTTTTTCGGTTGCGGCCAACTTCAAGGCCGGGCTGTCCCTCATCACCGAACATAAGGCGGGGAATAGGGCCGAATATGAATTCAGCCACACTGCTATATAATCTTATTTCCATTTTTTCCATTTGAATCCACCTCGTATATAAAGAAAATCGGAATGGGAAATCTTTCTTTCACTTAGGCCCTTAATCGTAGGGGCCTTATGCATAGTCGCAACAAATCGAATGTCGTCTTTTTGATGAACGGCAACAACTAAAAGAATTTTCTCGACCACCTTGTAGTAGAGATGGACTGTCGGGAACTCGTAACTCGGTACGATCAAATCCGGATTGTTTAATAAGTGCAGGATGTTTGTCTTATGGCGTTCTGCAATTAAGTGCTTTTCCATGTGCTGAAGTGCTTGTGCCGAGACATGGACTTGATAACCCAATGGCGTTAAAATCAAATACAGGATTTCATTCAGTTGACCTTTGTAATCAATAAATGTATCCCCGGCTCTTGAGAAATCCCTCGCCGCCAATGCCTGTTCGCGAGTAAGCGGTTGCCATTTTTCCGTTCCGAATGATCCGATAACCTTACCCTCCTTTGGCTTGCTTTTTGTTCGTTTTCAGCTACGCCAATATGTTAGCACGAATTGTTGTGAAAATCAAGCAAAAACTAATCTAAATAACAAAGCCCCGCTTTCTAAACGGGGCTTTGTTTTCAGCTTTTTACCCTCCCTTATTTTCTCACGCCAGTTCGACTTTGCTCAAAAACAGGCCACGCCCATCGGGCACACGCCTGGAGAAGACAGAAGTTCTGCTGATTTGATCAGCTTGCCTCTATCTCGCGAAATCACGAATCCGGCCAACGGTGTTGGAAAAATTGACAAGACCATACAAACTCCTGCTTGTCGTTTTCCTTCCCATCAGCTTCCGCTGTGCGTCAAAGATGCAGTGCTGTTGTAGTATCGAAGAGGTCTTTCGGATTCGTGATGATCCGCTTCCACGCGCTACCCGCTTCTCAGTGAACAGTAATCAGTGAACAGTAATCAGTATTCAGTAATCAGTGAACTGAATACTGATTACTGATCACTGGTTTTATTTCACCAACAAAAGCTTCTTCGTTGAAGTAAACCGCTCGCCATTGGACTCGGCCAACAGGCGATAGACATAAACGCCGCTCGAGACTTCCTTGCCGGCTTGGTCGCGGCCGTCCCAAGTCGCCAGGTAATAATCCGCGGCTTGCGCTTGGCCGGCCACGAGTGTCCGCACTTTTTGGCCGAGCACATTGTACACTTCAACCGTCACGTTGGCAGATTGCGGCAAGGTGTAACGAATCGCCGTGAAGCTCTGCTGAAATTTCGCGGCAAAGGGGTTCGGAAAATTCTGCGACAGCTCGAACGCCTTCGGCACCAGCGCGATGCCGTTGCTGTACTTTTGCAGCGCTTCCGGCTTGCCGACGAGCAGCTTGAGCGATTTCTCGATGCCCTTGGCGCCGGCAACGAAGCGATACTCCGGATTGCGGCGCAAATTGCGTGCGACGCCATACGCCTCGTCGACGAGATAGGCCTCAAAACCCCCGGGCAGATTCCCCATGCCGCTGAATTGCAACACCACTTCACCTGACGCGGTATTGGAATTGACGCGCAACGGCCACTCGTAAGTCTCCTGGCTGATAGGCCGGAAGTCCGCCGTGTACTTCATCGGATTTTTCGTCCACTTCTCGTTGTCAACATAAACCGAGACGTAATCGCCGATCACCGGCGGCTCCATCCGGTCGAAATCGTCGTACTCTTCGGCTGCCGAACTGCGAGCGCCAACGTAGTTGATGCTATCCAATGCGGCACCGGCTTTCGCCGAGATTTGGAGAGTCCAATCTTTGGCCGAAGTCTCGGCCGGCACCAGCGTTTTGCCGATGCGCGGTATGGTCGAGATCGGGCAAATCACCAGCCGAATGGGCGATTCCGCCACGCGTCTTTTGACATAAATCGCATAACCCTTCCACGGCTCGATGACGTCGTCAAAATCCCAGCGGCGTTCGTAGGTCAAAATTGAAAGCGGCGTGTCCGGACTTTCCGGAATGCTCGAATTGACCAGACGCAACTGATTGCGATGAATCGGGAAATTGAACGGATTGCCGAACAAATTCCAACCTTCTTGCAAGACCAGCGTATCCGGCTGTCCGGTGGTCACGGTTTTTCCGATGCCGCTGTCAATGATTTTGTTCAGATCACTGACAATCATAAAGAACGCGCGACCGGGCATGAACGGCGAGATGGTTGGCGCGGTGCTGTTGTACTCCACCCACGCGGTCGCGCCAAGCTCGGGACGATACTCAAAAAAGCGCCACATTTTTCGATCATAAGCGCCGAGGTCGTCCTCCAAAACATCCTTGGGCGTGCGCTTATCCAGCTCGAACGGCACGGAGAAAAGCGTGTAGTTGGTCGCATCGCGGCCGTTGGGTTGCGGCACCGCGTTGCCGTCTTTGTCGATGCGGAACTCGCCGTCGCCGAGGGCGCGCACCCGCACCGGCGTCCATCTCAGCTCGGAGTCATCTGAGCAATAGATGCCGAGGCCTTCGTGCATCGGGCCCATGCCGAGGTTTCTGAGCGTGTCTCTTGCAAAAGCGGTGAACTCAATGCCGCGCGTGGTCACGCCATCCGCCGGAATGCGCATGATGAACTTTTGTGTGAACAGGTCGCCGGCTTGCAGCGGGTTGCCAAATTTTTCCAGGCGTCGCGGCGGTTGATTGGCGCGCGCACCGCCGAAACGGTACAGCACCGAATCCCAATTAACCGGATTATGATCGGTGATTTTGAGCGTATCGACGAACACGGTATGCTTCGTGCCCTGGGCTTCACCGGAGAGCGCACGCGCGATGACCGGCGGGCACATGTCGAACTTGTAGCCCGTCAAGGCATAATTCAGTGCGTTGGAATTGCCGGCGGAGTCTGCCAACCAGTAATACAAGCTATCGTCGCCGCACAAATTGGCCGAATTGAAAATAACGGAAAAATTCCCCAGGTTGCTATTGACGCGAAATAGCGGCCCCTCGTCGTCGCGCACCGTCGTCGAGGTCGGCGGCGTCTTGAATTTCCAGCGCACGCGCGCCGCGTCGCGAATGCCAGTGGTCAGGTTCAGCGAGAGAACCAACGGACTCCGTCTGGTGGTGAACCAAGAGCCGAGCGGAATGTTGCGCGCGCTCGGCGCCGCCGGTGCCACAGGCGCAGTCAAATCATAATTGATCAGCGTCTCAGTGGTGTTGGCTGCGAGATAACTCGAGTTGCCGCTGCCGTCGACGAGCCAAAGATAGCAATACCAGCGGCCTTCGATGAGTTTTCCCTTTAAAGGAATCGTGACGCAGTTGACGCCAAATTGATTGAAAGTTCCGCCGAATGCCGTCGTGTCGTTCGCGTTCGCCGGCACGCTGCGGGTCCTGGAGAATTTCCAGCGTACTGCGGCAATGCCGCTCGCATCCGTTGCGTCCCAGCACACGACGATATTGTCGGCGTTGGTGTAGCCGGCAAAGCCGCCGGTCCATCCCACCGTGACATAAGGCAATCTGCTAAAAGCCGGCACGACAGTGTCATAATTCAGCACCGAGACATTCGGCGTGCGGTAGCCGGAGGCGCCATTTCTGCCTTCCAACCAAACGTAGCAGTTCCATCGTCCGGACGTCAACACGCCGCGCAATGGAATTCTAAAGCATCTGCCCTCGATAAACCTGGCGGTGCCGGTCGTATCATTTGGAGAAGCCGGCGGAATTGCCGACGCCCAGAATTTCCACCGAATATCTTTCACCTGGCTGATGTCGATGTCCAGGCAAATCGTGAGGAAGTCACCATTCGTGTAGCCGCTGCGGCCGCCGGGCCAAGTGATGATCAGGTTGTCGATTTGCGGCGGCGGCGTTTTTTCCTGGCCGATGCCGGTAACTGCAAAAGAAATTCTTCCCTCAAACTTGGTGAAATCGTTGGAGGCAAAAGTGAGGCTGCTGTTGTAAATTTTGCCTTCGGCCGGTTTGAATTTCAAGTCGACGCTTTTGGTATCGCCGGGCGCGATCGCGAGCGCATTGACTGAAAGCGTGTAGCCCGCCACAGGATTGAGCGTGATGGCGGTGACTTTCAATGTATCGCTGAGGCCTTCTGCGGCTGCGGCGCGGTTGGTTAGGCGAATCGTCTTAGTCGCCGAATCGCCCAAAATAATGGTGCCGAAATTCAGCGCCGGGGGCGGCACGAAAACCATTTCAGCGCCGCGCGCCACGCCGGTGAACTTGACGGTCAGAGAATCCTGCTGCTGATTGGAGGTATAAATAATTTTGATGGAATCGTTGTAGGCCCGGCGAGTTACCGGGTTAAAACGCACGTTCAGCGTCAAGTTGGCGTCCGGTGCGATCGTAGCGCCGTTGAGCGGGTTGACGAGGGAAAATGGGCCGGTCAAAATCGGATTGTTAAGCGTAAGGGTGGCGCACGTGACGTTTTTAATCGTAAAAGATTTATTGACCGGCTGGCCGGCTTTCGTGGTGCCAAAATCCACTTTGTTGGTGCTCGCCGTCAGCTTGCCTTGACGAGAGATATAAAGCGTGGCGGGCTGATCCGAGCTGTTTTTGATGGTGTCGCTCAATGCCGGCGCCATGGTATCGCCGGCGGCGGCGTAAGCTTTTCGAATGAGAAATTTATACAACCCGTCGGCCGTCGAAGGAACTTCGCTATTGATGTCGAAGCTCGCGACAAACGTGGTGTTGCCGTTCGTCCAAGTTTTGTTTTTGAAGGGCACCGGCAATGAATAGGGAGCCGCCAGGCCGAATTGGATTTTCGGGGTGGAGTCGCGCATGGCGGTGTTGAAAACCAGCGTGACGGAAACAGTCACCTCGCCGGTCGTGCAAGTGACCGTCTTGCCATCCACCCTGAACGTCATGGTGTTCAGCTTGGGCTTTTGCGCCCATGCGGCTGCGCTCCAGAAGCCGAGTGTGACCAGGGCAATGAGAAATACCGATCGCTTCATAAGTTTACCTCAGTTAGAAATTTCAATCGCTCTACATGGGCGTGTTGGCCTGCAAGGCTCAACCTCAGGCTGTCAAAATTGTCGAAAACGACCGACCCAGCTCCGGTCGGAACAGAGGCTCCCGATCACAACGGTAGGAAAACTTACGGAAATCTCGGCGGGTTGGGCAAATCGGTCGAAGGCCCGGTTTTGCCGCCATCCTTTTTATTGTCGGAATCTTTGGTAAGCTGCGTAATGCCAAAAACGGCGCCGGCAGCGCCCACGGCCGCCAGGCCGATGTAGAGAAATTTATTGCTGCCGTTGTTGCGCACTTCGTTGTTTTGCGCCGGTTCATTTCCGGAGGAATTGCCGCCATACGTGTCACCGCTCGAGGTCATGCCGCTTCTTTCCGGCGCCGAGGCTGACTGCATTTCCGCCATGCCGGAAGCCGTTCTCGAGGTCGCCGATTTCCCCACCAGCTTGCGCGCGACGGGCGTCATGAAATTCAGCAACCGCTCAAAGTCGCCGTCACAGTCTTCGCTGACCTTTTGCACCACCTGGCCGCTGTTGCTGTGAATCATCTGGGCTTCGACGAAATACAACTGTCCAACTTTGCGTATGCTGCCATTGACCACGAGCTGGGTGGAGAGCAACTTGCCGGCTTGCATGCCGCAATCCACCGAGCTGCAACCGGTTCCTGAAAGGCCGGCGGTTTGCATGGTGGATTCGACGACGCTTTGGTCGGTGATGATAAAAATTCCGGCGGCCGCCATCTCCGCCGACAAGCGGCTGGTCAACGCGGCGCCTTCTTCCACGGAAATGCGGCCGCCGATTTCCAAGGGCAGGACTGCCAGCGTATATTGGGCGGCTGGCTTGGTGGCGGTTTTTGCCAATAAACCGGTGCTCGCCAAGGCGAGGGACAGCGTGAACGCCACCCCTCGGCAAAATTTCTTCGACATAAATTTGGGCTCCGTTGGTGAGAGAGTTACGAGAAGATGTCTGGTTTTTTGTAACAATTCGGGCGTCCTTTAAATTTGGTATTATAACGCTGCACGTAGCATCAGCGCGTATTGCGCTTCGCTTTTCGCAATTCGCATACCAATTTTCGGTGCAACGTGTTTGGCGTCGCGTTACGCGGTTGTCGCAGCGAGGCGACAGTGCCGGAAGAAGCGTAACTTGGTTTTTACTTAACACCTTACTTGACACACCGGCCGCTTGCCGGTCGGGTGCGAGTTCACCTCGAAGAGCGCCGCCAGCGCATTCCAATTTGGCCCGAGCGTTTTAGCTTGGAACATCCGCTTGCGCCTGAAACATCGCCGGAGCGCTCCGGCTTGAGGAGGTGGGATAAAGTAACCTGCGCCTTTGCGCTTTGATGGTGCCAAGAAACCACGAGTCGCGGGAATAAAATAAACAGGTTGTTCTATCTCACCTGCTGATTTAGCGCTTTAATTTTCAGAGGATAACATACAAACATTGCGCGGCAATTGCGGGAAGGGGAATGGTGAAGGGCCTTGAACCGAAAAGGAAACCTGCAAGCGTGTTGTTGATATTTTAATTCACGATGGTTCGATGGCACGGCAGTGTTTTTCGGTGATGGTTTCAATCCCACAATGGTTCGATTCAGACTAGGCCTGGCGTTGCTGGGCCACACAAGGTTGCCATAGTTTCAATCCCACAATGGTTCGATTCAGACCGTGCAGCCAAGATGAATTTACCCAATTTGATTTGCGTTTCAATCCCACAATGGTTCGATTCAGACAAGCAAAGTCATTCAAGGTGCCATTGTCGCTTTGGTGTTTCAATCCCACAATGGTTCGATTCAGACCCGTCGCCACGTTGAGCCTTGCTACCAACAACAGTGTTTCAATCCCACAATGGTTCGATTCAGACGCCGGCGTGACGGAAACGGCAAATGCTTCAAAAGCATGTTTCAATCCCACAATGGTTCGATTCAGACTGTCCAAGCGGTCATCGCGTGGGCAAAGGCACTCGGGTTTCAATCCCACAATGGTTCGATTCAGACCGTCCATATCCCAATGCTTGTCAATAACTTTTCCAGAGTTTCAATCCCACAATGGTTCGATTCAGACCGCAGAAGCTGAAATAAACGGCGACCTAAATCACGAGTTTCAATCCCACAATGGTTCGATTCAGACAATCGCAGAAGTACAAAAGGCCATTAGCATTGACTAGTTTCAATCCCACAATGGTTCGATTCAGACATTCTCGATGCTGTAATCAATATCGAGAAGAATTTCGTTTCAATCCCACAATGGTTCGATTCAGACTGCTCAACCTGGTCGATCCCCAGAAACTGGTACTCGGTTTCAATCCCACAATGGTTCGATTCAGACTTTTCGCTGTCTGATTTGCTCGGTAAAAAACTCCATGTTTCAATCCCACAATGGTTCGATTCAGACCCGGAGCGGAATAATTTCGACGTACTGCTCGATTTCGTTTCAATCCCACAATGGTTCGATTCAGACCGCGTCATTGTTAGGTGGCAAGATGCAATCAACATTGTTTCAATCCCACAATGGTTCGATTCAGACCAGTGCATCCGCGCGAGACAAAGCGCTGATTTTCGCGTTTCAATCCCACAATGGTTCGATTCAGACACGGATATTCCCCCACGCACGGAACATCGAAGCAAAGTTTCAATCCCACAATGGTTCGATTCAGACTTCCATACAATGCGCAATACGAAAATGTTTTCGCGAGTTTCAATCCCACAATGGTTCGATTCAGACGTCACAACCGATTTTGTAGACGTAGCCGATTATGTGTTTCAATCCCACAATGGTTCGATTCAGACGCGCCATGCAGGACAAAGAAGCAATGTCGATCGTCGGTTTCAATCCCACAATGGTTCGATTCAGACGGATTTGCAGATGAGCGTTAATAACGGCAGCATTGAGTTTCAATCCCACAATGGTTCGATTCAGACCGACAAGCCGCTATCCGTGCATGTCGATGAGGGTGTTGTTTCAATCCCACAATGGTTCGATTCAGACTTGGTTGCCGTGGAAAATTTTCTTGCGTTCTTTGATGTTTCAATCCCACAATGGTTCGATTCAGACATTTTTTCTCATTGCGGACTTTTCAAATCCCGGATGTTTCAATCCCACAATGGTTCGATTCAGACTTCATCGCCGGTTATTTCAATTGTTCGAGTATACGAGTTTCAATCCCACAATGGTTCGATTCAGACCTTGCCGGTGGCGCAATCCGTAAGCGCTTAGCAGCTTGGTTTCAATCCCACAATGGTTCGATTCAGACTGAACACTAACACGTGGCACCTCGCCGCGCCGCTCGGTTTCAATCCCACAATGGTTCGATTCAGACTCTTCAACACGATAGACGATAATACCACCAGCAAAAGTTTCAATCCCACAATGGTTCGATTCAGACGTTCACTCAAACCGTATTCAGATAAATCCAAGCATGGTTTCAATCCCACAATGGTTCGATTCAGACGCCATTGAATTCAAGTCTGGCGCGGAGTTTTCGATTGGTTTCAATCCCACAATGGTTCGATTCAGACGAATCGTTGATGCGTGTAGCCTTGAATCTTGATGTTGTTTCAATCCCACAATGGTTCGATTCAGACTCCGGCCAAGCGAAGTCGAATCGCCACTTCCGCTTGGTTTCAATCCCACAATGGTTCGATTCAGACAATGCTCCGACGCAACTTATTGCCGCGGCAAAATTGTTTCAATCCCACAATGGTTCGATTCAGACCCGATTCGTGATTATCTTCGAGGTCTTGCGTGAAGGTTTCAATCCCACAATGGTTCGATTCAGACTGTAATTGAATCGAAGCCAGCCGGGATATAGCGAAGGTTTCAATCCCACAATGGTTCGATTCAGACACTTTCTGTATAGGCCGTAAATATCAGAGATAAGTGTTTCAATCCCACAATGGTTCGATTCAGACTGTTTACCCAAATTCAATTGACCGAGCTACCGTTGAGTTTCAATCCCACAATGGTTCGATTCAGACACACAAATTTTACTGATGATGCTGGGGTATTCCAGAGTTTCAATCCCACAATGGTTCGATTCAGACATAAGCCCTTTTGCATTTATAAATCCATCGCAAATGTTTCAATCCCACAATGGTTCGATTCAGACTTTCTTTGCCATTTTTAGTGCCGTGTTGTAGAAGTGTTTCAATCCCACAATGGTTCGATTCAGACCCATTCGACGCGTTGCTGCAGCCACTCAAATGCATGTTTCAATCCCACAATGGTTCGATTCAGACCAGGCAGCGGTGGCAAGGAATCCGCTGAGGCTACAAGTTTCAATCCCACAATGGTTCGATTCAGACCGCCATGATGGCGCTGATAATTTCAACACGGCCAACGTTTCAATCCCACAATGGTTCGATTCAGACGATAAAGCGAATACGGGAAAAGAAATGCGTAATATGTTTCAATCCCACAATGGTTCGATTCAGACGCCGAATGAATTTGCTTTGCCTGAAATTCGAGCGTGTTTCAATCCCACAATGGTTCGATTCAGACTACGTACACGGTTGTTGTGCCGGACACGGTGAACTAGTTTCAATCCCACAATGGTTCGATTCAGACGTTACCGCGAGATAGGAATTATGAATTCCCGGCCAAGTTTCAATCCCACAATGGTTCGATTCAGACCCCGCCGAAAACCCCATAAAAATAGCCCTTTTTCAGGGCGAAAACGTCGTCTACCTGTAATCTCGTAAACGCAGGCAGGAGGGCGACGATTCGAGGCTTGATTTACCGCGAACTCCACCAATAAACACAAAAAGAAGGTAAAAAGCAATGGAAATTTTTAGCCTCACAAAAACTGATCCGTCGGGTTGCGTTCCTGTCCCAAAACCTCCTTCTCCATTAGCCGTTGTTCCGAAAGCTTGTAAATCAACACCGAATCTTCCTCCGTTTTCATGGCTTTTTTCAGCCGCATTTTCAGCTCCTTGAGCTTGGCCGGCGTGGTCTCCCCTTCGAAAACGCTGTTTTGCACCCAGTTCAAGTACTGCCGGCAAATCTTCAGCATTCTCCCCACCCGCTTGACGTTGATATCGTAAACCAGAATCACGTACATACCGATATGGATTGGTGGATCGTTGGATTATTGGATCGTTGGATTGTTGATTGCCGGTTAGGGATTCAACCAAAACGTTTCAATCCCACCTCGGTTCAATTAAAGCATATAGCTCTCAAATCCTGGCCTTCCCTCCCCTCATGTTTCAATCCCACGATGTTTCGATTCAGATATATTGCTGCCAAAGCCTGGCCTTCCCCCAAGTTTCAATCCCACCATGGTTCGATTCCGACTTAGCGCGGCTAAATACGGCCATGGGCTTATATACCATTCGATGGCGACAGTATTTCAGCCGCGCTTTAATTTCAAACTAAAGGAGGTGATGCCGATTGAAAGCCCTTTTGACGTTGCCCGAAGTTGAAGCTTGCTGCAGGCGTGGTTGAGGCTTCGGGCGCGCGGGACAGTCCCGGGCTGCCTCGCGCATTTTCATGCGGCACGACCATAACGCGGATGATCCCAAAAAGGAAAACACACGGAAAAAAGATCACTGAGTCGCTAACCACTGACCACTAACCACTAACCACTGACCACTGACCACTAACCACTGACCACTGATCACTGACCACTGATCACTGATTACTGGCCTCTACCACCAAATCACGAACGGCTCATAAGTCTCCTGCCCGAGCAGATGCTTGATCAGCTTGTAGCACTCCAGCCGGATCAGCCGGCGGTAGCTGATGTTGCGGTTGAGGCGCCGGTGCTTGATGGTGGTGCCGAGGCGCTCCTCGAACTCTTTGACGAACACCTTGCGGCCGTCGTCGTTCAGCCAGCACACCCGGCCCTTCTTCTTGAAATCCTTCTCGCTCAATTGTTTTTTGTTGAGCAGGGTGAAGATCAAGCGGTCGGCCAGCAGCGGCTTGAAAATTTCCGCCAGATCCAGCGACAGGCTGAAGCGCTTGGTGCCCGGCTCGTGCAGATACGAGATCAGCGGGTTGAGCTGGGTGCGGTAAATCTCGGCGAGGCAGGTGGTGTAAACCATGCTGTTGCCGAAGCTGATGAGCGCGTTGACCATGTTGTCCGGCGGCCGCTTGACGCGCTTGGTGAAATCGATTTCCTGGTCGATGATGAGCGGCCAGGCGCGGTAATAGATTTGGCGGATGTTGCCCTCGATGCCCATCAGTTGCCCGATGTCGCCGGTCTTGTCGATGCTCTCCGCCAACGGCGCGATGTCGTTGAGAAAGGGCGAGCAATCCTTGCCGCGGCCGTTGTAATATTGCAGGTTTTTGACGATGTTGCCGGCGGCGCCGGAAACGAAAGCGCGCGCCAGCTCCAGCCGCTTGGCGCCGTCCAACTGCGCCTGCACCTGGCGGATGAGCAGCTCGCCGCTGTTGAGAAACTCGCGCGGATAAAACGTGCCGGCATAGAAGCCGTAGTAATTGAACAGGTGCAGCGGAATGTGCTTTTGGCCGCAGTAGTTGAGAAATTTCTTGTTGAAGTCCGCCTCGCCGAAAACATAGAGGCTGTCGATGTCTTCGATGGGAATGACTTTCTTCTCGTTGGCGGCCTCGTAATTGACGTCCGGCTCCTCCTCGCGGAACTCCGGCTCGTTTTCGAGGGCTTCCTCGAAGTCGGCGATGACCTTGTCCTCAGTCACCTGCTTGTAGCGCTCGAAGAAGATGGTGTTCTGCTGGCGCCTGAGACGCCCGGGGTTGAAGAGGTAATAGTTTCGGTTCATGAGTGTGAAAAATGGATTGTTGGATCATTGGATTGTTGGATCATTGGATTGTTGGATTGTTGGATCATTGGATTGTTGGATAAAAGAACTTTTTGGCACTCAATGTTATTGGCCGTTTGCTGTTTGCCTTTTGCTCTTTGCTTTTTGCCCTTTGCTTTTCACTTCATCCCCAACAAAATTCATTGTACGCGCACTTCTTGCAGATCGACATTTTGCTGACATGGGGCGGTTGTGGCAGCGCGCAGATGGCGGTGATTTTTTCTTTGATTTCGCTCAGTTGCCGTTCGTCATCCTCGGACAATTCCACCTGCACGGTCTGGCGTTGCTTGGGATACTCCAGCACGCCGCGCACTGGCCAGATGTCTTCTTGCTTCAAGCACCACAGGTAAAATTTGAGCTGCCAGATATGCGCTTCTTCCATTGATTCGCTTTTCTTGATTTCGTGAATCACGCCGTCGGCAGTAATGCGGTCGAGGCGAAAGGACTCTCCGCCGGGGAGCTCGACTTGAAAAATCTCCCGCGCATCGCGCTCGTAGCTTTCTTCATGCAAGAGTCTGCCCAGATGCACGAGATCGCTGGTGTGCTCCATCGTGACGTGATGGTCGAACAAATAGAGCTTGCGCTGGCAGATGAAGTAGTAGTTGATGTGTGTGCCGGTCATGGGGTTAATTCTCTGCGAATCTATCTATTTCATTATTTCTCAAAGGAAATTATCCCTGCTCTTGATATCGACAATCTCAAGGCGTTTCTCGGTAAAAATCGATTTGAGTGCAAGGAGTTCAGACAAAAGCTCTCGCGCCGTTAGATGAAATTGGTTGTGGCCGCGGTAGAGTAAGGCCACTTTCTGAATGCGCGCTTCAAAGGCCGACTTGAGAGCATATCGTTCTTTTTGCTGTAAGTAGAGCGTGCCTTCGTCCAATTTGTAAATAGGCAGGGATTCGATGTAATATTGCAAATCCGCTTTTCCATCCTGAAATCCCGAAACGACCAGACAGCGCTCGCCATTGTGATTTTCCTCGCCAATAACTTCGCGATTTTTGAGCACCCATTCCAGGGAATAGCGAACAAGCTGAACATTTTTCGGAAGCTCCAAATCTCTCAGCAAAACATCTGGGCTATTGGCGCGAAAGTATTTGAAAGTATCCGTAAAAATCTGCCACCATTTCTTCCAGTTTTCAAAGTCAGATTGAAAGCCTTTGCCACAAACATCGTTTAATTTATTCAATCGACGAATTCCGCGATTAATGCGCCGCACGAGGCCGAGCATAAACGCTGCTTGTCCCTTTGGTTGAATGCGCTCCCGAAACAGCTTTTGTGTTTCATAGTCTTTGATGTTTTGCGAGACGATGAAATAATACACGCCCAAATATTGCGGCACTTTTTCGCTGTAGAATTTTCGGTCAGAAAGCAACTCAATGCTACGGCACTTTTCGATGAACGTATAGTAGTCGAGTGCAGCGATTCCAGAAAAGGCTTTTTCTATGGGTTTGATTTTATTTTCCAAGAATACGATGACTTTACCGTTCTTTGCGCCGCGTGCGACGCGCCCCAAGCGCTGAACAAAATTGGCAAAGTGCTTTCCAGGCTGCATCAAGCAAATGGAGACGTCCAAATTGACACCGACCTCGATTTTGTTCGTCCCGAGAATCAGACGGGCATTGGTCGTATCTTGGGTGATCTCGGATTTCGTAAAATAGCCTGATTCCTCCGCAATCGCGATCTCATCGAATTCATTCTCGACCTCAATCCTCGCTCGGCGCAAATCGGCCATTTTCTCGAAGATGACCAAAATTTTCTCACCAGTTTGTAGCCATCGGCGAATTGTTACGGCATTGTCCAGCAAATACAGCAGCGGATTTGTATCTTTCAGAAAAGTCACCTCAATCTCGCCGTGAATTGACCGCGCTTGATTTGATGGCTCGGCCGTAATTGTTTCGATTATCTCATTGAGATGATAGCCTTCATGGTTTGCAACCTCAACCAACCCTTTCTCCGGTGTGGCGGAAGCAAAGATGAATTTGATCGGTTTTGTCGGCAAAAGGGTCCTCTTAAGCGTTATCCACGAGAAAATATTGGCGATCTGCTCTTCATCATAGAGGTGATACTCGTCGAAGACAAAATAATCGATCAACGCAAAAATTTCGCCGATATCCTTTTGCCCTCTATGTCGAATATAACCGCCGAACATGGCGAAGTTCAGCAGATCGGGATTCGTGATGATAATCTCATTCTCTCTGAGCGTATTCAGTAAAGCGTTCCACCGCGCCGGGCCTTTGGCATTGAGCTCGTCCAAGTGCTTTCTGTTGAGCTTACTGATGCGCAACTGCGAGAAGTTTTTGTGATATTGCTTCTCCATATCATCAATAAGCGCATTGGTTGGCGAAACAATTACACAGCGACGCTTGCTGAAAACAGAGCCGGTTTTCCGATGTTGTATAATAGGAAGTGGGAAGGCAAAACTTTTTCCTGTGCCCGTTGGCGCAGTGAGGATGGTCGCTTCCGGCAAATCATCGTAGTGCAGGAGGGCTTGCTGAATTCGGTGCAACCGATGATCGTTAAACTCTTCGTCTGTCAATTGCACGAATTGCGGCTGTATTTTGAACGAAACACTTTCAGCCATCAAAAATGTCCTCAAAAATCTTTTGTGTTTGGGCTATGGTGATGCGTTTCATGAGAATGTAGTTTTCCAATTTGTAGGTAAAGAAGTAGGATTTGTCCAGAATCCTGACAGCCTGGGGCAAATTGCGGAAGATTGTCTTGAGCGCAAAGGCATTCAGCCACACTTCGTCATCGAAGCTCTTTTCCTGTTCAAGCAAAGCCAAACACTCGCGACCGGTGCCCAACCTAACGGCAAACGGTAAGTGGGGCAGTACAAAAGAATTTGCGCTGAGAAGGCATGTGGAGAATTCGCTCTCAGGGCTGATACCCTGCACCAAAAAGGAATATTTGTAGACAAATGAGCCATATTTCGGATTCTGCCCGCGAATCTTGAATATCCCCTCAGCATCGAAAAAATTGTCACTTTGAAACGAGGTGTAACGACGATAGATCGGCGTGCGCTCCATGCGCAAAGGTCGGGCGACCGTGAAAAAGTAGGGCAGTTTATTCAACTCTTCGTAAACCGGCTTGCGGCGAAATTCTCCATGCTGACCCACAATTAACGGGCTGCCATTTCCATTCTGATCTTTCAGAAGGCGGTTGAGAGCATAAGTTAGAGCGATATCGCCGATGAAATCACTGGTCAAGGCGCCGCCCTTGGTTACCGTGCAGTAATTGAACATCGGAGAAAGGAGCCTGACTCGTAGAGGTGTAATTCGCATCGTTTCTCCTTAGCCACCCAGTTGTTTTTTGATGATTTTCTGAAAAGCATTTTTCTGCTTGTCATCACCCTTGATTTCGCAGACTTTTTTCCAAACTGTTTCTTTATTCACCTCTGCATTTGAGTTCTTTAGGGCTGCAATAGCATCTTTGACGATCCCCTCATTATCTTTGCCAATCATCTTTATCTCTTTCAAATACTCAGTCACACTGCTTTTAGCAGATTGATAGATTTCAGACAGAGCTGTTTTCTTTTCCTCTGCCCAAAGATCATTCAACCATTTTGCCAACTCAACTAAATTTCTGACCGTGCCATGTTCGCCATAGTGTGCTTTCATTTGCTTCGTGACAAAATTAGTTACCGTTGTAAGCGTTGGCGCACCATTTTGAGGATCTTCATTCCAGGCTTTTGAAATTAGGTAGCTATTGATCGGCTTTTCGAAATCCGCAAAACCGATGGCCACGAGATGATTGTTCATGTTGTTGGCATTGGTGGTGGTTTGGGCGCCGTAACGTTTTTGGTTGAGCACACAAGATAGCAGATGCACAAAAAGCTCCGGTGTGATATTATCAACTGTAATGAAATGGGGGAAAAAGGTGTCTGGCAGAACGTAATCGGTTTGATAGAGACTTTGCCGCATTTGGCCAGTCGTTTCGTCGATCATCGTTCCAGCTTCGCTCAGCGCATTGTGCTGGAGCTTGTCGGTGATCTCCTTTACATCGCGCAAAGAGTAAGCCCAATCGTAAACCGCACGGCTCACCAGTCCTGCAGTATCACCCGCCATTGTTGAGGTATCGCCAAACAGCACGGAATTCGGGTTGTTGAGCTTATCTGCGCCGGAGAGAACATTGTACCGCACATCCGGATCGACCACATTGAATTCGCGGCAAATCATCAGGCCGAGCAGTTTCTCGCGGCTTTTTAGCTTGCGTGGTGGGATTTCGACCAGCTCACGATTATCGACTGTCAGGATCGTGATTGTCGCTTCCGGGTCGGTGCTACGGATGATGAGCGGATTCGTGGTTTCGCGAACCAGAGCGATTTTAATTTGGCCGATACGGTTTTGCTTTAACGCCGATGACGTAATCTTGCCAGAGGCATCCCTGACATTTTCAACGAAATATTTTCGCGGAATGAAATCGTGGATTTTATCGATCGCTGCCATGGGTAGGTCTCCTCAATTTGCCTGTTCAAAAAACTCTTTGTATGTTTTTCTGTAATCATCTTCGTACCGTGCTACTGCATCATATTTGGCTTTCAGCCAATCAATGACGCGATCTTCATCGACGGGTTGAGCTTCACTGTTCAACGCGTCAGTCGCTTCTCGCATGCGCCGCTTTTGCATGGCTTGCAATCCTTTGTCCGCATAGAGATAGGCGAACTGGTTGATCCAATTGCGCAAGCGGCTGGGCTGCGGAATCTTCTCGCCCCACTCAGCTTTAAAAAGCTTGTCATACAGCGCTTCCGCAAACACGCCGGTTTTTGAAAGATCCTTGTAATCGCGATTTTTCAACGTTTTGCGCAAGTCGCCGGCGATTTGCTCGATCGTCGTTTCGCGATCCCGTTTTTCTTTGAAACAACTCTTCAAAACATCCAGTGCTTCCCGAATGATCCAGCTTTCCTGCGAGGTGCTGCCAGATTTCGGTTGCACCATCTCGATGGCGATTTGCGCCAGGTCGTTCATTACACTCATTCGAAATGTCTCCTCGTTTGAGTAAATAAAAGTATTCAGTCGATGCCGTAGCTTGTATGTCTGTTTGTCTTCATCAAGACTGCAAAAGGCCGTAAAGATGAATCTTTTGTCTTCCGCATACGAAAGCAAAAAACTCGTCAAACTTGCACCCTGCAATTGTAGAAACAAGTTGAGCTCTTCCAGCCGATCATTGACTTCATCGATGCGAATTTTATCAAATCGGGAGATTTTTGTGCCGAGCAGCTTGACGAAGGGCATACAGTTTTCAAAAACAAAAATCTCTTTATGATGATGGTAAGGCGTGATAATGCTGGTGGCATAAATCCGAAAGCCGGTCTTTCGGATCAGTTCGAGCATCTGCCGGATGAAATAAAAATTCGATTCGACCGACTCGTCGATCTGGGCAAAGTTGAGGCCATAAAGATTGAAATCATAACCGTAATTTTCGAATACCAATGCAATGCTGCCGGACAAATCTCGACAATCAAAACTGAATGCTTTTGCCAAAACATTAAGAATCGGCTGTTTGAGGATATCGACGAAATACTCGCCAAAATCGTAATAGATTGCGGTATTGCCTTCTGTCGAATCACGGAAGCTTGAGCGGCCAACTGTATCTCTTTCATCGGGACTCAACTTTTTGGTCATAAAGCTGCGAGGGAGCTCCTTTTGCCGCAGCGACATCTCAACGAGATACAACGAGGAAATAAGATTATCAGTATTTTTGAGCGTATTGCTGGAACGATTGCTGAAGCCCCTCGCTTTGATACCATAGCTTTTGATATCGGTATACAGCGTTTCTGCCGACCGACCTGTGAACATACACATTTCTTTTTTGGCCGGAATATCCGAGATGAAATCCAAAACTTTGGTTATATCACGTTCGAAGTTACCATTCAGATAAAAATCGACAAACTGACCGAGCTCGTGATGATCTGTGACTTTGGAGGCAGATGAGAATTTGGAACAGAGCTCACGCTTCCCACCTTCGACATATTCATCGAAATTCTCCTCATTGGCATAACCTTCAGCAGCTTTAATAATGGCCGCCATCGTCAGTCTGGTTGCCGGCTTGGCAAAAACCTGAAACAGCTCTCTGGTTGCCTTTATATATCTCGCTTCTCCATTCGAACTGCCCTTGATCTCGAACTTTCCATCGAGAAAAGGAACGTCATTCTGGCTCAAGTCTTCTTTCCATTCCTTGAAATCTTTGGCAGAGAGTAGCTTGATTTTTTCCAGAGCGATTAATGAAAGCAACGGTTGATCGTCTGCAAGATCATCCCACTCTTTCGTTAGCACGATGGCGTAGTTGTTTGAATTGGAGATAGCCACGACTTTGAGCCCCGTCAACTCGTACTGATCAAGCAGCTCCCGAATTATCGCGATGGCTTCCGCACTTTCACTGCTGCCCAGTACTAGAAAGCGAATATTCGGATATGCGTTGCCATAGCCCGCTTTTATGATTTGGCTCAAAATATTCTCATTCAGTGGTGCGAAATCTAGAAAGGCAAAATCGCATTGCTGAAAATCAATTTTAGTCAGTGGCAACACATCGAACAAATCACTTTTCAGTTCGACTTTGGCGACAGCGATATCATCTTGCGTGAGAGGCTGCCCAATAAAGACGAAGCCATCTCGTAAGCTGAAAAGAATGGTTTGCTTTCTCCGCTCTATGGCGGCGCGAGTTGCTATCAACAGTTTTTGCGAGATTAGTGTGAAAGTATTTGGCTGCACTTCAACATAAGACAATGGCCATAGCGTCGTCAAGTTTTGACCGCAGAGCTGTCTTTTGCAAATAGTCTCATAAAATTCAGTCGTGCTCTCGAAATTCGTGATAGAGGCCAGCGCATCGGCGAAATGGCAATGTTCGCCCAGCACTGAATGGAAGAAATCAAACTCACGAATGGATTGTTGCAAAGCATGTATTTGAGTTCTGTACTCCGTTCCCAAAGCCAGAAATTTGATTTCATTTAGCCATTCCTGCCAGTTCGGGATGAATCGCTCCGCATGAAACTCATTGCAAAGTCGGGTCAAATCTTGTTCCGTTGCTTCAACCAAATCACCTGAATTAGCAAGTTTATTGAGATCATGAAACGTGAAGCCCAAAATAAAGCAGCGGAGAAATTGAGACGCCAGCGGCTGTGCCGTCCAGTTCTCCGACTCAAAGCGCTCTTCCAGCAACTTCAGCGTCGGAAGCAAGCCATTTAGTATATGGATATGATATGGCATGTCCGGTAGGCTGACGATTTTTTCAGCAAGCTGTCCGGAATGTTTTTTCCCGCTCGCACCTTTTGCACTGGCAAGCGCATATCGCCCGATGAATTGTGGCAAAAATTGGTCAAAATATTCTTGTACCGTTGTATTGAAAAGCGCAGTCTTGAAAAAGCCGCGAAGTGTAAACTTTAGCATGGCTCGATCCAAAGTTGTTTACAAGGTATTCTATCATTCAACATACAAAATATACAAACGGGTACTGACAACTACGGTCAGTCTATTTTCATCAATTCAAAACTTAGCAGTAGGCTTGCATGGCCGCTTGTAACATAGTTTTTGCTTTTTCCCGCATGCTTTCTGGCTCCAAAATCTCCGCCTCACCACCAAAGCCTAAAATCCAGCGTAACCATTGAATCTCGCCACGAATAGTGGTATCCAAAATCAAGGATTCATCTTCGTCATGTAAATCTTCCAAAACGACGCGCCCGCTTTTCCGAACGATTTCTTTCGCGATACCTGTAAAACGTGCGCGAAGGCGCTGCGGGTAATCGACGTAAGCGCCGAGACTGCCGCGAAAATACTGATGCGGATCAAATTCGCGCGAAAGGAATTTTGTATTTTCAACACGCAGCTTTTCGATTCGATCGAGTCGGTAGGTCTGGAATTTTTCGCTCTCACCAGTCCATGCTACGAGGTACCAATGGTATTTTTTAAACACGAGCAAATATGGTTCAAGTTCGCGCGCAAGTAAAATTTCATTGTCAAGTTTCCGATATCTTATCAAAGTGATTTTCCGACGCTCTTCAATGGCCTTTTGCAGACGAGCAAAGACATTGCCTCTCAGCGTGCTCGGTGCCTGCGACTCTATGAGAACAGAAGAATTCTCTACAGGTTGGTCTAGTAATTTGTTGAGCAAACTTTCGGCAACCTGCTTTAGTTCTTTATCCTGTTGCAAAGGCAAGTATCGTAGTGCCATGGTGAGCACGACTTTTTCGGTATGGGTGAGATTGAGTTGAGGAAGTGAGTCTTCTGAAATCACACGATATCCACTATGACCGTCAATTGCGACTCCCATCTCTCCTAATTCTCGCAAGTCTCGATAGATCGTGCGTTCTGTGACGCCACACCGTTGTGCCAGTGCTGCAGCAGTCATCATTTGTTCATGCTTGCAAAGCTTCCAGATCTTAAGAAGTCTTGTTGATTTTTGCATTCCTCTTCTTATTACTATGGATTTCATATTGCCTCCGTCATCCCACACCACATTGAAGAGATAATCTCAACCGCATAGAATTCATAGAAATGAATGATAAAAAGTTCGACTTCAACGTAGATCAATTCGAGAATGGGGAAATTTGAAGTTTTCACGAACCCTTATAGTGGAAAGAGCACGACAACTTATAACCCAAGATGGTTCGATTAAAAACAGCACAGCAGTGAAAGCATTACTCACACCACTGAATCAATTTCAATCCCACGATGGTTCGATTAATAAAACAAAGAATGATTACTTGTAGTTGTTATGCGAGTCAAGCCTTTTTTTAGTTGAAATTTCAGATGGCTCCAATCGTCCGGCTCCTACCCGACAGGGCGGGAACTGAATGCGACGATTTAAAGCTTGAGTTCGCGTTGTAGGGCTTGTCGCAAGAGCG
>Ga0247727_10002965_pt1 | contig 38197 bp, 34 predicted proteins | sample WisWelCaveWW1625_FD_202498 | JGI IMG/M metagenome (GOLD analysis project Ga0247727, IMG submission 202498) | Biofilm microbial communities from Wishing Well Cave, Virginia, United States - WW16-25 | ecosystem: Environmental > Aquatic > Deep subsurface > Groundwater > Cave microbial mat | place...
ACCCCGCTTTCATAAGCCCCCGCAAAAATATCCCCACTCGCATTGATGGCAAGAGCTTGGACACTTGCTGTATTTGTCACACTGGTATTGGCCGCTGTCCAACTGTCGCCGTTATTCGTAGAGCGAAACACCCCGCCACCACCAGTCCCCGCAAAAATATCCCCACTCGCATTGATGGCAAGAGCTTGGACACTTGCTGTATTTGTCACACTGGTATTGGCCGCTGTCCAACTGTCGCCGTTATTCGTGGAGCGAAACACCCCGACATCAGTCCCCGCAAAAATAACCTGCGTGGTGGGATTGATGGCAAAAGCAAAAACTCTTCCTCCATAAGGCCCTTTCGTCTGCTGCCAAAAGCTTTGCGCGGCGGCTTCCGTATTTAATGAGAGCCACACAAACAACGGCAGAAGAACGAATCTTGCAACCGAGGTTCGACAAACAAATCGGCTTAACTCTCTGTACATTATCTCCTCCCTCTTGCGAGACTGCTTTTGGGGTTAAAACATCGTAGCGCGACTTTCAGCCGCAACCAAAACAATTGTCAATTGACAATTCAAAACCTTCGCGGTCGTGCCTGCCCTGCCGCAGGCCAGGGATAGTTTTTTCGGAGTAATCCCATAACGACCCTTATCGAGCGAGGTAATGCCTCACTCATCGGTGGAAACTCGTAGCGCCCCGTTCGCGGGGCAGACAAGATGTCCAATGTCGCTAAGAGCGCATTTGAAAAGTTGAAAATCGAGACTGACCGGTCGCTTAAAGCCGTGGAAATGCCGAAATCTTACGCACAAAAAGCGACCGGTCAGTGGCTTTCCAAACGCGCTCTAACTTTTGCTGAATTTTCCAATCAACTAAATTTAGACGTCTCAATTAAATCTACTCGCGTCCGACAAACTCCGGCAGGAGTGGAATGTTTATAGGTAAAAGCTAATTCAGCTCTGCAAAACTCCGGAGGAGTGGCATGTTGACACGCGACGAATTTTGCAAACGATCAAATCGGCACGGCACTTTCACATTTTACTCATAACGCGGACGAGCCGCAACCAAAAAAGATTTAACACGGAGAAAACAGAGCAAACAGAGAGGGCAATGATTGGAAAATTCTCTTTAGCTTTTTAATCTCTGTTTGCTCTGTTTTCTCCGTGTTGAAAATCTTTGCTTTTTTTACACACATTTCACTTAAGAATTCACCAAGACTATAAACATTACACCCCTCCGGGGTTTGCGCAACGTGGCTTAGTTCAAAAAGTTAGTGACATTGGACAAGAGGTCTGCGCTACCACCCCGTCAGTGCAGTATTACCGAGCCAGAACCATTTTTCTCGCCGCCACAAACCCTTGCCCTGCCTGTCCCGGTTTTTTCGGGAAGCGTGCCGAAGGATCACCCGCTTCCATCCGCACCAAATACACGCTGCTTGCTATCAAACAATGTGTAAACAATTTGGCCTTCAAATTGTAGACGGAAATTTTCACGTGATAAGAAGCAGCGCCAGCCTTGCAATTGCTTTGCGCATGCGACCTCCGAAATATTTGCTTTGTGCGAGTTCGACGTCCGGTCTGCACCCGGCGAAAATTTGAGCGATGAAAATGTCCTGCCGGTTGAGGCAACCAAAGAGATGAAGGGAATCTGAGCAATGACGATTCAGCCTCCGGTCTCCTCTAATAATACGACACGACCGCGACAACAGATTGCGAGAAGAACCAGCGAGCGCATCCATAACTTCCAGCAAAAGCTCTTCATCCGCTTCACGATTTTTCTGGCGTAAACAAAGAGCAAAATTCTCGAAGATTTTCAAAATCTCCGCTTTCTTATGATACTCTGGAAAAACTATCCCTGGCCTGCAGCAGGGCAGGCATGATCGCGAAGCCTGCCCTGCCGCAGGCCAGAGATTTTTTTACCACAAAGAACACAAAGCGCACAAAGAAAAATCTTTGTGTTCTTTGTGCCCTTTGTGGTGCATTTTTGGTTGCGGCTGAAAGCTCAAGAGCCAGATTGTTTAAGGCAGTTAAAGGCTCGAGAGAACGCAGGGCGTTTTCAAAACGTTCTTCGTAATTCATAAAACAGGTTCTTGGAGTAGAGCCGATTTTATTTGAATAACCTCGTTTGAACTCCCAGATTCATCCGAAAGCAATTTCATATGAGGACTACACCAACCCACGAGAAAATCCATGACATCCATAACGGCGTCCTCATCTGCTTCCCGATTAGCCAGGCGCAACCGTTGGCGTTGCTGTTCAAAAAGCTCCAGGATCGCCGCCTTATCGTACCCTTCGGCTGCAAGTTCACCAACCAAAGATCGCAGTGTCTCGATTGGCTCAAGCGAACCCAACGCCTTTTCAAATCTAGTTTCCAGTGTCATCCTATTTACCGAGATTGGATTTCAGAATCAAGACAGTTTTTTGTTGTCATCATCACTTCTTTGGTCTACCCTCCACCCATCTTCATCAACACCTCCCACTGTTTCTCCGTCACCGGCATGACTGAAAGCCGCGGGATGCGCACGAGATCGAAGCTCGCTAAAGTTTTTTGTTTTTTAATCTCAGCCAGCGGCACGGAGTTCGGCAAACGCTTTTTCGGCTTGAGATCGAAGACGACGAGCTTCGGATCATTTTGTTTCGGGTCGGGATAGGGGACGCTCGTTATTTCGGCAAGGCCGATGATCGCTTTCTCATCGCCGGAGTGATAAACCAGCGCGCGATCGCCTTTTTTCATCGCGCGAATATTTTTCAGCGCGGCATTGCTGCTGACGCCATCCCACACCGCTTTGCCCTCGCGCTCGAGGTCGGCGAAGCTGTAGGTGGAGGGTTCGGTTTTGAGGAGCCAGAGGTTGGGCATATTCTTTTTTTTAAAATTCAAACAGCAAAGAGCAAAAGGCAAAAAACAACTTTTTGCTGTTTTCTTTTTGCCTTTTGCGGTTTATTTTTTCACCACCATCCCGTGCGCCGTCTCCGTCGCGTCGGCTTACCGCCCAGCAAGCCGAACACGCCGCGCACGACTTCCTTGCCGATGGCGCGGCCGAGCGGCGATTTCATGGCACCGACAACGGCATCGAACACGCCGCCTTCTTCTTTTTGTTGATGTTTCTCAATCGGCTCATCATCGGGAATATCCGCCATTTTTTTCGCCAGCAACTCGCGCGCGCTTTCGCGGTCAATCGGCGTGGCATATTTCTTATATAGAGGAGAATTGTGAATGATTTTGTCCATCAATTCCGGCGGCGCAGGCGCCATCAAAGATTGCGGCGGATTCAAAACGGTGATCACCGGCGAGGTTGGCACACCGCGCGGATCGAGCACGGTGACCAGCGCTTCGCCGATGCCGAGAGTGGTCAGTGTTTCTTCGAGATCATAAAATTTCGTCATCGGAAAGGTCGCGACGGTCGCTTTCAACGCTTTCGCATCGTTCGGCGTGAAGGCGCGCAGCGCATGTTGCACGCGATGGCCGAGCTGCGCGAGCACGTCGGAATCCACGTCTTTCGGCGTTTGCGTCACAAAATAAACGCCGACGCCTTTGGAGCGAATCAGGCGCACGACTTGCTCGAGCTGCTGCAGGAATGCTTTGCTCGCGTCTTCAAACAGAAAATGCGCTTCATCAAAAAAGAATGCGAGAATCGGCTTGTCAACGTCGCCGCGCTCCGGCAGATCGCGATACAGCGCCGCGAGTAGCCACATCATGAACGTGCTGAACAGCAACGGGCGATCCTGCAAATCGGCAATTTCCAGCGCGCTGATGACGCCGCGGCCGTCCGGCGCGAGGCGCAGCAAATCGTCCGGATCAAATTCCGGCTCGCCGAAAAATTTATCGCCGCCCTGCGCTTCCAATTCCACCATTTTGCGCAGCAACACGGCGACGGAGGCTTTCGATAAACCGCCATAATCTTTCAATTCATGTTCGCCGTCACCGGTCAAATAATTCAGCACGGCGCGCAGATCGCTGAAGTCCAGCAAAGGCAATTGGCGATCATCGCAAAACTTAAACACCATCGTCAGCGAGCTTTGTTGTGTCTCGTTCAAGCCGAGCACTTTCGAGAGCAAAATCGGACCGAACGAGCTCACCGTCGCGCGCAAGGGAATGCCGTTCTTGCCGGACAGGCTGAGATATTCCACTGGAAAATCGCGGCCTTGAAAATTGAGGCCAAGCTTGTTGCAACGATCTTGCAATTTTGAATTCATTGCGCCGGGCTGCGCGAAGCCGCTCAAATCGCCTTTGATATCGGCAAGGAAAACCGGCACGCCGTTCGCCGAGAGTTGTTCGGCCATTAATTGCAGCGTGCGCGTTTTGCCGGTGCCCGTCGCGCCGGCAATCAAACCGTGGCGATTGCCGAGTGGCAGCGGCAGGCGCACTTGCACGTTCGTCAGTGTTTGCGGCTGTCCGGCTTCGGGAGGATAAACGGCGCGGCCTAAATCCAACGATGGCTCTTTCCAGCCATATTGCCCGCCGAGCAATTGATCGAATTTGGGATCCATGAAATTCTCCTCTTTGGCAGATTGCAATCAGATTAAAAAAGATTCAAGCTGTTGTTGGGGATTGATATTTTCTCCCATTGCCAGAGCTCGCTGCAGGTGATTGATTTCAATCTGGGCTTGTTGGCTAAAGTGCAGCTCGGGCAAATTTAAAATCGAGTTGAATAGGGATAAATTTAAATCATGTCCAAGTGTGAACTCCAGGTTAATCACTGCAAATTTTTTTTCTACCGAGTTTTTCAAAATGCTATACCGTAAAGTGGCTCTAATTTCAGTAAACGGATCAATCGGCTTCGGGATGATTCCCGGTTTTTGCGATAAACGCGTCAAAATTGCAAACAGATTTGTGAGCAAGCCGCCGAGGTTCGCCACGCGCTTTTTCCCTTGCCCGGTATATTCATATCCTGCCTGCAGGCTGTGCGGGCTGTCGGTGAGTACCGGTGTTTTCTCGGCGCGAATCCGCCGATCCGAAAACAACAGCGTTTCCAATTGAGATTCCAGCAGCGCAAAATCGGCTTTGATGATTTGCTTGATCCCATCAATATTTTGCCTGTCATCGGCGATATCGGGCAGGAATTCAAATGTCAGACTATAAATGCCGCCGACTCGGCCTTTGACGCTAAAATAATAGGAAAATCTATCGAGCCACATGATGCGCCTTCCGGAAAAGTAAACTGTTGGATATTGTAGATGAATTTTGCCAGAAAGTCAAGCGCGAAATTTAGCCACGGCTTGTGCTGATTAAACGGCTTGGAACTGCTTGAGATTACATTTACCCTAAAACTGACCATCAAATCATAGCGTCGTTTTCACAATCGGTTCCTTCGAAAATAAAAATGGCCGCCGTTCAGCATTGAGAACGGCAGCCCTTTTTATTTCATTTATCCGAGCGTGTCAAATCTAAAACGAGTAACTCACTCCCACCCTTAAATTCCGCGGATTGCCCGGCGTAAAGTGCAGCTCGGAAACCGGTGACGGTTCGTTGCGCAAACGTGATTCGGTGTCAAACTGCGCTTCGTTCCAATCCGTGTTCGTCAAATTTTCCAACACGAAATTGATTTGATAATTGCCGAAACGATATGACGCGGAGAAATCGAGCACGGTGTACCCGAGCGCGACAACACTGTTGTCTTCGTTAGCTGGACGATCGCCGATATGGCGAATGCGCAAGCCGCCTTCGTAGCCTTGCGGATGGCGCACCGTCAAGCCCCCGGTGGCGAGGAAGCGCGGCGCGAGCGGAATCTCATTGGCCTCTGGCGGCGCGTCGCGCGCTTCGCCGGTGGAAATGGTGACGTCCGCATCACCGTACAACCACGATAAAACTTTGAGGCGCGTTTCGAGATCGACGCCGTAACGGCGCGTGCGGCCGCTCAACTCAGTGGTGCCGGCGTCACCGACATAGACGAACTCGCGCTCGAGATCGAGCCACCACGCCGCCGCACCGAAATTCAAACGCTCGCCCAGGCGCGTGCGAAAACCCAGCTCGGCGCCGACCGCGCGCGGCAACGTTTTGGCGTCGCGATGCGTCGGATCGATATTCAATGCCGTGAGCGAATCGGAAATTTGCCGCTCGTTCAAACCGTTGCGTCGAAGCGCGCGCTCCAAATCGGCAACGCGCTTATCGATGATCACGTCGCGGGCATCGTTGGAATGAAAGCCGGTGCCGAAGTTGGCATACAAATCAAGCGCGCGCGATGGGCTAATCACGAGGTTGACTTTGGGACTCAAAATGGTTTCCTGCGCGTATCCGGAAGCATGCGGCAAACCGTTGCCGGGTTGCGTGTCGAAACGATCTTCGACATCGAAGGTAAAATAATCGCCGCGCAGGCCAAGCTGCAAGCGGGCCCGGGGACTGAAAACAAATTCTTCCTGCGCCCACAGAAAAAGATTGCGCTCGGCAATATTCGCGTCGACGCGCTTTTCGAGGCGCACGCGATTGGGGCTGCGCCAAAGCGTGACGTCCATATCATCGGCGCGGTAGCCGCCGCCAAACGTCGCCATACTCACCCCCCGGAGGCCGAGCTTGCCGGGGCCGAGAGTGTGATAGAATTTGTATTTCGCATTCAGGCCGAGAATCTGACGCGAATCGGTTTGCTCGATCATGTCGCCGTTGATCGGGTCGTCGAGAAAAAAAGTAAAATTCGAAAACAGCTTGAAATTGTAACGGCTCGTATAAGCTTGAATTTGAAATTCACTGTTGCCGCTGCCGGTCGATTCATATAGAAAATTGAGGTTCTGCCGGCCGGTGGTGCCGCCTTCGAGATCGTCGAGCGAGCCGAAACGGTTGATTAAACGGCGATCGACGGCGCGCTGCGGAATTTGCCCGGAAGCATTCCACGCGGAGCTGAAGCCGCTGATGTCGAACGACAATTTCGTGGTTTCGGCAAGATGGGTGTGAAATTTTCCGAACAAATTGAAGCGGCGAAAACCCTGCGGGCTTTCGATCGGGCCATCGGTGTTATAAAACTGTCCGGCAAAATAGGCGTTGTTGTGCGCATCGTTCGTCGGGAGCTGATACAACGTCGTGATCCGATAGGTATCAAACGCGCCGCCCTCGGCGCGAATCATGTTGCCGCCGATGTGCTCGCGCGTGCGGAAAGCCACGGCGCCGGCAGTGGCGAGATTGCCAAATTCCGCGAAATACGGGCCTTTGTAAACCTCGACTTCTTCGATGATGTCGGGAATAATAAAATGCAAATCCGCATAACCCTGGCCGTGGCCGTGCGACACCATGTTGACCGGCATGCCGTCAACCGAGATGTTCACGTCGGTGCCGTGATCGGCGTCGAAACCGCGCAGAAAAATTTGCTCGGCTTTGCCGCCGCCGGCGTGTTGCGCGATGAGCAAGCCGGGCGCGAGTTGCAAAAGATCTTGAGATGAGCGCGTCGGGCGAATTTTTAAATCAAAATCCCGCACGGCGCGCGACGACGCCGTTGAATAGGAACGATCGGCTTGCACCAGCAGCTCGTCGAGCTCGATGCTCCGGACGGCAAGCGACAAATCCACCTTGGCTTCCCGGCCGGCTTCAATCGTGACGCTCATGCGACCTTCGGCGTACCCTAGAATACTCGCGATCAAATTATAGCTGCCGGCGCGAACGCGCGTGATCACAAAATTGCCATTGCCGTCGGTGCTGGCGCCGCGATTGGTTCCTTCAATTCTCACATTGGCGCCGGGCAAACCGCTGCCGGTTTCGGCGTTGCGAATGGTTCCCTTGATCATTCCCCAGGATTGTGCCTGCGACGAGTTAATTCCGGCTAAATAAAGTATAAAAAACATTGCAACAAACGCTCTTTTCATAACCTGAAACTCCATAAAGCTTTTTTTGTTGAAATGCAGAACATTTTGCGCGTCAAAGTGACCGGTCAGTGATTTTTCTCAGAGCTTTTTCAACAGTGCTCTCGCCTCATCTGCTTCCGGGCGGCTAAAGTCGGAATTCATCTGCAGGCTTCTTTGCAAAAAAGTTTTTGCCCGCCCCTTTTTTCCGAGTTTCATGGCGATTATTCCCGCCCGATAGTATGTCATCGCCTCGGCATCCGGGCGGGCGAGCGCTCGTTCGATCACTTTGCCGGCCGCTTGGTGTTGACCATTCCGATGGAGCGCCCAGGCCAGGATCTCAAAAGCCCTGGTATCCTGGCGAATCGTCGTATCCTGTATGGCAAGCTTGAGGGCTTCTTGAAGATTTTTTCCTCGCCGCAGATAAAAAGTTGCCAGCTCGCGCAGGTAGGCGACGCGCCCAATTCTCACATGGCTGCTCAAAGCCCTCTCGGCGATCTGATTGAGGGTATCGGCAAAAGCTTGTTGGCCAAGACTTTGCTTGATCTCAGCCCAGGCTATAGCGTAAGCCGGCTCAATGCGAAGGTTGAAAGCCCTGGTATACATGCTATCCGCTTCGCTGTGCCTTCCCAAAAGCCCATAAGTTTCGCCAAGGTGCTCCAAAGCGAAATCATCGTCAGGTCGTTCGGCAAGCACTGCTTTTAGGATCTCTTCGGCGCGTTCGAGCCGTCCCTGTTTCATCTCCAGCGAAGCCGTCACCACCTCGGCCCATCGCCGGGTGGCCGTGGAATCAACCCCCGCGCCGATCAACGCGATAGCCTCTTGCATGAGCGCGGCAGCTTTTTCGTTGTCGCCTCGTGCTTCGTGGAGATGAGAGAGGCGGTTCAGTGAAGCAAAGTCGCGTCCGAGCGCCACCATCTGTTCGTACATTTTTTGCGCGCTCACGAGATCGCCAATCTCCAGCGCCGCGTCGCCCGCCGCCCCATATCCGCGCGGATCGGTGGGGCTGATTTGAACGAGCTGATTGGCCGCATGTAATGATTCGCGGAAGTGGTGCTGATAGCGGTGCAGATCGGCTTCAACCAGGAGAACTTCCGGATGTTGCGGATTGAGCTGCCGGGCCTGCGTCAGTGTCTTTTCCGCGCGTTCGATATCCACCCAATCACCCAGCAACCGCGCGCGGCTCAAATACGCCTCGGCCAGCCTGGCATGAGCCGCAGGGTCTCTGCCGCTGCGCGCCAACACCATCTCCGATACCCACACCTTATGGTTCAACGCTTTAAGATCCTGAGCGCTGGTCGGGCGAATTTGCAGACTCAAAATCAAGCCGAAAAGCAACGCGCCAATGGCAGACCTTGACGGAATTGGATTGTTCCTAATAAGGTGCATAAACATTTTCTGATTGTAGAAGATGAATAACTCACTGACCGGTCACTGCGAGTGACCGGTCAGTGGGACTTGCGTTAGGCTTACCGTCGCGTTTCTTATCGCATCAGGACCATTCGGCGAGACATCGTAAAGGCTTCTCTCCCGGATTCGGGGTTGGCTTCGATGCGGTACATATAAATGCCCGAGGCCACGTCGTTGCCACGATTGTCTTTGCCATCCCACGTCAGGGCGTGTTGGCCAGCGGTTTGGATTCCGTCCATCAACGTTCGCACTTCCACGCCAATCAGGTTAAACACTTTCAGCGATACGCTGCCCTTGACCGGTATGGCGTATTCGATTTTAGTCAATGGGTTGAAAGGATTGGGATAAGACTGAAACAGCTCGAAATCCGTCGGCATGCCCAAATCGTTTCCCCGCTCGCTTACGGAGGTCACTTGCGGATTGCCCAGGAAAGGAAATTGATTAAGGAATTGGCTGTCGTTGGCAACGCTATCCGTTGCCGCTGAATTCTGAGTAATTAACTTAAGTGAAATGTCGATAACGTCGTCTGCCAATCCTCGGCCGTTGGGGTACAAAGTCGGCATCGAGGTGTTGATCGTAAGAATGTCCGGCAGCAGAAAACTAACATGCGCCGGAATGAAAGAATTGAATTTTTGCACATCCTGTCCTGGGCGCGCCACGTTAAAAGCATTCCTCATGGGCACTGGAATAAAGATAGTAGCAATCCCCGGCCTTCCTGTCCGATCTATAACGCCCAGACCACATTTCCTGGTCTCGGCCCAGACACCAATATTCGGGCCATTAGGAGTAACGGCGTTGATAGGGATCTCCAACACAATGGCCCCGATGTCTGCCAATGGACCGAACATGTTGATTCCGAGCCGGCGAGTGCGCGGCACCGTGATGACTTGCGGATCAAAAAAAAAGGGGTCGTCTCGTCTGCCGGCAAAAAACCTGGTCACTCTGCACGCCAGATCCCCAGTCATGCTGAGATTTCCCGCGTTATCGACAGTCATGAAGATGGCCAAATCCTCGAAGCCATCACCATTCGTATCGATAAAAAAGTTGTATGTGACGTTCGGATCGAAAAGCCTGGCGCCAGCAGGAGCGAAGGGAGCAACGGTCATGGCCATAATCAGATTTGTGCCATTGACAAACACGTAGATGTCGTTGAGATCCGCAGTCGCAAGGGGATTGTTAGCGCCCGCCAACAAGGGCGACTCTCGATGGTCTGCTGAGAATATCATAGCGGTGGACAGACATACCACTAAAATCGCCGTTAGTAAAAATGTTACGGTCTTCATATTGATTCTCCTTAAATTGATGTTTTGTTCCCTGAGGTTTCGACGTCGAACAAAATTTTAGTCATCAAATTGCCACCACCTCCTTTCAGACAGATTTACTCGCAGCAGCACAAGCAATGGTCGGACCACACCTTATCGCGCTGCTAAAAAACTTAATTATCCACGGCTGCTTGTCGGTCTTCCGGCATCACCTCCTTGGCAGATTCTAAAATGAAAAATCCCGCCGCCATCTACGCCGGCGGTACGGTTGAATTTTTTAGGTAGGGACATAAAAAACCTGAGAGAATATTTGAAAAGTCGAAAAAATGAGACTGACCGGTCACTTCAGGCGGTTGACATGTGGAACATTTTTTGCGTAAAAGTGACCGGTCAGTGACTTTCCAAACACGCTTTGACCATTATAAATTCATGCAGCAGGGCATAAGAAGGTACGAACGGACCTGGCAATCGGATTTATCGCGCCAGAGAAAGATTGCTCATGCCGGGGAAATTTTTCAGCTTTTTCGTTAGCCGGAGTTTTTCATCACGACGATTTAATTATAAAAGTGGATTTACCGGTTTTAACAAAAAGATTGCTTGCTTCTGCGGGCAGGATTTTTTAACTTGTTTTACCTTAATTTTGCTCATATAAAAGCCAAACCCCGCCACGATTTCTTTTTTGAAATTATAAATAAAAAGGCAAACGGGGTTTTACGCAAAATGAAACTGACCGGTCACTTAAAGTCGTCGGAATGCGAAAATTCAATATTTAAAGTGGCCGTCAGTGATTTTTTAAGCATTGGATCGAATCGGAGTCTGTGCATGTTGAAAAAAATATTTATTCCGCTGTTCATTCTTTTTTTATTGTTATTGGCGCAATCGGTGGCCGCGCAATTTAAAATCGAACGGGTCCCCAGCAATTTCGGTTATGATTTGCCGAAGAAATTCACGCGTTATACGAATACCCATTTTAATCGCGTTGAAGCGCTGCATTTGAATCTCGGCGTCAGGTTTAAGCCGCAGCCGGAAGCGAAAACCGGGGTCGCCGCCGGGCTGGCGTTTTACGGCGATCTCGGTTATGGTTTTAAAAATGAAAAGAAAAAACGCCCGCGCTGGAATCTCGGGGTGCAAAAGGATTTTCAAACGCCGGCCCGGTTGACGTTCGGCGCGGAATATTTCAATAAAGTGGAAACCAACGATCGCTGGATCGTCAGCGAATTTGAAAACTCGCTTGCCGGCATTTTTCAGCATGAAGATTTCATGGATTTCTACGGCCGCAAAGGCGGCCGCGGCTTTCTCGATTATCAGCTCGCCGAAGTACACACGCTGCGGCTGGAGGTCAGCCAACATCGTTACGAGAGCCTGCGACGCAACACGAACTGGAGCTTGTTCGGCGGCGATAAAACGTATCCGCTCAACCCGCGCATTTTTCAAAACCGCGCTTACAATATTGGCGAGGGCGACGAGCTGGCCGTCAAATTAACCGCCGCGTTTGACTGGCGCGACAACCCGGTGTTTCCCAATGTCGGCTGGCTGGCGGAAGGTTATTTCGAGCGCACCGGCAACCCCGACTTTCCTTCAGTGAATGAATCAATGAAGGTCGGGGAAACGAATGGTTTGTTTCTGACCATCAAGCGCTATCAACCGACGCTCAGCGATCAAAAATTCGTGGCGAAATTGATGTTCGGCAGCCGCAGCGGCAGTTTCGCTTATCAGCATTTGCTGACCCTGGGCGGTCTCAGCAGCCTGCGCGGCTATCGCGAAAAAGAATTCGCCGGCAATCGCCTGCTGTTTGCGAATGCCAATTATGTCATCGGCCAGCGCGCTTTTGGCGGCCTGCTGCAAAAATTTCCGTTGGTGAATAAGCTGCCCTTCTGGGAAATGATCTCGCTTGGCGTCTTCGCCGAAACCGGCTACGCGTGGTTTGCCGATTCGCTCGACGCCGACCTCGGACTTCTCGACCTCGGCCATTTCGACCTTAAAGATTTACGCAGCGATATCGGTTTTTCTTTGCTCGTCACCGAAGGCATCCTGCGCGTCGATTTTGCCAAGCGCACCGACCGCGGCCAGGACGACTGGCGCGTTACGTTCCGGATTCTGGATAAGTTTTAATCCACGAAAGAAAAATAGATTGTAACTATTTATAGACATAAAACGGTTGTCATTCCGCAGGAATCCTGTTTCATTCTGAGCACTTTGCTTATGCGAAACAGGATTCCCTGGCCTGCGGCTGGGCAGGCTTCCAGAATGACATGTGAGACGAGGCCGAATAGTTACAGTAGATTTTCAACAAACGATGACCCCAACGGATTAGAAACGACCAACGGATACAACCGCATAATCCGTTGGTCGTTTCTAATCCGTTGGAATATTTTAATTTTGTCAAAACATGCGGTTTAATTTTTTTACTCTTCTCTTGCTTGGCGCTGTGACGGCAGCGTGGGCGCAGTCCAATAGCAACAGCGAGCAAAATTTTCCCACCCTGCAAATAGCCAAAATTCTGATATCCGGCAATCGTCACACCAAAGCACAAATCATTCGGCGCGAGATGAAAACGCAGATCGGCGATACGATTGACATTGCCACGCTGCAAGCCGATCAAAAACGCATTCTCAATCTTGGGCTGTTCAATCGCGTCGAGCTTGACACGCTGCACAGCCCGGAAGGTGTGCATCTGCTCATCGGCGTCAGCGAGCGTTTATATCTTTTCCCTTTTCCGATTTTTTTTATCAACGAAAAAGACTGGGGCAAAGCTTCTTACGGGGCCGGCGTCGTGCACACGAATTTTCGCGGCCGCCATGAACTCGCCGCCCTTTCCGGCTGGGCCGGCTACAATCCGGCGTTCGCCGGCGATTATTCAAATCCGTGGATCTTCGGCCCGGCGCAAATGCTCACGCGCTTTCGCTTCGCCGTGCAGCGGAATCGCAATCGCAGCTTTGAAAAGCTCGGGCAGGAAGTCGATGAAAATCGCCTCGGCGCGAGTTGGAGCCTCGGCAAGCGTTTCGGCTTGTTCACCTATTTGAATCTCAGTTTGGGATATACGCAATTGAAACTCGATTCACCGACGCCGGCGCTTGATTCGCTCGTGCAGGAACGGACGCTCGATCCCTCCGGCCGCGACCGTCTGCCGAGCGTCGGTCTTTCATTTACCCATGATCGCCGCGATCTCTTCGAATACCCGCGTTCCGGCGTGTTGGTGCGAATGTGGGGCCAGCGCACCGGCTTCAACAGCGAGCACATTCACTTCTGGCGTTACGGCGCCGATTTTCGCGGCTACAAAAAACTTTATCGCAACGTTTCCATCGGCGGCCGCGCCATGACTGATCTGGCGCAAAATAAAATTCCGATTTATGAACGCGTCTTTCTCGGTTACTCGAATCGCGTGCGCGGCCATTTCACCCGCGCCGAAGACAAAGACGAGGGCGAAAATCTCACGCTGGCCAGCGCCGAGCTGCGCTTCCCGATTTTGCCGTGGCGTTATTTCAGCCTCAGCGACGTGCCGGGATTTGCTTCATATTTACAAAACATGAAATTCGGCATCAGCGCCGGCATCTTCGCCGATTACGGCCGTGTCTGGTTTCAAGACCCGCCGCCGGACGGTACGCGCCGCGTTCTGCCGCCGCAATTCGGTTACGGCGCCGGTTTGCACTTTCACTTGCCTTATATTAATCTATTGCGCATTGAACTGGCGTTTGATGAAGACGGGCAGAGCGAGTGGTTTACGGATATTGGGGTGGCGTTTTGATCTTGCTTCGTTGAGAAAATTCAGGCAACAAATTTATTTTTGCCGCGCTTGCTTCCTGGCAAAAGAACGCTTAAATTCAAGAAAGGATCTTCGTGGCCCGGCGACCTTTTGATGCGTATTTTAAAAGCCTGATTGAAAGTTGTGCGAGAGAGATTATCCTTTTTCTCTTTCCCAAAGTGAAAGTCCGCGTGCTTTCCGCCAAACTCGATAAAGAGTTGATCACGGTCAAGACGCGGTTGGCGGATCAAGTGTTACACGTGCGTACGAAGCGCGAAAGCCTGCTGCATTTCGAGTACGTCAGCGGCTATGACCCGGAAGCGGCGCACACCGTTTTTCTGAATGCGGCCTTGTTGGAAAATAAATACCATCTCGAAGTCACCTCGGTGCTGTTCCTGCTCAGGCCGCCGCGGCGAGGAACTGAGGCCGGATGTTACGAAGTTTATTTTGGCCGCGAACGCACGAATATCTTTAAATGTCGCGTCGTCAAGCTCTGGGAATGGCGCGCGGCGATTCTTTCCGGTCGGAGATCTTTGCTGGTTTTCACGCCGCTGTTGACGGCGATTTCACGGCAAGTAAACAAAGCATTGCTGGCCCGCCAACGTGAGCTTCTCGCGCGGGTTAAAAACAGGAAACTGCGTGAAACGCTTTTGTATTTTACCATCGCCTTTGCCAAAAAGTATTTTTCTGAAAAATTCCTGCTGAATTTTTTTAAGGAGAAAATTGAAATGATCGATCCTATCGAACAAGTGCCGTTTTTCGGGGAAAAATTCAGAGAAAAACGCCTGGAAGGGGAAAGAGAAGGGGAAAAGAGAGGCGAGAAGAGAGGCGAGAAGAGAGGCGAGAAGAGAGGCGAGAAGAGAGGCACAACTATAACCCTTCAAAAAAGTATTCTTGAAGTCGTCGCCAGCCGCTTCGCCCCCAATGGGTATCGCAATGTCGTAAACGGCAAACTCGCACAAATGGTCACCTCGATTGATGAGCCCAGAAAACTGGAAGCAATTTTTCGCCGCGCACTCACGGCTAAATCTCTGGAAACCGTCGTGGTGATGTTAGAGAAAGCCCTGGTCTCGGCAAAGCTCAGAACTGCGAAGGCACAACCATTGAATTATTGATGTCTCGCCGCGAATTTTTCTACGCGCCGCCGGAAAATTTTGCCGCCGACACGATCACGCTCGCCGGCGATGAGCACACGCATCTCGTGCGCGTGTTGCATCGTCAAATCGGCGATCGCGTCACTGTCGTGGACGGCGCCGGCCTCGCTGCTGAGAGTGAAATTTTTGAAATCGGCAAAACCGTCACGCGTTTGCGCCCCATCAAAAAATCGCGGCGACTCGGCGAGCCGTTCGTGCATCTCACACTTGCGCAGGCCGCGCCGAAGGGCAATCGTTTTGATTGGATGATTGAAAAGGGCACGGAGATCGGCGTGTCCGCCTTCATTCCGCTGATTTGTGAACGCAGTGAAGTGAACCCCGGCCCCGGTAAAAATGAGCGCTGGCATCGCCTCGCCCTCGCCGCGATGAAACAAAGCTGCCGCTCGATTTGCCCCGCGATCAGCGAACCCGTGATGTTCGGCGCCTTGTGCCGCCGCGCTTCGACGCTGCCCGCCGCTTATGCCGCCGGCCAATCCGGCCGTTTGCGTGAATTTGATTTTGTTTTGATGGCCCACGAAGGCGCCGGCGATCCATTGACGCAACTCGTGAATCGCGCTCCCCAACCGCGCATCGGCCTCGTGATGATTGGCCCGGAAGGCGGCTTCTCCGACAACGAAACCAAAATCGCCCGGGAAGCCGGCCTCACTTTTTTTGGCATGGGCCCCCGCCGCTTGCGCGCCGAAACCGCCGGCCTGGTTGCCGCAATGAAAATCCTGGCCGCGTTTGGGGAGTTGAGCTGAGGGCGGAAAATTTTGCTTGACTCTTTCCTCGAGGGGCATTACCTTACCGTCACTGGCCTGGAATTTATCACCAATTTTTTTCATCTGCCCAATGCGACTTATACAGTATAGTTTTTCGACGTTTTCCAACCGCGATTATGAAAAAATCAATTCTTTCAAATTTATTGATGTGTTCGCCGGCATAGGCGGCTTCCATATTGCGTTGGAAAAATTGGGCGGGAAATGTGTTTTCTCCTCAGAGTGGGATAAATATAGTCAAAAAACTTACCGCGAGTGGTTTGGCGAGATTCCTCACGGCGACATTCGGAAAATAAAACCATCGGAAATTCCCGACCATGATATTCTCGCCGCGGGCTTTCCCTGCCAGCCATTTTCCATCGCGGGAGTATCAAAGAAGAAGAGTCTGGGACACGCACACGGGTTCAAAGATGTAACTCAGGGCACGCTTTTTTTTAGTTTGGCGACCATTATCGAAATGAAAAGGCCGCCGGTGCTCTTTCTGGAGAACGTTAAGAATCTGCAATCGCATGACAAAGGCCGTACATGGAAAGTCATTCACGAAACTTTGGAGTCTTTGGATTACTGGGTCTTTCACAAGGTAATTGACGCGGCTGGCTGGGTCCCACAGCATCGGGAGCGCGTTTACATCGTCGGCTTTGACAAAAAACTGTTTCCAACCAAACCTGCTTTTGAATTCCCCACTCCTCCCGAGAAGAAGAGACCCGGACTGGTAAATATTCTTGAGTCATCACCTGACACCAGGTACACGCTGACTGACCATCTTTGGAATTACCTTCAAGAGTACGCGGAACGTCACCGCGCAAAAGGAAACGGCTTTGGCTTTGGCCTGGCAGACCTGCAACGCGTTACTCGGACCCTGAGCGCAAGGTATTACAAAGACGGTTCCGAGATTCTTATACCTCAGAACGGACGAAATCCCAGAAGGCTTACACCACGTGAGTGCGCGCGGCTAATGGGTTTTGGCGACCATCTGCCAATTGTTGTTTCGGACACACAGGCTTACAGACAATTCGGCAACGCCGTAGTTCCAAAGGTTGTAGAAGCTGTCGGCAGTCAAATAGTAAAGGTATTGTCGTGGCACCTGGCTGCCAATGGGAAATGTCTGCTGAAACAATAGCATACAGGCCTTCATTGATACTTTACGCGCAATTTACGCGGCATGACAGACGTACTCACACCCGAACAGCGCCGGTTCAATATGTCGAGAATCCGAAATAAGGATACTCGCCCGGAAATCGTCGTGCGTTCATTGGTTCATCGCATGGGATATCGCTATCGTCTGCACCACCCCAAACTGCCGGGCAAACCTGATTTAGTGCTATCACGCCATCATAAGATTATTTTTGTTCATGGTTGCTTTTGGCACATGCACAAATGCCGTTATGGAAAAGTAAAGCCTAAAACTCGTGCGAGTTTCTGGCAAAACAAGAGAATGGGAAATGTAGAACGCGATAGAAAAAACTTGAAAACTCTAAAGCGCGACGGTTGGCAGATTTTAGTAGTATGGGAATGCTGGACAAAAGATTTAGAGCTGCTTAAAAAACGCCTTGAAAAATTTCTCCCAAAGTTGAGCAATTGAAAATTGCCAGCAGAACAAATTAAATATTCTGCAGCCGTGCCGCCAGTTCGCGATATTTTGCCAGATGATCAAAGGCGCCGGCTTTCCCCAAGTGATCGAGATCATGCCCGACTTCTTCCACATGATCGGCCGGCCAGGGCTGCGAATCGAACTCACCCCACTTTGCCGAAGAGAGCGCCACTAATCCATCATTCGCTTCCGAGGTTTTCTGGTTGATATATTTGTAAGCCGGATAGAGCAGATTCGCAGTCGGGCGACCGCTCGCGCGACCGGCGCCCGCCACCGAAAAATAGCGCATTTGCGGGTGATCGACGTATTTTTGATTGAAGCTCGCGGCGCTAACGGTGGTCAGATTCTGCAAGCCTTCGAGCGAAATGCCCAGCGTCGTCAAAATTTTGTGCAGTTGTCGCTCGACCCACCAATTCAACAGCCACCAGCGTTTTTCATCCAAATGGCCGGCAAACCAATCGGCAATCGGCGAACCGCGATGCGGCGTTGAAATCGTTGTCACTGAAGCAACGTGCGCGGCGAGATGCTCCGGATTAGCCGGCGAGAGGATGAAGCGACTATCGAGGCCACCCATGCTGTGCGCGATGATATGCGTTTTGCGGTTGGGATCAAGCGTTTGGGCAAGACGATTCTCCTCGGCGTTAGTAGGCGGCGTCTTGCCGAGCGCGACGAGAATCTGGCGCCGCAATTGCGCCCCGCGTTTTTCGACGCTATCATCCGGATCGACTTTGGTGATTAAAATTTTCGCGGAGAAATTTTTCTCCAAATCCTGTTTGACCCCGCGAAAATAATCAATGTGCAAAAAATTTGTAAAACCCAGATAACCATGCGCGAGTACAAGATTCATCGCGCACCTCCTTTCCGATTATTTTAAAGCCGCGTCACCTCCACCCTTGCGTCATTAAAACACGCACCGCCGCCCACGAAACTCACCGTATCCGGCGCTAATGCGGTTGCGGTTTGGCCGTTCTGTGAAGCTTTGCGCCATGCGCCTTTGGGCATGCTCACCACGCCCTGACAAACCGATTCGCTGAATTTGACGCGACAACGGACTTCGCCGTACTGATTGAAGACGCGCACGGTGTCGCCGCTTTTGATCGCGCGTTGCCGGGCATCGGCGGGATGCGTCGTGAGAAAAAGCTCCGGCAAATTGAACTCGCCGAACGAGCTGCTGATGAGCTTGCCGGTGGCCGGGCTGATCAATGTCAGGGGAAAATCATGATTATCATTTTCCAAATACACAAATGGGTTTTCGCCGAGCACGCCGGGCGCAAGATGGGCTTTGCCGTCGCTCGTCCACGGAAAGGCAGTGACAAACTGAATCGGCGCTGGTTCGGGAAAATCGAAAAAGACGATTTTTTCTTTTTTGAGTTTCTCAAAATTTAAATTTTTGATCCCACCCACCGACTCAACCGCGCGGCGGAGCCAGGCTTCGGTGTCTTCGTGAAACGCGCGATCATCCCAGCCCATCGCGCGGCCGAGCAGCGCAAACACTTCTTCATTCGGTTTGGCTTCGCCGAGTGGCGGAATCACCGGTTCCATGTATTGCAAAGCATAACTGCCATACGCTTTTTTGATTTCTTTTTGCTCCAGAAAAGTGACGGCGGGCAAAACAATATCCGCAAAAACCGCGGTGTCCGTCATCACCTGTTCGAACACCACCGTAAACAAATCCTCGCGCTGGAAACCCTGAATCACCGCATTTTGATTCGGTATCGTGGCGACAGGATTGCAATTATAAACAAAGATGCCTTTGACCGGCGGATTGTTTTCTTCGAGCAAAATTTTGCCGAGCAGACTCATATTCAATTCACGCGTTTGCGCCGGCGCCGCCTCGACTCTTTTGTTGTCATCAACGCGATAGGCGCCGCTGTTGCTCATCGTATAACCGCCGCCGCGTTTGCCGAATTTGCCGAGGAGCGCCGGCATCGCCAAAATCGTCGCGGCTGCCTGGCCGCCATTGCGATTGCGCTCGAGCCCCCAGCCGCAGCGCAGCACCGCCGGTTCCGTTTCCGCATACATTTGTGCGAGTTTCTCAATTGCTGAAGCTTCAACGTGCGCAATGCGTGCGGCTTTGTCGAGTGAATATTCCGCCGCTTTTTGCAAAAGAATCTCGGAGCCGACCGTGTGCTGCGCGATGAACTCACGATGCAACAAATTATGCTCGCGCCAATAATTGATCATCGCCAGCGCGACCACGACGTCGGCGCCGGGATAAACCGGCAGATGCAAATCGATTTCATCCTTCGAAAAATTCAAGCGCGGGTCGACAACGGCGATTTTTGCGCCGGCGGCTTTCGCCTGTTTCAAATACGGTACGAGATGAATGTTGGAGGCTTTCGGATTCGCGCCCCAGATGAGAATGAATCGCGCCTGCACGTAATCCTGAAACGCGACGCCGGGCATTTTTCCATACATCGCTTTTGCCACCGCGGTGGTGGGCGCGGCGCAAACCGTGTGCTCCAATTGTGACACGCCCAATTTATTAAAAAAGGCTGTGTCCGAGGTGCCCTGACCGAGCATGCCGTTGGAACCGCCGTAATTGAACGGCAAAATCGCCTCGCCGCCCCATTGCGATTTGATCGCAGTGAACCGCTCGCAAATCTCGCGAAGCGCTTCATCCCAACTGAGGCGCGCAAATTTGCCGCTACCCTTTTTGCCAGCCCGGCGCATCGGATAGAGCAGGCGCTCGTCGCTGTAAACATGCTTCGCATAATCGCCGACCTTCGCGCAAATAAAACCCTGCGTCACCGGATTCAAATCCGACGCGCGCAATTTCGTCACGCGGCCATCGACGACTTCGACGTCGAGGCTGCAAGTATCGGGGCAATCCATCGGGCAGACGGAAGGAAGAGTTTGGGTGAGCATGAGCGAGGTCTCTTTCAATGTTGGATTGATGGATCATTGGATTTTTGGATTGATGGATTGGTGGATTACTGGATTGATGCGGTCCTGGAAGTTTCATAATTCCACCCATCCAAAGATCCAGCAATCCAATAATCCAGCAATCCATTGACATCAACTCATCAATCCATTTTTCAATGCGCCATGGCGGTTCGAGGTCTGGCCACATATGCATCCAAGCTGTACGCGCCGGTGCCGGTTTGGGTGATCATCAGCGCCGCGCCGGCCATAATGAGATTTTTGAGAAAACCGGCCATCTCCTGTTGCGCCTGGATGACGTCCGGTGTGTTCCAGTACTGATGCATGGTGAAGGCCGAGCCGACGAGAAAAACCGCGACGAGCCACGCGCCGATCTTGCCGCGAAAGCCGAGCAGAACCGATAGCCCGCCGAGAACGATCAGGACGCCGGAAAGCACGACACTCACTTGCGGCATCGGCAAGCCGCGGATGGTGGCGTAATTGATCATCGCGTCCATTTTGAGAAAATGCGACGATCCCATCATCAGCAGTGGCAGCGCATAGATGATGCGCCCCGCGAGGAAAATGTAGTTGTTCATAACTTCTCCTTTCCCTGAGCCACAAATGTGAGACGAGCGGAATGGTGAATTACGTGATATAAAAGCAGAAAAAATCCTGAATGTCAAGAGAAAAATGCGGAAGAAGAAATATTGCAATTGCAACAAGAACGCCTTCACGCGCGGAACTGCATTTTGTATAGTTTCTGATAAATGCCCTTTTGCGCCAGCAGCTCTTCATGCGTGCCGCGCTGCACGATGCGGCCTTTGTCGATGACGATGATCTGATGCGCGTGCAAAATCGTCGAGAGTCGATGGGCGATCACCAAAGAAGTGCGGTTGGCCATCAACCGCTCGACGGCCTGTTGCACGAGCATCTCGCTTTCGCTGTCAAGCGCGGAAGTGGCTTCGTCGAGAATCAGAATCGGCGGATTCTTCAACAGGGCGCGAGCGATGGCGAGACGCTGGCGTTGGCCGCCGGAAAGCTTGACGCCGCGCTCGCCGATCACGGTTTCATAGCCCTGCGGCAGCTCGGCGATAAAACGATGCGCATTGGCGGCCTCGGCCGCTTGAATCAATTTCTCCTCCGCAATTCCCTGCAAACCGTACGCGATGTTGTTGCGCACGGTGTCGTGAAAGAGAATCGTTTCCTGGGTGACGATGCCCATTAAGCGGCGCAAACTTTTGACGTCGATTTCGCGCAGGTCGATGTCGTCTATCAAAATGCGGCCCTGCTGCGGGTCGTAGAAACGCGGCAGCAAATCCACCAGCGTCGATTTGCCGCCGCCGCTCGGGCCGACGAGCGCGAGAATCTCGCCTTTTTTCACTTCCACGGAAACATTTTGCAAAACTTCTATCGGCGCCGTGTTTTCTTCATTTTCATAAGCAAAAGAAACGCGCTCAAAGCGAATACCGGCGTTAAAATTTTCAATCTTCGTGGCGCCGGGCAGCGAGACGACCTCCGGCGCGAGATCGATGATTGCAAAAATGCGCTCGCCGGCGGCCGCGGCTTCCTGCAAACGATTGTTGACCGAGGACAGCTCTTTGATCGGCTGCATCATCGAAAAAATGACGAGCAGAAAGAGAATGAAATAACCGGGCGAAAGTCCGCCGCCGCTCAACACCTGTTGGCCGCCAAACCACAGAATGCCGACGCCGACGATGGCGCTTAAAAATTCCGTCATCGGACCGGCGAGCTTGCTGACGCGCGTGATGTGCAGCAGCGATTTAAAATAATCGCGCGCCACGCGCCGGAATTTGCGCAACTCGAATTCTTCCATCGCAAACGCTTTCACGACGCGCACGCCGCTGATGGTCTCCTGCAACACCGAGGTGACTTCCGCCATTTTTTCCTGCGACAGCGTCGAGGCGCGGCGCAGGCGCGAGCCGATGAAACCGATGATCGCCATACTCGTCGGCAAAATGATCAGCGCGATCAGCGTCAACTGCCAGCTCAAATACAACGCCATGCCGAGATACGCCAGAATCAACAGCGGATTTTTAATCAGCGTCACAAAACTGGCCGAGACGCCGCCGTTGACGAGCGTGACGTCGTTGGTGATGCGCGAGATCAATTGTCCGGTGCGCGTGCGATGGAAATAACTCAGCGACAGCTCGTTGAGATGCCGGTACAGATCGTTGCGCAGATCTTTGATGACGCCCTGCTCGACATTCGCCATCCAGTACGCCTGCAGATATTCGAACAGGTTCTTTAAAAAAATCAAACTGAGAATGACGCCGCAAAGCCGCAGCAACGCCCGACGGCGATCGCCGGCCAGCAACCATTTTTCGATGTCCGCCTGCAGCGCGGTTAATTTCTCGCTGAAGGTGTCAGGAAGTTGCAAAACGGCGGTCGGATTCCGCCGATTCGAGACGGTTTCATCTTCAGCTTTGAAGAGCGTATTCAAAAACGGCACGATCGAAATCAGCGAGGCGCTGCTGAGGAGCGTGAAAACCAGAATACAGAAAAGAGAACCGGCCAACGGCGCCCGGTAGGGTTTCACATAACGCAGAATACGGCGGTAGGTTTTCATTTGCCGTTTTTTTTCTTCCCGTCGATTTCTTCAAATTTGGCGTCTTCCACGTTCATATTGGAAAGATCGAGCGCGGGATTGCGGGGTTTTCCTTTCACCCGATTTTCGCCGGCTTTCGGCGGCCCGCCAAAAACGAGCGCAGTGATGACGCGATAAGCGAGATAAACAACGGCGGCCCAGAACAGAAAACGCAGTAACATAAAATACCTGTCAATAAACTTCGTCGTGAGTTCCGATATCGACGAGTAAAATAATCTCTTGTCCAGCCTGTGGCGATTTTTCCATCGCGGCATCAAGCGCTTGATCTAAAGTTGTCATCTGATTTTCCTCATAAAAAATTTAGACCTCGGACTTCGGACCCAATAGACCTCGGACATTCACTCATTTCACCGGCGAATAATATTGCACGCCGGAGATGGGGCGATGCAACTGGGCGAGCAGATTTTCAAAATCCTGCGCGTTGTGAACGAAGTCGATTTCGCTGGCATTGACCACCAGCAACGGCGTCGCGGTATAATTGAAGAAGAAACGATTGTAGGCTTCGTTCAAATCGCGAATATAACTTTCCGCCATCGGTTTTTCGTAGCTGCGATTGCGCTGCCGGATGTTCGCCATCAGCCGCTCGGTGCTGGATTGCAAATAAACGACGAGATCGGGCGGCGGAATATCGCGCTCCAGCAAACGGGCGACTTTGTCATAAAGCGACAACTCGCGCTCATCCAGCGTCAACGAGGCGAAAATGCGGTCTTTGGCAAACAGATAATCGGCGAGCAGCAGCTCATGAAAGAGATCGCGCTGCGGAATTTCCTGCTGCTGGCGATAGCGGCTGAGCAGAAAAAACATTTGCGTCGAAAACGCGAAATGACGCGGGTCGCGATAGAAGTCGGGCAGAAACGGATTTTCTTCGTGCCGCTCGAGCAGAAGGCGACCGCCGAAACGCTCGGTCATCAGTGTCGCGAGACTCGTTTTGCCGGCGCCGATGACGCCCTCGATAGCGATGTATTGCAGTCGCAACGTGATCCTCAGTTGTTCAATTTTTGGACGCGGCCATGATCGTTGCAGCGCTGAAGCAACTCTTTCACCGTCGCGTTCAAGCCAGGCACTTCAAATTCGGGCGCGATTTCCGCCCACGGCGCGAGCACGAAACGCCGGCGCTGCAACTCCGGATGCGGCAACTTCAGGCGCGCGGTTTGTCTCTGATGCTCGCCATACGCCAGCAAATCCAGATCGATACTGCGCGGCCCCCAGCGCTCGTTGCGCTCGCGGCCCAGCTCCTGCTCGATTTGCTGCAGTCGCGCCAGCAAATTTTCCGGCGCCAGCTGCGAGCGAATTTCAATAACCTGATTTAAAAATGCCGGCTGGTCAATTTTGCCGACCGGCGCCGTTTCGTAAATACCCGAAACCTTCACCACTTTAATCGCGGCGGACTCGCTCAACTTTGCTCTCGCCTGGCGCAGCCAGGCAGCGCGATCACCCAAATTCGAGCCGAAGGCGATGAAAACGCGTTCGGCGCCCGGTTCTCCCGCCAAGCCGGAATCTGCGCTTCTCTTCGACTGGTCACTGATCATTGATAACTGTTCACTGATTACTTTCTCTCCCGCACAATCTCCACCTCAATCCCGTCGCAAATACCGGGTACGGGCGAGTTGGGTTTGCGTAATTTCACGCGCAGCGCATTAACGGGAAATTTGCGCAATAACGCAGCCGCGATAGTCTCGGCCAGCGTCTCGACGAGCTTAAAACTTTTTTTGGTAACGATGGTTTCGACGATTTGATAAACTTTGTACAGGTCGATCGTGTCTTTGATATTATCCGACTGCGCCGAAGCTTTAATATCAAAAGCGAACTCGACGTCCACTTCGAAGCGCTGGCCCATCTGGCGTTCCTCATCCCACACGCCATGATAGCCGCGAAACACCATTTTGTTCAAGCGAATAAAATCTCGTGGCATGAATTTGAGAAATTTGGTAGTCGGATTTGCCGAATCGTCCGGATGCGCAAACGCGGTCCGGTTGGTGTCCGGCGCGGGTTATGTCGCTCAAGTTGGTTAAAATTATCCGGCACAACGATCATGCTCAAATTTATCAAAAGTCGGCGGGAATGTCAAGGGAAATGTCCGGGCTTACAGAAGCAAAACTCATTGAGATGATAATTGGAGAGCCAGCCCGTGCTGCATTTCGCCGAAGATCATTTTCACCAGATATTTTTTCTCTAAAAAACCGGGGGAAATTCAACGGATTGGGTATCTATATTAAATAAATAGCTGGGAGGATAACAGAACAAAAGATTTCTCCAATACTCCCGCGAGAACCATATTTTTTATACGGAGGTTTCCATGAAGAAGCCTGGCTTGTTGTTGGTTGTGATTTTGTCGCTGTTCGTGGTTGTGCCAGCCGGCGCGCAACATCGGATCGGCCTTGTTGGCGGAATTAATCTGGCCCAATTCAGCCTTGATCCTGAACCCAGAGCAGGGATTGCTCTCCCTAACCGCACCGCTTTCGGAATCGGCGGTGTTTTGGATCTGGGTCTGACCAAAAATGTCGCACTGCGCCTGGAGCCTATGTATTTGCAAAAGGGCAGCAAAGTCGAGGACTTTGGCAGAGAAATCGGCAAAGAGAAATGGTCCTATATCGAAGCGCCCGTGCTGTTCAAACTTGCGCTCGGCGCCAAAGCCACTCGGCCTTACCTTGTGGCTGGCCCGACCATCGGCTACCTGCTCAGCGCCAAATACTCCAGCGCTACAGGGGAAAACGATATCAAAAAATACTTCAGGAACTTCGATTTCGGCCTCGCCTTCGGCACGGGGGTGAGCTTCCCGGTGGGCAACAATTCTATTTTCCTGGAAGGTCGCTATGCCTCTGGTCTCAGCAACATTCTGAACGTTCCCTCTGCTCCTGACGTCAAGCTCAAAACCAAAGGTCTTCAGATGGTGGCCGGTATCACCTTTCCGCTTGGCGCCGGCAATTCGGTGGCAGCTTCCCGATAATTCAATGGCAGCGCCTCCGAAAATATTTTTCTTAAAGAGAAAGGCGAATCCGTTTTGACGGATTCGCCTTTTTAAGTTAACGATTGCTGAAATTTTTCTCGGAGAAAATCACTGCTTAGCGCACTCTTTTCTAATTTTTTAGTGGTGCCTTTCGAGAATTTCAAATCCACTCACGGCGGGGAAATTGACGCCAACCGTATAATTGGCCAACCATTTTTTATAGTCACTCATGGAATCCACTCCTTACCTCAAAAATAACAATCGCTGCCCAAAAAAGCGAGCATTAAGCCAATATTGCATTTGATGAAAAAGATTATTATATTGCATTGCAATGACAGAGGGCAATTTTTAACCTCGGCATTCGTATCACAAGATATTACCCGGAGAGCAAAAAAGATTGCATTGAGCGTGTGAGAAAACCCAATAAAATCGGTACTTTCCTCACACCCGCATGTAAACTATTTTATGCTCCCCGTAATAGGAGCAACCTTATGACACAAAGAGCCCTGAAATATGACGTAAAAGTGCAGGAGAAAGGGCGCGTGGAATTGCAAGTACCCTTTTCTCCCGGAGCATATATTACCGTCTTCGTTATCGAAGAGCCTGCTGACAACTTTAGCGATTTACTAATGGCGGCTCAGAGCAGTCTCGATTTCTGGGATAATCCTTACGACGACGAGGATTGGAACAATGCCTGAGCAGGGCGATATTCTTCTCATTCCTATTCCTTTCACCGACCTTTCATCTGCGAAACGGCGGCCAGTCATTGTAATTTCCAACAATGATTACAATCTCAAGACCGCTGATATTGTCGTTGTGGGAATGACTTCAAATCCGAAAATGGTGAATTACACTTTCACCATCACATCGTCTGACTTAGATCAAGGCAAACTGAATCGACCGGGCCAGGTTCGAGTTGATAAAATCTACACGCTTTCTCAATCCATCGTGGTTAAAACATTCGGGCGCGTTAACACGAATGTACTTGACCAAATTCGTAGCAAGTTGCAAGATCTGATTGCCAAAAAACCATAAACTATGTTGTCTGTCACAAACTTTTCACTGACAACTGATTACTACCTACCCAATTGTTCTTCAATCTCCTTCATCTCAATATCCCACCGATGCATGCCCATTTTGTCGATCAACTCTTTCGCTTTGCCCAAACTTTCCCGTGCTTTGTCCTTTTCTCCCGAGGTTAGATGAAACTGCGCGTCGATCAAATGAATTTCCGGATCGCGGCGGTGATAGCCCGCCCCAGTGAGAGATGATCAAGTGCAAAAGAAAGCAAACCAGCACCGACCTGTGTTGCCCATTGCAAAGTTTGATTAGCCCGTCTTAGCACTTCTTGATAATGGCCTTTGCTCAACAACAGATCACTATAATGAAAACCAGCCTGCGAATAAAGAAATGAGAATTGTGGCTGTATCCTCTGCTGCACCCATTCTGCTTTATCGAAATCGGTTTCCGCCTCAGATAATCGACCAGAAAGGTGAAGTGCATTCGCTCTAATCGCCAAACCAGCCATTTTATCAAAGGAGTCCCCGCCAAGATTAGACAAATTGATACTTTGGTCAGCGAAGTTCAAAGCCTGGATGAGATCACCCATTATTGTCACAAGATCACCGAGGTTACCAGCAGCAATTGCCCCATTCTTCCAGTCTTTCATCTTGATCTTCGCAACAAGAACTGACTGAAAAGCTTGGTAAGCTCCTGCCAGTTGACCTAACGCGGACAAGCGATTACCAGCCCAACCTACCACATCTATTCTGTCGTGAGTTGTTAGGCTATTGATCGGCTCATCCCAGAGTTTGGTAAAAAAGTTTGCCAATACCGCCGTATCGGCTCCAATCGCCCCAAGATTTCTGAAGCAGAAGTTTTTTTGGTTGTCATGCATGATCCGAGGATAATAAACTTCATCGAGCACCTCTTGATGGCGACCAGCTTTGCAGCCGTGGGTTACTGCTGCAAACAATGGCGTCAACTCCGCAAGAGCCGACAAACTCTTTGAGGTCATCCACGAGCAGGCGTGTCGTGACGATGCAAAGCCCAGGATTGTGCCGCGCCAACTCGCGCAGCAAACACTGCAAGCCCGGATCTTTGAGACGTCCTTCCAGTTCTCCCGGCGGATATTGCAACGGTTCCAGGCCATCGAGAATGAGCAACGTGCGTTGCCTTTTGACCAACTCGGCCAAGCGTTCGCCTTTGTCCCACAGCGAGCCTTTATCCGGCTCAGGATCGCCAAACCATGCTAATGCAGTTGCAATAAACAAATCCGCCGAGGCTTGCTTCCCTTCGGCTGCGCCCTGGCTATAAAATGAATAGCCGTAAACCCGTTCAGCGCCCCGATATTGGCTTTGCGCTATTTGATTCAACCAGACATTGACCAGGGCCGTTTTGCCCACTCCACCCCACGCCACTAAACTGATGAGATTGGTCTTGGGATTATCCCAGGCCTTATCAAGCATTTCCAATTCTTTTTGACGACCAAAGAGATCAGGGCTAGTGGATGGAAGCTTTGCGAGAGAGATTTTGAAAGGCTCTTTTTGATGCGTAGGCGGTGCGGATTTTAAGGCGTCACGAATTTCCTCCAGAAGCGCTTGTTGGCTGGCCATTTTTTCCGCAAACACTAGCATCACCAGGTGGACCGTTTCTTCATCACTTTTAAGCTCGTTGTAAAAATTTTCCATGAAAAGATTCACATAACGTAAAGCATTTTCCCCTGGAAAAACTTTTTGAAAGGCAGGCACGAGAAGCTGGCGCTGCGGCAATTGTCCACGTTCGATTGCCTCGAGCGCACGGATAATCTCCGGTTCAGTGATGAGACTTAGAATGAGTGTGTATCTGAATGTATCATGATCAAAAGGCGCTATACCCTGCAGCGCTTTTTTACACGCCTTCTCAAGCTGGGGCGGAAAAAGTTGGGGAAGCAAACCGTCTTGCACTAATTTCTCATAAGCCGCATCAGCCGTTTTTTCCGGCAATTTTTTGATATAGTCGATCAAACCGCTGGCGTTGGCCAAAGTATATATCGACATCAGAGAAAAGGCCAACTCATTTTCCATAACACCTCTCCAGAGTGAAGATTAGGATCGCCGAAGATTCTATATCCATTTTTTGTAACGTCTCAAAATTCTCTCTCGATCCTCATTCTCTTTATCCCCCTTAAAATAAATCTCAACAAACTCAATCTTATCGGCATCTTTGAAATAAGCATAAATCATCCGAATACCGGATTGAGCGCCCTTCCCTTTAAGAGCGCGGCAGGCGAACTTCTTGGCTTTGTAAACTTGGGGTTCTTCAATTTGTAAAGACGGAATTTGAAAGATTCCCTTGTTGTCGATATCCAGCCTGTGATAAAGCTTCAGCTCGGTTTTGATGAAAATCTCCAAATCATCTTCTAAAGGTTTAAGTCTTTTGGACAGCTTTTTGAGGTCCTTCTCAAATTCCGGGAGCCGGGAAATCTCACGAAATATCTCTTCCATATTCCCTCACTGAATAAGGAGCAGTCCGGTAAAACACGGACTCGTACTCGATAATTCCGCCGTCTTCCGCTGTGAGCCAAGGAACATCGCCGTGGGAATAATCACTAATTTGAGTGGCATTCATATCAGAAAGCCTGTGCAAAACCTCTTCAATGGCGGCAATTTCGTTTGCCTGTAATATGGCTAAATTTGGCCTTCGTAAAGGCAGATATTTGGTCTGGGGATGATTAAAATAACTGCTCTCAACTTTGACAATTTCTTCGCCGGCAATCATTTTATCAACTATCTTTTTAAACTCTATCGGCGTTGGCCCGAAATGGTTTTTTCGATAAGTGGCGCCAATCAATTGTTCTTCATATTTTTCGTAGAAATTGAAATCAATGAAATAAAGCAGCTTGTAGATGACCGTCTCGCCGACATTGGATTTTGAGCCTACTCGGTCGAGGATATAGAGCAACACCTCCTTGAATTTCTCCAAATTCTTTTGGGGAACATTGATTCTTAATGCGGTTTTTACTGGTTTCTTTTCTCTGTCGCCCGCCAGCATAACCTTGGGTTGTTTCTCCAAATCCAACAACCCATCAACAGAAAGATTAAATATTTGCGACAGTTTGATCAATTCGTCGGCAGCAACTTTCCTGTCCCCGCTTTCAATCTGTGAAATGGTGGGACGGGAGATGTCCAATTTTTCGGCCAGTTCTTGCTGGCTGATTCCGGCCGACTCGCGGAATTCTTTTATTCTAAGACCAAGCTTTTTATAAATAGTGCTCATGGCAAATCCATCCTCTCGTTCTTATACTTTCTCAATATAACCAATGTAAGATAATTTGTCAAGACAATGTTTGTTTTTCTTACACATCAATGAGAGCTATTATTTCGTTTCCACCTTCGCCTCCGCCCACAACGCCTCCCACTTCTCCATCGACATGCCATTCACATTCTCGCCGGAAGCATTCACGCGATCTTCGACAAAGCGAAACCGCCGGCTGAATTTTTCGCAGGCGTGGCGCAGCGCGTCTTCAGCGTTGAGATTGAGCCAGCGGCCGACGTTGACCAGCGCGAAAAGAACGTCGCCAAATTCATCTTCGATTTTTTTACTGTCACCCGTGTCCCGCGCTTCTGCTAATTCAATTAATTCAGATTGAAATTTTTCGATGACTTGCTCAATCTTCTCCCATTCAAAACCGATGGTCCCGGCTTTTTGTTGCAGCCGTTGCGCGCGCTGCAAGGCCGGCAACGCCACGGGCACGCCGTCGATCACGGAGTTTTTGCCTTCGGATTTTTTCAATTGTTCCCACAAAATTTTTTGCTCGGCAGCGGAATTGACTTTCAAATCGCCGAACACGTGTGGATGGCGGCGAACGAGTTTATCGCTGATGCCGGCGATAACGTCGCCGATGGTGAAACGGCCGGCTTCACTCGCAATCTGCGCATGAAAAATCACCTGAAACAGCAAATCGCCCAGTTCTTTGACGAGCTCATCGTACTGTTCATGATCCAGAACTTCGAGCACTTCATAAGTTTCTTCCAACAGATACGGGCGCAGTGATTGATGCGTCTGTTCGCGATCCCACGGGCAGCCTTCCGGCGCGCGCAGTTGCGCCATGATTTCAACGAGACGCGAGAATTGCTGGGCAGGAGTCATCGTTTCTTAAGGTTACGGAAATAAAAAAAGCCCCCGGCTTACGCCAGGGGCCCGGAGGGAGGAAAAAAATATGAGGTATTAGAGGAAACGATACCCTGTGCCGTGGATCGTTTCGATATATTGTGACGGGTATTTGTTTTCACCCAGCTTCTCGCGCAGGCGCTTGATGTGCACATCCACGGTCCGGTTGGTGACATAAACCTTCTTGCCCCAAACCTTCTCGAGGATTTCCTTGCGGCTGAACACATTATTCCGGCGCGAGGCCAGAAGATAGAGAAGCTTGAACTGAATGTAAGTTAAATCGATGGACTTGCCCGCTTTGCGCACGCGGTGTTCGTCCAGATCGATTTCGATATCTTTGACGCGAATTTTTTTCGTATCGCCGGAAGTGATGCGACGGGCAATCGCTTTCAGGCGCGCCAGCAATTCCCGCGGGCTGTACGGCTTGGCGATGAAATCATCGGCGCCGGCCTCGAGACCTTTCACCCGCAAATTTTCGTCATCGTTCGATGACAACAAAATCAACGCCGCTTTGCGTGTCGTCAGATCGTCTTTCAATTCCTGGCACGCCGACCACGTGCGGTCGCCGAACTCGTCCAAATCAATGACCACTGCCGAAGGTTTGTCGCGCAACACCGTTTCCTGCATCCCCTCCAGATGCGCCGTATGTTGCATGACGTAGCCTTCGCTCTCCAGAAGGTGTTCCAGTTGTTCCGTCGTTGCAGTGCCGTTACCGAAAACTTGAATGATGCCTTTTTCCATCGACTCCTCCGGGAGGTTTAACGTCCTGTGGTCCACAGTTGCCTGCTCATGGTTAGGTGAAAATGGGCCTCATTCTGAGGCCCTTAATTACAAAGTCCTTTTGACAACAACAGTATTTTATTCAGCAAGCAATATGCCAGCACCCACAAAATATAGTGTATCTGTTTTAAAAAGTACAGATTTGTTTGTTCTCCGTAAATCTTATTTATTTTCTTAAACTTAGGTCTAATCGTCTGGTTTTAAAGTTTCCTGGTTAAAACGACGATTGAATCTAATTTTTATTGCACTTCCGGCTAAAAGAGCTCGCGAACGTCCAGAAATCAACCATCTGGCTGAAAATCAACCAAATTTAACAATTTTTCGTTTTAAAACAGAAAATGTGTCAGGATCGAACAATGTCGAGTTCAAAAATGTAAACAAAAAGCCTTGACTTTACCAGCGCTGTAAAATAGATTATGGCGTGGCAAACAATAACTCGGCTTTGCCACAGAATCACAAAGATAATCATCTTAATATGTCAGGCCGTGAAGCAACAATCGCAATCGTTGGTCAACGCCGAAAATTTTTTGAACATTATGGTGCTTTCCGGCTTTGCCATGATGAAATCGCTCCGCGACTTGCGATTGATTACTATGCCGGCTATTTACTCTGCACGTATTATCAAAATTTCGCGCCGGAACGGTTGCACCAAATCGCGACGGATTTTGAGTACGCGTTGCGGCAGGCCGGATTGCCTTTTTTCGGCGCGGTGAAAAAATTTCGTCCGGAGAATCTGTCGCATGTGGTTGATGACAAACGTTCGGAAATTTACCACCCGGTGGCGCTCATCGGCGAGTTGCCTCCGCCGCGTTTCACTATAAAGGAAAACGACCTGCAGTTTGCCGTTTCTTTTCACGAAGGTTTCAGCACGGGTTTATTTTTAGACATCAAATATGCGCGGCAACTGGTTCGGCAAATGTCCAGGCCGGGCGAGGAGGTGTTGAATCTTTTTTCCTACACCGGCGGGTTTTCGATTGCCGCGGCCAGGGCCGGCGCCGGGCGCGTTATCGAAGTGGATACCGGCGCTAAATGGCTGGGCTGGGCGCGGGAAAATCAGCAGCTCAACGCCGTCACCGTGGTGCGGCAGCGGCGTGAAGATGCCGTGCAGTTTTTGCACAAACAAAAAGACGCGGCGTTTGACTGGATCATTTGCGATCCGCCGGCGTATTCGACGCAAAAATCCGGGCCGCGCTTCACCGTCGAGAAGAGTTATCAAACCATGCTCGCCGACTTTTCGCGCGTGCTGCGGCCGCAGGGCCGTTTGCTCGCCTGCACCAACCATCGCGGGCTGACCAGAAAAAAATTTTTCGGGCTCTTCGCGTCGAAATTTATGCTGGTGCAGGAAATTCCCATCAGTGAAGATTTTGCCGGTGATGATTATCTGAAGATCGGCTTGTTCAAAAAGCGGCTGGCATAATTTTGACTATATCTTTTAATCGTTTTGCCCGCAATGGTTTTGCCTTTAAAAAAAGTCGCGGGCAGGTTAATTTTTAAGGATAACTCCTCATGCTCCATCACGCCATCGTTGTCAGAGACAGCGGCATTCAGGGGCGGGGCTTATTTGCCACGGAAAATATCAAAGCCGGAGAAATTACATGGCGGCAGGGTCCGAATGAGCCGCGTTATCATATCGACACAATTCGGAATTGGCCGCTAAAAAAACAGGAAAAGTTTTTTCGCCTCGCCTATCAGGTTGATGGCGAATGGTATCACGGTCCGGTCGACGGTTCCCCGGTCGATCCGGCGGATTTCATGAATCACAGTTGTGACCCCAACACGTGGTTCGTTGACGACGCGCAGATGATTGCCCGGCGGAACATTCAAAGCGGCGAGGAAATTACGTACGATTATGCGGCCAGTGAAACTGCGGCAACTTATGTTTTATCCCATTGTAACTGCGGCGCGCCGGATTGCCGCCAAATCGTCCGCGGCTCGGATTATCGGCTGCTGCCGGCCGTGCGGGAAAAATACGGCCGGCACGTGATGGCGCATGTGTATCGCAGCGCGAAAAAATAAAGTCTCCAACTTTTATAACCAACGGATAAAAAGCTGCCATCCGATTTTATTGAAAGGCAAAATGATTACTGGCAAAATAATTTGCCAATTATTTTGCTATAATGGTTTTTATCCGGTGGTCGTTTTTTATCCGTTGGGAAAATTGTTTTTAAACTTTTCTGGTTGCGGCTCGTTTGCGTTGGGTATGTATCTTGTAAATCCTGTTCATCCCGTCAAAAAAATCTGGCGTTAGAATCAACGCCGGCTCGCATACGGCAACTGCGCGATACTCGTCGTCGCCGGTTTCAGCGGCACGGCCACAATCGCCCATGAGCGCGCCGTCGTTGTTGTCCACGTCATCGTCACCGTCGCTGCACCCACCTGCTGTGAGCCGGCGCCGGTAACATTATCGCCGGCGCTCGACGCCGTGGTTTTATTCGTCCACCGCTGCACCTGATTCACACCCGCCGTTATATTTTCCGAAGAATACCGCTTCGCGACGACGTCCACCACCACTTGCCCGGCGGCGCTGGTCACAGTACGAGAAATGCTGGTAGCGCTCGAAACGGCCGCCGTAACCGACGCGCCAACCGGACTCGTTTGATGGACGCCGGTATACGACATCGCGCCCGCCGCAAACAGCGCCTTCGTGGCTGAGCTCGGCAAAGAGACCACAACCGTATTCGCACCGGTGGGCGGATTCACCAACCCCCAGAGTTCGGCGCGAACATTCGAGCTTTGGCTCACGGCTTTAATCAACGTCAGGTTTATCCCGCCATAAGTCACCGACTGCACTGTCTGGCTGCTCTTGTTGCGGATGGTTACGCCAACCAGCAAAATGCGGTTCGCACCAGCGCTCGTCACCGTATGGCTCCAACTTAGTGATCTTGTCGTCACGCTGCCGGTATTCGCGCTCGACGCTGCATCAAATACGATTCCAACATTCACCGTCACCAGAACCTGATCAATCGCCACCGCACCGCCGTTATCTGTCGCGGTTAATGTGACCGTATGACTGCCAACCGTGAATGAATGCGCCAGTGTCGGTGTGCTCCCTAAAACGATGACGCCTTCCGTCCACAGATAGCTCGCAATACTGCCGTCCGGATCGCTCGACGCCGTGCCGATTAAAGTCGCCGTCTCCGCGCCATCGCCATTCGTATCGATCACAATAATATCCGCTCCGGCATTCGCCACTGGCGGGCGATTCGCATTGACCGTCACCTTCACCGTATCCGTGTCACTGGCGCCGACATTATCGGTAACGGTTAAAATGACCGAGTATACCCCAATTGTGAACGAACGCGCCAGCGTCGGCGTGCTGCCTAAAACCGTCAAGCCTTCTGTCCATAAATAACTGCTGATCGTCCCGTTCGGATCGATAGACCCGGTGCCGTTCAACGTGACGGTCTCGGCGCCGTCCGCATTCGCGTCATTCGCCATGATGTCCGTTCCGGCATTCGCAATCGGCAGTTGATTCGGAATGACGGTGATGAGAACGTCGTCGCTGATCATCGCGCCGACATTGTCGGTGACAGTGAGTGTCACGGTGTGATTGCCAACTGGAAAGCTTTGGTTAATCGAAACCGTATTGCCGAGCACCGTCGCGCCTTCTTTCCACAAATAACTCGCAATCGTGCCGTCGGGATCGGAGGAGCTTGCGCCATTCAACGTCACCATCTCCGCGCCATCGGCGGTGACGTCGATCACATTCAAGTCCGCACCGGCACTTGCAGTGGGCAGTTGATTCGGAATGATGGTGATGATAACGTCGTCGCTGATCATCGCGCCGACATTGTCGGTGACGGTGAGCGTGACGGTGTGAGTTCCAACTGCGAAAGCTTGATTAATTGAAACCGTGCTGCCAAGAACTGTCGTGCCTTCTTTCCACAGATAACTCGCAATCATGCCGTCGGGATCGGATGAGCTCCCGCCGTTCAACGTGACCGTTTCCGCGCCATCCGCAGTGACGTCGATCACGGAAATATCGGCTCCGGCGTTCGCAATCGGCAGTTGATTCGGAATGACGGTGATGAGAACGTCGTCGCTGATCATCGCGCCGACATTATCAGTGACGGTGAGCGTGACGGTGTGATTGCCAACCGCAAACGACGGCGTGATTGAAACCGTACTGCCGAGAACCGTCGCGCCTTCTTTCCACAAATAACTCGCAATCGTGCCGTCGGGATCGGATGAATTGCTTCCATTCAACGTGACCGTTTCCGCGCCATCGGCGGTGACGTCGATCACGGAAACATCGGCGCCAGCATTCGCAATCGGCAGTTGGTTCGGAATGACGGTGACGACAACGTCGTCGCTGATCATCGCGCCGACATTGTCGGTGACCGTGAGCGTGACGGTGTGAGTTCCAACCGCAAACGACGGCATAATTGAAACCGTACTGCCGAGAACCGTCGCGCCTTCTTTCCACAAATAACTCGCAATCGTGCCGTCGGGATCGGAGGAGTTGCTTCCATTCAACGTGACCGTCTCCGCGCCATCGGCGGTGACGTCGATCACGGAAATATCGACTCCGGCGTTTGCAATCGGCAGTTGGTTCGGAATGACGGTGATGATAACGTCGTCGCTGACCATCGCGCCGACATTGTCGGTGACGGTGAGCGTCACGGTGTGAGTTCCAACCGCAAACGACGGCGCAATCGAAACCGTGCTGCCGAGAACCGTCGCGCCCTCTTTCCACAAATAACTCGCAATCGTGCCGTCGGGATCGGAGGAATTGCCGCCATTCAATGTCACGATCTCCGTGCCATCGGCGGTGACGTCGATCACGGAAATATCGACTCCGGTATTCGCAATGGGCAGTTGATTCGGAATGACGGTGATGAGAACGTCGTCGCTGATCATCGCGCCGACATTGTCAGTGACGGTAAGCGTTACGGTGTGATTGCCCACCGCAAAGCTTTGGTTAATCGAAACCGTGCTGCCGAGAACCGTCGTGCCTTCTTTCCACAGATAACTCGCAATCGTGCCGTCGGGATCAGACGAGTTGCCGCCATTCAACGTCACGATCTCCGCGCCATCCGCCGTCACGTCGATCACGGAAACATCCGCGCCGGCATTGGCAATCGGCAGTTGGTTCGGAATCACGGTGATGAGAACGTCGTCGCTGATCATCGCGCCGACATTATCAGTGACGGTGAGCGTCACGGTGTGATTGCCCACCGCGAACGACGGCGAAATCGAAACCGTATTGCCGAGAACCGTCGCGCCTTCTTTCCACAGATAACTCGCAATCGTGCCGTCGGGATCGGACGAGTTGCCGCCATTCAACGTCACGATCTCCGCGCCATCCGCCGTCACGTCGATCACGGAAATATCGACTCCGGCGTTTGCGATCGGCAGTTGATTCGGAATCACGGTGATGAGAACGTCGTCGCTGATCATCGCGCCGACATTATCAGTGACGGTGAGCGTGACGGTGTGATTGCCCACCGCGAAGCTTTGGTTAATCGAAACCGTGTTGCCGAGAACCGTCGCGCCTTCTTTCCACAAATAACTCGCAATCGTGCCGTCGGGATCGGAGGAGTTGCCGCCGTTCAATGTGACCGTCTCCGCGCCATCAGCGGTGACGTCGATTACGGAAATATCAACTCCGGCATTTGCAATCGGCAGTTGATTCGGGATGACGGTGATGAGAACGTCGTCGCTGATCATCGCGCCAACATTGTCGGTGACAGTGAGTGTGACGGTGTGATTTCCAACCGCAAAAGCTGACGAGATTGAAACCGTGCTGCCGAGAGTCGTCGTGCCCTCTTTCCACAAATAACTCGCAATCGTGCCGTCGGGATCGGATGAGTTGCTTCCATTCAACGTTACAGTTTCCGCGCCATCGGCGGTGACGTCGATCACGGAAATATCAACTCCGGCGTTTGCGATCGGCAGTTGGTTCGGAATGACGGTGATGAGAACTTCATCTGAAATCATCGCGCCGACATTGTCGGTGACGGTGAGCGTGACGGTGTGATTGCCAACCGCGAAAGCTGACGAGATTGAAACCGTGTTGCCGAGAACCGTCATGCCTTCTTTCCACAAATAACTCGCAATCATGCCGTCGGGATCGGATGAGCTCCCGCCGTTCAACGTGACCGTCTCCGCGCCATCAGCGGTGACGTCGATCACGGAAATATCGACTCCCGCATTCGCAACCGGCAGTTGGTTC
>Ga0247727_10002966_pt1 | contig 38191 bp, 64 predicted proteins | sample WisWelCaveWW1625_FD_202498 | JGI IMG/M metagenome (GOLD analysis project Ga0247727, IMG submission 202498) | Biofilm microbial communities from Wishing Well Cave, Virginia, United States - WW16-25 | ecosystem: Environmental > Aquatic > Deep subsurface > Groundwater > Cave microbial mat | place...
GATTTCGGTGCTTCTTGCCCCACAACAGAGCCCCAAGAGTCGAGCAAGTCATCGAGCCACTCTTCAGGTGGTACATAGCCGCACTAATCGCCATTTCCGTCTTGGTCACGTGCGCCTTTCTTGGGAACAGCGCTTCCGGGCCAGTGACCCTTTGATCTTGGGCCAGGAAAAGAACGCCAGCGCAGTATCCCGACCCTGCTCATAATGACAGACGCGGATTCCGTCCTTGTCCTCGTACCACCACCACTCGCCCCAGCCCTTAACCTCGGTTGGCTTCTGAGGCTTGAGCCTGAGCTTCATCGATGTCATGGCTTCGTCCCTTGGGATTGGTGTAGCAGACGAGGTGGATGTACCATCGCCTCGATTCCCTTCCGATACAGCTTCTTATCCTCCTCGGCTAGCTCTGCGTACTTTTCAAGGTAGAGCCTGAGGATCTCAAGCATCGTCTGATTCGGGGGCACGTAGTCAAAAGTCATGGTCTGTACCTGACCTGTTTAGCGATACACGTGCCCCGCTGACAGAACCGTATCTCCCCGCCGACACACCACTCCCATGGACTCCACCGATGCTTGTGTTTCTCTATCTTCATGATCTACGAATCTCCTTAGCGATCTCGGCATACTCGCCCCAGCAGATGCAAGAACACCCATCCTTCGCCGGGCAACGCCCTTCGTGGTGCGCCTCCGCAATCTTGGCGCACCGCTCGCGCTCCTCGGTGATGGCCGCAGCAATGACCTCTTCGCCGTTCTTGATCCTCCATCCCGTGATAGCGCTGGTAGCGGTCTTGGCCCCATCTGAGACTTGTATTTCAACTGGTGCGATTTCTAGGGCGGCGGCCCATTCTTTCGGCGTCATGCTGATTCTCCTTCTCGCTTTATGATGCCTAGCTTTTCTCTCGCCTCCGTTCCAGCAGGAATTCATCCTTGTACTCCGGAACTTTCCCATCTTCGTGAAACTTATAGCACTCGAACTCCGGTTCGGGAATCGAGGTCATCGTTACGCCCATGCATACCGTGTTCCAGCCGCCTTCCCACCACCCGGGGGTCCACTGGGTCGGATGTGTCGGGGGGTCGCCGTAGTGCCAGTCCCTAGGAAGTTTTCCCGAGAAGCGGATATGATCATAAATTCCTTGCCCATAAGACCTGTAAACATCATCGACAAGGCAGACCATGAACATCTGCCCACAGGCCTGACACCGGATGGGTTTCACAAACTTCTTCAGATCTTCTTCTGGCTCTTTCCATCGAGGGCATCCATTAAGATCATACCAAAGAGGCTTGGCCGGAAGCCCCAGCTTCTTTGCCATTCCCCAGATTTCTTCATACCCATCAAGCATATGGCCTCCCTAATATTAAAAGGGGCCCGCATTACGACGTAAGGGCCAACGTAGCGGGCTACACGGAGGAAGTATATTCCCAGCATCTAGTTGAGCTAGTTGATGCTGGGCTGTACCCTTGTTTTGCGACACGGCTCAACTCGCCCCTTCTTTTCATGCGGATACCATTTCAAAAAACTCATAAAACGTCTCTAGCTTTATATCATAGGACACAGAAGGATTGTCAGAGGCCCGTATCAGGATGCGCAGCGTAGATAAGTTCATTTGCTCAACAACCCACAAGGACTTATCCTCTAGGCTTCTATACGTCTGACCCACATGAACAGGAATCATTGGTGTCTGATTTCTTCCTCTCTCCAGTATTCCCACTCGTCGTAAAACTCGTCTCGCCATTGCCGCCACTTCTTTAGTTTTTCCTTATCCAGGCGGATCTCTTTCGGTGGTTTCATCTTCTTCTCTATGGGATACAGAGAGTTATTAGGAGGATCTACCCAATCCTGGCTATGGGGCTGCTCTACTATGTCTTTCATGGGTCACTTTTATAGAGTTATAAATGGACACGACTTCATCCCATTCAAGAGGAGGATTGTTCATGGAGTTTCTATATCGAAGCAGCTCTAGAATACGGGTTTCGGGCACACTCTTCCACACCAGCCGACCTACGTAACGGGCCATATCGTTGTTTCTCGTGCCCTCACTACTGGCTAGGATTGGCGTCATCCTCTTTGAGCGTCTTTTCAATATATTGCTTGATCCTCTCAAGCGAGGCTCCTGGGTCAGTATTAAAGCTAGCAAGGAAGGTGTGCAAATCTTTAAGAGGAAAGACCGTGTTAATGTTGTAGGTAGGCCCACTGAGTTCAATGGAGAGCCCAGAGGCCCCAAAAAGAAGGGATAAGCGATGGTCGCTGATGCCGGTGGAAAAGAGGTTGGGCACTCCAGAGGAGTAAGTATATGTCGGTTGAATAGGTAGGGCAGGCTGTTGGGCAGGTGCGTTGGCGGACATACTATAAACCCTCCATCGGCTCGAATATCGATCCCTGGTCTAAGCCCAGCAGAGCTAGGTATGTGTTGTACATGGTCGGGGTATTGAAAATAAAAATGGTATCCACCGCCCCCGGTTCTAACGGTCGCTTCCTCACTCCGAAGGCCGAGTTCAGCAAGCGATGCTGTTCCCCCGTGACGGGGGTCACAATCCAAGACCACAAGTCCAGAGGCTCGTCCTGTGATAAGACCAATCCCACTAACCTTGTCGTCTTCATGGAACCATTCCCATAAATTCTCTAATGAAGGGATGGAGTCCTGAAGGCCCTTCCACGGTATCAAAGGCCTTTTTGACCCAGGAGCAACGGGAACAGGCACGAGATTCAATGAATGGTATATCTCGGATATCTTCAGCCAGTTGAACGAATTCATAATATTTGTAAAAGGACTGGTTATCCGCCATAAAGCGACGGGAATCGTACCAATACCAAACGGAACCCTCGTCCTCGTATTCCACTAGGACAGGATGCCCCATAGGGCTTACGGCACAGACTTTGAATTCTTTTCTAACCATAGATGATACAGGATAGCCATATAATTTCGTATATCCATGATGGTGTCTTTAACACTCTCCTCTACGCGAGCCTCTTGACGCCGTACCATAAGATTACCGAGACGACACAGCTTATCAGAGACCCTAACAAGGACCCCTTGTTCCGCGCTGGCTACACCAAAGGCTTCGCACGCCTTGAGATTCTTATTGCAATCATCCTCCGTGGCGTAGTCAGATGCCTTACGTTCCATGATAGCCCGCTCTTCTTCACACAGCCCCTCTAAAATCTTCAGTCGTTCGCTGATCTTTGCCATAGATATCTCCATTTGCTCTTATCTTGATGTCCTCGTACGGGCCCACAAGACGCCTATAGAACTCTAACTTTGCGCATTCCAAGGCCCCAATAACGGCATTATAGTCCGTGTAGTTATGCCCGTATTGGTCTAAAAAGTTCAAGCATTGTGTGGTAATAGCATAATTTAGCTCGCCCGGACTCATGGGCCTGTGTCCTCCATCAACGGCTTTTCTTTGTTCTTTGGTTATGTAGGGCATAGTGCCTCCAAAGACTCTTATAGTTACAAGTCACAAACTTCCCTAGTTTCTTGGCTAGCCTGCACTCCCTGTCGGCTCCTTTAGACTCACCTCTTAGTCTAAAGACAGCATCGCACTTGTCCAACCATGCTTCGTCGTACTGAAGATTCTCTTCCCATGTCATAGGATGGACCAAGTTCCACAATTCATTTACGTGGGGAACAAACGGAAAGAAGCCAAGTTGTCGTAGCTTATGACCCGCATCAATGGCTTTCCTGACATTTTGTGTAAGGTTACCACTAGAGGTAATAGGCCCTGCTACGTAGACGTAGATATTTTTCTTCATCGGAGGGCCATGTCACAGGCCTTCAAGATTATTCGTTTTGAAACGCGCACAGGCGTACGGTCATCACAACGAGAGCTAGCTGCTTTATATCTGAACCTTGGATGGTCGTTAATAAACTCCAGCAACAGAACCTCCTGGTCGCGCGTTAATTGGGGCGTCCAGCCTGCCGCGTAAGTAATCGGTCAACCCTTTGTGCCATGTCTGTTAAACCACCGATCAAAAATAACACCATGTTTAGTAACGCCTTTCTTCACTAACCGTACTCGATTTTTTCCCCAACGACGAAAATCAGCAGCCAATCGTTGGACGATAGTCATACACTCACTCCTTTTTATGGTAGACGACAGAAATCTCTACGCCTTCATCTCGTTTCGTACCTACGTATATCCGATCCATTCCGTAAGATCCGGCCCACTCCTTATCGTCCAAACCCAGCGCATCCTTAGACAGCGCATCCTGAACGGAATGAGTCAGGCTGTCCAGGTCCGCGTGATCGAGCGAGGCAAATTTATAAATAATACCGGAGACCACATACTCGTTCTTCTCGGGTTCCCGTCCACCGGCTTTTAGAAAAGCCTTTGCGATGCGTCTCCTCCATCTCTTCAGATCATCGGGCACGTAAGGTCGTCCTCTATACCCCCTTCTATAGGGAGCGTAGCGAGGAACTGGCCCATGAACGCTAAAGACAACCTCTGTCTGCCCCACGGATATTCCCTCTCTATTCTCTTAGCATGATGCCACAAGGACACTAACAAGGAAGCCAACAAGAAACCAAGTAATGCCCACAAAAACACCAGGAAGGCAACCCGAAGAACGGTTTTCATGGCTCATCGAATAATAACCCCCTTCACCATCTCTGCTTTTCCTATAGACCACCCACCACACTTTTGACACTGGTAACGCTGGACTCTGTGTGTTCTCCTGATGGACATACCTTCCTTTCGCAGCTTCCCCGCCGTCCCACAAATAGGGCACCCTGGTCTCGTAGGATCGGCGGCAGTCAGGTGGACGTTAGGATGTGTTGAAGAAAGAGGCCGAATCCGTTCATAGGCCTGCTCGAGAACCTTCACATCCTGCCGACAATGGTTCATGACGTATCTCAAGGAGGACATTCTTCCCGCCGATGCGTCGACCCAATGCTGGCCTTTAATCATCGTCTTTTCGTCCAGGCCCAGAAACGCGGACACGGATGCCAGCCTATTGCTGTGCAGTTTTAGTTTCTCCCTGGCAATACGCCATCCGTCGACGTGCGGAATGGGTGGAAGAGGCTTATACCTGTAATGAATAAGCCTGCTGTTAAGAAAAGGAACGTCGAATCTAGAACCATACCATGTAACCCAAAGATCCGCCGTACTCAGCACGCTAGATAAATGAGCTACAAGGGCTTTATCGTTAGTCGGTCTCTCTTCGTAGCCACGAAAGTCCGCAAGGCTAGCAATCTCTATCTTTGGTTTTCCGTAGACTTTCCATCCTCCACACAGGATGTACCCAAAATTACTGTTGAGGTTGCTTGTTTCCAGATCCCAGCACATGATTTTTGCCATTATAGCTCCTTTACCCCAAACATACGCAATCGTTCGATATAAGGGATGAGCACAATATCTCCCGTCTCAAACGATCTTACGGCTTCTTCGTGCGCCGTGGCCGCATCGTCCTCTGTCGAGGACAGCCTTCTGTAAAGGTCAGTTCCGACCACGTCCCGCATAAGATTAGTGCCCTCGTACGTTAGCCTGTCTAAATCTTTGACTTCTAGGTCCGATACCTTTGATATCGGTTTAGCCGCATAGATAACGGTTTCATAATTGTATCGCGTGGTGTCGAAGTCATAACGGGGGTGTGGCGTAGGCCCAAAGTTGATTCGGCTGATGATATTGGTAACCACTTCATAACTAGTCTTCCTGAGTGTCGTGACCAAGGTTCTTGAGAAGTGAATTTCGTTCATGGGTAAGGCGGTTATCTTTAATGTCGTCATTGGGTTTATCCGAAAGTTCAGAAGAGTATTCCTTGTTCAGTCTAACAGACATGACACAAGAGGACGAGTAGCGATAGCCACAGGACGGGCAGGATATCTCGACAGTTTGGTGCAGCGTATTGTTGCTCTTGAATTCCTTGCTGCTCACGCTGGCCTTAGCCCCGCATTGGACGCACTTACTGGTCATGGATCACGCTCCTAATCTCAGAAAAGGAAAGGGCCTTCGGATTCATCACGTCCACCGCCGCAAGCATGGCCCATCTCTCACTAGGGGAGGATTCCTTGAACCTACTGATCCACTCACCCGACACCCCCTGAATCCAAAGATCCATAAGAACACTCAATGACCCCTTCCAAGAAGGATGGCAGGCACACCCACACAAAGTATCGGCACAATACCCATGATTTCCTGCGCCGCATGGGGTCGATCTATTCATGGCCTCTTCTCCGTAAGCCGCAAAGTTTCAATATCGATAAAAGCCTTCTGCTCCAAGCGTGGCCCTAGCTTATTCTTATCCAAAAGGATCAGATAGTCTGTCGGTTGCTTTCGTCCGTCGTCCCTCCATTGCCACCAGAGGAGGATGACCGCGTCCGAGAGAAACTCTATATCCCCGCTTTCCTTCAAATCTTCTAGCTGCGGCCTACGGAAACGGTGCTCCTCGGAGCGTCGGGAGAACTGAGAGAGAAGAACAACGGCCACTCGCTTGTCTATGGCTAAATCCTGTAGATCCGATACCGCCTTGCCGATCTCATGGGATAGGCGACCCTCATCCGCAAGATTAAACTTATGGGCATACCGTTGGAGGTAGTCTACAATCACAATGTCGGGCTTCATTTCATCGCATATCCCCCTCATCCTCGCACAGGAGACACCGCCCACAATCCTCAGCCTATCGTTGTGCTTCCCCTCCTCCATCAGCTTTTGCTTGAGAATAACGTAATCAGATTCCGGTAACGTCTCTGGGTTAAGAAACCATTCCAGCTTAACCCCTGCTTCCAGTGCTGTCAGCCGATAAGGTATCTGGTCGATATCTTCAAATGCGTTGTACAAAACCTTTGTCTTAGGGTTTGCTAAGAGATTATGAAGGGCTAGGTTTAAGGCGAACGTGGTCTTTCCATGCGAGGTTTTTCCTCCAATCGTATAAAGTTTCCCACGTCGAAGTCCTCCCAATGCTAGGTCCAGTTGCTTGAATCCAGAGAGTAAGTCCTTTCCGCTAGTCCTGATATCATCTAGCTCCGTCACGCTCGAATTCAGGAGAACCGTCAGGTCTTTGTGATCGCCAATATTAGACACCGCTTTGATGTTATCCGCTATTCTATAAACCTCCTCTAGCGTGGTTCCGGCGTCAGACTTGTCAACGATTTCTTGGGCCAGCTTATAGGCCTGCCTAAGTTTCCATTTGTTGAACACCGTATTCAGATAAGGCTCATAGATTGAAAGGTCCGGTGCGTTCTCTATAATTGAAGCTAGGTACCCATATCCCCCTACCTCCAAAATACGCTGGCCTAGCTCGTCCTTGATAAGAACTAGGTCAACCTTCTTCAGCTTATTATAAACATCACAGATTGTGGTGTAGAGCAACCTATGATGAGGATTATGGAAGGCATCGTCCGTAAGCCCCGCCTGTATTTTCTCTATGCTGGCGTTGTTCTCTATCATCGACGCCAACAAGCAGGCTTCGCTATCGATGCTGGAAGGAATAGGGGGCATTACTTTTTCACCTGCACAAAAGCAATCCTACCGTCCGTGCTGATCTTAACCTCTTTGTCTCCGCGCTCTACGGCGTCCATATCTTCCTGCAAAGAGCCGAGATCCGTTTGACGGCTGGCAAAGAGATCGGTCCAAGGCTTGCTTTCCGTATTGATGTTATTCCGTCGGGCCGACCGTTCCACGGAGATACGCTGAATGGCGTCCTTAGCTACCTCATCCTCCTCGTTGATGTTGCCCGCATCTACCCAAGATTCCAGTACCCTCTTATAGGCTTCCTCTCGGGTAACCTCTCCCTTGATATTAAGGTTACGAGTATCGAGAATGTACCGAGTGAACATCGAACGGTCCCGTGCGTTGGTCTTAATGGCGTCCGGTTTTGCAGGTAGGGCGGCGTACTTATCAAGAACATTTGTAGACACAATTTTAGTAAGAGTTTTTCCTCGTGCTCCATTTCGCACCATCGCAGTTAGCTTATCTCCCTGAGAGTATTGACCAATAATGGACTTCGCCACGTCGCTCCACGCAAAGTAGGAATCCCCATTAGACCGCACGATAGCGTAGCTGCTCCCCGACGTGGGACCACTCTTCACCGTTCTCTCTTCGACCGCATCCACCGTGATTTCACTCAGAACGTCCATTCGTCAGCCTCCTAATAAGTTCCTCTAAGTGCAATATACGGTTTCCTAGGCTCCATGTCAAGTACAAAAGCGAATACACGCCGATATTGACGAGACATAGCACAAACAGCAGGCCAGTCTCACTGAGTAAGGACATACTTGTGTCTCCATATCTTCTTAGGGCTCTGCTTCTCGTAGCAACGCAGGACAAACGGGCAGTAATTACACTGCCACGGCAAGGCCCCCTTGGAGTTCGGCGTGTGCTCCGTTGGGATTTCCTCCGGGTTGTGGGACTCGAAGATTTGCCGGTGTAATTCTAAACGTGCTTTTAGCCTGTCCTTATCTAGCGTCCGTATTTCCTCGTGTATTTCTCCGGTGTTTTTATTCAGGCCTAGGAACAGAACCTCAGTCAAGCCAAGGCCGTCTAAGTAGCCATACACCTGATCCAAGTAAGACTGCTCGATTTCTCCATTAACAAATCTACGGTAACTAAACTCGCTCATGGTCTTAACTTCAAGTAACTTGTCCTTGTGTCCAGGTTTCGTACAGTGGCCTATGTGCTTCAAAATACCGTCCGCGTGTCCAGGTATCGTATATGGACCTACGTGTACTTCAGCTACAATCTCTTTAGGGAAGCCCCACAAACGATAACAGGAACCCTTTAGGGCCGCACGTATTTTTCGTCTAATATCGTGATGAAGAACGGTCCCCGTATCCAGCGTAATTATAGAACGGGCATCCAAGGATAGGCCGGGTTGTCCGTGGTATCTATAAGCCAGTTGCCTCCCGCAATGGCCTAACGATGATATAGTTAGTTCTCTCTTATCTCTAGTAGGAGGAAGAGTCTCAAGATATGTTGTTAACTTATCTGTAAGCATTAGAGCCCTCGTCATAGATATCTTTCGCAGTAGTTTATTATAGGCGATATAGCTGCTACAAATCTATCCATATTCCACCCGCCGCAAGGAGTCATGCCACATTCTCGTGAACATTTATATAGATTAACGTTGTCCTCCGCGCTGTAGGCTACTTTATATACTGCACCTAGTATTAAATGAGGATGGATGTTGTGCGAATCTGGCCAAATAACTTTAACATATGACCCCGGAGTAAACATATCTAGAAAAGGGCGATCTTTCGACCAAAGGGCGGATCACCGGCGTCCTTGGGAACAATCCAAATTACATTATGCGATGTAGACGGAAAGGTCCCTTCAAGGTCGGTGAAGTAAAGGATTCTCCTGCATCCCATACTCTCCGCTTTCGTAATTGCAGGTATAAAACTGGTTCCCCCTCCTCCATACAACGTACCATCAAATTCTTTCATCGGCTGAACCTTATGAACCGCACTATCTGCATGAATGACGTAACCCACAACGTCATTAGATCGGATAAGACCCGCCACGGTGTCAACAAACTGCTTGGCTAAGGGACCTTTAGTACTCCCGCTGGTATCGATACAAATAGCAATCTTCGCCTTCTCCCGTTGACGGGAAGGCAGATAGACCCCGTGACTATACAGCCGCCTGTTGGGTTGTCTCCAAGTAGTCTCTCGTTCCGACTTATCTAGAATTAGGGACGCCAGTAACGCGCTATTCTCTCGTTTAGTTATCTGATAGCCCATTTCGCTGTCTCCTGGTTTAAGTCCGTGCGCCCTTGTTGCTTTGTTTTCTTTTTGAATGGCTTCCTTAACAAAGGATTTCTCAGTTTCGTCTAAGGACGCCACTAGTTTTTTAATAGCTTCTTTGTAGGATTCTGTCTGAGCAACGGACCATTGGCTATGGTCGTCTAAGGTGGTTTGATTGCCTGTATTTTTGTCTTGCATTAGCCGTTCATACAGCGTCTCTGTAGAGTAGGGAGCATAGTCCTCATTGTACAAAACCCCTAAATCCTTCGGAAGCCTAAAACCAAATTCTTTGACCAGTGTTAAATTAACATTATAATCAGCGGCCACATTCCAATAAAAGGGGTCCCGCCCCCGACACCGTTCAATGTGGCTTGAAATAATGTGCTCACATTCATGGGCAATAATAAAAGCCCTATCCTCATCCGATGCTAGGCTTTCGAGGAAAGCCTTGTTATACATCATCCCTCCGGGACCCACCCCAGCCGTAGGACACCGGTTGTCTTGACGCGGAGGAAAAACGGCTAAGATTTTACTGAATACCGTACTCTTGTGAAGAAGGATCTTCTCTATGTTATCCCAGTCCATCACTTGTCTGTCCCTTTTTCCAAAGATAGAATCAAGTCCTTACAAAGTCTAATCTCGCTTTGCCAAGTTACGTCTTTAGGAACCCCGGCAAAGGGATCACGGTCATTGAATACCTCAAAAGCAATCGCAATCTTTTCAGGAGTTAGCGACCTTGTGTAGCGAAGGATTTTTGTTGCGATTTGTGGGGACGGCTCTTCCTTCAAGGCCGCACAAAGCAATTCATAGACCGGACGGATATCCTCAGTAGTCAAGGGGGCTAGGCGAACCCCCTTCAGGATATCCAGTACCTTTTCGGTATACACCGTGTCGTTAGTCAAAAACTTCACATAGTCGTCTGCGACCTTTCCGATACATCCGAAGAGCGCGTCACGGAGCAACGGGTCCGTTTTAGGAATGGCGGCACAAATCTTCTTAACTCGTTCCCATGACCTAGCCGTTGCAAAACAGTACTCGTCTACGGACCCCCGAAAATTAGCAGGATTCATTTTAAGGAATTTTACCGTAGCATCCGACTTGTCTTTGATGTAGTCGCTATAGTCTTGAATGGTGTTGCTCACAAACAAAATCTGAAACCTGTTGCGAAGAGCTGCCGGGAGTTCATCAATATCGCATTTATCTTCGGCCCTGTTAGTAGCCGCCACGATAAGCCAATCCGGTTTAATCTTATGGTCCCCAATACACCGATCCAGAATTAACTGATAACAACAAGCCCTGACGAGACGGTCCCCTAGCGTAACCTCATCCAAGAAGAGGATACCCCGTTTAGGATGGTTTGTATTGGTCGTAAAGGGGAGCAGGTTCGGCGGGTTAAAGGCGGTATGTCCGTTGACTACGGTAGGAATACCCCGGAAGTCTACCGAGTCTAGTTGAGAGATCCTCAAGTCAATGAGCCCAACGGGTTCCTGGTAGTGCGCCTCCAAGTCATTTCTGACTTGACGCACGATAGAGGACTTTCCTTCACCAATAGGACCTACCAGGAGGATAGGTATCTCTTGATGAAGCCCCGCCATATAATGCTTCACCAGATACTGGCCACAATCGGGAATTCGCATGATCTTCTCTCCTCTAGTGAACTACATTCTCTAGCGTATACTCAGACGGTCCGGCGTTATAATGGGGTTCCGTCCGGGCATAATGTTGTTCCCAGTATTCCCACTCCCTTGCTACATTGTGCCAGTATTCCCGCCATTGCTGGTAGTTTTCTTGGGTTAGCTTGTGAGACGCGTGTAAGCTAGCCCACTTAGGCGCATGGCCCAAGTAGGTACGATGACTCCAGAACGGACGATAACCTAAGACGGCGCGGTGTCTCATGCTACACCTTGGCCCGTTGAATCTCGACCTTATACCCGTCTGCAATCATCGCCACTACGTCGCCCTCCAAGACTACTTCATCAATATGTGGCTTAAGAGTGTTGACCGTCTTGACTACATGGTAGTGACACTCCTCCCCACGATTGATTTGCCGAAGATAAATCGACCCTGCCCTCTTCGCTGATCCTTCAATACCCTTCATGTCATCCTCCTTACAAGTAAGCCTACTACCGCAACCCTCGTGCCAATCGAAACCAGTGTTTTTTCCACGGATTCTCAGCCCATGCTTTACGTGTGACAAAATCTGTATACATTTTGTAGCTTACTGACATTTTTTGTCATGGGCTTGGCCAAGGTGTCTTAGTTGCCCAAGTAACTCCGGTTTGTGTGTCTACTGTTATAGGCAGACTAAAATCCTTTTTATTTTCCATTAGTTGTTTTATAATAGGAATATAAAGGGGTAAACATAAATTAGGAAACTCAAGAATTAGTTCATCATGGACGGTATTCACTAGCGTAGGTCTAATTGTAGTAAGTTGGTTGGTCCACTCATATACTCTTACTAGGCCTTGTTTCATTATCTCCGCTGCCGTTCCTTGAATCAAGTAGTTACAGGCCTTATAAGACTCTGTTACCGGACAACGGTATTCTTTGCCAAATACATCGACTACAAAACCCTTACTTCTTATTTCATTTTGAATAGAATCTAAAAAGGTTTTTACAGAAGGATAGATCTTATTGTATAGTCCTATTAAGCGTTCTCCAGACTGCATATCACATATTAGGTTATTATCCGCGAACAATTTAGTTGTTTGTTCCTCTATCTTTCGTGGACCAGCCCCATAAATCATAGCGAAGTTAATTGTTTTAGCAATTTGCCTAAGAGCTTTTTGATTAGACGTATCTTTATAGGTTATCGGAAACAACCTTTTTGCCGTCAAATCATGACAATCTTCTCCATTAATAATAGCATTAATTAAAGAATCTGTTTTAGAGTAATGCGCAAACAGTCTCATCTCAATTTGGGAATAATCAAAGAAAACAAAAATATGGTTTGGCGGTGCCATGATGCTCCCTTTAACGGATATTCCCTTTCGTGGTAGATTTTGAAAGTTAGGTTCAGCGCAAGATAAACGGCCAGTGGTCGTACCCGCTTGTCGAAAGGAAGGGTGAATCCTATTACTAGAGTCCATAGAATCGGCCATAGGCTTCAAGTAAGTCTCAAGTAGTTTATGGGTTGTCCTAGCGCCAAGGATTAGATCGGTTATAGGGTTCGGATAGTCTTTGATCGATTCACTATCAAAACTAGGACTTCCCTTCTTAGTTCGATGTTTAATAGGAAACCCTAGCGTAGTATGATATAACTCTCTTAATTGCTTATTAGAACGCCAGTTAAAGTCTTTATTATTAGTTAGCGTAATGATTGCATTGTCTAGTCTTTGTAATGCCTGCGTGCTTTCGGTGATTGTAACTTTTAAGTGGACCTTGTCAATTCGTATACCGAGTCGTTCCATGTCTATTAATGCAGGGATTAATCGTAATTCGGTATCTAGACAAGGGTGATTCTCTACCATCGGCCATATGTGCTTATATAAGGCTAAGGTATGCCGTAGATCATCAACTAGGTAGGGCTCTAGTATGGTAACAGGAACATCAGCATATGTCAAGGCCCTACCTTGCTTCTTAGACTCTACCTTGAGATAATCCTTTAAGGTAGTGTTGGTGCTCGTATTTGCACTAAGAAGGGTTCTAGCTAAATCCTTTAGCTTGTACGAAAGTAGGGTTGGGTTCCACAGATGGGTTAGGATCATGGTATCGTGCAGCGTGCCTTGAACCCCTACACCCATCTTAGCTAAATGGTGTACGTCGAATTTGATATTATGACCTACTTTAATCGTGTCCGGGTTTCCTAGACGTAAGCACAAGGAAACATAATCAAGATCAAGATTATCCCATGTCTTAGGTTTGTAGAGGGTGTAATCTCCATTGGGTTCCATAAGACCTACCATAAAGGGGGAGGAACCCTTCCAGGGGTTAAGGCCGGTGGTTTCACAGTCTATAACTAAGAAGTTATTGTTCATTTTCTTAACTCTGCAATATACCCATAGGATTTATTGTTTTTATCGTATGATGTTACGTAACATGTATCTTCGAGTAAGGTTAGGGTTACTCTGCTCTTAGTGTCTAAAATCCGTGCTAAGGTATACAGCAGTCTTGCATCAAGACTAAGAGTAATATTGTGTCCTAAAGGCGCATGCTTTTCTTTATAAGTGGGGAATATGCTTCTTAGTCTGTCTATACTCCCGTTTCCCATCATGGGTTGTACAAGGGTATGCTCACTCGCGGCACGGAATTCGGTCGGGGTAAAGATGGCTTCTTTATAATCCTGTTGGCTAAAGACTGTAGGTACAGCCGCTAAGATCTTTCCATTAGACGCATACGTATACCCTGACGTTTTATCGGTATAAACGTAATGGAGACACGACATTTTATGCCTTGGCATGATGGCCAGCTCTATCTTTTCTTTAGGCGTCTGCATACGAGTCCCCCGTATCCTTGGGTTGTGACGATGCTCCCTCTAGTTCACACACGTAGCAGATACCCCTTGTCTCGGTGTAGCAACGGACACAAAGGGGGCAAGGTTCCCTGGTGTCATGACAACGTTGGGTCGCGCAAGAGTAGGTCGTATCGCATTGTTTCCCGCAATTAGTGCAGAACATAGGCTACCTCCGAAACGTAAATTCCTGACATATCGCACCATTCTTGGACATTACACGCAAGGCTAGTGTGTTCTCATTTTTGACAACCCCCTGGACGTTCAGAACGTTGTGCACAATCTCTCCCCGTTGCCGTACATGAATCATCAGATGCATCCCGCCCGTCGGAGACTTTGGGCCCCCAGCAATGGCGGTACGTCGACCGTCAATCGTTCCTGAAACCCAGAAATTCCTAACGTTCCTTGGCATAGCAGTACCCCCAAAATAAACCACACACAATAATAACAACAATCCATATGACCACTAGATCTAGGACCATGTTTCCTCCGCGAGTAACAGCACAAGCTCTTCCGGAGACACAGAGAGATAGTCCAAGGGGACATCATGAGACATGAGATAGCTTAACCATTCTAACTCTTCTTTTGTTAATTCTTCTCTCATACGTTTCTTGCCTATGATACACTCAGGTAGTCCTAGAGTTTCAAGATACATAAAAATGGGCGTCTACCATTCTATCTTATATAGATTAGCAAAGAACGTCTTGTAGATGTTGTTTCCAAAGCCCTTGTCTGCCTCACTAAGCGGGTATCCCCAGTCTGTTACGTACATGGGGTGAAGTTGTGAGGGTCCGGTAGACGACCGTCTGGCTTGGATTCCCTGCGTCCGTAGATCCCTTGCCCTTGCGTCCCTCTTGGCTTTGTCCTGGTAATATTCCCGCATCATACTCAAGTCTCCATGCCACAATCGGCAACGGCCAGTGGTGAAAACACCGTGCCAAGCAAAAAACGCTAAAAACGCTGTTTTCGGTGCCAGAATGTCCCAAAGGGGTGTGCAGACTGGGACAAAATGTCACACTACTCAAGTATTGCGCGATAGATGATAAAGATTGAGCAGATAGTGATCGATTACTCTATCTAATAATCATAATATGATCACTGTCTACTTCCTATACACTCTCTGTATACTTTCTATACACTCCCTTGTGTAAACCCTCCTTTACACTCTAGGTGCCAAGGATTGTTGGCACCCCTCCTTGTGTGACATACTGTCTCAGGTGTGTAGCAGACTCCGCGCATTGTGTCGCCACAGATGGGGGGTGGCTATTTAGCCTTACAAGCCCCACATAAATTTCTTACCCCCTTAGATTGCGCTGGTGCTGATTTAAGACACTCAAAGCAAGAGGTTGGTACCTTAGTACCTTCCTACCCCTTTGGTCTCGTTAAATCGAATCCTACGCAGTCCTAGGCCTATTGTAGAAACCTTGGACCCCCCTCTTTTAGGGGTCCCCGGATGGGTACTGGCCAGTCTATTCCTATATACTATATAGTATATTAAGACCCTTCCTTTAGGAAGGGGATTAAGATAAGATAAGAATATAAGAGTATACTTTATAATTAAGATATATACTTGACTTCTTTATATTATGTGTTAAACTATACATGGTGGTTTATGTATAGATCTATAGCACTTCTTATATTCCTGGTTACTTCTTGTACAGGTCTTTCTAGTTCTCGTTATATTGTCTTATATACCCAACATAACTATAAGACCTCTGTATGTAAAGTAAGCATATGGAAGGGGGGTCATGGAAGTGGTGTAGCTTTTAAGACAAACGGAAATAAGACGTATATACTTACCGCTGGTCATGTGGTAGAGGGTCAGGAAAAGCATCCCTTTATACTCCATTATGCTAAGAAGGGCAAAGATTATACCGAGATCTCCTTCTTTGTACGAAAGTCCTATAGGGATGATCTGGCTCTACTCGAAGTCTCTGATTCACAACTAGATACGTTGGACCTTGGGCCTAAGGATTTCTCCTACCTGGATGACCCCGGTAATCCTAAGTCTGGAAAGAACGTGATTGCTGTAGGATACATGGGTCCTATATACCCCCCGATCATGAGCATGGGCCGCGTTCTTGAAGTGCGTCCAAGGATGTTCCTTCATACCTCGGGCTCCTACTTTGGGTCGTCAGGCGGGCCTGTGATCGATGCCGAAAGCGGGGCCATTGTAGGGATCACGGTGGCCCTTTATGTGTACGATGACGTAGCCCGAAGCGATAGGATCTTAGCGGTGAATCTGGAGGCCATTCATGAGTTTCTCGCAGAAAACGAAAGATCTCGTTAAGGTTCAGCCTCTGTGTCAAAGCTGCTTTGATGAAGTGGTTCAATCCACCGTTCATGTGTGTTGCCCGGATTGTAAAGCGGGGATTCATAGTGGAGGGGGTAGCTTTGGGGATACCCCTGAGTTCTATGCGTCGTGTCAGGCCGAAGCGGATCATCGCCATGCGAAGGAGCATCAGTAATGGACCTCCTCCTTAATTTGGGAATGTTTCTTCTTGGCGCGATTCTTACGGCTGCGTCGATCTACGTGGGGGCCTCCATCTATGCCAAGGCCAGTGGACTACGAGCCCCTATAGGCGAGAAGAAGATTCTTCCCTTCGTCATGAGAACGGACGAAGATGAAGTGATGATTGAAAAGGCCTACGAGGATCTCCAGCGGAAGAAGTATGAGGACCGGGTTTTGGATGAAGTAGAAGGACTAGGAAAAACTTAGGGGTCCACCAATAGGTGAGTAAAGTTCCGTACAACGGACGCCCCTTCTTAATATTATGAAAAACACGGATTGGGAAGAAGCGGAGTTTCTTACTGAACCTTATATTATCACGTCCCATAAAGGATGGACCCCCGTGGTCAACTACAAGACCAGCGCGGGGGAAACAAAGGTATTTTATATCGGTCCCTTTTCTTTATACAAAGGGCTCAAACCCTTGTGGGAACAAAACGGGCAGAAGTTTACGGGTATGAAATTCTCATTTAAGAAAGCCTATGACAAGCGGTCTGCGCCGTATGAGGTTAAGTATGATCCCCTTCACGCTGTATAACTTTTGTATGACGGTAGGCCTCGCATTCGTGATCTTCTTCTTGTACCGAATCGACAAGAACACGCGGGGCTATTAGTGTATCGGGAAAGGATGGCTGACTTGTCCGCTTTGTTTTATTTTATTCTTCTTCCTTCCGTGGTTTTGTTCTTGCTTTACATTTATGCCAAACGATCCGAACGATAAGCCGGAAGAGGGCCTTGGGCTGACGGACCAGGAACTTGCAGAGCATGAGTATAAGCTGGATAAGAAGTTTGCCAAGGCACGCAAGTACATCAGCCAGGGTATTCCCATTAAAGGCTTTTCCGATCTCTTAAATGAAGAGGTGTGGTTGCGCGAGATTCTTAAAGATATAGAAAACGGCTCAGCCTCTATTCGCTCTCGCGCTTTAATCATGCTGGGCCAGTATCTGGGTATCTTGAGCGACAAGAGAAAGAAATCCCATCGCCCAGTTATTGAGATCAACGAAGATTAATGTTGCCGGATACGCCTAATGTCGGAGATGTGCCCCTTCCTGCATCGAATACTCTGGAAAGCCAGATCCCGAAGAAGAAACCGTCTCGTACGAGGAAAACGTCAAAGCATCTGCACAACGTCCAAAGTAAAACTGCCTCTAAAATCTCGGTGAACTACGCTCCTTACCCGCATCAAAAGGAATTTGCTCGGATGTTTGAGCAAGGAAAGAGGGTGGTTCTTTTCTTAGGAGGCATCAGGAGTGGAAAGACCACGGCAGGGGCCTATGAGTCCTTGAAACAAATTTACAAGTATCACCGCCTTCCTAATTTAGGTTGGATTGTCTCGCCTACTTATCCGATGTCCTTGGTTACGGAACGAGCCTTTGAGGAAGCGGCGGGAGATTTAATCATTAAGAAGTATAGAGGAGAGAGGGCCTACCTGCTCTTTCCTCATGCGCGGTCGAATACGCCGTTTCGCGTGGAGGTTAAGTCAGCCGACAGTCCTGATCGTTTGCGGGGAGCCGGACTTGGCTTCATTTGGGCCGATGAAGCGGCCATGTTTACCGAAGACACCTGGAAAATCCTCTTGGGACGTGTCTTGGATACTCAAGGGATCATCTTCCTGACGACTACGCCACGAGGCAAGAACTGGCTTTACAGCCGAGTTTATGAAGAGTCGCTTCATAACGTGCAATATGGCGTAGTCAAGGCCAAGTCGGAAGATAACCAATCTCTTAAGCCAGAAGATGTGGCGGCTCTCCGCTTACAGTATTCGCAAGCCTTTGCCGACCAAGAACTTAATGCTGAGTTTGTTGCCTTTGAGGGTCTGGTATATAGAGGCTTTGATTTCCGGCGTCATGTTGTTCCTCCGTTCACGCAGCTTCCCGAAGATTCTGAGCTGCTCGGCGGGATTGACATGGGCTATGCCGATCCATTTGTGCATCTTTGGGTTGTACGTACAAAGGATCGTTTTTATGTGGTTGACGAATATTACGAAAAATTCCGTACGATGGAGACTCATTCCCAAGCCATAAAGACGGCTCGATGGGACAAGCAAGTCATTCGTCGTTGGGCTGATCCTTCGGGGGCACAAGAATCTGCCGACCTCCTTCGCTATGGAATCGGAAGCAATCCTGCCCGAAACGATCTCAAAGCCGGAATTGATACCGTGGAGCGGCTGTTTGAGCAGAATAAACTCTTTATCACATCCAATTGTTTGAATGTTTTGAAGGAATTGGCGGAATACCACTACGTAAATAAGGACGGAAAGAATAGCGGAGAGGAGCCCATCGACTATGCCAATCATACGATGGACGCTCTTCGCTATGTTCTCTTTAGTGAGGTCGAATACTCTCAGGCGCATCCCTATATCACGGTTGGAGACGATGGAGTCTTACAAGTACATGAAGGAACACAGAATCCGTTTTCTAATCGTCTAGATGATTGGATTAAGACTCCAGATATTGCCCAACCTTATGTGGATGATGGGGGCTATTAGTGCCAAATTATACGTTTGTCTGTAAAGATAACCATGAAAATCTCTTCTATTCGTCTTTCGATCATGCGCCACCGCTAGGACATTACATTTTATGTAACCTTTGCACAAAACCGGCTTACAGGTGGCTTTCGTCCCCTAATTTTGTAGGGGGTCTTAAGTTTTCAGGGTTTGAATCGTTAAAAATGCCTCTGGGCCAAGACTTTACATCATCTAAAGAAGTAGATAAGTTTTTGAAAACGAAGAATATAGGATTTGCTGGAGAAAGCAAAAATGGCCGAAATCGTTCAAAGCCCAGTTAATAGTTCGAGAGATCCTATTCAGGTGGATATGCCTGAAGGAGAGGAAAAACTCGCCTCGATGGTTTTTAAGGCGTATACGGAAGCCAAGGCCTTCAAGAAAAACTATGATAAGGACTGGGAACTGTGGTATCGCTACTACGCCGGTCAGCACTGGCAGCATCCCGTAGCGGCGTGGAGAAGCACGCCTGTAGTCAACTTTATTTTCTCCACGATTGAGACCATCATTCCCATCATGACGGATAATCGTCCTCAGATTGTCGTCCTTCCTATGGAGCCTTCTGATACCAACATTTCTGAAGTCATTCAGAACATTATAAAAAAGATTTGGGTCGAGCAAGACACGGACTTGAAACTTCCGATGGTGATTAAGAACACGCTGAAGTATGGAACTGGGTTTGCAAAGGTGTGGTGGAACCCTCTTTTGGCTCAAGGTCGTGGAGACGTAGCTATTAGTGTTGTCGATCCGCGTCATATGTATCCCTCGCCAGGGGCCTTGGATATGGAGGACGCAAAATATATCGTCTTTGCAGCTAATGTGCCTTTGAGTAATGTTGAACGTGATTATCCGCACGTTAAGGGAAAGCTGGTGGGCGGTATATGGGACGAGGATCTAACGATCAGCAAAACCATTACCTCTCAGGGCACTTCTCTTGGCTTAGAGTCTCTTGGGCCTACACCCACGACAGATAATACGAGCCAGACATGGCATAAAGATACGTCTGGTACTCAAGCGACGGCAGAGCGTAAGGGCCTCGTCACGCTTGTTGAAATGTGGCACCGAGACGAGTCGGATCGTGTCATGGTTACGATCATGGCGAATTCCAAATTACTTCGTCATGGGCCCTCTCCTTTCAAGCATAATAGTTTTCCGTTTATCAAATTTGTGGACTACATGGTTCCGGGTACTTTTTGGGGAATGGGTGAAATTCAGCAACTTCATCGCCTACAGGACGACATCAACAGACGTAGGGGGCAGATTCACGATATTTTGCGCCTTACGGCTAATCCTCCCTTTGTTGTGGATGCGGACTCGGGCATTCATCCTAAAGCCATGACCAACAGACCCGGAACTATCCTCTATAAGAACCGAGGTTCCGATGTCCGATGGCTGCAACCACCCATTTTGCCAGCGGCTTTGTTCAGCCTACAAGAACTGGATAAGCGAGACTTCGACTCAATATCCGGCGTTCTCGATGTCACCCAAGGCCGCCGCCCAGTTGGTGTCGAGGCTGCTTCTGCAATCATTGAGCTACAGGAAGCCGCGCAGACTCGTATTAGAGCAAAAGTGCGAAACATGGAAGCGGGTCTTAGGCGAATGGGGCAACAGATCATTGCTCTTGTCCAACAGTTCTATACCGAACCCCGCGTCATTCGCTTGGTCGAAGGACGAGGCACCGGACAAAACTTCATAGCTATTAATTCACCCGGCTTGACACCAGAGGGAAAGTATGCTATAATTAATGATGTGTCAGTGGGACAATATGACCTCGAAATTGGCGTCGGAAGCACCATGCCGGTAAGCAAGACACGTCAATTCGCCCAAATGTTGCAGCTACGGCAAGCTGGCGTTGTGGATGACAGGGCCGTTTTGGAGCACTCTGGCCTGAGCACCGAAGAGGTCGAGGCCATTCTTTCCAGAATGAAAAAGCTGGAACAAGAAGTTATCCAGGCCCAGACGGGCGGGGGTGCGCCGCCTCCCGCTCCCGAAAGTGAACAACAGATTCTTGAAGAGCAAGCCGTCCCGCCAACGGAAGAGGAACTTAACGAACTTGAAGAGGAAATGGGAAATACGCAGTTAGGAAACGTGGAAGGAGCATAAGATGCCAAAGGGTTACAAGGAAGGATCAAAGTTTCAGTCGCCTAGCTACATGGGAGACATGGGCAATAAGAACGGGGGTAAGCCCGAATCTTCGGAATTCAAGGGTAAACTGGAGTCTCCTGCTTATGGCTCGGTCTCCAAGGGAGAAAAGAACGAGCATAAGAACGGACGGTAGATATGCCGTTGAAGCTGGGCTCTAGTCAGGCCGCAATCTCAGGTAACATTAAAGAATTGGCGCATTCGGGCAGGCCCCAAAAGCAAGCTGTGGCGATTGCCTACTCGAAAGCGGGTCGTTCTAGGGCTATTAAAAGGAAACTATCTCGTGGCTAGATTTGATGATGAGGCTCGATTCAAAGCCCTTTCGCGTAAGTCGGCACCTTTGGCCGGTGAACCCGAAGAGCTAGATATCCAACGATTGGTCATGCCGGGACCTGATCCTATTGAAGAAATTGCCTCAACTCTCGAAGCGATCATGCCTAATATTGATCCCGAGAAGAGGCCTTTAGTAGAAAAAGCCCTTGATCTCCTTCGTCAAGCGGCTTCGGGTGGACCTCCTCCCCAAGAGGAGACACGCCGTGTAAACCTGGAGGATGTGTTGGGCGCGGTTCCCGCCCGTGAAGAGGAACAGAGAGGTTAGGAGGATATGGCAGGCGACATCGAAAACTTTGAAGCGGAGTTGGAACCTACGGTGGAAACGGGAGAGCCTTCCTCGCCGGAAGCAACCTCATCCCCGTCCCCCGAGGCGACCCCTTCTGCTGCGACGTTTATCGAAGCCGGGGGCCGTAAGTTCAAGGATGTGACCGAGTTGGCGAAGTCTTACGATGGTCTGCTGAAAGACTATACGAAGACCAAGCAGAACTTTGGTCGTGCCCAGGAGTGGTTGGATTTTGACACGTATCTTCGTCAGAATCCCGATCTTCGGGCGTCCTTGAAGGGTCAGATCGATTCGTATGTGGGAAGACGTGGTGCGGGACAATCGCAGAATAAAGCGGAAGCTGCGACAGGCCTTCCTTCCCAGGTGGCGGAAAGAATAGAGGCTCTGGAGTCTCAGCTTGAGGACTTTACGTTGAACCGGGAGATTGAGACTCTTCAAAGCAAGTACAGCCTAGACGCCACGGCACTCGATAAGGTATTGCGTACGGCCCTGAAGTATAAAGGCCTCCCCCTGGATGCGGCGTATCAGATCGAAATGGGACAAAAGAATCTTGTTGATGCCAAGGCTACGGCGGAAAAAGAGGCGCAAGCCCGCCTTGCCCAGAAACAAAACGCCAATGTAGGTTCTTCCTCTGTTCCTAATGTTACGCCGTCAGGAAAAAACCCCTCTCAGATGAATGAGGTAGAGTATCGCTCGGCTATCATGAAAGAGCTAGAGCAATACGGAGTATAGGATAAAATAAAATGGCACTTTCGGTTTCTCAGATTGCTTCGATCACCCACCGACTCATTCTTCCTAAGATGGTTGAGAACATCTTTGGAAGTAATCCTGTCTTGTTCCGGTTGAAGGACAAGGGGATCAAGTATAGCGGTGGACGAGTGATTCAACAGCCGTTGGTATACAAGAAGACCGATGCCGTGGGTTCGTTTGAAGGCGCGGAAATCTTGTCCACCACGTTGAACGATAACCTTACCAATGCCGAGTTTGCATGGAGGCAGTATTACGGCACCATCGGTATTACGGGTCGTGATGAGTTGCTGAATAGCGGTAAGGAAGGCATTCTTAATCTCTTGGAAGCCAAGCGTCTTGTCACGGAACTTACGCTGATGGACACGATGGGGACGGATCTCCAGGGGTCCAATTCGAGCGGGAAGGCTCTGGACGGGCTTGGTTCGGTCTTGAGCGACACGACCACGTACGCGGGCATCGCTACGGCGGATTTCTCGGACTGGAAAGCGAAGGTCCGAACGCTGTCTGTGGCTGGGACTTTGACGCTGATCGAAATGCAGAAGGCCTACGGCGCGACGGTGGTCGGATCGGATCATCCGTCTGTGATCGTGACGAGGCAGAGCGTGTTCGACAAGCTGTGGACGCTGTATCAGCCCGATCAAAGGTTTACCGATTCGAAGATGGCATCGGCTGGATTTTCGACGCTCATGTTCAACGGTATTCCTATCGTGGTTGACTCTCACGTCACGGGAACCGATGGCGGAAATCAGGACAACTGGATTCAGTTTCTGAACGAGCGTTACCTCTGGCTGGCAACGCACTCGGACAGCAACTTTAAGGTTGTGGCTATTCCTCCGCTGAAGGACCAGGATGTAAAGATCGTCCGTATCCTGTGGGCCGGTAATCTGCTTTGCTCCAATCGTAGGATGCAGGGCGTCATCAAGACAGTCGATCCCAACCTGTAAAGAAAGGAACGTAGAATGCCTGAAGTCAAAAACACAAACGTTCCTGCTGTTTGGACCGACGCGGTTGCTGACACAGGAACGACCCTGCTTTATTCGCTGGGTATGGTTCGACACGAGGACGGGAAGATTTATCGCTACCGCCAGTTTGATAACGGCTCGGGAGATGTGGCCGCGGTGAGCGGAAATCTGGCCTACTTCATCGATAATGGGCTAAAGGTCACGATGGACGTGTCGGACACGGATCGTAACCTTGTCGCAGGTGTCTTTATCTCGGTTCCTGCGGACGCGGCTTATTGTTGGGTGCAGACAGGGGGTCGTCATGCTACGGTGAAAACCAACGGCGATGACGACGTGGCTAAGGGCGATGCCATCATCGCCTCGGCTGCGGGTGACGGTACGGCGGACTCTACGGCTCAGGACACGGCCCCGACTAATCATGTGGTGGGCTGGGCTCTTGCGGCTGACGTCGACGCTAACAATACCGTGGACACCTATCTGACGCTGGATGCGTAGTTAACTCCGGGGGAGAGGGGCTATTGTGGCCCTTCTCCCCTTTTTAATAGTCGGAATGCGGTAGGGGCTAACCGACGCCCGAAGAGGGAATTTAATGCCGACAGGATGATCCATGACTATTCATGCAAAAAACATTGCTGATAATGCCGCTATTAAGGCGTCCCAACTGAAATCTAACGATCTTTTGGGAACACAGGTCGCTAATACGGCTGACGGAAATGCGATTGGCGGCCTTCAAGTAATCCACCGCTATGACGTTGCGGCGGGCGTTACGGCGAACTTGGATAAGACGCTCACGCATAAGGAACGAATTATCGATATGCACTTGGTCAAGACGGTGGCCGCCGGGGGCGGGGCGGGCACGATTGCCCTTCAGACGAGCGCAGGAACGGCTATCACGGATGCGGTGTCTATCGATATTGCGGATAAGACAATTGGTCGAGTGACCACGATTGACGATGCACAGCATGAGATTGCCGCCGGTGGGACGCTTCGGATTCGTCGTGTTCGCACCGCGTCTACGGATGAGTCGTGCATCGTCTATGTTTCGTGCTTGAGGGTTGTATAGAAAGGAATATCCATGCCCGCTGATGCCATTATCTCGCAGCGACGGGGATTTAACATCGCAGCCCCGGGTGCTAATGCCAACATTTTTGCTACGACCATTACGCCAAGCTATCCGGTGAGCGCATTACGGGTGACGGTAGTTCTAGCTGTAGCTGCTGTGCTCAACTTCACGGTAACGAACTCCGGGACGACTTTTACCTGTGGGTTGAATCAGTCTTTGGCCCTTAACTCGGGGGATGCTTATACGTTTGTCTTTGGCGTTAATGGAAGCAATACGTATAACTTCCAGGTCGAGACAGACGGCATTATTCGGGTTCTTCAGGTTGATGAGGTACCTGAAGGAGTTGTGTAATGGGCTTCACCGGAGCACAGGGTCTTTTTCCTACTGTTATTCCGGCAGGAATTTCTGGAAGCAGCGCCACGATTGTTGGCACGCTCAGTGTTCAGACTGCCACAGTAGGCACGGGAGCAGATACTAACGAAACCGATCTCATCACATACGCCGTTCCGGCTAATACGCTGGCTAAGGACGGTCAAGCCTTGATGGTCACCGTGTGGGGTCGCTTTGGAGCGAACGCAAACGCTAAGACAGTAAAGATTTATTGGGGCACAACGACGCGAACCATCCATAGCGGAAGCAACCAAAACGATAATGGATGGATGGCTGTATTCTACGTGACCCGAACGAGTGCCACGGCTCAACGCCTCTTTGGATGGGGTGTTCGCCATACGGGAAACGTGTCGTCGGTGCCCGCTACAACCAACTCCCTTCAAGACACCACAACGGCTGTTACGGTCAAAGTCACCGGAACTAATGGCACGGCTGTTGCAAACGATATTCAGCAAGACGGGATGATTGTACAATATATCGGATAACTAAATGGGCTATGCAGGTTTTGCCCCTGCCCAAGGAAGTTCCGCAGGGGCCATCACGACAGAGACTGGCGATGTCAACGAAGTAGCCTTTTTCAATGGGGCTACGACGCTGGACGGAGTTCCACAGTTTACATGGTCTGGAACTACCCTTACCGTGGATGGTACCATCTCCGGCGATACGGGACTTACGGTTCGAGGGGGCACTGCGGCCAGTAATTCGCTTACCTTACGCGCGACTTCTCATGCCACGGATGGAAATATCATTTTCCAGACGGACCCCACTACGGAAAGTGGCAGATTCGTTTCGACCGGACAACTCCTTGCTGGCCGTACCACTACCGTATTTGCGAGCGATGTGGCCGACTTCCAGAAAGATCAAAATGGAACCACGTCTTTTGGAATTATCAATGAATCGACGGCCACTGACACAAGCACCGAAATTTACTTTGCCCAGCAGGGTTCGGCTTCAGCGAGTCGTGGATGCCGTCTCGTGGACACGGGAACGACCTTTACGGCCACAGGTCTTTTGATCGCGAATACGTTTCATATCCTCTCTGGGAATAATTTTGCCGGGCACCGGCTACGTCTTTCATCTTCCGGCACTATGGATTTTTTCCCCGGTGGGGGTCTTCAAGGAACATGGTTCACTAGCGGAACTTTGCGTTTAGAGCAGGATCTTCAGGCTTTTCAGATCAACTCATATCCAGGCTTTGGTCTTGCATTGAGAAGCAGTGGAACGAGTTTCACCCTTGAAACGACTACGGCTCTTTCTATAGTTACCAAAATCAACAGCGTCGAGAAGGGCCGATTCGCCTCGACTGGAGAATGGCAGACTCGGAATCATACGGGCTTTAGCGGTGCCGACTGGATTAGAAATACAGGGGCCGTTCAGACCACGAACGCAGTTCAGACGACGCTTCTCGTAACAACGCTCACGGATAACCGGCTCTACTGGTTAGAGGCGCACGTTGTGGGCCGTGATGAGGCAGGAACCGAACGAGCGGCCTATGTCATCAGGGTTCGGGCGCATCGGCAGGGTGGAGGCGGTGCGACAGTTTCTACCGTTCAGGCGGATTGGACGGAAGAGACGAACGCGGGGCTCGATGCGACCTTTACCGTGTCGGGGAACGATGTCCGTGTGTCGGTAACAGGGCTCGCCGGGACGACCATCGACTGGGTCTGCACTCTTGGTTATCAGGGGGTTTCGACAAGTGCCTAAGAGGGTAAGATAATGACACCAGAAGAGACGAAACTTATTCTTGGCCTCATCCATATCTCATGGACGAATGGGCTTGTGCGCTCAGATCATGATGGGCTGCTCTTGATTAATCTAAAAAACAAATTGTTAGTGGGTCTTAAAGGAGAGAACGATGTCCCGACTGCTTAGAAAAACTATTGTGTGCTCCTATCGCCCAGAGACCAAAGCGTGGATGCTTACAGCAACCTGCCACGTTCAGGACAGTAACGTGGACCCGATGTCGTACGGTGAGGCCGTTCACAGTTTGACGGCTTCTCCAGAGGTTCAGGCGTGGCTGGATAAAGAGTTTCTGGCTTGTAAGGCACAGCATAAGACAGACTAATGGTTACTTTTGTAAACCTGCAAACGGATGTTCGCTCTAGGCTGGTGGAGCCTACGGCGCGGTATTTTACAGACGCCGAAATAAAGCGGTGGATCAACTTCGGCTACCACGACTTTATTAGCCGTACTCATTGGGCCGAGAAAATCGTCGGTCGGAAGATTGTGGCTAAGCAGTTTGAGTACGACATACCAACCGATATTGTTCAAGTACAAGATATTTCCTTCGATGACAAATACAAGTTGATCAAGAACGACTACGTGGACTTGAATGCCAACATGGGCTTGAACCCCACGCAGAAATCGAACAGGCCTCGCCTCTATTTCGATTATCCGTGGGACAAGAAAGTTAAGTTGTATCCAGCGCCTGACGCTAATGGGGCCTCTACAGCCATTAATGTTGGAGGTGGCATAAGCTCGTCTACCACCACCATTACCGTAGACGCCACCGCGGGGTTTCCCACTGTAGGACGTATCCTAATTGACTCGGAACAAATCTTGTACCAGGATGCGAGCGCAACGGCCTTTCTTCAGTGTGTACGGGGGGATGGGTTTACGACCGCCGCTACTCACGCCGACGACGCGGTTGTGGACCTTGCAAAATTGCAGATTTATTGCACGTATGATCCTCCCGATCTTTCTGCCGATGGAGATACGCCTAGGATCAATACGGCTTATCATGAGGCACTCATTCACTATGGCGCACACATTGGGTTCCAAAAGAAAATGAAGTTTCAGGAAGCGGGTCTCTTGTTTCAGGAGTATATCCGAATCGTGGATAAGGCTAATCTGGACAGAGTCAGACAGACGCAAGACCGTAATCCATATATTCGAGACGAGGATGATTACGCTTTTTATGGGAATGGGTTCTAGTGCCTAAAGGCATCATTAAAATACAGGATTTTGCGGGAGGCTTGGTTACAGTCCAGCCAGCCCATCGGATTCCCGATAACGCCTCTCCGTCCATGCAGAACGTGGACGTGTCAACTGAGACGGGCACGCTCATTAAACGAAAAGGAATCGCCATCGAGTTTACCGAGAAGGTTGTGGTGGCTAATCCTTTTGTGGCCGGGCTTTTTGAGTATGTTCAGGCCGATGGTGACAAATTCATTCTCTGCGCCGCTGATGATGATGTCTTCAACGTGACCGGCGCAGGAACCTACACATCGATTTTTACCTCTGGCACCATGAACGGGGCGGAAACAAACTTCACCACGTTTGACGATCTCGCCATCTTCGGGAATACTAATATAACGACGCAGAAGTGGACCGGAGCGGGAGCCTCCTCCGCGCTTCTAGGAACACCCCCCTCAAACGTCAAATACATTGTGGTTCATCGAAGCAGGGCCTTTGCCGCCAACTCCTCGGCGGGGACATCTAGGTTGCACTATTCTTCGTTGGATAATCCTGAAAACTGGACGGCTACAGGCGACACGGGGGCTGGCTTTATTGACATTGCTCCGGAAGATGGGGATGTCATTACAGGTATTTCCCCTATGGGACCTTATCTGCTGGTTTTCAAACAGAATTCTACTTTTATCCTTCGGGGTTATAAGCCCTCAAACTTTGTCGTTCAGCAACTGAGTTCTAATATCGGCTGTTTATCAAATAGGTCTATTGTAAAAGCAGACGCCTTTGTTATTTTCCTCTCAAAGAGCGGGGTTTTCACGGTCTCCATCAATGGCCTGACGCTTGTGTCGTTTAATATCAAGCAAACCATTGAGGACATTGCGTCATCAGGCGTAGCGGCGGGAAGGCTCAAGACCCAGTATTGGTTGGCTTATGACAGCGATGCAGACACTAAGAACGATTCGGCTTACGTTTTGGATTATGTGACGGGTATTTGGACCAAGTACAGCAATATCAATGTGCGGGTTTTTCTTACTAAGCAAGATGGGACATTCCTCTCTGGGGGTTCGGATAAAGTAATCATCCGTAAGCACGACACCACAGACAATGACGAGGGGTCTGCCATCACGATGACGTGGGAAAGTAAATCATTGGACTTTAGCGACTGGGCTAAAGACAAGCAACTGGACATTATTTATCTCTTTACTGAAGGGCTCACGGGAAAGAACCTCCTGGTCGATACCATCATCAATGGTAAAGATCAAGCGGACCAACAGACGTTCTCATTGACTCCTGCTACGGGAGAAGATAAGGTTTTTGACAGCGTGGATTTCAAACAGAGCAGTCAAGGGCGTTTAATCCGAATTAAACTGACAAATAATGAAACAAGCGCACGGGTTCGTGTGTATGGGATTGAGGTTCATGCGGAAGTCTGGGAACATCAGGATTAAGGAATAGGCTATGGGTTTTTCATGGAAGAAAGTGGCGCAAGTGGCTCTTCCCATCGTAGGGAGCATCGTTCCTGGCATAGGAACGGCAGCGGGACTGGCTGCGTCGGCCTACATTGGGCAAAAAGAAAAACAAAAGAAAGCGAAGCGCAAGGCGGCCATCGCCGCCGCTATCGCCCAACAGGAAGCCGCAGGCGGAGGAAAGGGAACGCCTGAAGAGCGTCAGCCTTACGAAGCTGGGCGCACAGAACTTGAAATTGCTCAGAGCGAGTTAGAAAGCCTTCCTCGTACGGTACGTGAACAGGTCATCGCCGCCGCGAAGCGAGCAGGAACGTTTGCCGAGACGCCCGAATTCGCTCGGGGTGCGGAGAGCGAGATTGAGGCCCAGCTTAGGGGGGCCCGCTTTGCCACAGAGGAACGAATTCGAGCCCTCCGACGTAAGCTTGGGCTGGCAGAAGAAGGTCCGGCACTAGGGGCATAGGAGCCTATGGTTACCTACGGCGGATTTTATACGCCCTTCTCGGCTTATGGGGGAGGACAACAGGCCCAGAGCCTTTCTTCCGCCCCACCCGCACAACAGGGCTTTGGGGGAGGCGGAACGGCCAGTGCGGCAGAGACCGCAGGGGCCTCCGGAGCCATGGGACTAGCCGGGTTGGTCGGTGCCATTCCAGGGATGATTTCGGAGCGGCACATTCGGCGCAAGAGTAAGAAGCAACAGGCCATATACAGCGAGGACATGGCTCGTCGCTACCGGCAAAGGCTGGCTGAGTTGGCAGCGATGGAGCAGGAACTCAAGGAAGGAACCTTTGGCAAGGAACTCTATGGCGTCGGTTCTGAACGAGGTATTCCAGAGGGGGGTATTGCTGCGGACGTGGCTGCGGAAGATATCGCTCGTCTAGGTACAAGAAGTGCAACACCCTATCAGGCTAATCAGGCCCGTATTCAGGAAGGCTTCAAACGCCGTAGGGCGGCGATTCTGCGGGCTCGTCTTGGGGAACACGCAGGAGAACGCGCTAGACTCACCTATGATCGTGTTGGAGAAGCACTGGAAGAAACAAAGAGAAAAGCAAAAAGAACCCAAGACTGGATCAACTTAGGCTTGTCAGCGGTTCAAACAGGGGCTATCTTGCTTTAACCTATGGTAGACCTTAGAAAACTGCATAACCTTCTTGTAAAGACTCAAGGTTCTCTTGAGCAACTTTCTAACGCGGAGCCTACGCCCGAGAACCTACAAGAGATGGAGCGCGTTACGGGGATCTCGGAACGGCTGGGAGCCATCGCAGAAAAAGCGGCAACGGCTATTCAAGCCCAAGAGCCAAAGACGGTTACCACTCCTCCGCCAATGGCTCCTCCTAGTGGGCTACCTTTGGGTGGACAGGAGCAAGCCCCTATCCCATCACCGGCGGCTCAGCCTCGTCATACCCCCGTAGGGCCTCCGGGCGCAGGGCAAGTCGAACTGCCTATCCAGGCCACGCTTCCTGAGCCGGGTAAGCCTTCTATCCCCAGAACCCTTTCGCAGCAATACGAAGATCAAAGAAATGTTGTTGCCGAAACTTCCCGTGCCGCGCTAAAGGGACTTTCTGGGCTGGTAGACCCGGAAGTTTTAGCTAATACTTCGTTACAGGATGTTGGAAAGATTCAGTCCTTATTGTTTGAAGCTAAAACTGCTGCTAGAGCCCCGATTTTTGGTCGTGGTGACGCGGGGGTTCGAGGTGATCCTGAGGAGCTTGGCAAGCTATCCCTCGCACTATTCACGGATAAACGACAGTTGGATAAGATCGGCGAAGCCCTTGAGGCTACAAAACTTCCGCAAGGACCGACCTTTGAACAGGCTGGTATTACTACAAAACCTCCTTCGGAAGATCTGGATGCCGCACGAGAAAAGGCATTGGCTAAGTATAAAGACGATATTCTAGGGCTTTTCAAAGAGCTTCGGGCGAGGTCAGACGAGCCTGAAATCCCCGATCCTGAAAAAGCCTTTGTTCAGCGATTGGAATTGTTGGGGCTTAAGGAGCCCAGGCTGTTCTCCATTGAAAATCTTATCTTTGCCATCTTCTTTGGTGCGCCTACGGTTTTTCAAAACTTCATGGCGGAAAAGAGGGCGTTCCAAGCGGCTAAGATAGGCGTGGCCAGGGACATTCAGACTGAACAAGCTGGTCTCCGTGCTGGCGCGGCCAGACAGGAACGGATTGGTGCCCAGGCTACCGAGGCACGACGAAAATTCAGGACCATGCGAAAAGAAGCTGGAATTGGCCGAGAAGATGCACGACTTCGTGCGGAGTTAAATGCGGTGAATAGTGACCTTTATCGTCTGGAGCAACGAACGGATATCCCTCCAGCCGAGAAGAATACGCGAAGAGCCCAGCTAGAAGGGCACAGAAACACCCTATTGACAACTCTCCGCAAGCAGCCCTCAACGGCGCTAGAAAAAGCCGATAGAGAAGGAGAGGACGAGTTGAACGCCATCTTAGACGAACTCTACAGGAGCAATCTTGCCCGATAATCTTCAAGAACAACCAACCGAAGAACAAAGAAGGGGCCGTCGAAAGCCCCTTTCTTCTTTACCCCCATACCCTACTTTTGAAGCAGCGGCTCCGCAAGAACCTATAGCTCCTCCTGAAAAGGAGTTCTTTGGGGATCTTGCTAAGAACGCCATCCCTTCGGTGGTCAATCTGGCCAAGGGTATCTTTGTAGATTTTCCTGCTTACTTGGTTCAGCGCACGCGAGAGATTGCCGCCGATCCTAAAGACTATGTAGATGCTGTTAAGCAAATATATGATCCTGAAAATAATGATTTTGAACCCCTTAAACGAACCTATGGTCAATTCTGGGGCCATTTGACGGATAGATATAGGGATAAAGAAGGTAATTTTTCGTTTGGTAGCCTAGCGGATGCCTTCTCTCAAGATCCTGCCGGTGTTACGGCTGATGCGACGGGTTTGGCCGCCCTCACAGGCGGCGGAATGAAGGCCTTGGGGAAGCTGGGACGGCTTAGAGCCCTCGAAACGGCAGGGACAGCCTTGGTTGGCGACGTAGCGGCCCAGAAAGCGGGTTTAATAGCCAAGATCGACCCCATACTGCTCTCCGGTCGGCTGGCTGGGAAGCTTCTTTCAGGTACGCTAGGACGAGCCCTAGGTATCACGCCAAGGGTGAAGCGTCTTAACAACTTGATAGCCAATGAGTTAGCATCTGAGAGAGGACAAAACTTTAGAGAGACGCAACTTCTTATTGAGCATGGACTTACAGAACCAGAGAAACTGCAATTACGTAAGGCCTTGATTCCGGGTAAGATAGAAGATATTAATGCCTTAACCGGAGGAGCTAAGAGTGCCTATGAACTGGCCCAGGAAATAGTTAAGTTTGCTCGTGAACCTTATATTGATGAGTTGGGCATCTTTAAGAAAACAGCCGGTCTTAGAGCCGATATTCGGCGGGCCGCATATTTCTTGTCTGGGGACACATCTAAAGAATCTGTTAGATCGGCTATGGCGTTATTTCGAGAAGGTCGAATAAAGCCCACTTATTTTCAAATGATTGCGCTGGAGCACGACCTAACGCCCAGCCTTTTTGAGAGGATGAACCCCGGACTCAAGAGGCAGGGGTCTTTGAATTGGCTTCGTAAGTTCAAAGGAACGGCCCAGGCCTATGAGACTGACCCCATCAAAGTATTAGCCCGTTCCAATCGTCAGTTCCACAGCCTCAAAGGAAAGATTAGGGCCTTAGACCTGATTCAACGGGACCTACAAAAGACCGGAGAAATAAGGGCTATATCCCGTGCCACGGCCATTCCCAAAGGGTGGGCGGTGCTCCCGCTAGAGCATATCAGCAAGTATCTAAAGATAGAACAACGGGCAAGAGGCCTAACGCTGGAGCGGGCCTTGGCAGGAAAAGGACCACAAGCCACCTATGATGAGCTGATCGACACGTTACTAAGCAAGGAAACTTTACGAGATTTCAAAGCTAGTAAAGTAGTCATCGTTCCCGAAGATGTGGCCGCTTATGTGAAGAGGAAATGGGATCTTCCGCATCCTTTCTTGCAATGGTATGATGACAACCTTGGGGTCTTTAAGTCGCTCGTTACGGTATTCAACCCTGCTTATTGGATCAATGTTCCTGTAGCCAATGCGGTCCTTGGTATTTTTTATGGCCTAGGTCTCCGCGAGGCGAGATTAGCTCGGGCCATCGGAGATGTTCTTCCTCCTGAGTCTTTGGGCACGCTGGCGGCGGATCTTATTTCCGACAACCCTTCACTTTTCAAAACCGTTCGGGATAAGTTTGGGCGTGGGGCCTCTAAGCTGGACGACATCCTCCGGGGTGCGGCCTATGTTAAGACAGTGAGCGAAGAAACGGCATCGCACCTTCGTTTAGCGGCTCAAATAGGCTCCACCAATGAGGCTACGGTCATCAATGCGCTGCGGCGGATCTCACGGAGCCCTGAGCAGACGGCTCGAATCGAACAGCGTATCTTACGGTTACAGGAACAAGCTGCCTTGCAAGTGCCTGAAATTAGGGCGTTACAGAAACGAGCCGATTTGTTCCATAAAAGACTTCAGACTCAGACGTTTGCCGATCAAATGGCTATTGACGAGGCTCGTTTCGCTGCGCTACAGGCCAGCTTACGTGTGGGCGAGGCCAAGGGCGCCCTCCTTGACACGCTGGCTCGAACGGGCCGTCTAGAGAAGGCAGTCCCAGGGCTTAGGCAAATTCGAGAGATTGCCGATAAAGGTATTGTGGCCGCCAACAATATCACCGGCTCGTACTGGCGCATGATGCCTCAGGAAATGAGTCTGGCCAGAAGGCTCATTCCTTTCTATACCTACACCAAGATGATCACGGCGTTGGCCTTCAGGCTCCCGTTTCTCTTCCCGCGTCAGACATTCATGTGGCACCAACTGGCCAAGATGGCTCAGTCGCTGGTGTGGGACCCAGATACCCCTGAGTGGGTCAAGCAGTATGCGCCCGTAGGAACTTTTTCAGATGGTAGTCTCCTCATGGTGCGGATTGGGTCTCTTTCGGCTTTTGCCGGACTTCGCACGGCTCAGGTCGGAGACGCCAACTATCCTGGCATTATCGACATCCTCCAGCAGAATCCTCTGGCTAAATTTGTGTGGGACATCAGCGGAGGAATTCCTCGCTGGAGCAAGAAACCCGTCACACCCGGAGAGCGCGTGGTCAGGCTCTCGGATGGGACGGCTTATGAGACCCAAACCGACGGAACGCTTCGTGTCGTGATTCCCTCGGTTCCTGTCCTTCGGGCCTTGTGGGGCGTGTTTCCACAGACACAAATCATCGACGCCCTTCTACGCCCATATGTGCAAACGGATAGGGGCTGGCTTCTTTCACCCGATCCCATACGCTCACCCAGCGGTGAAGTGATGTACCCCATTGAAACTTGGATGGGCGTGGCTAGGCTACTGGGCCTGCCTCGCTTCTCTAAGGTTAACATGGATGAGCTAAAAATGCATCAACGACGAAAAATTGAAGCGGTACGAAAGGCTTTCGCCAGAGAGTTGCGCTACGCCGATCCTCCAAGGCGGAATGCCATCATCGGCATTCTCTCCCAATGGGACGCGGATCAGGCTATTAAACAGTAGGGCCTTATGCCAGAAGAAACAAAACCATCAGCCGAGCCCTACCGCCGGATGAACGGCTTGGCCTCTGAGGGTATTCCCGTGAACTACCCCGAACTTCTCCGTCAAGGCCCGTCCCTAGATGAACGCCTTGACGATGGAAGCCTTGGGGAAGGCCTCCTTGCAGACGAGTCTATTTCCTTTAGCAAGTTTCTTTCCTCGGTGTTTGCCACCAAAACGGACATGGAGGATGAAACTGCTAATAAAATAGTGTTGGCAGACAAGGCACGACATAGTCCCGGAACAGCAAAGATGTGGGCTAATTGGACGCTTTCGTTGGGAGTTGTGACCCTTCAAAATAGCTACAATGTCAGCAGTCTGACAGATAATGGCGTAGGAGACTTCACGATCAACTACACCACTGCTTTTTCTAATGATGATTATGCCTTAGTGGGTACGACCCAGCGGGATACCGCCGTAGGAAACGCCCTACTCATCTTTGCGCTAAAAAACGGCGTAGCGCCTGCCACTGCTTCCGCACGAGTCGTTACCGTCAACGCCAACGCGCAGTTGGAAGATCCTGAACGTGTCGGTGTGGGTGCTTGGGGCGATCTCTAATGAAGTCTATGGTTTGGGTACGTCCTGACGGTGCGGTATCCGTCTCGTATCTTAGCGAAACACTAAGAGCACGGGAAACGGAAACCCAGTTCTATAATCGTATAGCCAAGAAGATGAAGGATGACGGGGCCATTCCTTTAACGTGGTTTCGGGCCGCTGAGATAGAGCCTAGCTTGCTTCCATCAGATAGAAAATTCAGGGACGCATGGAAATGGACCGGAAATGCTATCGAAGTGGATCTACCAAAAGCCAAAACTCTTTGTCTGTCCCGACTCATTCAGGACGTGAATAAGAAGTTTAGTTCGTTCGATCTTCTTCGTACACCTACGGCTGATCTTGAGGCACAGAAACAAGCCCTTCTCAATCAGGAATTGGCTTTTACGGCGAAGATTAATGAGGCCAAGACGGTCCAAGAGCTAAAGGATGTCGTATGGACTCTCTAGAAGAAATTAGGTTGACGGTGACACGACTAGAGGGGAAGGTAGATGGGCTCACGCAGCTCGTGGTCCACTATCAAACCCAAGTGACAAAGATAGAGGGCCGCCTGTGGGGGCTTGCCGTAGGGTTTTTAGGTACGCTGGTGGCTACCATCGTTGGACTTCTGAAATAGGAGATATGGTATGCGTACGTTGATGTGGGTTCTTCTCCCTGGGCTCTTAATCCTCAGCGGGTGTGCCGCGCTGGACTGGGCCTTTGGCGTTGACCCCGTAACCGGACAGGATAAACCCGGTCCTGCGCCTGTGGAGACCGGATCGGGGCTGCTCTCGACGCTCTTTCCGTGGGCCGTAGCCGCTGGGTCGGCCTTAACCAATATCTACCAAGAACTCCGTAAGAGGCGGTATTATGCCGCGCTCAAATCCACGGTCAGTGGCGTGGAGGCGGTGTTTGACCGGGATGGGGACGGAAATATCACGAAGGCAGAGTTGGAAACCACACTATCCCAGCAGCATCAGAAGGACGGCGTACAGCCTCTTGTACAGGCCGTTTTAGACGTGCTAAAAAAGTAAACCCTTCTTCCCTGGCCGATAGACCCACCAGTGGTGATAGATAACTCTTAGTCTATCCTTATGTGGGTAGTGCCTAAGACAGGATAGAGCCCGTTTTCTAATCTGGCGTGGTACTTTCTTCGTAAGGCGGGGGTTTATAAGGGCATCTAAGAAGTCCTCTGTCTGGTGTAGAGCCCTCAACTCCTCACTAGGTAAAGTCATTACTTTCTCCTCTATAAGCGTCCGTAGACTAGAGTTCCTCAACTTTTACCCACTCCGGTTCAACGGGCGTTAACTTGGACTCATCCTCTCCTGTCTTTACGCTAGTGCTGTTCTCACATCCCTTGCCTACGCACACCCACTCTACAGGGGCTACGCCATGAGCCACGACAAGCTGCCAGCACTTAGGACACCTTGGGAGTAGAATCACCTTTCACCTCCTTATTCTCGTACTTTTCACAATACAGAATGGCTTTATTGTATGGTAGCCACCATGGCCCGTGAGCCTGGAAGGACGCTGGGGGAAAGAGATTAGCAGTCAGAGGCTGTATAAGGTGCTTTGTGAGTTCCTCTAGGTTTTTTAGGCTAAGGGCCATCTTTCTTCACCTTCTTAGTATCGTAGTCTACCGCGTAAGTCTCTGAGAGAATACTAAACACTAGGGCGGTCTCCATGCACCACAGAAGCCTGTGCTCGGAGTTACCAGAAACCCAAGCCATGATCCCAGAAACGATTAAAAATAATACGGAGAGCCCGGCGAGGGCCTCTCTAACAGGTTGTGGTACTTTTATAATCACTTGTTTGCCTTTGTGATCCATTCACGGAAGCCTTCTCCATCCACGACAATGAGCACTCCTCCAATGGTTAGGTGCATAAACCCGGCCTCTGGGCGTGGCTCGTCATTGACAGCTTGCCACAGGTCGTCATAGGTTTCCTGCTTCACCGGCAAGAATACTTGACCGTCTCGCGCGAGATACATTGAGCCTCCTTCATCGTCTCTCTATTTAGCGATTAAGTCTTTCGGAATCCTGACACGAGACCCCACCTTTACGATCTGGCTCCGTTCGACTGAGGCGATCCCCCAATCGGTAAAGCACAGAACTTGATAGCCACGGCCATTCTTACCTAAGAAGAGACCATCCTCCTCTGGGACATCCTTCCACCAGATCCTCACGAATCTTCCCGGCTCTAGCTTTGTTTTCATCTGATCCTCCATTCATTTTCCGTCAGGTCTGCAACTCTCCGGCTTCTTGATCCGCTCGTCTAATGAATGAAATCGTTGGTCATGTTCCCATCCGTAGCCGCCGCAGATCGGGCATTGAGGATGTGGAGCGGTAACCATTTCGGGGAGGCGATGGACAGGGCATCCCTGCCTTCCCACCGTTTTCCTACAACCATCGCACCCATCAACAGGAGCTATCAGCATTCGGACCTCGTGCTTAGATCCCTGGCTCTGCGCCACTCCGCCACCAATTTCCACATAAATTTCTTGTAGAACTTGTCGAAGTACGTATTGACTATCCCCTTTCGCTTCATCAGGTGAAGGAGCTTTCCGGCAGGACGGGCATAGCTCTGCGGATTTCGGTGCTTCTTGCCCCACAAC
>Ga0247727_10002967_pt1 | contig 38175 bp, 36 predicted proteins | sample WisWelCaveWW1625_FD_202498 | JGI IMG/M metagenome (GOLD analysis project Ga0247727, IMG submission 202498) | Biofilm microbial communities from Wishing Well Cave, Virginia, United States - WW16-25 | ecosystem: Environmental > Aquatic > Deep subsurface > Groundwater > Cave microbial mat | place...
AATGCGGTATATACACAAATCTGGATTGCGATGATTACCTATTTGCTCTTAGCCTTTATTAAGTATTCAACGAAAAGCGAACTCAGCCTGTTACAAATTCATCGCTTGATCCGGGAGAATATGTTTGGACGCGTACGACTAATTGAGTTATTACAAATGTCAAAATATCAAGTAAACGAAAAACAACAACAAATTAAATCAATGTGTCATCAACTAAACTTGGAGTTTTAACCGGACAGCAGTGTTCTTTGTGTTTTTTCAGGGTACTATTATAATGTATCATTGCTCTTCGATCATCTACCTTCTCTCTTCGATGCGCGACCACGTCAACCAGCGCGCGCCGGTTTCGAGAAAGCGCCGCACCTCCTGGCGCCAGTCGCGGCGATTTTGCCAACGCCAGCAGATCATGGCGCGGCGCAAACAGGCCAAAGTGTGATAGAGATGGAGGCCGGAAAGTTTCTCAGGCGTTTGGCGCGCAAGGTAGGCTTCGAGAAAAATTCCGGCCAGCTCGTCAAAGCGTTGGGCAAAATGCGCTTGCAATGCCGCTAAAAAGTTGCTGACGTCCAGAGCGGCATGCGAGAGACAAAAGCCGTCGAAATCGATGAAAAACGCGCGGTCGGCAGCGAGGAAAATTTGCGCGAGACCGAGATCGCCATGCACCGGGCCAATCGGCGCGTGCGGCAAATTTTCGTTTCCGAGCAAGCCCTTGAGTATTTCATCGACCAGTGGCGCCAGCTCCGGGCAATCTTGCACTAAAGCCTCGGGGCCGGGATGGCAGTATTTTTTGATATGATCGGCCATCGTCTTTTTTTCGCCGCCCGCCACAGGCAGGCTGTGGAGCGCCGCCAGATTGCGCGCGACCAATTCCATGGCGACAGGCAAATCGTCATCGAGCGAAAATTTCACCAACAACTTTCCCGGCACGACACTTTGCATCACCATGCCCAACTCCGGCACATAGGCCAGCGGCTCCGGCATGTCGAAACGTGTTGTGCGCGAGGCGCGCCAGAGCTGCTGTAAATTTTGAAAAATTTTTTCGCCGCGATTTTTTGCGATACAGCTTGCCGATCACGATTCCGGCATCGCCTGCAGTTTCCGGCGACGCCAGATGATAAGCGATGACGCAACGTTTGCCAGGCGTATACTTCACGACATCGTGCTGAACCTGCACGCCGGCGGATTGAACGCCTGCCGCATTGCGCAGCAACGTATTGGAAAAAATGCTTCGCATCGCGTCGTCGTTTGTCGCCCGCCTCAGGCCGGGCAGTTTGCGATCGTTCATGGCTGTCTCCGAGTGAGTCGGACTTGCGCACGGCGATTTTTCGATTTTGGCAAAATCGTGTGCGCAAGTCCGACTTCGCCTACTTTACAGTCCTTCAATCGTCGTTCTTTCATTCACCGCGACGGTGAAGCCGCGAGCTGCAGCGCTCTGCGCTCATGATCAATTAGATCGATGGAACCCTGGAGCTCATCAATGTGAAAGCCCATCGTCTCCTGCACTTTAATCTTCATCGGCACCAGGCCTTCGCTGCCGGTATAGATGCCCTTGATCTTGATCACGTCCTCGACGCGAAGGTTTTTAAATTCGCGGCGCTGCTGCCCGGCGTCTTTAATCACCACATCCTCCGGCACACCAATTTCGCGATTCAGAACGCGCAATGAAGAATTTTGATGGTCGATCTGCTGAATCACACCTTCGATGGAAGCGTGATTATGCGGCGGCCGGAGGCTGATTTGCAGCGCGGCAAAAGCTCCGTCTTCCGCCAGCTTGCCTTTGACCTTGACGCGGTGTCCCACGGCAAGATCATGGAAACGAAAAATCTGGTCCATAAACTTTATCTCCGCAAAAATTTTTGCAATCGGATACAGCCTCACCACAACGCGAGCCGAAAACAAAAAACTGAAGCTCTTCGAGCAGCTTTAATTCCCCCGCGGATTGAAGAAGCCCGCTGATGAAATGCTTTATCCGTGGGTTTCTTCAATCCGCGGGAGGTTCCTTTTTGGCCTTAAACTTTCAGAATTTTTTTCTGAGTTTGAGTGCGTTATGGCGACTTGCCTGCCCTGCCGCAGGCCAGGGAAAGTCACGGTACACGACACTCAATCCAACTCGTCCCAGTCCACGTCCTCATCAGTGGCTGTGGCATAGCTTTCGATCAAGTGCAAAAGCTTGCCGTTCATCCGGCCCGTCTGCTGCATGAGATCGATGGCCGCCACCCCTCGGTTAATCATGCGCTCGACGCGGTTGCGCCAGCCTTCATCTTGCAGCCGCAACGCTTTGCAGGCGCGGCGCAAATGGGTCAAAGCTTCGTACAGCGGAATCCGCGCGGCAATCCGCGGATTCATCAAAGAAAAATATTCTTCGAGAAATGCGTGAATGAGCGCCTGCACTTCCGGATGCCGGCGGGCTTTGGCGCGCAGGAACACCAACATATTGCCGAGATCGGAAGCCGGATCACCGTAACTGAGCGCATCAAAATCGATCAGCCAGACATTGCCGTTTTCGAGATGAACTTGGCCGAGATGAAAATCGCCGTGTAGCGGGGTGAAGGCAACGTCGTAGAAGCCGGCCTCAATCGCGTGCGCCTGTTTGACGAGGTAATCCACCGCTTCCGACAAATCCGGACAGGCCAGCGCCAGAAACCCGTAGGTCGGATGGCAACGCGAGAGATGCTCTTGCACGTGAAAGGGCGCGCCGGGAACGATCGGGCAGCGATGCAATTTGGCTAACGTGCGCGCCAGTTGGCGGAAGTGTTCGGGCTGCGGCGATTGTCGCGCGAGAACTTTGAGCGGCAGGCCTGGCACTTCTTCCTGAAAGAGCATGCATAGAGATGACGAAAAATCGAGCGGCTCCGGTATGCTGATGCCGTCGGCGTTCTCGCGCGAGAAGCCGTTTTCCCAGAGTTGTTTCATGTCTTCAAAAACGCGCTCGCCGCGGCTGGCCCTGTACACTTTGCCGATCACCCGCCAATTAAATTTGATCAACTGCTCCGGCATGTAAGCGTCAATGACATAACGCAGCACGCAGCGCTGGTTGCGCCGCCGCAGAATTTCGATCTCTATGCCATTGACTAAAATTCGCCGGCCAAAGCGCTCGCGCATCATCCGGGCAAAAACCGTCTCCATTCTCCCTTCGTTCAAGACCGTTTCAAGGGTGTACAACTTATCCTTGAGCGGCGGCTGTGCAGTCGTCGTTGCCGCAAACATGAGTAATCCTTAATTTGGAAATTCACTTTTTTGCGACAACCTTCCGTCGAAAGCGTTATCGCAAAAATTACTTCGTCTCGTTCTGCCCATCGACAACCTTTACTGGCTTACCAACTCGGTGTCGACAGCCAGGCCCGACGGCCTCAGCCTGGCTGTCCGACTTCGAGGGTTTCTCGCTGTGGCGTGTCGCAACGTGGCGGCAATTTGCTCCACATTGCGCCGGGCATCAAACTCACGTTCCACTTTTTCTCTGCCGGCTCGACCCAGTTGTTGCGCCCATTCGGGTTCGCCGAGGAGCAAGGCGATGGCAACGGCCAGGGCGAGAGGATCTTTTTCGGCGACGAGCATTCCATTCACGCCATCATCCACGCATTCGGGAATGCCTGAAATTCGCGTGGAGACAATTGGGAGGCCCATGGCCATCGCTTCGACAATCACGTTGGGAATTCCGTCGCGGTCGCCGTTTTCCTGCACTTCGCACGCGAGCGTGAACAAATCGGCGCGGCGATAATAATCCAACAAATCGCCTTGCGACATTGGCGGCAGCAGCTCGACCCAATCCGCGAGTCGCAGCGCCGCCCTTTGTTGCAGCAATTCATATTGCAGCGGCCCATCGCCGATGATGCTGCAACGAAATTGGTAACCGCCCCGGCGCAAAAAGTGGAGCGCTTGCAACAAAGTCGGAAAGCCTTTCTTCGGCACCAACCGGCCAATCGAGAGAATGTGGGGAGACGTGTGAAACAGTCGAATCGCCGGCGCCGCAAAAGCCTTCAAATCAATGCCGTGATAGCACCGCTGGATAATCGCCTCTTTGCCCGCGACGTGCTGAAGATAATTCCGGTTGAATTCCGTGCACGTAACCACGAAACTGGCGCGCAATAATTTGTGCCGCAGAAAATCGCGTTCTTGCAAATAAATATCTTTGGCGTGCGCGCTGAAGCTGTAATTGAGACTGGTTAACCACGAGGTAAAAAAGGCAACCGTGGTGGGGCCGTGGCTGAAATGCGCATGAAAGTGCGAGACCGCAACGCGATCCTGGCCACGATCAATCTTGCTATCCGAACGCTGTTTGGCCGCATCCGCCGGCAAATGGTTTTGCACAAGATACGCCGCTTGCACGAAACGCTTGATCGTCGACGAACTCCAGTGGCGCACGCTCATGGTCACGGCAAATCGCCACGCCTGCCAGTAAAGCGAAGGACGAGACCACCACAACAACAAATTCGCTTTGATGAACGCCCAAAAGTAAGGCCAAAAATAATCCGGGATGTAGGTGACGCCCGCGCGCACTTGCCGAACTTTGTCGTGGACTTTGGCCTCGCCGGGATTTCGCAGCGCAAAAATGTGCAGCGTCAATCCCATTTGCTCCAGCAGCAAAATTTCGTTGAGAATGAAAGTTTCCGAGAGCCGGGGATAGCCTTTCAGGATGAAGCCGATGCTGGTTCCTGGTTGCTGGTCGCTGATTTTCATGCACATTCATCATAGGATTCAAAATCGTTTTGCTCTTTTGCTTCCAAATCAGGTTAACTGACCGGTCACTTTTGCAACGTTATATCCGTAACGCAATTTTGCTATAGTGACCGGTCAGTGATTTTCCAAGCTGCAAGCGACCAACAAACAGAGTCAAACCGCCAGAATGTGTGTTGCCGCTTTTGAGGCGCCGTTTAAATCCGGCAGCATCGCGTCGTTCATGTTATTGCCGTTGCCGAGTTTTTGCCGGATCAGCTCGGCCAGATTTTCCGCGGTCAAGTCTTGCGGATGAATCGTGCTGAACAGGCCGCGGCCGGACATCAGGCGCGTGCGCATGGTTTGCTCGGCGCTGGGGCCGGGCCGGGGAACAACAATCGCATTCTTGCGAAAGTGCATGATCTCGCTGATGGTGTTGTAACCGGCCATCGAAATCACGAGATCGGCCTGCTGCAAGTAGCGAATGCTGTTGGCTGATGGTGAGGGGCAGATCTTGCACTTTCCGGCGAAGCTGGAGGCGCTGGTCTTCGGGCATAAACGGGCCGGTGGTGATGAGCGCCTGAAAGCGCAGGTCATGACGCAGTTGGTGGGCGGCGGCAACAAACTGATCCATAAAAAAAGCTGCATCAGCGCCGCCACCGCCCGTGACCAAAATAAACCTGTCGTGGCCGTTGCCGTTCGTCCTTTTCGCAGACGCCGCGGCTTCAGTGTTTTCCCGACAGACGTAACCGCAATAGCGCGTTTTATGGAGCAAAGCCGGCGGAAAATTATATTCCGCCAGCGCATCGAAAAGCTCGGCGCAGCCGTAAATGTTGATGGCATCGTAAAAAGCTTCCGCGGCGGCGAAAGCGCCTTCTTTTTGCCATTGCCGGCAAATAACGTCCGGCGCGCCCAGAATATCGCGCAGCCCTAAAACCACTTTGGTGTGCGGACAGTGCTTCTTCAACATTGCCAGCGGCTGCGCCAGTTCGCCCAACGCGCCGTGCGGCATGTGATCCACCACAAAAACGTGCGGCCGAAAGCTCAGCATGATGTTGCGAATGATCTCCGCGCGCATGGCGACCAGCTCGGTGTATTTCACCGGCAAACGATTCGAGCGCCACACGCCACTGTCGACTTTGACGATCGTTGGAATTTTGACGAAATCGCAATGCGCCGGCATTTTAAAAAACGGCGCCACCGGCGAATCGGCAATGATGAGACACGAGACCTGCGGGCGGTATTTTTTGAGTTGCCGGCAGATGTTGAGATTGCGCCGCAAATGTCCGAGGCCGAGGCCATCCTGGGAGTAGATCAAAACTTTTTTTATTGCAGTATGCATCATAAACGTTCATTAGCGTGGTTCAGCAGGAAAATTTAGTCCGCCGAAATTCACCGCAGTCACCGCGTGTCGCGGAGATGATCAAAAAAACTTTAAAAAAAATTCCCAACGGATTATAAAACGACCAACAGATAAAAACATTAAATGGCAACATCATTAATGAGAAAGATATTGAATGGTTGCCTTAAGCCATTGTACAGCCAAAGTTAGAAAAAAATTCCGACTTTTAAATCTCCAACGGATTGAAAAACCCAGCGGATAAAGTCCCGCCTTGCGGGATTGGGTTTTTCTATCCGTTGGAAAAATTTGTTTTCCGAGGCTGCCTGAAAGGCTCCGGTTTTCAGCTTGTCTGAAAATCTGGCGTAGAATAATATTACCCTGAAAAAACTATCATGGCCGCGAAGCCTGCCCTGGCGCCCGCCGCGCCACGCGGTGCCGCAGGCCAGGGAAAAATCTTTGTGTGTTTTGTGCCCTTTGTGGTGCAGTTTTGGTTGCGGCCAAAGCCGCGCTACGGGATAACCAAAACCTTTGCCGTCTGCGTTTGGGCGCCGGCTTGCAGTTGATAGAAATACAATCCGGTGGGCACGCGCTGACCATCGGCATTCCTTCCATTCCAGCGCAGCTCATGACGGCCGGCAGGAAAAATTTCGCCCTGCCGCAGCCGCGTCACAACCCGCCCTACCACGTCAAACACCACAGCCTGAACTGGCAGGGTGAGCGAAATTTCAAAAACGATACGCAACTCTTCATCGGAGGTCGCGACGCGAAAAGGATTGGGATAATGCCAGGCAAAGAGCTTCGGCGGTTCTGAAGTGGAAGGCGTTTCAATGCTGGAGGTATCGCCTTTTTTGGTGATCGTGAAGTTGTCGATCACCGCGCCGTCGCTTTTCATGAATTTGCCCCTCAGCGTGTCGCCGTGAATGTAAATGATCTCAAAGCCGGCGAGCTTGCCTTGCTGAAACGCCAGCAGCGGATGCGGCCCATTGATCGACCCGGATTTGCCGCCGCTGCCGGAGACAACATAGACCGTGCCGGGAACCACGCCGTCTTTGGGATAGTTGCGCAAATCAGTGTTGACAATTTGGTGATTATTCAATAAAAAACTGCGCTCGGCGACGTGCGAATGGCCGCACAATACCAAGTCAACGCCGGCGGCTTCCAAAACCGGCACGAAATTGTTTTTGGTCAACGGCTCATCTTCATGCGTGCCGTTGGTGTAGGGCGGTTTGTGAAACATGACGATCAGCCAACGCAGGCCGCGGCGTTTCGCGTCGGCGAGGTCGCTTTTCACCCAGTTGAGTTGATTGGTGAGCGCCGCGCCGGAGATGAGCAGCTCGTCATCCATTGAGACGAGGTGCGCGTTGGCATAATCGAACGAGTAATAATTTTCCACGCCGCAGGGATTGTTGGTGGGCGTGTAGAAAAATTCAAAATAAGCGTCCGCGGTGCCCTCGTCTTCGTCCACGTCATGATTGCCCAGTGTCGGCCAAAAACAGAAATGGCGAATCAGATCTTTGTAAACGGGAAAGTAATCTTGGAGGTATTCACTGCGCAGGCCGTCGCCGTAAACGATGTCGCCGAGCAGGAGCGCAAATTTGTGGTTCGGCCGCTCTTGCATCATGCGCGCCGCTACCGCTTTCTGAGTGGAAGAGCCGTCGCCTAAATCTCCGGCGGCCAGAAAACTGAACGGCAGGCGGCTGCCAACCGGTGGATGTGTGGTGAAGTAATAATCCGGCCCCGTGGCGAACACCGTCGCGCCGTTGGACACTTCATAGAAATATTTCGTATCCGGCTGCAATCCCGTGATTTCGGCGGCATGGACCGTTCCTGCGGTCACCTCAACCGCGCCGAGCCACTCCCCGCTGCTCGCGCCATATCGTATGCTCCCGGAAGTCGGCGTGGCGGTATACCAGATCACCGTGGCGCGATCAGGCGTTGTTCGTTGCACATACGGCCCAATGCTGATTTGTCCCCACAGCATTTCTCCCCACAGTATTAACATGCCGGCGCTGAGGCGCAGCGTTCGTGTATGCATGGCGAGAATTCCTTTCTATCACAGTGCGGACGAGCCGCAACCTTACAGGCACAGCCAAACAGATTTAAAAACAAGTGCCCCAACGGATAGATGAACCCAGCGGATAAGGCTTTTACAGTTGGGTTCATCTATCCGTTGGCGCTAAAAGTTGGAGGCTTTTGAAAATGTCACGAAACCCTTATGAATACTGAGCGAAATGACACTCATCTAAAAAATCTTTGCTTTTTTTGCACAGAGTCAGCTTTAGCGTGACTATTGGTCCCGGTAAATTTCAAATTGACAATTTTCAATTTAAAATTCGCAAAGCTTCGATGTACAGCCTTATAAGTGCAGCCTGCCAGGCGATGGTGGGAAGCATGGAACTGCCACACCCGGCAGGCTACTCTGGGATTGAAACGGAGCTACTCTGAAATAATAACGGCCTTACAACACAATTACTAAACTCCATTCCGGGCGCCAGTCCTGATGAATAAGGGGGCTGGTGACCAACGTTTCTGCTGGCCAATTCTATCCATGAGTCCAGCGCCCGGACTGAAGCGCCAAAACTGTCGAGGCAAACTTCTTCTCTGAGCAATTGCCGGGCGCATGTCCTCGAGGCTACGAGGTTGACCGACCGAACCGGCTTGATCAAAGTACGCAAGAGTCCAACGCCCGGCCAATTGCATTCAAAGAAGAGGAGCTTGTTTCATCTTCGCGACTAAGGCTTTGAACAACCGCTCAGATTAATCTGCACACGTAAAGAATAACGTTCTGCTGGCAAACTTACAATCAGACGCAAGCTCTTTCCGATGTCGGTCATTTGCCCGTTGTCAATTCGTGCTTGTCCTACAAAGTGTAAGAGCACTCGGATGAGTACGCCCTTGAAACACTGACCGGTCGCTTAAATCGTTTAATTCGTGCAGAGATTCCAGCGTTTAGCGACAACTTTTTAAGAAAAGCAAAAGGCCTTAAAGTGGAATCGCTGCAAAAAAAAAGCAAAGACTTGTGAACACAAAAATGAACACTCACAAAATGAACTTTAACAGAATCGACTTGACTTTTTAAAAAAACATTTGTACCATTTTTGTAATTCATCAGTGCGAGCTTACGAGGTGATTCGTGTTCGTTCCTTTGGATGCTCACTACAATCTTTTCGTCAAAGCCTTAGCCGAAGGCCGCGTGACGCCTTTTCTCGGCGCCGACTTCAATCTGTGCGGCCGACCGGCAGGCAGGGCATGGCAATATGGCGAGCCGGAGTATTTGCCGAGCCACGGTGAGTTGGCCCGGCATCTCGCGGCAAATTTCGGCTATCCGTCCGGCAACGGGACGCCCGAGCTGGTGCGGGTCTCGCAATATGTCGCGGTGACCGCCGGGGCCGGCCCCTCTATGAGGAACTCCACAAGCTCTTTGAGGGCGAATATCCTCCGACGCCGGCGCATCATTTCTTTGCCCAACTGCCCGCGCTGCTGCAGAAAAAAGGTTATCCCCCGCGGCCTCAGCTTATCGTCACGACCAACTATGACGATCTGTTGGAGCGCGCCTTTCGCGACGCCGGCCAGCCGTTTGACGTGGTTTCGTACCTCGCCGAGGGCGAGCACCGCGGCAAATTCCTGCATCACTCATTTGAAGGCGAGTCCAACCTGATTGATTGGCCGAATGAATACGATCGCCTCCGGCTTGACCAACGCGCCGTCATTCTCAAAATTCACGGCGCCATCGATCGCACCGCGCCAGAACGCGACAGTTTTGTAATCACCGAAGATCATTACCTCAACTTTCTGACGCGCACGGATATCTCCAATCTGATTCCGGTCACGCTGGCGGCCCGGCTGCGCAAAAGCCATTTTCTGTTTTTGGGCTACAACCTGCGGGATTGGAATTTGCGGATCGTCTTGCATCGCCTGTGGGGCGAGCAAAAGCTGGTTTACAAATCGTGGGTGATTCAATCACACCACCAGGAGTTCGACAAAAAACTCTGGGGGCAACGCGAGGTGGAAATCCTTAACGTCTCCCCGGAAGATTACCTCACGGAATTGAGCACACGCATTCGGGGGCTGATACCCTCAGGAGGCGGCTCATGAATTTTAAAAACCGATAAACAGAAAAACAGCAAAAAAGATAAAAAGGCTGATACCATCAGGAAGTGGGTTATGAATCAAGCTGACAAAATCATTTTTGACACGCCGTCAATTGTGATCAAATACTCAGAAGAGCTGACGCCCTACAAAGGGTTGATGCCTTACACGATGGAAGACGCGCCCTTTTTCTTCGGGCGTGAAACCGAGCGGGAAATCATTAGCGCCAACCTGACCGCTTATAAGTTGACGTTGCTCTACGGCCCCAGCGGCGTGGAAAAAAGTTCGGTGTTACGCGCCGGTGTCGCGCATCATTTGCAGCAGCTCGCACAGCAGAATCTGGTTGAGCGCGGCGGGCCCGAGCATTTTGGGGTGGTGTTCAGCGCCTGGCGCGACGATCCGCTCATGGGATTGGTGAATGCCATCCGCGCGACCATCGCCCAAACTCTGGGCCGTTCCGAACCTGATCCGGCGCCGGCAACGCGCTCGCTCGTCGATCTGCTCAAGTTCTGGACGGAATTGCATCAGAGCGACCTGTTCATTATCCTCGATCAGTTTGAAGAATATTTTCTCTATCACCCTTATGAGGAGGGTCGGGGCACATTTGCTTTTGAATTTCCGGCGGCGGTCAATCACCCGTATTTGCGGGCGCATTTTCTCATTTCCATTCGCGACGATGCGCTGGCGCAGCTCGACCGCTTCAAAGGACGCATTCACAACCTGTTCGACAACTATTATCGGATTCGCCATCTCACGCGCGCGGGCGCGGTCGCGGCCATTGAAAAGCCCATCGAACAATATAACCGTTTGCTGCCGCCGGGGGCCGCGCCCTTCTCGATCGAACCGGCTTTGGTTCAAGCCGTGCTGGAGCAAGTTCAAACCGGTCAGGTCGTTCTCGGCGAGGTTGGACGTGGCGTGGTTGACGCCAGAGGCAATCATATCGCGGAAACGCGTATCGAGACGCCATTTTTGCAAATGGTGATGAATCGCATTTGGGAAATGGAGCGACGCGCCGATTCGCATATTTTGCGACTGGCAACGCTCCAAGCTCTGGGCGGCGCTGAACGCATCGTGCGTACGCATTTGGATAACGTCATGAGCACCCTCACGGCGAGCGAGGAAGAGGCCGCGATTCGCATCTTTAATTATCTGGTCACCCCTCCGGCGCTAAAATTGCCCACACCGCCACCGACCTGGCGGAATTAGCGAAGCTGCCGGTGACGCAATTGCTGCCGCTCATCAACAAACTCTCCGGCTCCAGCTTGCGCATCTTGCGGCCGGTGGCGCCGCCGCCCGAGCATCCGGAAACGCCGCGTTATGAAATTTTTCATGACGTGCTGGCGCCGGCGATTCTCGACTGGCGCGCGCGCCGCATGATGACGCAAGAACGCGCCGAAGCCGAGCGCCAGGCGAAAGAGCAGCGCTTACGCGCCGAAGAAAGAACCAGAGCGGCGACGCGCCTGCGCCGATTTACCCTCGCCCTCGCCGTGGTGTCGGTCGCGGCTATTTTCGTGGCGCTGTGGGCGTGGCAACAGCGACGTCAGGCTTTGATTCACCAACGGGAAGCGCTGGCGGCGCAACAATTGGCCGAACAACAAGCGCGCCTCGCTGACAGCTTGCGCGTGGCGGAATTGGCCGCGCGCGACACCGCGGAGACGCAGCGCCAACGTGCGGAGCAGGCGCAGACGCAAGCCACCGTTTTGCGCGCGCGGGAATTGGCGGCCGAGGCAAATAACAACCTGGAGAGTGATCCGGAGTTAAGCGTCTTGTTAGCGATGCATGCCGTGTCGTTAACTTACGCCGCTGACCGAACCGTTACGTCTGAGGCGCACGATGCGCTTAATCGCGCCGTGCAAACCTCTCGCATTCGACTGAGCTTATCCGGGCATACCAACGTCGTGCGTGGCGTCGCTTTCAGCCCGGATGGCAAACGTCTGGCCTCGGTCAGCCTCGATGGCACGGCGAGAATGTGGGACGCGCGTTCCGGCCGCAAATTGTTCACGTTTTCCGGACCGGCGGTTGCGCTTTATGGTCTCGCCTTTAACCCGGAGGGCAGCCGCCTTGCCACTGCGGGTGTTGATGGCGCAGCGAGGATTTTTGACGCTGTGAGCGGTCAAATGCTCCTCACGCTTTCCGGACATTCGCTGGCCATGAATAACCTGGCCTACAATCCGGATGGAACTCGCCTCATCACCGCAAGCTCGGATGGAAATATCAAAGTGTGGAACGCGGCTTCCGGCCAGGAATTATCAATGATTGCCGCTCATACGGCCGCGATCAACAGCGTTGCTTGCAGCCCGGATGGAAAACGTCTCGCTACCGGCAGCGCCGACGGAACAACGAAAATTTGGGACGTATCTTCCCGCCAATTGTTGCGCGTGCTTGCCGACCATAACGGCCCAATTAATAGCGTCGCTTTTAGCCCGGATGCAAAGTATATCGCCACCGCCGGCAACGACTGGAAGGTGAAATTATGGGAAGCGCAGTCCGGAAAGGAGGTGCTCACTTTTTCCGGCCATAACACGCCGGTCAATGCGGTGGCGTTCAGTGCGAACGGAAAACTGCTCGCCGCTGTTGATAATCAGGGCAAAATTAAAATATGGGCGCTTGCTTCCGGCCGGGAGATGTTGGCTTTACCCATCCACCACGCGGCGGTTTTAAGCGTGACCTTTTCTGCGGATGGAAGACATCTGGCAACCGCCGGCGCCGATCGCAAAATCAAAATCTGGGACATCTCTCCCGGCGAAGAAGTGCTGGTTATTTCCGACCACACCGCCGCGGTTAAAAGCGTGGCCTTTAGCGGGGATGGCACCCGGCTCGCCATCGCCGGCGACGATATGACGGCAAAGATTTGGAACGCCGTTTCGGGAGCTCCGCTCACGGAGCTCACGCTTTCCGGCCACACCGAAGCCATCAATCGTATTGTTTTTGACGCAGAGGGAAAATATCTCGCGACTGCAAGCGATGACAATACGGCGCGCGTGTGGGAGGCGGTCACCGGCGCGCCAATCGCGCGGATGGCGCACATGGGTGATGTGAAGTCTGTTGCTTTCAGCCGGAGTGGAAAACTTCTCGCGACCGCCAGTTTCGATCAGACCGCGTGTTTGTGGGGCGCGGCCTCCGGCCAAAGTTGTTCACGCTTTCCGGCCATAAACATTGGGTGACTGAGGTGGCTTTCAGCCCGGAGGGAACGCGGCTCGCCACCGCGAGCGCGGATGGCGCGGCAAAAATGTGGGAGGTTGCTTCCGGCAAGGAACTATTTGCTATCTCAAATCCGAATGGCAAGGCTTTGCGGGGCCTCGCCTTCAGCCCGGATGGCGCGCGGATCGCTGCCGCGAGCGCGGAGGGCGCGATTAAAATATGGTCCGCGACTTCCGGGAAAGAATTGCGAAGAATAGCCACGTCTAATGTTGCCCTCACCGGCATCGCCTTTAGCCCGAATGGAACCCGCCTGGCAACCGCCGGCGCGGATGGGATTGTGAAAGTGTGGGATGCGGTTTCCGGCCAGGAATTATTGATGCTCGCCAGCCATAGCGGCGCGGTGAACGGCCTCGCCTTCAGCCCGGATGGCAGACGCCTGGCAACCGCCGGCAACGATAAAACCGCGCGCGTGCATGCGCTCCATATCGAAGATCTGATCACCCTGGCGCGGACGCGTGTCATCCGTAATTTGACGCGCGAAGAATGCCGGAAATATCTGCTGCTGGAAAACTGCCCGCCGCTGCCGTTTTAGAATTGGCACCTGTGGGCAGTTTTTATTTTTAAAGCCGTCTCTCCAACGGATAGAAATCCCGCCGCGGCGGGACAACGGATGAAAAATTTTTAGATTAAAATTTCTTAAGCACGAACGCCTCGGATTTCGAGGGCGTTCTTGCCAAAATTAGCGATGATGCCAATCTTTAAACCCAATGCTCGCAAATAGGATTGGATTTTGGCGATGTCATAAAAGTCAATCTTTTCATGAAGCGCCTTAATGTCGAAAACTATTCGATTCTCAATAAGGAGCGGCTTCATTTTTTTGCAAACCGAAATTCACCAACAAACCCAACTGCATTTGCCAGAGCTTTAACTCCGAGATAATCTGCACGTAATTGGGTTTGATAAAACCGGATTGGAGTGATTTTAACTCTGTGAACGCTAAAAAAGCATCCAATCAACTCGTCTGTCAAGTCTTCATAAATTAACTCCATTTCGCTTTCCCTCATTAGACTAGAGTTTTATCTTTATTTTTATCCGTTGCGTTGTTTCTATCTGTTGGGTTCTTTACTCGTTGGAAATTTAAAGCTCAGACTGCGTCCGTAGGCTCCGCCCGCAGGGAATTTTTTTAACTTTTGCTGCGCCATGGCCTACGAAGATACCGGGTGCGCTCATCCCGCCAATTTTCGCGTATCCGTCGTCTGCAGCGGCAAGCTGACGTAAACAATCGTTCCTTTATTCGGAATGCCTTTGATCTTGACTTTGCCTTTCCAGGGATAGACGCGCTCGCGCATGCCCATCAAGCCGAACGACTTGCCATCAGCAATCTGGCCGTTGGTGATGCCCTGGCCGTTGTCCCGCACTTTTAGCGCCGCCTTCTGCTCGTTTTGGCGCAAGTTGATTTTTACCCGGGTGGCGCGGGCATGGCGGCTGACATTGGTCAGGGACTCCTGCAAAATGCGGAAAATCGCGGTTGACCGCTCGCGATCCAAAACCATATTCTCCGGCGAGGGATTGAACTCGCAGGCAATGCCCGTGCGCTCACCAAACTGTTTGGCCTGCCAGTCAATCGCGGCGACCAGCCCGAGGTCATCCAACATGCCGGGCCGGAGCTCCGCGGAAATGCGCTGCACGGTTTGAATAGTGGCGTCAAGAAATTTGGACATGGATTTGGTTTTCTCCTGCAGCGGCTGCTGGTCGGCTCGCATACGCTTGCCCAGCAGCGCGTCGGCCGGATAAGGGGTGACCATATTCGGCAAAAAAAGGCCGTAGCGTTCCGTTGTTTCGCCGGCGTTGGCGTCAGCCGGGCCCATACCGTGAATCTGCTCCGCCGCCGGGTTGAACAGCAATAATTTCCCCTCGGCGTCGACGACGATCACGGCGTCGGGCATGCTATCGAGAATGGATTGCAAGACGCGAGTTTGATTCGACAGGGTTTTTTCGATCTGCCGGCGCTCCTCGATTTCGTTTTGCAGCTCCTGTCGTTTTCGATACAACTCCACGAAAACCGAAACCTTGGCGCGCAGGATTTCCGGAATGACCGGCACGAATACATAGTCCACCGCGCCTAAAGCGTAGCCTTTGAGCCGGTCCAGATCGGACAAGCTGAAGGCCGTCACAAAAATAATCGGCGTCTGCTCCAGGCGCGGGTGTTGGCGGATCAAGCTCGCCGTCTCGAAGCCATCCATCTCCGGCATGACCACGTCGAGAAGGATGAGCGCGACGTCTTGTTTCAGCAAACACTGCAAGGCTTCCCGCCCGGATTTCACCGGAATCAAATTTTCGCCAAGATCGGCGAGGATCGTCTGGTAGGAGAGCAATTTTGCGGGCTGATCATCCACCAGCAGGATGTTGGCTTTTTCCATTTTGGCGCCGTTGCGTTTCAAATGTGAATGGACTCGCAAAAAATATAAGTCAAAATAACTGTAAGCTTAAAAACAATTTCTCCAACGGATGAAAAAACGGCCAACGGATAGATTAAGCCCAACTGATAAAATTTTTTCTTTTCATCCGCTGGTCTTAATCTATCCGTTCGGGAAAAAACTTTTAGAATTTTTTTCTAACTTGCGTGGCCTTAGCAATTAAACCACCACGAAGACACAAAGACACCAAGAAAAGCTTTATGATATGGCCCTTTGTTTTTTCGTGTCTTCGTGTCTTGGTGGTTAAAAAACTATTTTCGGTCAAAGAACTTTCAGAATTTTATTTTGAGTTTGAGTGCGTTAGCAACTAACCTAACGATTTTCTGTACTGTCCGTAAAAGCTTCAGTTTCCAACCGCGTTGAAAACTGGCGCTGATCGTCGGCTTGCCAGGGAAGCGAAACGGTGAAGCGGCTGCCCTTTCCGAAGCTGCTTTCGACGGAAATGCTTCCGTCATGCAAATTGACCAGGCGGCGCACCAACGCCAAACCCAGCCCCGTGCCCGGATATTGCCGTGTGAGACCGCTGTCGAGCTGGACAAACGGTTGAAATAAGCGCTCCAGATCTTCGCGCGCAATGCCGATACCATTATCCCAAACCGTAAAATGAACGACACCATGCCCTGCCAGGTCCGTGGCGCCAAAGGTGGTGCCACACGCTGTGCATGGCTCAACCTTGCCAGCCACCTCGAGGCCGATCGACCCGCCTTCCGGTGTAAATTTGACCGCATTGCCCAACAGATTGACCAGGATTTGTTTCAAATGGCGCTCATCCGCCTGAATCGTCGTCACGGCGTTTTCGAGGTTGGTGAAGACTTTGAGCCGTTTCTGTTGCGCCATCTGATTGACGAACCGCAGGCTGGCCTGGCAAACAAACTCGACCATGACCGGCGCCTTTTCCAATTCCAATTTGCCCGCTTCGATTTTCGAAAGATCGAGAATGTCATTAATCAGCGCCAGCAAGTGGCGGCCGCTCTCGGCAATATTTCCCAACGCCTCCAGTTGGTTTTCATTAATAAGCCCGTAAGTTTGATCCTGCATCGCTTCGCTCAGACCCAAAATTGCATGCAGCGGCGTGCGTAATTCATGGCTCATGCAGGCGAAAAATTCGTTCTTCAAACGCGAGGCGCGCGCGAGGTCTTCATTCGCCGCACGCAATTCTCGCGTTCGTTCTTCGACGCGCTGCGCTAAAGAAGCGCGCGCGGCTTCGAGCGCGGCTTCCGCCCGTTTGCGTTCGGCAATCTCGGCAGCCATGGCCGCGTTGGTCTCGGTCAGGACGCGATTCAGGTTTTGCAACTCCTGCCTTTTCCGATAAAGCTCCACGAAAACCGAAACTTTGGTGCGCAGGATTTCCGGAACGGCCGGCGCGAACACATAATCCACCGCGCCTAACTCGTAGCCTTTGAGCCGGTCCATGTCGGACATGCTGAAGGCCGTCACAAAAATAATCGTCGTCTGTTCGAGGCGCGGATGTTGGCGAATGAGTGTTGCTGTTTCGAATCCATCCATCTCAGGCATGATCACGTCGAGAAGGATCAGCGCGACTTCGTATTTGAGCAAACACTGCAAAGCTTCCCGCCCGGATCTCGCCAGGATCAAATTTTCGTCGAGATCGGCCAGGATCGCCTGGTACGAAAGCACTTTTCCCGGCTGGTCATCCACCAGCAGGATATTTACTTTTTCCATTTTCATCGTCCTGATGCCTGCGAATCAATTCGCAGACTAAGTTGCTCAAGTCGCCTAATAATTTTTTTAAACACGGAGACGCTGAGTTCACGGAGCGTCACGGAGAAAAGCTTTTTAAAAACATAGAAGGTTTTTTGCACCACAAAGGCACAAAGTTCACAAAGAAAACCTTTGTGTCCTTTGTGCCTTTGTGGTGGAGATGTTTGTTTGCAGCCTCGCTGCGCTATTCTATACTCGTTAAGGGTGAGAAGGTAACAAAAAGCTTTATGTAAATTACTGTTTTTATGAATCTGTTTTTACCATGACAGTTACAAATTCACCCGTAACGAGTATATATGGAACTGATCACTGGCTACTGACCACTGATTACTGACCACTTGCCCACTGCCTATCGATGCAGCCACACGCGCATCAGCGACAGCAGTTGCTCGGTGTTGACCGGCTTGGCAATGTAATCCGAGGCGCCGGCCTCCAGGCACTTTTCCCGATCACCCTTCATCGCTTTCGCAGTGAGCGCGATGATGGGCAAAAGCCGGTGCCGCGGATTCTGGCGGATCGCGCGAATCGTTTCATAGCCGTCCATCTCCGGCATCATGATATTCATCAGCACCATGTTCAAGTCCTGATCCTGCTCCACGAGGGCAATCGCTTCCCGGCCGGTCTCGCAGCTTGCCACCTTCATCCGGTGGCGTTCGAGCAAGCTGGTCAGCGTAAAAATGTTGCGCACGTCGTCGTCTACCACCAGCACCTTCTTGCCGGCCAACGCTTCGTCGGTGTGGTGCAGCCGTTCCAGCATCTTCTGCTTGCCCGGGGGCAGGTTGGTCGTCACGAGGTGCAGGAACAGGGCGGTCTCATCCAACAGCCGCTCCGGCGATTGCACGCCTTTGATGATGATACTCTTGGCCATCTTCCGGAGTTGCATCTCTTCATCATCGGTCAATTCTTTGCCCGTGAACACGACGATGGGCAGCTCGAGCAAATTGAGCTGCTGCTTGATTTGTTCCAACAGCACAAAGCCCGAGATGTCGGGAAGCCGCAGGTCGAGCACCATGCAATCGAACGATTGGGTCCGCAAGGCGGCCAACGCTTCAGTCCCGGTGCCGACCGCGGTGATCTTCACATCCCGATGATCGATCAACTCGATGATGCTCTGGCGCTCGATTTCATTATCTTCCACCACCAGAAGCCGTTTCTCAGGCAACTGCGCAAACTGCACCATGCGATCGAATGCCGCTTCCAGTTCCTCGGTGGTGAGAGGCTTGACGAGATAGGCAAACGCGCCGTGTTCCAGGCCGTGCTGGCGGTCTTCCGCCACCGTAACGATTTCAACCGGAATGTGTCGGGTGGCCGGATCCAATTTCAACTGACTCAACACCGTCCAACCCAGCATGTCCGGCAGAAAGATATCCAGTGTGATCGCCGTGGGTTTGAATTCTCGCGCCAGAGACAGGCCAGTATTGCCACGCTGGGCTACCAGGCCCTTGAAACCCTTGTCACGAACCAACCCTAACAAGACGCGGGCGTAGTGCGGATCGTCATCGATAATCAGCACCACCGGCTCGCCCGGTTGCAGCGTATTGCGATCATCCGGAATCGTTTCCGGCGGCGGAACCGGCAGCGTCACCACCGGCGCGGCAACAACCGGGGAAGGCATCTCTCTTACCAACGCCGAGTTGCTGAAAGCTTGCGACAAGTACAACGTAAAGGTGCTGCCCTGATCAGGCGCGCTGGTCACGCGAATCTCACCGCCGAGCAGGTTCGCCAACTCCCGGCAAATCGCCAGCCCAAGTCCCGTGCCGCCGTATCTGCGGCTGGTGCCGGCCTCGGCTTGCTGGAAGGCCTCGAAAATAATCTTCTGTTTGTCCAGCGGAATGCCGATGCCGGTATCGCTGACTTCGAAAGCAACCACCCGGTGTGCGCTGTTGAGCACGGCATGATCCAGACTCCAACCCTCTTGAGCCATGCGCATGCGCAACACGACTTGCCCCTGCGCCGTGAACTTAAAAGCATTGGACAGCAGATTCTTCAACACCTGCTGCAGGCGTTTGGAATCGGTGACCAGACTGCGCGGGAGTTGGGGATCGATTTCAATGTTGAAGGCCAGATTCCGCGTCTCGGCCACGTGCCGGAAGCTGCGTTCCACCGTCTCGCGCACGGTGGAGAACAGGACTTCTTCAGGCTCGACGGTCACCGTGCCGGATTCGATTTTGGACAGGTCGAGAATGTCGCTGATCAGATTCATCAGATCGGTGCCCGCGTCGTAGATGGTCTTGGCGAACTCCACCTGTTTCGCATGGAGATTGCCGTCGACATTGTCGCTGAGCTGTTGGCCCAAAATCAGGATGTAGTTGAGCGGCGTGCGCAACTCGTGGGACATATTGGCGAGAAATTCGGATTTATACTTGGAAGTCAGCGCCAACTCCGCGGCCTTTTCCTCCACGGCGCGCCGTGCCTGCTCGATTTCCTTGTTCTTGCGCTCCACTTCGGCATTTTGCTCGGCAAGCTGCTTGGCCTTTTGCGCCAGTTCTTCGTTGGTTTGCTGCAATTCCTTTTGTTGAGTTTGAAGTTCGGCCGCCAGTTTCTGGGATTGTTGCAGCAACCCTTCCGTTCGCATCGTGGCCTCGATGGTATTGAGCACGCTGCCGATGCTTTCGGTCAATTGCGCGAGAAATGTCAGGTGTGTTTGGGTGAATTGCGCGAGGGAAGCCAGTTCGATTACGGCTTTCGTCTGCCCTTCGAAGAGCACCGGCAGCACGATGATATTGCTCGGCACGGCAGCGCCGAGACCGGAGTTGATACGGATGTAATCGTGGGGAACCTCGGTCATTAAGATGCTGCGTTTTTTTCCACAGCGCATTGGCCCACCAGGCTTTCGCCAAGGCGAAACTCGTTGCGCGAGTCAAGATCGTCGCTGCGCGCATAGCCGCCCAGCATTTTCAGGCAAGGATCGCCATTGCTGGAGTCCATTCGGTACATCACGCCGTTCTGCGCGTTGACCAGCGGCGCCAATTCGGAGAGCAGCATCTGGCCGACAGTCGTCAGATCGCGCTGGCCTTGCATCATGCGGGTGAATTTGGCGAGGTTGGTCTTGAGCCAATCCTGCTCGGTGTTCTGCTCGGTCGTCGCGCGCAGGTTGCGAATCATCGCGTTGATGTTATCTTTCAGCTCGGCCACTTCGCCGCGCGTCTCCACCTGAATTGCGCGGGTCAGGTCGCCTTTGGTGACGGCCGTGGCCACCTCGGCGATGGCGCGAACCTGCGTGGTCAAATTCGCCGCGAGCAGATTGACGTTTTCAGTCAAATCTTTCCAGGTGCCGGCCACTCCCGGCACCGCGGCCTGTCCACCCAGCTTGCCGTCGGTACCCACTTCACGCGCCACCCGCGTCACTTCCGCGGCAAAGGCATTCAACTGATCCACCATCGTGTTGATGGTGTTCTTCAATTCCAAAATCTCGCCTTTCACGTCCACCGTGATCTTGCGCGACAAATCGCCGCGGGCCACGGCTGTGGTCACTTCGGCGATAGCGCGAACCTGCGTAGTCAAATTCGCCGCGAGCAAATTCACGTTGTCGGTCAAATCTTTCCAGATGCCGGCGACTCCCGGTACCGTGGCCTGACCGCCCAATTTGCCGTCGGTGCCAACCTCGCGCGCCATGCGCGTCACTTCCGAGGCAAACGACCGCAGTTGCTCCACCATCGTGTTGATCGTCTCTTTCAGTTGCAAAATCTCGCCGCGCACGTCCACGGTAATTTTTTTGGAGAGATTACCGTTCGCCACTGCAATGGTCACGTCGGCGATATTGCGGACTTGCGCGGTGAGATTGCTCGCCATCGAGTTGACATTATCGGTGAGATCCTTCCAGGTGCCGGCAACTCCCGGCACCACGGCCTGGCCACCGAGTTTGCCGTCGGTGCCGACCTCGCGCGCCACGCGCGTCACTTCTGCAGCAAAGGCGTTCAACTGGTCCACCATCGTGTTGATGGTGTTCTTCAACTCTAAAATTTCGCCTCTCACATCCACGGTAATCTTGCGCGACAGATCGCCGCGGGCCACAGCGGTCGTGACTTCGGCGATGTTGCGCACCTGCGCCGTCAAGTTGCCGGCCATGAAATTGACGTTGTCGGTCAAATCCTTCCATGTGCCGGCGACCCCCGGAACCTGTGCCTGGCCGCCAAGCTTGCCATCGGTGCCGACCTCGCGGGCGACGCGCGTCACTTCCGAGGCAAAGCTGTTCAATTGATCGACCATCGTGTTGATCGTCTCTTTCAATTCGAGAATTTCGCCGCGCACGTCCACCGTGATCTTGCGCGAGAGATCGCCGTTGGCAATCGCCGTGCTGATCAACGCGATTCACAAAGTGGCGCGCGGCGGAAAATATGTCAGCGCCGCGCTCGCCGAAAAATTAGCCTTTTATCTGGAAAAAGATAACGAAACCGCTTTGCACGAAACGCTCTCCGACCGTGAATATCAGGTGATGTGCCTGATCGCTTCCGGCAAAACCGTGAAAGAAATTGGCGAAGAGCTGGCGCTCAGCGTCAAAACGGTCAGCACCTATCGCGCCCGCATTCTCGAGAAGATGCAAATGAAAAACAACGCCGCCCTCACCTTTTATGCGGTTAAACAGGGGCTGGTGGGGTAATAGCAAAAAAGATAAAAAGATAAAAAGGCCAAAAGGAGTTGAACGGTGCTGCAGGTCAGGTGGGGCAGCTTTAAATTAAAAAAAATTGCCCAACGGATTAAAAAACGACCAACGGATTTTATTTTCAAATCCGTTGGTCGTTTTTCCATCCGTGGGAAAAATTTTTGTTTTTTTGCACACATTTTACTTATTAGAGCTCTTTTTGTTGCAAAATTCAGGAAGAAACTAACTGCCTCGTGGGGGCGATTTCAAGCCAAAGGCCTTGCCCAATCCGAGTTCCTCCAATGTCCGTCGTAAGCAGGGGTGCCGGCCGCGAATTTCCAGCGTGCGCTGCTGCTTTTTCGCTTGATGCAGCAAACCCGCAATCCCGCGTTCGCTGATGATTGGCGCGCGGCCCAGATGCAAGATCATTTTCTGACAGGGAATTCGCAACAACGCCTCGACGCATTTTTGCAACAGCGCCGCTTCATCCCGCAAAACCACTCCCGCCAGCTTGAGGGTGACCCATTTCTCCGGCGTTTGATTCTGCGACGGTTTTATTGCGAGAGGCTCATGGTTCCAGGTTATTTCACAGCGGAACGGCTCGGGCGCAGTGTGGGGTTTCCGCGATCGGGTGACCGGTGATTTTCCTTTTTGCGGCTTTTTCTTTTGTGATAAGACAACCGTCGAAAAACAGCCTTGCATTAGTCGTATATTGTTTTATATTAAAAATTATGGATCAAAGTGAACAGACTCGGCGGTGGGAAACGGCACAAGAACATTTTAAAACATGTCTGCTGTAAAGACGCAATTGCCCGACACTCCTCCCGAAAAGCCTTCGGCCCTTGCCAACCAGGCCGTGGTCTTCACCGGCAAGCTTGCCTCCTTTCAACGCAGCGAAGCGCAGGCATTAGTTCAGCGATCAGGCGGGACAACGCCGGCGGGCATCAACAAAAATGTCACGCTGCTCGTCATTGGCGACGAGGGCTATCTCAAGGAAATTTCCAGGAGCAACAAGCTCAAACGCGCCGAGGAGATCAATGCCGGTGGCGGGCAGATTCGGATTATTTCCGAAACTGAATTTTTAGAGATGGCGGAGCTCGAAAGCCATTCCACGCTGGCGGAGAAATATTACTCGCTGGAACGTGTGCAGAGTGTCTTTCCCAAAATTCGGCCGGATCTGGTGAAATATTTTGCGCGCTGGGGCTTGTTCAAACCGGCGGTCAAAACCAATGCGCATCAATATTATCAGTTCAAAGACCTGCTGGTTTTTCGCCGGATTAACGAACTGCTGAATGAAGGCCTGCCGCTACGAAAAATTGCGGCGCGCCTGGCGGCGCCGCAATCTCCTTCCCCGCAAATTTCTCTGAGCTTTGAAGAGTTCAAACCGCGCGGGCAAATTCTCTCGCTGCACATCGCGCCGCAAAAGGTGGCACGCACCGCGGAGGAATGGTATACGCTCGGCTATGAATACGACGTCAATCCCGACACGCATGACAAAGCCATCGAGGCGTATGAAAATGCGCTGACGCAAAATCCGAATTACGTCGAGGCGATGATCAATCTGGCGAATATTTATTACGCCCGCCGCGAGCTGACGCGCGGCCGCCAGTTGCTCGAACGCGCCGTGCAGCTTGCTCCCGACAATCACACGATTTATTACAATCTCGGCAATCTCTACGACGAAGTTGCGGAATTTGAAAAATCCATCCAATCCTATCAGAAAGCGCTGGCGCTGCAACCGGAATATGAGCCGGCGTTGTTCAATCTCGCGCTGGTTTATGAGCGGCTCGGACTTGTCGGCAAAGCCGAAGTTTTGTGGCGCAAATATCTCGCCGTCGAGCCGATGGGCGAATGGGCCGAAATTGCGCGCGAGCATTTGCGGGGCAAGCGGCGAGGCGCGGTAGGATGAGAAATTTCTTGCGCCTAACACAAAAAAATGTTATACTTATTTTAATGCAATAAGAAATTTTGCCGCACCATACAACCTTTCCGCTGCAAACAGCGTCCATCTTTTTGGGGCGAGGTTGTTGTTGCCAATCAGGAGATCGTCGAGTCAATTAAGGATGAAATCTATTCGGATGTTTTTTTCGCTGCTCGGTTTGACCACGCTGGCTTTACCCGCCGTAAGTTTGGCCCGGCCCGGAAACGGGGTGGTGGATCTCGTCATACAATCCGACCTGTTTAGCAAATTCATTTTGCTGGCGCTGCTGGCGCTGTCCATTTTATCGTGGTCGATCACGCTGAACAAATACTGGCAGTTTCGGTCGTTTCATCGCGATTATCACCGGCTGATCGATTTGCTCCGGCCCAACGCCGATCTGGCGATGATTTATGCGAAGGCCGTCAAAAATCATCCCGGCCCGGTGAGCCGCGTTTTTGAAGAAGGCCAGGTGACGCTGGCGACAGCTTTTAACGGCCAAAGCGCCACGAAAACTCGTGCTGGTGAACCAGCAGCCAGCAACCAGTCGAAGCGTAGCGTAGATCCCGCCTTAGCGGGACAACCAATAACCGGCAATCATACACTCGAACGTGATTTGACGATGCGCCTCGAAACCGCGACCGACATCGAGCTTTCGCAGCTTGAAGCGGGCCTGTCGTCGCTGGCAACGATTACGACCGTGAGCCCGTTTATCGGCCTGCTCGGCACGGTGTGGGGCATTATGAATTCGTTTATCGGCATCAGCAGCAGCGGCGGCAACGCCGATCTCTCCATCGTTGCGCCGGGCATTGCGGAAGCATTGATCGCCACGGTCGCCGGGCTGGCGGTGGCGATTCCGGCGGTGTTGTGCCACAATTGGCTCTCCACACGGTTGCGCAAAATCGAAGACGGCTTCATTCGTCTCTCAACCGAATTGAAAATTTATTTCATCAACTGGTGGCATCGTGAGAAATCGAAGAGTGAAAATCGCGCCGGATATCAACGTGACTTCGCTCGTTGACGTGATGATGGTGCTGTTGATCATTTTCATGATCTCCGCGCCGTTCATGCGCGCCGGCGTGAAAGTTGAATTGCCGAAAGCGGGCGCGCGCGAATCGCAGCCACAGCGGGCCATCATCATCGCCGTCGATCGGACGAATCAGCTTTCCGTCAATGAAGAAAAAATCACGATGGAAAATCTCGCGGCGCGCGTAACGCAACTGCACAAAAGCTCGCCGGATTTGCCAATTTTGCTGGAAGGCGATGCGAGCGTGGCGTATGGTCAGGTCATCAAAATTATGGACGCGGTGCGGCGCGCCGGCATTGCGAATGTCGGCCTCGTGCTCGAACCGGAAACCGCGAGCGGCAAGCCATGATGAATCGCGCTTTGATCATTTCCGCCGGCGCTCATGTTGCCATGCTTCTATTGCTGTGGCAACTGGGCATTGCATTCTCGCGGCCCGTGACGCGCGGCTATCTGCGTTTGATTACGGCGACGCTGGTGACAAAAACAATAATGGCTCCGGCAACGGCATCAGCCGGTCCACCGGCCGCGGCAGAACCGAAAGTGATTTCACCTGAAGCGCCCAAATTCACGCCGGTTGAAAAAAAGAAAGAACCGGCGAAAGTTACTTCCAAACCGGAGCCGAAAAAGGCGTTGTCCAATACAAAACAATCGGCAACAAAACCGGCGGCATCATCTTCCTCTGGCGCGACCGGTAGTCGCAGTTCTGCAACGCCAACGAAAACCGGCGCCGGTGGCGGGGGAAACTCGATCAAAATCGATGCGGCTGCATTTCCTTACGAGTATTATTCCGCCGCCATTCAAAACCGCATTGAAAGCAACTGGCAGGCGCCGGCCGGACAAGAGCGCTATTTTGCCATCGTGTATTTTAAAATTGCGCGCAGCGGCGAGATCAAAGACATCAAACTCGAACAGGCGAGCGGCAGCTTTGAATTTGATCGCGCCGCCATCAGCGCCGTCACTTACGCCAGCCCGTTGCCGCCGCTTCCCGCTGATTACCGAGAACAAACGTTAGTGGTTCGATATGAGTTTGCAGCGAATAATTATTAGGCCAACGGATTTAAAGAAAAGCTTTTCATGTTTCATTACCCACGGATTGAAGAATCCCGCTGATAAAAAATCATCGGTGTCCCGCCACCGTGAGGTTCAATCCGTGAAAAAAACAGAGCCTTCATCCGTTGGCAGCTTTTTATCCGTTGGGCAATTTTTTTTAAATGTTGTTTGGTTGCGGCTCGGCCGCATTAGTTTTTGCTTTTTCATTTCATTCTTCACCGGCAGCGCGCTCGGACAGACCGAATTGCGGCTGCGCTCGGAGACGAGAACGTTTGCCCGCATGCCGGTCGAGCTTAAACCCAGCGTGCTGCGCGATCAAGCCACCAAAGAACTCGGGCAACGCACGGTTGATATTCTCGAGAATGATCTGTGGACCTCGAGCGTGATCGCCGCCTATCAAACCGAAGAACGAGGAACCAGCGCCGACGGGCTTCGTCTCGAACTCGCGTTGAGCCGTCCGACCGGGCCGATTCGGCTGGCCGTGCAAACGAAAATTTCTCTTTTGCAAAAAAAACTGACGCTCGAAGGGCAACTCCTGGATAGTGCCACCAGCAAAACGCTGGAGCAAAAAATTTATCGCGGTTGCCCGGAAAATTTGCGTCTGCTCGTGCATGCGCTCGCCGATGATATTGTCAACAGCCTGACGGGAGAAAAGGGTATCGCCAGAAGCCGGATCGCGTTTACCGCGGTCGCCAGCGACGACAAAGAAATTTTTGTGATGGAATATGACGGCTCAAATTTACAACAGGCGACCAGGCTGAAATCACTCAATCTCACGCCGGCATGGTCGAACGATGGCCGCGAGATCGCCTTCACTTCTTATCAGCGCGGCAATCCCGATCTCTTCATGATGGATTTGGTTCGCGGCAACACCGGTTATCTGATCAAAGATAACGGGCTAAATTCGGCGCCGGCGTGGTCGCCCGATGGCAAAAAGATTGCGTTGGTTTCGACGAAAGACGGCAACGCCGAAATTTATGTGATGAACATTGACGACAAAGCTTTGCAGCGCCTGACGCAGCACCCGGCGATTGATGCCTCGCCGAGCTGGTCACCCACCGGCCGCGAGATCGTTTTCACTTCCGACCGGCTCGGCAATCCACAGCTTTTTGTGATGGACGCGGAAGGCACGAATCTGCGGCGATTGCCGGTAGAGCTGAGCTACAATGATTCTCCGGCGTGGTCGCCGCGCGGCGATAAAATTGCGTTTGTTTCGCGCCGCGCCGGCGGCTTTGATATTTTTGTTTACGACCTTACCGACCAGAGCGTCACGCAGCTTACGAATAAAACCCGCACCAATGAAGACCCGTGCTGGTCACCGGACGGTTATCGTCTCGCGTTCAGCTCGACGCGCGACGGCCGCAGCGACATTTATTCGATGATGTGGGATGGAACCGATGTGCGCCGCCTGACTTATAAAGGAACTTGCACGAGTCCCGCCTGGTCGTTGAATGTGCGGCCGTCGGAAGATTTTTTGTGCAAGCCGTAAACGTTTTTCCAGAGCAACACAATCAAGGAGATTAACATGTACGTCTTTGTAAAGCAAAAATCACGCGCGGTAACGGCGTTTGCTAAAACCGGAATGGTTGCCGTTTTTTTATTATCGCTGTTTTTCACCGGCTGTTCCAGCTCACAAAAGGCCATGCAAACGCCGGCCAGTGATCCGGTTGAGCCGGCCGTTGCCAGCGATCCGGAGCCGAATGTTCCGGCTTATACCCGGCCGGCTGAAGAATCGCGAACCGCGACACCGGAAACCGCCTCGACCGTTCCATTCGTTTTGCAAAATGTTTATTTCGAGTTTGATCGTTACGATCTCACGCCGGAGGCGTTGCAAACGCTGGCCGATAATGCGCGGGTGCTGAAAGCGTATCCGGAAGCGCGCATCGTGGTCGAGGGCCATTGCGACGAGCGCGGGACGGTGGAATACAATCTGGCGCTGGGCGATAAACGCGCCAAAGCCGCCCGCGATTACTTGATTTCGCTCGGCGTCAGTCCCCCGCAGGTTCTCACGATCAGCTACGGCAAAGAGCGGCCGCTCGATTCAAGCCAGGCGGAAAGCGCCTGGGCCAAAAATCGCCGCGCGGAATTTGCAAGAAGATGAATTATTTCAGATGCAGAGACAAAATGAAGATCTTATTGAAATTAATTCTATTGCTGAGTTTGGCGCTCGTCTTCGGTTGCGCGACGCGCAAAGAAGTCGTCAATCTCAAAAGCGACTCTTTTTATATTCGCTCGCAGATTGATTCGTTGCGCGCCGAGCAGCGCCGCTTGCGCGCGGCCATTGTCCGGCTCACCAATTTGACCGAACAGAGCACGGAAGCGAACAGCCGTTTGCGCGCGGATATTCAGGTGCAGCTCACGCAGCTCGCCGAGCAATCGCAGATTCTCAATGATCGCCTCGAAGAGACCGGCCGCCGCATCTCCAATTTGCCATCCAAACTGCGGTTGGCAACGCCGGTAATGGTGTCCGGCGCGGACAGCGCCGACAAAGCGAGCCGCGTCGACACGGCGCAGGTTAACGCCGCCGCGCGCCGCAAACTGGATGCGGCGCAGCGTTTGTACGATTCCGCCTATCGCGATTTTGTCAAAGGCCAGTATGCGCTGGCGCAGCAGGGATTCTCGCAATACCTGCAAACCTTTCCCGAAAGCGATCTCGCCGACAACGCGCAGTACTGGATCGGCGAATGCAATTATTCGCAGAAAAAATATGCCGAAGCCATTCAGGTTTTCCAGGTCGTCGTCAACCAGTATCCGGACGGCGAAAAAGCGCCGGGCGCGCTGCTGAAAATGTCGTATGCGCAGATCGCGCTGGGAAAAACGCCAAACGCCAAAGACAATCTCGAAAAGCTGATCAAACGCTTTCCGCAGTCGAACGAAGCCGGCCTGGCCCGCGCGCGTTTGCAGGAATTAAAAAATTGACCTGAAAAATTTTTTCCTGTAACAATTTCTCTCTCCCTCCTGCTTTAGCTGCGCTATTTTTAGCATTTTCATTTCTGCATCTCTACTGCACTGCCGGTATTTTTTGCGGTGAATTAGGGATTGATTGACAGAATGACCGGGACGTCGTGCGCGGCTGGATGAATCTCAACGATAATCCCCTCGCCACCTCGCTTCCAAATTGCCCCGGCAGCCACGTACCCTGCGCAGATGATAGCAGGAAAAATCCCAATAAGACAATACCTGAACGACATGGACGTTACACCACTCTGGAGGCAGTATTTTATGGAAAATATGTTTCATTCGCTTTCACAATGCCGAAAAATTTTTAGCCGTGTGAAAAAAAGTCCGAGCCGAATTTTATTTCTGGTTCTGTTCGCCAGCCTAACTGGGCAAACTTCACCGGCGCATAGCCAGATCAATGCAAGCCGTGGTCCGCTTATTGTCCGTTCGGCATGGACGCTCGAGCCGGGCTATCTCACCCTGCTCACGCACACGCGGTTTTTCGGCAAAGTCACGCAGCAAACTGGGAAAAGCGGCACGACCGCCGTCACCATCTGGGACGTGCAGGGCGGGCTGTCGTTGAATTACGGCCTCAGTAAACATTTTGAAGCCGCATTCGTTCCCGTCATTTATCAGGACACGAATAAACGCACCGGCAAACGCTACAATCTTCTTGACGATCTTTTCTTATTTGTCAAAGTCGGCTCGCTGGGCAGCAAAGGCAGCTCGTTGAATTACGGTTTCGATCTCGGCGTGCGTTTTCCGACCGGCAAAGAGCATAACGTGATTTTTGAGCCGTATTCCGCGGACAAAACCGGCTTCGGCGTGAATGCGATGGTTTCGTATGCGCGCGATCCGTTGTATCCGGAAGACGGCATGAGCACGCATTTCAATATCGGCTACTGGAATCACAACGACGTGGGCGCGCGATTGACGCCGAAGGATTTTACGCGCGACACCGAGCGCGTGTTGAATATGACGCAGGAATTGAACTACGGCGTCGCGATGCTCTTCCCGTTCGACAAATTTGACTTTCGCTTTGAAGTATACGGCCGCAGGTTTTTGCAGCAGCCTCCAGCCACTGCTTTCAGCCGCGAGAACCTGCTGTATATCAGCCCGGGCGTTACTTACAAGCCCTATCGCTGGCTGACGGTGCTGCTGAATGCCGACATTCGCGTGACCAATGCCGCCGACGAAACGGATTACAACAAACCCGGCGTCAATAAAATTCCTGATCTGCCAAATTATTCCGACTGGCGCATCACGCTCGGCACCAGGCTGAACATTCTGCCGACCTCGCTCTATGCCGTCAGCGAGCGCGATATTTTGATGAAGAAAGCCGAAAGCCGCCGCGAGCTGTTTGAGCAGATCATCAAAGAGCAGCGCGAGACCGAATCCGCCGAGGAAGAGCTGGAGCGCATCAAAGACGAGCGCCGCAAAGCCGAGCGCGAGCTCGAGCGTTTGCGCCGCATTCTCGAAGGCGAGGCTGAACGCCAGAAGCAGGAAGACGGCAAAGATGGCGAAGATTCCGAGCCGCCGCTTTGATCTGAAATGTTCACGCCCGGGGCAACCCATTCGCATGATTTTTCAAACCCGCTCATCACCGCGTTGATGACGCGGGTTTTTTCTATCCCAACAATTTTATCAGCAGCAGGAAACATAAGGAATTCAGGATGAGGAAAACGCTATTCCCGGCCGCTGCGCTTTGTGCGCTTTTTTTCATGGCGGCCTGCGGCAGCCGCCAGCAAAGCATTCGACTAACGGACGAAACAAAAAAAACTTCGGAAGACGCGATCGCGCTGCAAAAAAAATTGCGCAAAAATCCGGCCGATGCGCGTCTGCGCGTGCAGCTGGGAACGGCATTATTGCGCGCCGAACAGTATAAAGCGGCGCTGGCGCATTTTGATTCGGCGCTCACGCTGCAACCGGAAATGCCGGCGGCAAAGTTTGGCCGGGCGGAAGCCAATTTTCTGGCGGGACAAACTCGCTCCGGCATGAAAGAATATCTCGACGTGCTCAACTCGCCCGAAGCGGAGCAATACACCAATGCGATTGCCGAACGCATCGGCGCGCCGTATGCCATTCGCCCAATTACTTTTTCACCCGGCGAAAATATGATGGCGCGGTTCTCATCGGACGGGCGTTTCATCGTTTTTCAATCCAATCGCGACGGCAACTGGGAAATCTATCGTGCTTACGCAGATGGCGCGCAGCCGTTTCGTTTGACCGACGATCCGGCGATAGATCAGTCGCCCTGTTTCTCGCCGGACGGGCAATGGATTGCGTTCGTGCACGCGCAAAGCAAAACGGCGCGGGAAATTTATCTCCTGAACATTCCGGCGCTCGAAAATCCGATTTGTATTTCCCGGCATGCCGCCGATGATTGGAATCCGGTCTTCTCGCCGAAAGGCGATTATCTCGCTTTCGTTTCGGATCGCGATGACACCCTGGCCGTCGACTCGCAGGAGAGACAGAGCGACATTTTCCTTTTCTCGTTAGCCGATTCGAGCGTCGCCAGATTCACGCAGGGTCTGGGCAATAAATCCGCGCCGTGTTTTACGCCGGATGGGGCCGCACTGATTTATGTCAACAATGCGAATGGCATCTTTGATATTTTCGAACAGCGCCCTGGCGACCTCCAGCCCGCCAATCTCGTCACCCAAAATGGCTCAAAAGGCGGACCGCAGGTTTCTCCGGATGGCAAACGCCTTGTGTATTTTGAAAAACGCGACGGCAATCTCGATCTCTTTTTATTTGACCGTGAACGCCATCACGTGCAGCGCCTGACCATTGATCGCGGTGTGGATGCGTTTCCAGCTTTTTCTCCGGACGGCCATGAAATTTTCTTCACCTCCAATCGTGGCGACGGTTACCAGATTTATGCAATGAATCTGCGCGCGCCGATCCCGCGCCCGGAGTTGATTGCCGTTTTAGAGCAGTTGCTGGCGCAGCCAGGCGCTCGCCGCAATGAATAAAAATGCTTTGACAAATAAGTCCGGGTTTATTACATTAATTATTGTGCTCTAAACGAAACCGGAGATAAAGAAAGGAAACCTGCATTTGAGTTTAACAAAGATATAAATGACACCCTCCCCTCAATCCCAATATTGCGACTCCCCCTTTTTCTATCGCCGCCGCCCAACGCACGAAGTCAAAGTCGGCGATGTCGGCATCGGCGGCAACAATCCCATTCGCGTGCAGTCGATGACGATTGCCGACACAATGGAAACGAACGCGACCGTCAAAGAAGTCATTGAATTGTTCGAAGCCGGTTGTGAAATCGTGCGCATCACCGCGCCGTCGATGAATGAAGCGGAAAATTTGAAGCACATTAAAGCCGGGCTGCGCCGGCAGCATATTCGCGTGCCGCTGGTGGCCGATATTCATTACACGCCCAATGCCGCGCTCATTGCCGCGGATTTTGTCGAAAAAGTGCGCATCAATCCCGGCAATTATGCGGACAAAAAGAAATTCGCCGTTTGGGAATACACCGACGCCGAATATCAGGGCGAGCTGGAGCGTGTCGCGGAAAGATTTTCCCCGCTGGTGAAAAAATGCAAAGCCAACGGCGTCGCCATGCGCATCGGCGTCAACCACGGTTCGTTGTCGGATCGCATCATGAACCGCTACGGCGACACGCCCGCCGGCATGGTGGAATCGGCGCTGGAGTTTATTCGCATTTGCGAAGCGTATGATTATCGCGCGCTCGTCATCTCGATGAAGTCGTCGAATCCGCAGGTGATGATCCAGGCCTACCGTTTGCTCGCGGCCAAAATGATCGAGCTGGGGATGACGTATCCGTTTCATCTCGGCGTTACCGAAGCCGGCGACGGCGAAGATGGCCGCATCAAATCCGCGGTCGGCATCGGCTCGCTGCTGGAAGACGGCATCGGCGACACCATTCGCGTTTCACTCACCGAAGATTCGATTTATGAAATACCGGTGGCGCAGGCGCTGGTGCAAAAATTTAACGCGCTGGCACAAATTTCAGCCTCCTCCCCGCTACCGGTTTTAGAGCAGGATTATTTTCAAAAAGTAAATCCGTATGCCTACAATCGCCGCGCCACGCCGCGTATCAATCTGGCGGGCAGTTCTTTGGGCGAAAAAGAGCTTATCCGCGTTGGTTTGTCACTCAATGGGCATGGCGTCACCGATGAAGAATTGCACGCGGTCGGCGTGGCCAGGAAAAATATCTCGCTGCCGATCCTTGGCGCTTCACCGCAGGTTGATGAGGCGATTAAAGCGGAGCTTTTAGAAATCAAAACAGCCACCGGCATCGCCGCAAAACTTGAGCACACGTTGCCGGTGGTGTTAAACTGGGAAATGCGGCATGGCGAGACGCCCCAATCGCCGCAAATCATCTCGGTTGATCTTGACCGGTTGCCGGCTGCCGAATTAAAAGCGCTCTTAAAATCGGCGCAGGATCGGCGCGCTGTGATTGAAATATTAATTTCAAGCGACGCCGTCGCCGCCGGCACGGCATTTGAAAAATTGAGCGGCTGGGTTAAAACAACGCACGCAGTGGATTTTTCAAACTGGGTGGTTGGCCTGGAATTGCGTGCTGGCGCCGTTGGTACCGTTGGGTTCGCCCGCGCGCTGGTAACCTGTCTCGACAAACTCGGCGCGCCGGCCCCGATCATCTGGCGCTATCGCATTCCGGAAAATTATTCCAATTGGCTCACCGACGCCAGCTCGCAAATCGGCAGCCTGCTTTGCGAAGGCTTCGGCGAGGCGCTGCTGATTTATGGCGATGTTCGTTTGCCAAACGCCTTACGTTTCAGCTTTAATCTTTTGCAGGCAACGCGGCTGCGCATTTCCAAAACCGAATTTATCTCCTGTCCGAGTTGTGGACGCACGCAGTTCAATTTGCAAACCACCACTGAGCGCATCAAAGAAAAGACCGGCCATCTCAAAGGCGTGAAAATCGCCATCATGGGCTGCATCGTCAACGGCCCCGGTGAAATGGCCGACGCCGATTTCGGCTACGTCGGCACCGGCCCGAAGAAAATTAATTTGTACGTCGGCAAAGAAATCATTGAGCGCAATATTCCGGAAGAACTGGCGGATGAAAAATTAATTGAATTAATCAGGCAGCATGGGAAGTGGGTCGAGCCCGCGTGAAGCACAACAAGTAACATCAATGACTCCGACGATAATTCACTACGCGAAAACATCCACGCCGCTCGGCAGGCATTTGTGGATTGCCCAATCCGAGCAGGGCGTTTGCTGGATTGATTTTCGCCTTTCCGAACCAGCGTTTCTGGCCAGACTGGCCCGCCGCTGGCCGCGCGCCCGCTTCGTGCAAAGCGACAATGCGCTGCAAAAACCCATCACCGAGTTGAACGAATATTTCGCCGGGCAGCGCAAAAAATTTACGTTTAAATTAGCGCCCGAAGGCACGGCGTTTCAACAAAAAGTCTGGCAGGCGGTGCGCGAGATTCCCTTTGGGCAGGTGGCCACTTACAAAGAGATTGCGAAGAAGATCAAGAAGCCTCAGGCCGTGCGCGCCGTGGGCCATGCGAACGCCAGCAACCCGATTACGCTGGTGATCCCGTGCCACCGCGTCATCGGCAGCAACGGCGATTTGTGCGGCTACGGCGGCGGACTTGATTTGAAGAGGAAGTTGTTGGCGTTTGAAGGCGCGGAGTTGAAAAAAAAGATAAAAAGAAAAATGGCAAAAAAGATTTTTGTTGGGCTTGATGTTTTTGGCCCAACGGATTAAAGGCTGCCAACGGATTTTTATTCGTTGTCCCGCCGCGGCGAAATTTCTATCCGTTGGGAAATTTTTTCGCTTGAGTAATCATTTCGCCTTCAATCAAATGTCATTCTGGAAGAATCTTTTTTGAATCCAGGCTGCGGGCTCGAATAAAAAAAGCCTGCCCTGGCGCCCGCCGCGCCACGCGGTGCCGCAGGCCAGGGATTCCTGCGGAATGACATTTTTTATGTGCAGATGTATTACTGCTTCTACCACCCCAGCAAATAATTAAACTTCGCCAGCAGCGTCCGATTTTTTCCCCGCCAACGCGCGCCGGCGATGTCTTCCTGAATGGCTTTTACTTTTTCCGTTCCAACTTGAACGTATTCAGCATCTCCTTGCCTTCTTCTCGCCAGGTCCAGGTTTGCGCAATATGATCCTGGTCTTGAAAAGTAATCTGCAACCGATGAATATGGCCGGCCGTTGGCTTTGCCAAATTGGTTGCATCGAGAAAATCAAAATCCAATTTTTGTATCTCCCCCGCTGCCGCTTCCGCTCGCATGCGCGGTTGATTGCCGGCCGAACAAAAATGCGTCATCAGCAGCCGGTCGCCATCGACGTAGTAAACCGTCGCCATGCTCGGCTCGTCGGCTGGCGTTAGCGTTTCCATCACCGCCGTGCCGTCGGAGAGAAGTTGGTAAGTGGCGGTGCGCAATTTTCCATCCGAACCGGGACCCTGCCATTCTCCAACCAGCGCTTTGAGCTTCTCGAAACCGGCGGCAGCTTTGCTTTGCGACCATGCTGAATTTGAGCAAAGTGTAATCACAGTGAGAAAGAATAACGTTAGTGAATAACGTTTCATGGCGTTCCTTTTCCTTCCGGTAATTATTTTTTTAACCAAACAGTTGTCGTAAAAGATCATTGCCGCGTTTTTCGAAATTCCCGCTGATCTCCTTCGGCAGGCCGTAAGTCGAAAGTTGAATATTCGCCTCGCCAAAGCCGTGCAGTTTATTGATCCAGACCCACGCGCGCAGGAAAGACTGCTGCAAACTTTCCACACGCGCGCAAAAAAAAATTCGGCGGATCAAAATACTGCATCACGGCCTGAAAAGTTTCTCCCGTGCCGAGGCGAATTTCACAACGATCGCCCTCCTGCGGATGAGGACGAACCGCCTTGAGCCACACGCCCTGCTCGCTCAACAAACGCTGCCATGCCGCGGCAGTAGAGGTCTGCGCCGGCAAAGTCACGCGCGCCCAACCGACATGGCGTGACTGGCCGTGATGAAATTCGAGATAATGCCGCAAGGCGCGCAGTTCTTTGAGCCAGCCCCACGAAATCCCGTCGTATTCTTCGTCCCACGGCGAACCTGACCCAAAGCCCGAATGCACGAGGCGCAGCACGGTTGTGCCGTGGCGGCTCTCAAGAAAATAATCGACTGCAAGTTGCAGTGGTTTTGCCCGATCAGAATCCGTGAGTTTGATGGCCGTTTCCGTTTGTTCGTCCGTTTTGATAATCACGTCAGCCTGCAAATCATAACTCGCGCGCAAATGTTCGTTCGGCTTCCACTCCTCAATGTTAAGATTCCATTCCGTTATTCCCGGCCAGGACAATGCGATTTTGCCGCCGGCACCGGGCGAGACTCTGGCCAGTTGTGGAAACCAGCGCGTCAATTCCTGGCGTCGGTGAGCGCTTTCCAGACACTCTCCACCGGCGCTTTAATTTCAATTTCTGTTTCAAATTTTCGTCCGAGAGCGCGTGAGGCTTTTGTGGCATTCAGGCTCTGCAGCATTTGCCGAGTGCGTTTTTCCAAAGCTTCAATCTGATCCTGCGGAAGGCCATAAGTTGACAACTGAAAATTAACATCGCGATATCCAAACAACTCATCCAAATGGACTCGGAGCAGCGCGTGATTGAAATTTTCCACTGTCGCCGAAAAATCGTGCGGCGGCTGCAAAGAATGAATCACGCCGGCAAAATCATCACCAGCGGCCGTGCGAATGGCATAACGATCTCCAGGCTGCAAACCCTGGAGCCGGCCTTCATGCACCAAACCTTTGGGTCCAAATAGAATTTGCCAGGCCTCGGCACGGGAAATTTCTTTGAGAAATTCCCGCGCGTAAACCGCGCGGCGCGGAACGCCATAATGATTTTCCAGATAATGTTGCAGCGCCCGGAGCTGGAAATTCCATCCCGTGCGCGTGCCGTCGTACAGCGCATCCCAATCCGCGTCCGCAGAAAAGCCGGAATGAACGAGCCGCAGCGCCGTCGCGCCGCCGCGTGATTCCAGATAAAAATCCGTTGCAAGCCCCCAGGACGAACCGTCGCTGCTCGCTGAATCGTCTTCCTGCTTTTTTTCCTGCGACCAGTGCGATTGCACCGGAACCGTGCGGACATGACTCGGGGGTTCCCAAATCTCAATGCGGCTCGCGAATTTGAATTCGTTGCGCCACGCCATCCACATCGTGCCGTCGGGATTTTCGCCGGCTTCAAGCGGAAACCATTGGGTAAGCTCTCTGGCATCGGTCAACGCTTTCCACACGACTTCAATCGGCGCTTTGATCTCGATCTCTTTTTCAATCGAGCGTGTTCCCGTTTTTTTCTGCGCTGCGCTCATTTTTTCTCCTTTTCTTTTTTGGTAATGGCCGGATAAGAGCCAATGATGAATTTATAAAGACGGCCGCCGCGCGTTTTTTCGTCGTGATATTTTGCAACCAGCCGCGCCACGGAATTGGCAAGCTCTTCCGAGAAGGCATTAAGGCCGGCAGCCGAAGCAAATTTGACCTCGGTCTCCAGCGTAAAAGTCGCGAGCTTCTTCCCCGCTTTTTCGGCGCGAGTTCGCAAAATTGCCAAATCGCGAATCGCGCGGGCCGCCACGGCCACTAAATAAGTCGAGGAAAAACGATCCTGAATCTGGTCGGGATCCGTCGCGAGATTGCCCAGCGCCTCGGGGCTGATGAGATAATAACGCGCCGTGGCGCGCACGATTCTTTCCACGCAGTTGCCGCGTTTGCGCTCTTCGACCTGCTCGACCAGGCCGTGCTTCTCCAGCTCGCGCAAATGATAATTGAGCTTCTGCCGCGGCAATTTCATCAGCCGCGACAGGCCGGACGCCGAGTCCGGCTCGCGCAGCCGCTCGAGAATCTGCAAACGCAGCGGATTGAGCAGCGCCGCAGCGCCGGCGGTGTTGCCGACGAAATTGACGGCGGCTTGAGATGAATTCGTCATAGCGTAATATACAACCGACAAATAAATTTGTCAAGAAAAATTTTATATTCAGTAGAAATTTTTAAACTTGCCCATTTGAACATTTTTAGATTCGCGGTGTCTATTTCCTTGTCTTTCAGACGAACTGCAAAAACGGGTCATGCGGGCACATCAAAACAAAAGGCTTTTTGAGCACGGACTGCGTCCGCAGGACGACGCGGCTCACACGGGTTTTAAAATCCGTGTATTTCGTGTTCAAAAAAAGTTGGAAATTTTTCTAACTTCCGGCCAACTTTGGCTTAATGCCAAAACCCCTCTCAATTCAAATCGGAGACAC